>Ga0163147_10001131_pt1 | contig 41180 bp, 22 predicted proteins | sample OliLakLV19MP6G1_FD_148597 | JGI IMG/M metagenome (GOLD analysis project Ga0163147, IMG submission 148597) | Freshwater microbial mat bacterial communities from Lake Vanda, McMurdo Dry Valleys, Antarctica- Oligotrophic Lake LV.19.MP6.G1 | ecosystem: Environmental > Aquatic > Freshwater > Lake >...
TACATTACGAAAGTGATGGTGTGCTGGGCTTTTGACTCATTTTAACTACTATCTTTGCACATTTTCAGCGCTAAAACGACCCCAAGTCTTTTGATGTAAGGGTTTTAGGCTTTTTCAGCAAACCCTAGGTAGCAAATCAAGATCGACAAAGGAAGCCTTCGACGTATACGATTCTTCGGTTTCCACAAACCGAATCCCATACTGTTCGCATAACTGATAAATACGAGATTTTAGCCTGCCAGTTGGAATTTGAACAAAATTTTGATTAGTTTTAGATCCCAAATTAACACCATTTTTCATTCCAGCATTCCAGCCGAATACTACAGTGCCAATTTTATTGAGTAAGCAATGATTTATTACTTTTCGAGCTGCTTTGTTGACAGCATCTCGCATGGTGCGATTGCGATTCTCAGTTAAACGCTCCAATCGCTTTGACCAGTAACCATTCGTTTTCCCTTCCATTAAAAACGCAACACGCTTGTTATATCCTTGATTGATGGACTTCAGATGTCGTCCGTCAATTATTAAGCTAGTCCCCACATTGCTGATACAAGTCAACCAATTGTTCATCCCGTGGTCGATCATCAAGGCATTGGATTGATCTACCTCTACTTGGACATCTTTCGATTTGTAAATCAACTCTAAATAGAAGGAACCGTTTCGAGGTATAATCCTATATTCTCTGATTGCTTTGTAGTCTAGGTTGGTAGGCATAGGGAGATAGAAAGCATCCAAGCCGAACCAAGTTTTAACTTTGCTGCCCAATGGGAATCTCAGTAATCCATCCTTAAGCCGGACAGAGCGACCTGTATAAGTCACTAGAGCTAGACCGCCTTGTCGATAATTTGGCAATCTTGGTCTTTGGGTTACAGTGCCTTTACCAATTCCTTTCAGTAGTCCAATGTAGGATTTAAAAGACTCAGCGACGGTAGTTAAAATCTGTTGCGCGGTATCGGAATAAAATGCTTTGTAATGCAAGTTATGATTTTCAGTGCCAAGCACTTTGTGCAACTGGGCCCTACTCGGGATTTTGCCTGTTTTAAAGTACATTTGACGAGCATAATATATTCCGCAGTTCGTCAACTTCGCTGACTCGCTGCACAGAAATTCTAGAATTGCTTTTAAGTCTTTAGTTTGGCTGATTAAATTCTGTTGACATCCAAACATATTCTCTTTCCTCCTTGTTACAGTATACTAGCATAGTAGGCTTTCATTCTGTCAACAATAAACAATATAATTCTGTTTGTATTCATGATTTGACCCGTGCTGTAGATCTATTTAACACAGGTCAAATCTGTCGTAGCCTATCTTCGGCTATGAAGGAATTAATTGAGAATAAAAATGTTAGGCGACGGTCGTCGCTGCCGATTTCCTCCCCATGTCTAAAGCCAGGGGCTTATCGCTAGTTTTTTGGTGAATAAACAGGGCTTGATTCTAATGAGGAGGAAGGAAATAATTATCACACATTCCCGAGTCTAATACCAGTTCAAAAAACAATGCAACTGTAGGCCCGTGATCCAAACTGATATCCAGTCAATCATTTCCCATGTGACAACTCCACACACTTAACGGAAGACCGTTACAGCGTGGGCTTCTTAAGAAATTAAGGAGCGTGTCATTAGTCTCAGTGGCTCGTTACGCTCTTGGTTGCTACGAGTGCTTCGGAATATATAGGCACTTCAATGTACAGGTTTGGCAAACCGTTTTCTAGCATTGAACACTGCGGTCAGTAATTAAACATACCTCTGGAGTTAAGGGGAAAGTGTTACTGGTAAAAACCTGGGCAAACATTGACAAAGAAAACCACTCCGTAAGGAGTTGAACTCAAATTAGTTCAAAAAAGAATTCCCTCATTATATTTACTTATAGTGGGGGATTCTTTTAAAAACAAGCTAGGATCGCTCATGGGAGCATCGACAAAAAGATAACTTATTGTGCTTTGATGTCGTCATCCACACGCTCACGGCTCAACGCTTACGGCGTAGGAGGTTGTAAGCGTGTGGAATCCTTAACTTCAGCAAGCATGAACATCCCACACTAACCGAAGCGGCCTTCGTGTGGGGATTCCCGTCTGTCGAGCTAAAATCTAAAATCTAAAATCTAAAATCTAAAATCTAAAATCTAAAATGGTAGAAGCCGGAGACTTAACCGAAAGAGAGGATAATATAAGTCCAGGACGCACGGGTAGTCAGAAACCGGGTGTTTTTCATAGCAATAGTTCATTATAGCCCGCCTAAACGAGCAAAAACCCGGTTGCGAGGCGTCGTCCATGCGTCCTGGATTGTACTAGAAACCTGCTACCTGAGAATCTTGAGACTCTCACCAGTGCCAGGTCTAGTTATAAAAAAGAACTAAACTGTCTGTGTGTAGTAGTCTAAATGATGGTACTGGATGCTTCTAGGCATCTGTAAACCCTCTCACAGGTAGTGGCTCAAGGATATACATACGGGTTTTGCAGGGTTCCCGGCTGATGGCGCTAAAAACTCTGCATTTTTGACGGGGAATGTAGTCCCCGTGTCGTGTTCCTCTTTGGACTAAAGTCACAAAGTTTCTATACTTCCCATATTTATTTATGAAAACCGTTCTGATTGTAGAGGACGATTTGGTTAATGCTCGGGTTTTTTCCAAAATTCTGACTAAGCGGGGGGGCTTAGCCGTGAAGCACACGGAAAATGTTGAAGAGGTGATGCAGATTGCTGCCAACGGCGAAGCTGATTTGATTTTAATGGATGTGTCTCTTTCGCGCAGCGTGTACCAGGGCAAATCTGTTGACGGCATTAAGATTACTCAACTGCTCAAAGCTGACCCGCAAACGGCCTCGCTGCCGATTATTTTGGTGACTGCTCACGCGATGGCTGGTGATAAAGAAACATTTCTGGATCAAAGCGGTGCCGACGGTTACATCTCTAAACCTGTGGTAGACCATCAAGAGTTTGTTAATCAAATTAAGGCTTTGCTGCCTGATTGAGTGAACCATACATGAAGAAAAAATAAGAAGGAAGAAGGAAAAAGGAAGCAGGAAGAAAGAATCGTTTGTTTGAACCAACAAACAATTAAAACTCTAGAATTACAAAGTTTGCTTAAACTCTGAATCTTCCTTCTTCCTTCTTCCTTTGGATGTCCCAATTACACAATGCTATGAGTTCGGACTTTGAATTATTGAGGCAAAATTTGAGATTTTTCAACTCATGAAATCGAAGTGTGCGTTGCGGCGAGGAACCAAATTATCCTCAGTGAGCGCAACGCTGTTCACTCATTCATGCAATCTCAAAACTATTATTAGTCTTCGTCCTCATCGAAGTCAAAACCGATATCATCATCATCATCATCGTCAACATCAGGTCCCAAGGTATCATCCTCAGTCTCAGCGACAAAATCGTCCTCATCAACCTCAACTTCCTCAAAATCCTCATCAGGCTCAAGATCAGACGGGCGCCCGACATCAAAACCGCTCTCGATCGTATAAGCGCGGCGCGCAGTACGGTCATCAAGTACCACATCCTCCTGTAAATCGTGGATGTCGTCATCAAACACAGCACCATCAAAACCGGCATCCTGCACCCCAGCATCTTCGTAGGCATTGAACCCAGTACCCGCAGGAATCAGGCGACCGATAATCACATTTTCCTTGAGCCCGCGCAGCCAGTCAGACTTACCTTCGATCGCAGCCTCAGTCAACACCCGCGTAGTCTCCTGGAACGAAGCAGCAGAAATAAAGCTGTCGGTATTCAGCGAAGCCTTAGTAATCCCCAGCAACACCGGAGTATAATCCGCCGGCGCCCCACCAGTAATTGACATCGCCTCATTCACCTGCTCAACCTGCCGCAATTCTACCAACTCGCCGGGGAGCATAGTAGTATCGCCGCCATCTTCCATCCTGACTTTGTTGGTCATCTGGCGGACGATGACCTCGATGTGCTTATCAGAAATATCCACGCCCTGAGACTGATAAACCGATTGCACCTCATTCACCAAAAACGTCTGTACCTGTTGGAAACTCTCCAAAGCAGCCTCAAAAGTAGACTGCCGCTCCTTGAGCACGTGGAAGAACACCTCCAGAATTTCGTGAGGGTTAGCAGGCCCGTCGGTCAAAGCTTCGGCGACGCCTACGCGCTGTCCGTCGGAGACGATCGGGTTTTGACCAGGCAACAAAGGATACTCCTCAATCCGGCCATCATCCTCAATCACCGCAAGTTCTACAACATCGTCATCAGTAACCACGCGAGCCGTCCCCGGCCGCTTGGCTAAAATACAAGCTTCCTTCGGCTTCCGCCCTTCCAGAAGTTCCTCAATCCGTGGCAAACCCTGAATGATATCCCCAGTCTTTGCCCGCTCAAACACCAGAATCACCAAATTGTCACCCCGCTGCACTAAGTCGCCGTCGTCTACGTGCAGCACAGCACCGGCCGAAACCCGGTAAGGACGAGCCACCCTGAGCAAGAGTTTCGCCGATTCTGTCTCCGTCTCCGGTACAACCTTCACAACTTGGCCGGACTCTTCGAGAACAACCCCCGGAGCTATTTCGGTACCAGCCACCAGCAGTTGACCCGGATTCACATCCGGCGTACCCGCCACAGAGATCGAAATAGAATCCGCATCTCGCATCACCAACAGTCGGCGCACTGGTTCGCCCTGCCCCTCACGGATGCCCCGAACGATACCCGCTTCTTTGCAGAGAATCTCCGTGCGGGCGACTACTGCCCCGGGCGCGATCGACTGTCCATCTTCGACCAACAGCCGCGTGTGAGTGCTGCCCTGAGTCGGATCGGCAGATACGTCCCGCCGAATCACTAGCGATTCCAAAATGACTAGCTGCAAGCGGAAAGTCTTTGAAGCTCGATCGCCCCCATCAGCCAGGGGCATCGCCAACTCTTGCGAGGCAATAACGTCTTCAGGCGAACCCCAAGCCGGGCCCGAACCGTCCGCCCCAAAAGCCATAGCATCATCCTCATCCGGCAGCAGCTCGATATCCGCCGCCAGTTGCGGAGCTCCCGAACCAATTTCCAAAATAAGCTGAGTTCGCAGCAGTTCCAATCCCTCGACAGATTTGACGCGCTCCCCATCCTTATAAGGCAGTCGCTGCACCGCTTTCAAAGAGATCGACTCATTCAGCGCCGTCTGAGAAGGCACTGGTGGCTTATCCGGCACCGGAAACTCCACCACAGGCCGCAGCAGCAAAGCTGGGCCCTCGGGAGTTTCGATATACTCGGCATAGCCCAACTCTTCGGCAACTAAGCCTGGGAAAATTTCTTGACCGGGGTTGACGATTTGACCTTCCCCGAATGTTAGCGGCGGGCGGTCAACTACATGGAGTGTCCCCGGCTTAATCACAATTTCCCGGAGGATGTCATTTTTCTGAGTGATTTCCACTGCCCCGCTGGTTTGGCAGAAAATATCCTTAACGACTTCTGTACCGGCTTCAACGTACTGGCCATCTTCCACCAGCAGCAATGAAATATCTTTATTTACCTCGTGGCACTCTTCCGGTATCCAGAGCAGAGTGCCGCCTTTGACCACTTCGTAGCCAAGTTTAGCTTTGCCGCGCTTGTGGACTTCCACCCCCCCGTACTTGACAATGCCTCCTGTAGCTGTGCGGTAGCTGTCGTCGAGCAGTTCCGCTACCACTTCCCCGTTGATGACTTTGCTCCCGGGAGCCGTCTTCAGGGAAAACCGCTGCTTAGAAGATGTTTCGATCGTGTAGTGTTCGCGGCCGCCTGCACTTTCTGCCCGCACGACTGCTTGGTCGAGCAGGACTTGGGCGGTGATAATTTCGATTTCTCTGGGGTCAGCGATGCGGACTACGCCGCCGTGTTCGGAGACGAGTTTAGTTTCGGCAATCACGCTTTCGGCCGGAATGCGATCGCCATTTTTCACCGCTGGTTCGGCGCCGGGGGGCAAGTTGTAGACCTCTCCTGAGAGAATCCAAATCAGCCCGCCTTTGCTGGCTGTGCGGGTTGTGTTCCCTTGGCGGTCGGTTTTTTCTTCAGGCACCAAATCCGCAAATTTGGCTTCTCCGGCTAAGTCGGAAGCCACGTCTGTAGTCACTTTTTCAGTGGTTTTGCGGGCGGCGCGACCGACGATCGGCACTTCTGCTAAAACTTGACCGGGGATGGCACGCTGTCCGTCTTTGACCATCAGAGTAGAGCCCTGGACGATCGCTAATTCGATTTTCAGTTTTTGATTTTTGGCGCCGGATTTCCCTTCTTCAAATCCGTCGCCCTCAAATACAAGTTTGCCGTTGTTTTCTGCCACCAGTGCTTCTTCGCCGTGTCTGGTGCGGAAGGAGCGAGTACGCAAGTTCTTGAATTTCACTACGCCGGGGAAGGGTGCGCGTTCTTGTTTGGCGACTTCTCCGGTGAATACGCCGCCGGTGTGGAAGGTACGCATGGTGAGCTGGGTTCCCGGTTCCCCGATCGACTGAGCTGCAATAATCCCGATCGCTTCTCCCATGTCCACCATTTTCAAGTGGGCGAGACTCCAGCCATAGCAGTGCTGACAAACCGATCGGGTAGATTCACAAGTCAGGGGCGATCGTAAATACACCTCTGGCACCCCAGAATTACCAATTTCCCCCGCCAACTCCTCAGTAATTGGCTGATTTCGGACAGCTTTTTCACTGCCGTAAGCCACGATTTCCCCGGTTTTGGGGTGCACCACATCTCTGGCGAACACCCGCCCTAGCAGCCTGTCCTTGAGGGGAATCAGCACAGTTGCTCCGTCCGTCATCGGCCGCACTCGAATTCCCCGCTGGGTGCCGCAGTCCACTTCCCGCACAATTACATCTTGGGACACATCCACCAAACGGCGGGTGAGATAACCAGAGTCCGCCGTCCGCAACGCTGTATCTACCAAGCCTTTGCGCGCGCCGTAGGAAGAGATGATGTATTCGGTGACAGTGAGTCCTTCGCGGAAGTTGGTTTTAATTGGCAAGTCGATGATTTCGCCTTGGGGGTCAGCCATCAATCCGCGCATTCCGACTAGCTGCCGTACTTGAGAAATGTTTCCCCGCGCCCCAGAGAATGCCATCATGTAGACCGAGTTGAGGGGGTCTGTGGCTCGGAAGTTTTTGACTACTTCGTCTTTGAGGTCTTCTGATGTGCTGTTCCAGGTATCGATTACTTTTTGGAAGCGTTCGACTTCGGTGATTTCACCTCTGGTGTATTTTTGTTCAGTGATGCGGATTTCTTCTTCGGCTGCATCTAGGAGCGATCGTTTTGACGGGGGAACCTGCAAATCGTCTACGCTAATCGAAACTCCCGCTCGTGTCGCAAAGCGGAAACCCAAGTCTTTGAGTTTGTCCGCCATTTGCGCTGTACGGGCCGTTCCGTAGTGCATGAAGGACCAAGAGATTAATTTTTTGAGCTGACCTTTGTCAACAACACGATTGCGAAAAACAATTTCCTTATTTTCTGTCATTTTTCTGAGTAGTGGTAATTGGTAATTGGTAACTTTTACTGCCGTTCGACTTCGGCTCCCCTGAGCGAAGCCGAAGGATTGAGGAACCGCGTAGCCGAAGTATTGGTAATTGGTAATTGGTAATTGGTAATTGATAAGTAGAGCGGCGGAAAAAAACAACAAGCATTTTGTAGGGGCTGGTTTAGCGTATAAGGAACAGAACTAAGCTAGGAGATGAATGCACTCACCTGCCATTCCCATGATAAAGTTTATTTGCACCTACCTACTTAATTGGTAATTAGTAACTTTTACTGCCCTTCGACTTCGCTCATCAACCGCATCGCTGAAAGTATTTGTAAGTAGTAATGGGTGAATTTTCTGGTTCAAATCACTATTATTTGTTAGCGATTATTTGTCAGTTATTACCCATTACCTCTTATCCATTACCTCTTACCCCTTACCCATTTCTAATTGTTAATTACCGATTCGATCGTTTGGTGATAGATAATCCTGCCCGGAGTAGTGCGAATAAATTGATTGATCAACTTGCCCTCTGCGTCTTCCCGAACCCGACGGAACTTGTATTCTTTCGTCACTATACCGTCGGTAGAGCGTTCCACCTTCAGCGGTTCTCCCTCGGGTTCTGCGTTTTCTATGGCGCCTTGAAACCTCACCCACACATAAGAGTGCAAGTCAACGACTCCTTGTTCGTAAGCGACAACCGCGTCGGTGAGGTTTGAGAAATAGTGACCGGCTCCTTTTTGAGCGTCAGGATTTTCGGCTGTCAAGTAATAGCAACCGAGCACCATATCTTGAGAAGGAGTAACGATCGGTCTTCCGGTTGCCGGCGACATAATGTTGTTAGAAGCCAGCATCAGCAAGCGCGCTTCCGCCTGAGATTCCAGAGACAAAGGCACGTGTACGGCCATTTGGTCGCCGTCAAAGTCAGCGTTAAAAGCCGGACAGACTAGCGGGTGAAGCTGAATCGCCCTGCCATCCACCAAAATCGGCTCAAAGGCTTGAATCCCCAAACGGTGGAGGGTCGGCGCCCGGTTTAGCATTACTGGGTGTCCTTCAATCACCTCCTGAAGCACGTCCCAAACACTGGGATCGTTGCGCTGGATCAGTTTTTTGGCGGCTTTGATGTTGTTGACCAATCCTTGGCGGATCAAGCGGTGGATGACGAAAGGCTGGAAAAGCTCGATCGCCATTTCCCTCGGTAAACCGCACTGATGAATTTTCAGTTTCGGCCCCACAACAATTACCGAACGTCCAGAATAGTCAACCCGTTTACCCAGCAAGTTTTGCCGGAAACGACCTTGTTTCCCTTCAATAATGTCTGACAACGACTTCAGCGGACGGTTATTTGCGCCCACCACAGTCCTGCCCCGGCGGCCGTTATCAATCAGCGCATCCACGGCTTCTTGTAACATCCGCTTTTCGTTGCGAATGATAATTTCCGGCGCCAAAATTTCTTGCAATCTGGCCAAGCGATTATTGCGGTTAATAACTCTCCGATAAAGGTCATTAAGGTCACTCGTTGCAAAACGTCCACCGTCTAGCTGTACCATCGGCCGCAAGTCCGGCGGAATCACCGGAATCACATTGAGCACCATCCAATCGGGATGAGAACCCGTAGCGATAAAGTTGTCAATTACCCGCAAACGTTTAATTAACTTCGCGCGTTTTTGACCTTTAGCATTAGCAATATCTTCCCGCAGCTTTTCCGCTTCACTTTCTAGCGGAATATTTTGCAGCAAAACTTGCAAAGCTTCAGCACCGATTCCTACTTCTACGCCCGTCAGCGTGGAATCTTCACTGTAAAGTTCATCTTCTATTTCCAGCCAAGCATCTTCTGTGAGCAATTGCTTGTATTGGAGCTTTTCAGCATTACCAGCATTCAACACAACATAGGCATTGAAATAGACAATTTGTTCGACATCTCGCAGCGGCATATCTAACAGAATCGCCATGTAACTGGGGATGCCTTTGAGATACCAAACGTGAGCTACTGGAGCTGCTAATTTAATGAATCCCATGCGGTGGCGACGGACGCGAGATTCAGTGACTTCAACACCGCATCTCTCGCAAACAATGCCTCTATGACGAACTCGTTTGTACTTACCACAATGACATTCCCAATCTTTTGCAGGCCCAAAAATGCGCTCGCAAAACAAGCCGTCCATTTCAGGTTTCAATGTTCTGTAGTTGATCGTCTCAGGTTTTGTCACCTCGCCAGTTAGCTGACCATTGGGTAAAGTTCTCTCTCCCCATTGTCGAATTCTTTCTGGTGAAGCTAACCCAATCTTTACATAATCAAATCGTTGTTCTATCTTAGCCATTCTTGACTCCAATCGATGATTTACTTGAAATTATTGGCTGTAATTTATCTTTTTTGATTAATTCTTTCGGGATTAAATCAATGTCAGACTCCTTTATATGTGACATTATTTTTAATGTCATAAATTACACTTCTGGATAATCCAAATTCCAGAGCAATCTTAGGGATGGATTCTCCAGCTTTAATTCGTTCTCGCACATCCTGTGCTTGAGTAAAAGTCAGTTTGCGATCGATAGATCCACCCATACGAGGAATGGGAACTTCTTCGCCTTCTTGCTTCCAAGTGACGTGATATTTAATATCGTGTATAGTTTTGCGACCGACACTGTATGCTTCAGCTACATCCTTCATTCTCTCTCCTGCTGCTAGTTTTTGCCGGATTTCTCGCACCTGTTCCCAGTCTAATTTGGCATTGGAAAGGGGATGACTTTTTCCTTGGGTGCGTCCTTTTTTGGAAGCATCTAATAAATTCTGAGAACGAGTACCAGCCCAGAGGTGTTCTGGATTAATACAACTGGGAGTGTCGCAGGTATGGCAAGCATCGATATAAGTTGGAAGTTCATATCCTAATTTCTCTGCTAAAACAGCACGAGTAACTGTTGCCTGTTTTCCATCTTTTGTAACATACTTGCCATAGCCGGCACCGTCTTTTGCGCCTTGAAAAATTATGCAGCCGTTGTCTTGAATTTCTCCTACAAATCGTGGGGAAACTGTGATGAAGTTATCGGGGATATTTGCCTGAAGTATCTTAGTAATAGTTTCATGTTGTACCCCATACTCTCTTGCTAGGTGGTTTTTGGTTGTTCCAGATAAATATTTAGTCTGAATTTCTCGCAGTTGTTGGATAGACAATTTACCACTTCCCGGAATACTTTTGCGTCTGGGAGTTTTGCGATCGCGCTTCATCATCTGTCCGGTATTCTCAGCAGCCGATCCCGCTATGAGATGTTCCGGGCTGATGCAGCTTGGATTATCGCAGGTGTGGCAAGCAAAATAACTGGAATGGAGGAATCCTGCTATTTTTGATTCGAGGACTAATCGGTGGACTAATACCGTTTTGCCATCGATCCACTTGCGCCCGTAACCATTGCCAAACTTACTGCCTTGCCAGTTAATACAGCCTGTCGCCCGGTCAACTTCTCCTTCTATTCCTGGGACAACTGTTACAATAGTCATGTCAGCGTCTCTCCTTGTTAGAGCGTTGATTCGCCTCAGCAGTGGTACGAACACTACTGAGGCATTTTCATTGGAGATTGTCGATTAAAGATTAAAGAATTGAATGTTGTCAAAAAATCTTTAATCTTTAATCTTTAATGCCTAATCCTCGTCTTCGTCGCGAGAAAGCGATTCGTAGGTAGGGCGGGAGGGCGATCGCTTGCCCCCAGCATCCGCCATCAAATCCACCTCAACGTGCTCGCTGCCCTCGTCGGATGTATTCACCTTGTGCACGGCAATATCCAAGCACAAAGATTGCAACTCACGCATCAGCACCTTGAAGGATTCCGGCGTACCCGGGCGCGGAATAGCTTTGCCCTTGACGATCGCATTCAGCGCTTCATTCCGTCCCTGCATATCGTCCGACTTCACAGTCAGCAGTTCTTGCAAGGTGTAAGCGCAGCCAAATGCTTCCAGGGCCCAGACTTCCATTTCTCCAAACCGCTGACCCCCCTGCTGCGCTTTGCCGCCCAAAGGCTGCTGCGTTACCAGCGAGTAAGGGCCTGTGCTGCGGGCGTGGATCTTATCGTCTACTAAGTGCACCAGCTTCAGCATATAGGCGATGCCGACTGTGATGGGGCGATCGAACGGTTCACCAGTTCGGCCATCGTAGACAATAGTCTTGCCGGGGTGCTTTTCGTTAAACACCCAAGGCTTGCCGGTTTTTTCGCGCGCCTCCTGTAACTTGCCGTGTACGGTTTCCCGCGACTTCTCAGCGCCGTGCATTTCATCAAAAGGCACCATCTTGAACCGCATGGACAGATTTTCGCCCGCCCATCCCAGCAAGCACTCAAAAATCTGACCTACGTTCATCCGCGACGGTACGCCCAAGGGATTGAGCACTATGTCAACCGGAGTCCCGTCGGGCAAATAAGGCATATCCTCCATCGGCAGAATCCGGGAGACGATGCCTTTATTCCCGTGGCGGCCGGCCATTTTGTCGCCGACTTGAATTTTGCGCTTTTGAGCCACGTAGACGCGGACGACCATGTTGGCGCCCGGGGGCAGTTCGTCGCCCTGTTCGCGGGTAAACACCCGCACGTCCACCACGCGGCCTTTTTCGCCGTTAGGGACGCGGAGGGAATTGTCGCGCACGTCGCGGGCTTTTTCCCCGAAAATTGCCCTCAGCAGTTTTTCTTCCGGCGGTTGGTCGGATTCGCCCTTGGGGGTGACTTTGCCGACTAGGATGTCGCTGGCTTCTACCCAAGCACCTTTGCGGATAATGCCCTGTTCGTCTAGCTGGCGCAGCGCGTCTTCGCCGACGTTAGGAATTTCGCGGGTGATTTCTTCGGGGCCGAGTTTGGTTTGGCGGGCTTCGATTTCGTATTTTTCAATGTGGATGGATGTGTAGACATCTTCGTACACCAAACGCTCACTAATTAGCATGGCGTCTTCGTAGTTGTAGCCTTCCCAGGGCATATAAGCTACGAGGATGTTGTGACCCAGAGCGAGTTCTGCTCCTTCGGTGGAGGAACCGTCGGCGAGCACTTGACCTGCTACGACGCGATCGCCTTCATAAATCAGCGGACGCTGGTTTAAACAAGTATCTTGGTTTGAGCGCTGATATTTTTGCAGTTCGTGTTCGATGCAGCCGGAGTATTTTTGCTTCCAAACCGAGGGCTGTTTGACTTTGAGTTCGTCGTATTCCCGAATCAGGAAATGTTCTTCACTGGAATTCGACTCGGCATCTACAGCTAGGGGCTTGACAATAATCCGGGTGGCGTCGATGTAAATCACCTCGCCGTTAATCCGGGAAACTACAACCATCCCGGAATCTCGCGCCGCCTGAGCTTCCAAGCCCGTACCGACTAGCGGCCGTTCTGGTTTCAGTAGCGGCACAGCTTGCCGCTGCATATTCGAGCCCATCAGAGCTCGGTTGGCGTCGTCGTGTTCCAGGAACGGAATCAGCGATGTCGCCACGGAGACGATTTGCACTGGCGAAATCGCCATGTAGTCCACCTGCATCGGAGTGGTGGTGGTAAATTCTTGGCGGTAGCGGACGGCTACGGTTTCGCCCAAGAGGTTGTTGTTTTCGTCGAGGCTGATGTCTCCGGGGGCGACGCGCAAATCGTCTTCTTCATCGGCTGTCATATAAACAGGGGCTTTGTCGCGCAGCACCTGTCCTTTTTCTACTGGATAAAAAGGAGTTTCAATGAACCCGTAGGAGTTGACGCGGGCGTGGGTTGCTAAGGAACCGATTAGACCGGCGTTGGGGCCTTCTGGTGTTTCGATCGGGCAAATCCGGCCATAGTGGGACGGGTGAATGTCCCGTACTGCAAACCCGGCGCGTTCCCGAGTCAGACCTCCAGGGCCCAAGGCGGAAAGCCGACGTTTGTGAGTCAGTTCTGCCAAAGGGTTGGTTTGATCCATGAACTGCGATAGCTGGGAGGAACCGAAGAATTCCTTGATTGCTGCTACCAGCGGTTTGGGGTTGACCAGAGAAGCGGGGGTGAGGGAGTCGGCGTCGGAGACGGTCATTCTTTCGCGGATGATCCGTTCTAAGCGGTTGAGTCCGACGCGCACTTGGTTTTGTAGCAGTTCTCCGACACTGCGGACGCGACGGTTGCCTAGGTGGTCGATGTCGTCGGTGGAGCCGATGTCGAATTCGAGGTTTATTAGGTAGTCGATCGCTGTCAAGATATCTTGCGATGTCAGCACCCGCATGGTATCGGGGACTGTCAAGCGCAATTTTTTGTTGAGTTTGTAGCGGCCTACTCTGCCCAAATCGTAGCGTTTGGGGTCGAAGAAGCGGGAGTGGAGGAGCTGTTCGCCCCCCGCTACGGTGGGGGGTTCGCCGGGACGGAGTTTGCGGTAGAGCTCCATCAAAGCTTCTTCTTCGCCGAATTGTCCTTCTTTCTCGATCGTTTTTTGGAAGTATTCCGGGTGCCGCAGGGAGTCGTAGATTTCGCCGTCTGTGAGTCCCAATGCTTTGAGCAGCACCTGGGCTGAGAGTTTGCGGGTTTTGTCGATTCTCACCCAGACTAAATCGTTTTTGTCTGTTTCAAATTTCAGCCACGCGCCACGGTTGGGGATGAGCGAGGCGTTATACGAACGGCGGCCGTTTTTGTCGGTTTCCGATTTGTAGTAGACGCCGGGGGAACGCACGATTTGGTTGACGATTACTCGTTCCGCACCGTTGATGATGAAAGTGCCGCGCTCGGTCATCAAGGGCAAGTCGCCGATGAAGACTTCTTGTTCTTTAATTTCGCCTGTTTCTTTGTTAATCAGGCGGGTGGGTACGTACATTTGCACCGAGTAGGTGCTGTCCCGGCGCTTGGCTTCGTCTACGTCATATTTCGGGCGCTTGAGTTTGAAGTCTTTGCCCATGAAGTGGAGTTCCAGCTTGCCCGTGTAGTCTGTAATTGGGGAGAAGCTGTCGAGTTCTTCGATCAGTCCGGCTTCTAGGAACCAGCGAAAACTGGCCCGCTGGATTTCTATCAAATCGGGCAGGGTGAAGGCGAATTCTGTGTAATCTTTAGTGGTCATGGGTGTCCTTTTTCCGCAGTGGCTCTAGCTTTTTACATGGCGCCAAGGCTTGGCGTTTTTACCTTGTTGCGTTTTTTTGATGGATTGTGTGAGAGAATTTATATGATGTTTTCGAGCGCCTGCCAACTGCTGCAACGGTTATTTTTGCTGGTGGTTCGCAGTGGTTTTATGCGGATTTTGGCTACGATCGAGATGCTTTTAGCTTCGATCTCGTGGTTTTCCGGGGTAAATCCCCTACACTTTTGACTCCTAAAATTGACTTGACAGCTATTGCCAAATTGCTGAGGTTCCAAGTTTCTTCTGATGTGTAAGTTTGAGTGTGTAAGTTTGAGGTATTGCGTGAAGTTGTGACCGATCCCGAAGGTTAGCGTACTCGCGTTGTGCTCGCGTTGTGTTGGTAGTTATCGGGCGACATCGCAGTCGCGGATACTAAGCCAACGCCCGATCGGTCGGTTCTTTTTATTATAGGACGCAAATCCGATCGCAACAGGCAACGCCAAAAGAATCTCCAATAAAGGATGAATCCGGTTTTTCAGGCAGGATAGAAATGGGATTTTCCCTATCGCTCGGCCCTAAATCGACCTATTTTCCTCGTTTCTTTGTTCTGCTATAGCTAAACTGAAAAACCGAATAGCTGACAGGCATTTTTGGTTGTCTGCTGGGACAAAGTTAAGAGAGAAACTCCTCTCAATTTAGCAACTTGCTCGGCTACGTAGTAGACGTAGGCTGGTTCGTTGCGTTTTCCCCGCTGGGGTACGGGGGCGAGAAAAGGGCAATCTGTCTCGACTAGGATGCGATCGCTATTTACCATACAAGCTGATTCTTGTATTTGCAAGGCTTTTTTAAAGGTGACTGTTCCGCTAAAACTGATGTAGAAACCTAGGTCTAAAAACCACTGGGTTTCTTCGGGTGTGCCTCCCCAGCAGTGCATGACCCCGCGCACTGGCCCGCGTGTTTGCCAAAAGTTCCTCAGCATTTGGGCCATTGGGGCGGCGGCGTCGCGACAGTGGATAATGACTGGTTTGTCAAGTTGCTGGGCGATTTCAAGCTGTGCCTCAAACACTTTAAACTGGTGTTCTCGATCGTCAGCTTTATAAAAGTCCAGTCCGGTTTCGCCGATCGCCACTACCCTAGAGTCCGAATTCGCTAATTCCCTAATCTGGCTCGCAGTCTCGTCTTTCCACTTGTCGGCATCTAGGGGGTGGAGTCCAACCGCAAACGAGACTTCGGCAAACTGATTGGCGATTGCTTGAATGCCGGCAAACTCTTCTGGCTCTACGCAAGAATGAACCAGCCGAACTACACCAGCTTCGCGCCAGCGTTCTCGAATGGCTTCTAACTCAGATTTGTAGGTCTCAAAGTTGATATGAACGTGAGTGTCGATGAGCTGCATGGGGGAAGCAGATTAGAGGTGATACGGGAGAGTCCTGGTGGGATAGGGCGAGGGGGAGTGAGAGAGTCTGGGAGTGGGAGTGGCAGAGAGTGTGTGGGAAAAATCTTCCGTCTTCTTTCTTCCTTCTTCCTGCTTCACGCCTGACTGCTTCACGCTTGACTTCTTCCCTCAACATCCATCCCTTCAATCTTTTACACTGCTTCGTTGCCGAACTTTCTGCTTCCTTAAGATGCTACCGATACTTCGTGCGGCTTGAGGGTTCTTGCCAAGCGGGACTTTTTGCGAGCGCCGTTGTTGCGGTGGAGTACACCTTTTTTGACAGCTTTGTCAATTTTGCTGTAGGCCTCAGACATTCGCTGCTGGACTTCTTGCATTAATTCCGGGCTCGGAGCTGCAGCGTACTTGTTTACGGCAGCGAAATACTTCTTCATCAAAGTTTTGACCGCTGACTTGTAAGATTTGTTGTACAAGCGGTTACGTTCGGCGATTTTGACTCGTTTGACGGCGGACTTAATATTTGCCATAGTTCAGTTGCTGGAAGTAGGTATTCATTGATACACCCTAGTCTCAAGACAGTCTCAAGACACGGGGATTTTGAAGGACAACCTTTTCGGGATCGATCCGCAAAAAGCTTGATTTTTAAAGGCGGAGTGAGACAGCCAACTTTCCATTAGCTCAGATTGAGCTGAGTCTGTGGCTACTTTTTGGCGACGCCCGCGCAATATTTTTTTATTGACTCATTTAACTGCCTGCTTTTTACCCCTGACAATACCCAAAGGTATGACACGGGTGTTACAGAGGCGTTTTGCGGTGTTTCCACCGTCACGAGTTAAAGTCAAGGTTTCTTGCGCGCAATTTTCAAGTATACAATAATTTGGCGTTTTTTTATAAAAAAATTATCAGGTGTTAGAAAAACTAATATAGCACCTATTCTGCTTAAAATCCAATTCTCTGAAAAATCCAAGTTAAGCTATAACAAAGAATACAGGTGATTTGGGCTTCGGCAAGAAGCACTTACCGAAGTTAGAAGGTAAAAAGCTGAAGGTAGAAGGTAGAAGGTAGAAGACAGCCGGATCTGAAGGTAGAAGGTAGAAGGCAGAATCAAAATTCTTCCGCTCGAACACTCTCCCTCTCGGATATTATCGGGGTCGGACACTTTCCCCCTCTGCGTTCCCACCCTCTTCCTCCGCACCTGGTTCTCTGGCGGGCAATTCCTAGAGAAGGTTGTGACTTGTCCTCAGTGTTGCAAAATCCTCGACAGAGATTTAAACGCTGCACTGAAGCCTTGGAAAATGCCGCGACTCTCGCGGTTTAAGCTTGTGGACTGGTGGTGGCCTACTTCTCTAGGAGAACCCCACAAAAATCCCCAATTGTCAAGCAAATGTTAGTGAAGTTATAGACGGCATTCCTAATCTCCATGCTGCGAATCATTACTCAGTGGGTTGAGGCACAAGCTGAACTGCGACGGATCTGCGATCGCACCCATGACGAACTTGTTGTTCACAAAGAAGCCACCGTGCGGGAGGTGCTGCAAGCTGTAAGGCGCAGAGGCGATCAGGCTGTGCTGCACTACACTGCTGAATTTGACCGCATGACCCTAAATGTGGAAGATTTACGGGTGAGCGGCGCCGAATTGGATGCTGCTTACCAGCAGGTGTCGAAAGAATTATTAAATGCCATCCGGCTGGCTTGCAAACAGGTAGAGGCGTTTCACCGACAGCGCGTACCCAAGTCTTGGGTGCAGTTTGGCGATGACGAGATTGTTTTGGGCAAGCGCTACACGCCGGTCGATCGCGCGGGAATTTACATTCCTGGCGGTCAAGCGTCCTATCCAAGCTCCGTGATCATGAATGCGGTTCCTGCCAAGGTCGCCAAGGTTCCGAGACTTGTGATGTGTACTCCCCCCGGACAGGAGAAGAAAATGAATCCTGCGGTGCTGGTAGCGGCTCAGGAAGCGGGAGTTGATGAGATTTATCGGGTAGGCGGGGCGCAGGCGATCGCAGCTTTGGCCTACGGTACGGAAACTATTCCGAAGGTGGATTTAATTACCGGGCCGGGGAATATTTACGTCACCCTGGCTAAAAAACTGGTTTACGGGACTGTGGGGATCGATTCTCTGGCTGGGCCCTCGGAGGTGCTGATTATTGCGGATGGTTCGGCAAATCCTGTACACGTGGCTGCGGATATGTTGGCTCAAGCTGAGCACGATTCGATGGCGTCGGCAATTTTGCTGACGGCGGATTCGGTGCTGGCTAGAAAGGTGGTGGCTGAGGTTGACAGACAGTTGGCAAATCACCCGCGCCGAACTTTAACAGAAAAGGCGATCGCCAACTATGGTTTAGTCGTGGTAGTTGACTCGCTCAAATCGGCTGCGGAACTCTCTAACGAGTTTGCGCCCGAACACTTGGAATTGCAAGTTGCAGATCCTTGGGCTTTGCTCGACCAAATTCGCCACGCTGGGGCGATTTTCCTGGGCTGTTCGACACCGGAAGCTGTGGGTGATTATTTGGCTGGCCCGAATCACACTTTGCCGACTTCTGGGGCTCCGCGCTATGCGTCGCCGCTGGGTGTCGAAACTTTTATGAAGCATTCGAGTTTGATTCAATATTCGCCGGCTGCACTTAAGAAGGTGAGTAGGGCGATTAATGTTTTGGCGGAAGCAGAGGGGCTTCCTTCTCACGCTGATTCGGTGCGGCTGCGGACTGAAAATGACGGAGAGGGTGAGTTTTAGATGGTAGATAGGAGATTGGCGATCGGGATTTACGCAATTCGGGCTTAAGAAACCCGGTTTCTTCCAATATCTTGCTTAAATGACGCAATTATGTTAAGAAACCGGGTTTCTGTGTAGGTAATGATGATGCGGCCCGGCAGCGCGAAGTTGTGGAAAGTAGCCGATAATTAACGCGAAGTCTAAAGTCTAATATCTGAGATTTAAAGGTGCATTATATTGAATACTATTTTGGTGGCGATCGACAATTCAGAGTTAGCGACTCAGGTATTGCAAGTTGTAGGACAATTTCAGCTAGAACCGACGGCAAAGGTGATTCTAGTTCATGTTGTCAGTTCTGGTACGTCGGATTTTGACGCGGTTGTCGATCGACCTCACGCTCAGGGAAAGGAGATTGCTTACCGAGAAGTGGAGAAGTTACTGCAATCTTATCAGCAAAAGTTGCCTTGCCAGAGCGAGTTAGAGATTGTTTCGGGGGAACCGGCGCAGGAGATTTTGCGTTTGGCGAATATTTATAAAGCGGACTTAATTGCGATCGGCTGTCGGGGTTTGACTGGTTTGAAGCGGATTTTGGAGGGTTCGGTGAGTGCTGAGGTTGTGGCTGAGGCTCCTTGTTCGGTGCTGGTTGTGCGCGCTAGGTAAGGGGAATTGAACCGCAGAGGTTGACAGGTGGGAGGCTTGTTGCACAGTAGCTAAAACTTGTAGGGTGCGTCAGCCAAGAGTTATAATTTCACACACTCAGATATAATTCGGCGTAGTTTTTTAAACCGTTAAGAAAGCACTTTCATTAAAATTCACTAACTGCAAAGGCTATGACTAAAAAACCACATCGCTTGATTCCGCAAGTTCTGGCTGCTGGTTTGACCCTGTTTGGGGCGGCGGGTTGTTCTCCTGTCTATTTGAGTCAAGGACTTGCTCGCGCTAATCAAGGCGATTTCAAGGGTGCTGTAGCTGATTATAATCAGAAAATTGACTTTAATCCCAACTATGCTATTACCTACCGTTGGAGTGAGATCCAATATAAACCAGAGAAAAAAGAAGAGTGGAGTACAGGCGACTATTATAAATTAGGATTTTTTATCCTGTTTGTGGCGACGGCTGGTTTAGCGGTCTATTACAAATTAGCTCCTACATTCGCTGATGCCTACAACAATCAGGGTTTAGCTAAGTATAAACTAGGAAAAATAAAAGAGGCACTCTCCGATTATAATCAGGCGATTGAGCTTAATCCCAAACTAGCTTCTGCCTATTTAAATAGGGGTTTAACCAAGTCTCGCCTAGGAAAAAAAGAAGAGGTCCTCTCCGATTATAATCAGGCGATTGACCTCGATCCAACACGAGCTGCTGCCTATGTCGGTCGAGCTTTAGTCAAGCATGAACTAGGAAAAAAAGCAGAGGCAATAGCAGATTATACTCAGGCGATTGACCTCGATCCAAAACTAGATGTTGCCTACATTGGTCGTGGTTTAGTTAAGTCTGAGCTAGGGGAAAAAGCAGAGGCAATAGCAGATTATACTCAGGCGATAGAGCTGAATCCCAAAGATGTTGGTGCTTACAAAAGTCGGGGTTTAGCCAAGTTTAGTTTAGGAAGAATAGAAGAGGCGCTGGCAGATTATAATCACGCAATCGAGCTCGATCCCAATGATGCTGATGCTTACAACAATCGGGGTAATATTAAGTATGAACTAGGAGTAAAAGAAGAGGCACTGGCAGATTTTGTTAAAGCGAACGACCTGAATCCCAAATTGGCTATGGCCTACTTTCATCGGGGTGTAGACAAGTCTAAATTGGCGGAAAAAGAAGAGGCGCTGGCAGCTTTTTCTAATGCGGTTAATCTGAATCCTAAATTAGCTGTTGCCTACCTCTTGCGGGGTGAGATCAAGTGGGAAATTGGCAATCAAGAAGAGGCGCTGGCAGATTTTAATACGGCGATCGAGCTCGATCCAAAATTTGCTGTTGCCTACGTTAATCGGGGTAGTGCCAAGTCTGAGCTTGGGCAAAAAGCAGAGGCGCTGGCAGATTTTAATACGGCGATTCAGTTGGAGCCAAAATTTGCTGCTGCCTACGTTAATCGGGGTAATGCCAAGTCTGAGCTTGGGGACAAAGCAGAGGCAATCGCAGATTATAATCAGGCGATAGAGCTCGATCCAAAATTAGCTGTTGCCTACGTTAATCGGGGTTTAACAAAGTCTGAGCTTGGAGACAAAGCAGAGGCAATCGCAGATTATACTAAGGCGATAGAACTCGATCCTAAATTAGCTGCTGCCTACTGTAATCGGGGTAGTGCCAAGTCTGAGCTTGGGCAAAAAGCAGAGGCGATCGCAAATTATACTAAGGCGATAAACCTGAATCCAAAATCAGCTCTTGCCTACTACTCTCGGGGTCGTGCCAACGCTGACCTAGGGCAAAAAGCAGAGGCGATTGTAGATTATACTAAGGTGATAGACCTGAATCCAAAATCAGCTCTTGCCTACGTCAATCGGGGTCGTGCGAAGTATAACCTAGGGGAAACAGAAGAGGCGATCTCCGATTATACTAAGGCGATAGACCTGAATCCAAAATTAGCTGTTGCCTACGTCGAGCGGGGTTATGTCAAGTACGATCTTGGAGAAAAAGAAGAGGCGATCTCCGATTATAATCATGCAATCGAGCTAAATCCTAATTATGCTGATGCCTACTACACTCGGGGTTTAGCTAACTCTGCCCTAGGAAAAACAGAAGAGGCGATCACAGATCATACAAAGGCGATCGAGCTAAACCCCAACTATGCTGATGCCTACTATACTCGGAGTTTAGTTAACTCTGCCCTAGGGACAACAGAAGAAGTGCTCGTAGATTACACTCAGGGGATCGACCTTCATTTCAACGCTGCTAATTTTTACTTCAATCGGGGTAATCCCAAGTCTGACGTAGGGAAAAAAGAAGACGCACTCGTAGATTGTAATCAGGCGATCGAGCTTAATCCCAAAGATGCTGTTGCCTACAACAAGCGAGGTTTAGCCAAGTATAATTTAGGGGAAAAAGAAGAAGCGATCGCAGATTACAATCAGGCAATTCACCTTAATTCTTGCTATGCTGATGCCTACAACAATCGTGGTTTAGCTAAGTCTGCCCTAGGGCAAAAAGCAGAGGCAATCGCAGATTATAATCAGGCGATTGACATCGAACCCAAACTAGCTGTTGCGTACAATAATCGCGGGAATGCCAAGTCTGCTCTAGGTGAAAAAACAGAGGCGCTCGCAGATTATACTAAGGCGATCGAGCTTAATTACTACAATCCTAATCCTTACTACAATCGGGGTTTGACTAAGTATAATCTAGGGGAAAAAGAAGCAGCGATCGCAGATTATAGTAAGGTAATCGAGCTTAGTTACTATAATGCTAATGCCTACTACAATCGTGGTTTAGCAAACTCTGACCTAGGACAAAAAGCAGAGGCGATCGCAGATTATCAAAAAGCCGCTGACTTGTACAAGTACCAAGGAAACACAAGTGATTACGAAGAGGCTGTTAACAAAATTCAAGAATTATCAGCACAGTAGTGATTAGCTGCAATAAGACTTCATTAGTTATAACGCAATACGGTTCAGTTAAGACAGTCTGGTCGGTAAAAAAACGTGAAAAACAGATACTGCGATTGTTTTCATAATAGATCGCTTCACTAACGCTAAGATCTCGCAATGACAAAAAAAGTTAACTGCACCGTATTGTACTAACAACTACTCATCACCTTTAGCCAAAGTTGAATAATCTAGAAAATGCCATAAAATTAGTAGAGGACAAGATTTCCGAGTGCGAAGAAATCATCCTCGACTTATTTGGCGGTTTAACTTCCCAAGTTCCAGGGGCTATCAATTATGATATAGCCGCCGAAGAAGGTATCCAGGGCGATGTTTCTCAACTGCTAGAAATTTTTCCACCCAATAGCGTCAGTGAGATTATCGCCAGCGGCCCCCAAGCCTTCTTTTTGGAACAAGCTGCTATAATATTAAAATCAGGTGGACGAATTTATATCAATGCTAACAGAAGCAATCCCTTTGCAAGATTGCCTGATGCAGATACTTTGAATCGCCTTCGCCTGCGCGTCATCGTAGAAAATGGCAATCTTGAACCTCGATTTGCCAACCAACAATTTTTTAGACAAACACCTAGACCTGATAGTAGTTATAATATTCCCCTGCCGACTATCCGCACAACTATTTTGGAGAAGGAAGCATGACAATTATTCAAAATAATTTCGATAAACTTTATACGATCGCCAGTGATTACGATCAGCCGATCGCTGTAGATGATAAAATGGTGATTCCTACGCGCAATCTCGGCGTAATTCCAGGACATCCGCTAAATCCTACGCCGACAGAAACTATTTTTATACCCAAATGCTACTTAGTCTTCGAGGGAGTCAAAACATCGATTCGCGAACTGTGGCATTATGTTGCCGAACCCGCTGAATCTGGTCACTTCAGAACCGTGGAATCTTCAATTTCGATCGTCGATGGCCCGTTTCCCGATATCGATGAACCAGTAGAGTCTTTTTTAATAGAAGGAGTAATGCTAGTTCCCCATGCTTGGGTTAGTTGGGAGATTGAAAGTGTGTCGTTTTACCTAGAATTGGACAGTACAAATCAACCTAATTTAATTGAAAAAGACTTAATTCAGGTGAATTAGCTCTAAATATCATGTCGGATTGATCGCAATATCCCGGCCGGGGTGGGTTTATTGAAACTCGGATTTGTATCGGAGATTAGGGCGAACCCACCCCTACGATAATTACACTTAAATGATTTTGCTCTACTTCCTACTTCCCCTTCCCCTTCCCCGCCAAAAACTCCCGCAGCCGCAACAAACTAGCGGTTTGTCCCAAATTCAGCGGTAGCAGCGAGACTCCCTCCAACCGAGACTGCACCCAACCGTCGCCCCAATACCACTCGTGAAACCCGTCAATTCCCTCACTCAACAACAGGCGCACACAATTCTGCTCAGCAATATCGCGGTGGGGCGATTCCCCTGTGCATGGTCAACTAATTTGACTTGCCGCAAAATATTATTGACCGCCAAGTCAGAAAAATGAAAATGATCTCCCCCTCCAACAATGTAGCGATCGAGCTTTGGACTTTTATGATTAATCTAAATTGTGTGGCCGGTCTTTGATTTTTGTGCGATTTCTTAAAGTAGACTGACAGCGTTCCCAATAAATTTTAGCCACGCGATCGCCCTGATTCTGATGCCAACACTCGGAAAACAGCCGCCCCGCTTTAGCTAACTTCCCTTCTGAGTAAATTTCCAAAGCTTCGGCAAACAATTGCAGCGTAGCTAACTTGCCCTCTTTAATTTCTGGCGGATCGCAATCAAACACCTCATAAACCGTCACCGCTTCAGATTTTCCCTTGACTTTTACCGTATCTAGCGTGCGGATTGCGTACTGGGATGGATTTTCTAAACGCGAGTAAGTTTCCTGGGTGATTAACAGCGACACCCCATAATTTTTCGTCAATCCCTCCACGCGAGAGGCTAAATTCACCGCATCGCTGATTACCGTACCGTCCATGCGATTTTGACCGCCCACCGTTCCCAGCATCAAATAACCCGTATTAATTCCAATCCCAATCTGAATCGGTGCATAGCCAGAAATAGCGCGGTGTTGATTGTATTCAACTAGGCCCTGCAGCATAGCAATTCCCGCTTTCACAGCATTATCAGCTTCCCCACTAAACAGCGCCATAATCGCATCGCCAATATATTTATCAATAAACCCCTTATTTTCATTAATAACTGGTTCCATACGAGAAAGATAGGAATTGATAAATTTGAAATTATCCTCCGGTGTCATACTTTCCGAAAGGGTGGTAAAGTCACGAATATCAGAAAATAGCACCGACATTTCCAACTGCACTTGGTCGCCCAATTCCACATCAATAATGCTTGATTTGTCTAAAAAATGGAGAAACTGATTGGGGACGAAGCGCTCGTAAGCTTTGTTGAGTTGGAACAATTCATTGGTAAATCTGATTCGCTCTGTTTCGGCTTTTTTGCGCTCCGTGATATCTTGAAAGGCTACAATTGCATAAGAAATATTATCCTTTTCATCATAGATGGGAGTACCCCAAGCCTCGATCGGAATAATCTTGTCGCCTTGGTGGACTTCCATATCATCAGCGGTAGCACTTTCGCCCCTCAACGCTTGCACAAGAGGCAATTGGGCAGAGGGATATTCCTGCTCTGTTCCAGCTTGATAGATGTGATAAATTTCTGCTATTTGCTCGCTGGCGACTTGAGGAATAACTCCTTTACCTAATAATTGAATAGCAACGCGATTACTATAGTGAGGTTTGCCAGAAGCATCCAGCACTGATATCCCTACCGGAATTGCTTCTAAAAATTGAGTGAGTCTGTTCTCACTTTCGCGGACTTCTGTATAAAGCTTAGAATTTTGAATCGAGATCGCCGCTTGTCCAGATAACACTTTTAATAGTTCCACTCTTTCTGGGGTAAAAGCTCCGGCGGTCAAATTGTTTTCTAGATAAACAATACTGACGATTTGAGATTGGTTAATCAGCGGCACGCATAAAATTGATTTGGGCTGATTTTTTTGGATGTAGGAGTCGTTGGTAAATTGTCCCGATCGGACAGCATCATCTAATACCACACTTTCTTGAGTACGAGCCACGTAATTAACAATCGAGGAGGAAATTTCTTGACAGTTCTCAACGGAGATTGACTGCAATACAGTGACGAGTTCGTTATCTATTGTCCCTTCAGCTTCAATTAATAGTTTTCCCTGGCTTGGCAAAATTAGAGAGCCTCGTTGTGCTCCCGCATTTTCCATCAAAATTTTCATCAAGCTAGACAGTAACTTATCTAGCAATATTTCGCCAGAGATCGCCTGGGAAGCTTTCGTTACTGTGGCGATATCTAGATTACTACCCGAACCCGTGGTGGTCACTGTTGCGGTAGTTTTAGTGTTTTTTCTTCCCGGTTGAATTGCTTTTAATAACTGGGGATATCGCGTTTCTAAATCTTTTACCTTAGCAGTGGCTCCCCATTGGATATAACAATAATACGCCTCAATTATGTAGAGTTGGGCAATTTTTTCTTTACCCCATTCTAGGTAAAATTTTGCTGCTAGTTCATTAGCTAGTGCTTCTTCGTTGAGGAATTGATTTTCTTTGGCTCCAGAAATGGCGCGATCGTACATTTCAATCGCCTCAGCTTTATTGCCCAAAACCCGATGTTTTTCGGCCTCAACCAAATACCATTTATGCAGATGATTCATGGGAGCATTTTGCGCCCACTGTTGCAGAGTCGTTTGATGGGCTTCCGCCTGAGTAATAATTTCAGCTTGCTCGGTTTCTGGCTGTGTGGGGAAGAGTGCCAAGTGCGTCAGGGCTGCATAGAAATGGAAAATGGGAACATGAACCAATCCCGATAATGCCATCAAATACGGCTTGACTTGGCAAATATGGTTTAAGGCAGCCGGATAATTTCCCCAGGAGTAGGCAAGCAGCAGTTTGTAAATGTAGACAAGAGCGATCGCCGTGAGTTGATTATCCTGATGGTGCTGGGGAAGCATCACTGTTTCATCGTAGGCAGTTCCCATTAAGCAATCCGGTTGACTAACGGCTTCAGTCAAGTTCTGCACCGTCTGCCGCGTTATATCCAAAATCGCTTGAGGAGAATATTCTTTCATCTGTGCCATCACTACACTGTAAGCTGCTAGTTCGGTTTCCCAAGTGTCCAGTTCTACTCCAGCAAAAAATTTGGCATGGAAGTAAGTACACATGTTGTAACCAGCATTCATAAAATCTCCAGTTTCCATGCCTGCTGTATAGCCATCTTTCTGCATTGGGATCATTGCCCTCAGAGATTCTTGGCGATGCTGAATAAAAGCCCCAAACAGAATCAGAATTATAGATTTGAATTCCTGCACATTGAACTGCTCGAGTAAATTCAGTGCCAATTTACCAAAACCATATCCCGTTTTAACTTCTCCCAAAAAGCCACACAATACCATTCCGTGAATCGCATAACCCACCGATGATGTGGGTGCATTCCCAAACTGGAGCGATAAACTCACCATCATGGAACCAAGGAGGGGCGTTAAACTAGGCATTCCCTGAAAAATTGGTGTAACCAACCTTCTTAACAGTTGCATAGCTGCCTGAGTTTGGGAATTGGTCATTAAAGGTAGGTCAACCAGTTCCTCAGTCTGTCTGTCCTGAAGTTTGCTGCCCAAGGTTTGTAGCGCTTTACTAATCAAAGATTCGTCAGGTGAGGTAGGAAGTTCAACTCCCAATTGCAAGAGTGCCCTTCTACCGATTGCGATCGCCTCCAACATCTTGCCCTGGGATGTCTGGGCGGCAATTGAAATTTCGTAAATTTTAACTTTGTCTAAAATCGTCTGAGCATTCTGCAATACCTGTGCTGCCATCTGTTCCATAACCTCAATGTCAGCATTCAAATAGGCGGCTTCGGTAGCAGCAATATAGAGATTCAGGGTCAACTCATACTGACTTTGCCAGCAGTTGGCTGTCAGTAGCTCAATCCCTGTTTGCAGATAGATATTTGCCGCAGCGTAGGCGGTAGAATTTCTGGCCTTACCTCCCGCTTCTAAGTTGAGTTGGGCTAAGGCTTCTCGTTCGCTTAATTGATTAATTAACTCAATTCCTTGATTTAAATGCCCCACAATATCAAATAGTTTTTCCTCTCTTTCTATGTCCGAATATTTTTGTAGCAGTAACTGTCCAATTTTGAGATGAGTGGCTTGTTTTTGGTTTTCGGCTATTAGGGAATAAGCTGCTTGCTGGACGCGATCGTGCAGAAACTGATAAGTTGGATTAGTAACATAATTAGTAGGCGATTGAGCATCTATTTGAATAAAATTATAGCCTTCTGTAATAGGTAAAATAAGTCCTTCTTGCAAGGCTTTCCACAATGCTGATGCCGTTGATTCTGGTAATTCTTCGTTGACTATTACCAAGGTATCTAAATCAAACTGCGCCCCAATGCAAGCCGCCAACTTGAGAACATCCTGAGTTTCTCTAGGCAACTTCTGCAATTGCGCCGCCATAAACTCCACCACATCCGAGGCATCGGCAAATGTAACTCGATCAATATCGCAATGCCACCCCCCTTTACTTCCCCCCTTACTAAGGGGGGACACAGGGGGGTCAAAGCTAATCAGCCCATCTTCATATAACGATTTGAGGAATTGAGTAGAGAAAAAGGGATTACCTTTGGTTTTTTGATAAACCAATTCTGTTAAAGGTTGAGCCAAGGATAAATCGCAAATCAGCGTATCTGCCACTAACTGATTCATATCTGCTAAACTCAACGGTTGCAGGTTAATAGTATTCACCACCGCCCCAGACTTAATAATCTCATCTACTGTCAACATAAACGGATGAGTAGGAGATACCTCATTATCCCGATAAGCACCCAATACTAACAGATATCCCGTATCTTCCATCAATAGTTGTAATAACTTCAAAGATGCTGAATCCGCCCACTGCAAATCGTCCAAAAATATCACTAAGGGATGTTGGGTGATGGTAAATACTTGCACAAATTTCTGCATCAGCAGATTGAACCGATTTTGGGCAGCACTTCCCGACAATTCTAGTGCGATCGGTTGAGCGCCAATGATGCGTTCTAACTCAGGAATTACCTCAATCAGCACTTGCCCACTCTCGCCTACTGCTGTGAGAATCTTGGTTTTCCATGTTTGTAATTGAGCATCACTTTCTGATAATAATTGCCCCATTAATTCCCGAAATGCTTGCACAAATGCACTGAAGGGTATATTGCGTTGAAATTGGTCGTATTTGCCTTTAATAAAATAGCCACGCTGTCTGGCGATCGGCTTGTGGACTTCGTTCACTATGGCGGTTTTACCAATTCCCGAAAAGCCAGCTACCAGCATCATTTCGGCGCTACCTGTACTGACTCGTTAAAAGGCTGCTAATAGATTAAAAACTTCAGTTTCCCTGCCGTATAACTTTTCGGGAATCAGGAAACGGTCTGTAATATCCCGCGTTCCCAAGGCAAATTCTTCTATGCCATCAGTTTCTTGTAATTGAACCAGACACTTCTCTAAATCCTGCTTGATGCCCCAGGCTGTTTGATAGCGGTTTTCGGCATTCTTCGCCATCAATTTACTGACAATTTGAGAGACAATTACGGGAATTTCTGGCTCAATTTCGTGGGGAGGAACTGCTTGTCTAGCAATATGGCAGTGAACTAGCTCTAAAGCATCTTCTGTTTCAAAAGGCAGCTTTCCTGTCAGAAATTCGTAGAAGGTAACGCCGAGGGAGTAAAAATCAGTACGGTAATCGAGAGTGCGATTCATCCTGCCAGTTTGTTCTGGCGATATGTAAGCGAGAGTTCCTTCCAGAACTCCGGGGTTTTTCAGTATCGGTGTTTCTCGGCTTAGCTGAGTGGAAACGCCAAAATCAATAATTTTTAATTGTTCCGTTTCCGGCTTGTAAACAATATTAGAAGGGTTAATATCTTTGTGGATGATGTTGGCGCGGTGAATTTGCCCTAATGCTTCGGTGGTGGCGATCGCAATTTGCAAAAATTTCTCCATAGTAAAATTTCGCTGCTGCATCCATATTTTCAAGGATTCGCCGCCAAAGTCCTCTACAAACATCACGAGGCTGTTTTGGTATTTTTGCAAGTCATAAACCTGCACAATTCCTGGCTCTTTCAGCTCTTGGGTGATGCGGTATTCGGTTCGGTAGCGCACCAATTCTTGAGGCGTGGGGTAGCTTTCTTTGAGTAGTTTGAGGATAATCGGCTGGTTATCGGCTTCCCGAATCGCCCGATAAATCAGAGAGTTGGCACTTTCGTAAAGAACCGTCTGGGCGGCAACGCCTGCAATAGAGAGCATATTGATTTTTATGGTAAAAATTAACGCGCAGTCAAAACGCACCAGCTTTGTGTATAGAATAGCACGTTAGAAAGGAAAAAATAAGGTTTGTTAACAAATGTTTAGTTTTTCGGGTAGCAGCCTGCAAATACTTTCTGGTTGCCCGGATTGCGATCGCCTAATTTGTATCGTGCGTCAATAGTCGATCGCACTTTTGCTGTGATTTTCAGGTATAGCAACCGCTTAATTTAAATTGTGTAGCCTGTCTTTGATTTTTGTGCGAGTCACCAATGCAGACTCACAGCGTTCCCAGTAAATTTTAGCAACGCGATCGCCCGGATTCTGACGCCAACACTCGGAAAACAGCCGCGCCGCTTCAAATAACTTCCCTTCCGAGTAAAGTGCTCTAGCTTGTGCAAACAATTCCAGCGTAGCTAACTTGGTCTGTTTAATTTCTGGCGGATCTGCATCAAACACCTCATAAATCGTCACAGCTTCTGATTTTCCCTTGACTTTTACCGTATCGAGAGTGCGGATTGTGTACTGGGATGGATTTTTCAGGCGCGCATAAGTTGGCTGCGTAATTAACAGTGACACCCCATAATTTTTTGTCAAACTTTCCACGCGAGAAGCTAAATTCACCGCATCGCTGATTACCGTACCGTCCATGCGAGTTGGTCCGCCCACCGTTCCCAGCATCAAAGAACCCGTATTAATCCCAATCCCAATCTGAATCAGCGCACAGCCCGAGTTGGTGCAGTATTGATTGTATTCAACGAGGCGGTGCAGCATAGCAATTCCTGCTTTCACCGCATTATCCGCCTCACCGCTAAACAGCGCCATAATCGCATCGCCAATATATTTATCAATAAACCCGTGATTTTGATTAATAACAGGTTCCATACGAGAAAGATAGGAATTGATAAATTTGAAATTATCCTCCGGCGTCATAGTTTCCGAAAGCGTGGTGAAGTCGCGAATGTCGGAAAACAACACCGACATTTCTAACTGCACTTGGTCGCCCAATTCCACATCAATGATGCTTGATTTCTCTAAAAACTGGAGGAATTGATGGGGAACAAATCGCTCGTAAGCTTTGTTGAGTTGAGCCAGCCTGCTTTCATTTTCGCGGACTTCTGTATAGAGTTTAGAATTTTGAATCGAGATCGCCGCCTGTCCAGATAACACTTTTAATAGTTCCACTCTTTCTGGGGTAAAAGCTCCCGCTGTCAGATTATTTTCTAAGTAAACAATACTAATGATTTGAGATTGGTTAATCAGCGGCACACATAAAATTGATTTGGGCTGATGCTTTCGGATGTGGGCGTCGTTGGTAAATTGTCTCGATCGCGCAGCATCATCTAGTACCACACTTTCTTGAGTGCGGCTCACATAATTGACAATTGCAGAGGAAAGTTCTTGACAGGTTTCAACGGGGATTGACTGCAACACGGTGACGAGTTCGTCATCGATTGTCCCTTCAGCTTCAATTAACAGTTGTCCCTGGCTTAACAAAATCAGATAGCCTCGTTGCGCCCCTGCATTTTCCATCAAAATTTTCATCAAGCTAGACAGTAGCTTATCTAGCATAATTTCTCCAGAAATCGCCTGAGAAGCCTTCATGACTGCGGTGATATCTAGGTGATTCCCCGAACCAGTCGTTGTCATTGCTACGGTAGTGTTAGTGTTTTTCCTTCCCGGTTGAGTTACCGCGAATAATTGGGGATATCGCGTTTCTAAATCCGTTACCTTAGCAGTGGCTCCCCATTCAACATAACAATAATACGCCTCAAAGATGTAGGCTTGAGCAACTTTTGTTTTGCCCCATTCCGAGTAGAATTTGGCTGCTAGTTCGTTTGCCAGGGCTTCGTCATTAACATATTTGTTTTCTTTGGCTCCAGAAATTGCGCGATCGTACATTTCAATCGCCTCGGCTTTATTGCCCAACACCCGTTGCCGTTCTGCTTCCACTAAATACCATTTATGCAGATAATTCATCGGAGCATTTTGCGCCCACTGTTGCAGCGTGCTTTGATGGGTTTCCACTAAGGCAATAATTTCAGTTTGCTCAATTGGTGGCTGTGCGGGAAAAAGTGCCAGGTGCGTCAGGGCGGCATAAAAATGAAAAATTGGAACAAAAGCTGATCCCGATACTCCCATCAAATACAGTTTGACTTGGGTAATGTGGTCTAGGGCAGCCGTGTAATTCCCATAGCAGTAAGCAAGCAGCAGTTTGTAGATGCAGGCACAAGCGATCGCCGTGAATTCATTATCCTGATAGTGCTTGGGAATCATCACCGTTTCATCGTAAGCAGAGCCTATTAACAAATCCGGCCGAATACGGGTTTCCCTTAAGTTTTGCACCGTCTGCTGAATCATATCCAAATAAATCCGAGCCGAATATTGTTTCAACCGCGCCATGACAGCCCTGTAACTTGCTATTTCTGGTTCCCAAGAGTCTAGTTCTACACCAGCGAATAAATGAGTATAAAAGCAAATATATATGTTGTAGCCAGCGTCTACAAAGTCGCCTGTTTCCATACCAAACCTATAGCCCTCTTTCAGCGTCGGTATCGTTGCCAAGAGAGATTCTTGGCGATGCTGAATCCAGCCACCAAACAAAAGCAGAACTGTGGACTTGAATTCGGGTACATTCAACCGATCGAGCAATGAAAGTGCCAATTGCCCAAAGCCATAGCCCGTCTCCACCTCTTGTAAAAAGGCACAGAACACCATCCCGTGCATCGCATAACCCACCGTCGATGCGGGCGCATTCCCAAAGGAGAGCGATAAACTCACCATCGTTGAACTCAGCAGGGGCAGCAAACCGGGCATTCCCTGGAAAATGGGTGGAAACAACATACCAGACAGTTGCATAGCTGCCTGAGTCTGTGGATTTGTCATCACAGGTAAGTCAACCAATTCCTCAATCTTTCTGCCGCTTAGTTGGCCCGCAAGGGCTTGTAGTGCTTGGCCAATCTTGGCTTCATCAGGTTCGGCAGGAAGTTCAATCCCCAATTGTAAGAGTGCGTCTCTTGCTACTGCGATCGTTTCTAACACCTTGCTCTGGGCTGTCTGAGCCGCAATTTTAATTTCGTAAATTTTAACTCGATCTAAAATTGTTTGGGCTTCTTGCAAAACCAGTGCTGCCATCTGTTCCATACCATCAAAGTCACCATTCAAATAGGCAATTTCAGAAGCAGCAACATAAAGATTTAGCGCCAATTCATATTGAGTTTGCCAGCATTGAGGTGTCAGTAGCTCAATTCCAGTTTGTAGATAGATATTTGCCGCAGCGTAGGCGGTAGAATTTCTGGCTTTACGTCCAGCTTCTAAGTTGAGTTGGGCTAAGGCTGAGCGTTCACTTAATTGATGGATTAACTCAATTCCTTGATTTAAATGCCCGACAATATCAAAGATTTTTTCTTCTGTTTCTATCTCGGAAGAACTTTGTAGCAGTAACTGTCCTATTTTCAGATGAGTGGCTTGTTTTTGGTCGTCTGGAATCAATGAATAAGCCGCTTGCTGGACGCGATCGTGTAGGAACTTATAAGTGGGATTAGCAACAGACTGATTCGGGGATTGAGCATCTGCTTGAATGAAGTTATAGCCTTCTGAAATCACTAAAATGAGTCCTTCTTGCAAGGCTTTCCATAGCGCAGATTCCGTTTTTTCTGGTAATTCTTCGCTGACTATTGCTAATGTCTCTAAATCAAACTGCGCCCCAATACACGCGGCAAGTTTGAGAACATCCTGAGTTTCGGCAGGCAACTTCTGCAATTGCGCCGCCATAAACTCCACCACATCCGAGGCGTCGGCAAATTTAACTTGATTAATATCGCACTGCCACCCCCCTTTGCTGCCACCCTTACTAAGAGGGGATTGAGGGGGGTTAAAAATAATTTGACCATCTTCATACAAAGCCTTGAGGAATTGAGTCGAGAAAAAGGGATTACCTTGGGTTTTTTGATAAACCAATTCTGTCAGGGGGCAGGCTAAAGATAAATCGCAAATCAGCGTATCTGCTACCAACTGATTGAGATCTGCTAAACTCAACGGTTGCAGGGTAATCGTATTCACCGTGGCTCCAGACTTCACAATCTCATCCACCGTCAACATAAACGGATGAGCCGGTGATACCTCATTATCCCGATAAGCACCCAATACTAACAGATGCCCCGTATCCTCCATCAACAGTTGTAGCAATTTCAGCGATGCCGAATCAGCCCACTGCAAATCGTCCAAAAACATCACTAAGGGATGTTCTGCTTGGGTAAATACTTGCACAAATTTCTGCATCAGCAGATTGAAGCGATTTTGTGCTGCACTCCCCGACAATTCTAGTGCAGCCGGTTGAGCGCCAATGATGCGTTCTAATTCAGGAATTACGTCAATCAAGACTTGCCCACTCTCGCCTACTGCGGTGAGAATCAGGGTTTTCCATCTGTGTAACTGAGCGTCACTTTCTGATAATAATTGTCCCATCAATTCCCGAAATGCTTGCACAAATGCACTGAAGGGGATATTGCGCTGGAATTGGTCGTATTTGCCTTTGATAAAATAGCCACGCTGTCGGGCGATCGGCTTATGCACTTCATGCACTACTGCGGTTTTACCAATCCCAGAAAAGCCAGCTACTAGCATCATTTCGGCACTAGCATTACGAACTCTTTCAAAGGCAGCTAATAGATTAAAAACTTCTGTTTCTCTGCCGTATAACTTTTCGGGAATCAGGAAATGGTCTGTAAGATCCAGCGTTCCCAAGTCAAATTCTTCTATGCTATCGGTTTCTTGTAATTGAACCAGACACATTTCTAAGTCCTGCTTAAGACCCAATGCAGTTTGATAGCGATTTTCCGCATTTTTTGCCATCAGCTTGCTGACAATAAGCGAGACAATTAGGGGAATTTCTGGCTTGATTTCGTGCGGGGGAACTGGTTGTCTGGCAATGTGGCAGTGAACTAGCTCTAAAGCGTCTTCTGTCTCAAAAGGGAGTTTTCCTGTCAGCAATTCGTAGAAGGTGACACCGAGGGAGTAAAAGTCAGTGCGGTAATCGATAGAGCGATTCATCCTACCAGTTTGTTCCGGCGAGATGTAGGCGAGAGTGCCTTCTAAAATGTTGGGATTTTTCAGGGTTGGCATTTCTCGCGTTAGCTGAGTGGAAATGCCAAAGTCGATAATTTTGAGCTGTCCCGTTTCCGGGTTATAAACAATATTTGAGGAGTTAATATCTTTGTGGATAATATTGGCGCTGTGAATTTGCCCTAAAGTTTCAGTGGCTGCGATCGCCAGGATCAGAAACTCCTTGAGGCTAAACTTTCGCTGCTGCATCCATATTTTCAAGGATTCCCCGCCAAAGTCCTCCACAAAAATCACGAGGCTGTTTTGGTATTTTTGCAAGTCATAAACTTGCACGACTCCCGCCTCTTTCAGCTCTCGCGTGATACGGTATTCGGTGCGGTAGCGTAGCAATTCTTGAGGTGTGGGGTAGCTTTCTTTGAGCAGTTTGAGGATGAGCGGTTGGCGATCCGCTTCCCGAATGGCCCGGTACACCAGAGAGTTGGCACTTTCGTAAAGCAACTTCTGGACGGCAATGCCTGGAATGGAGAGCATATTTATTTTTCTGGTAAAAATTAACGCCCAGTCAAAAAACACCGGGTTCGTTGTGTCGAGAATAGCGCTTTAGAAAGGAACAAATTATGTTTTTATAACACACTCTTAGTTTTTCGGCAGCGAAGTGGGTTTCCGGTGGTCTGGCAGAGTAAGGGTAAGGAGTTATAATGCGACGTATTTAAGCCTTGTTAATTCTCAACTCCATGAATTGTCCCCGTTTCGGTTCTCCAAACATCGTTAAAAATTGTCCCACCCCCAGCGCTAAGCAAAACTTTAAATGTATATATTGTCACAGGCAGTTTGTTTAAAACCCCAGACATCAAAGGATTTCAGAAGAAACAAAAAAATTGAGAGATCAGCTTTTATTAGAAAAAATATCTTGAGTCGCGATTGTCAAAGTCACGAGGGTGTCCCCCCGCTGGTTCCAATACTATGTGTTTTTCAACAATTAGCATCAGTCCCCCGGAAAGTTCAAGTAAAGTCAAAAAACCAAGGCAAGCTAACGATCCAAGATGATGAAATGTAGTCGTTTGTAGGCAATAAGGGGAACAAGCAGTGGAAAGATCTGCCAATTGATGCCTTAACCAAAGAAATTCTAGCGGTTTATAGCAATCCTACATGAGTCGTAATTTTTTTACCCCACCCCAACCCTCCCCGAACTCGCGGGGAGGGAGTAAGAAATTCACAAATGATTTAGCATGGCTATATATAGGAAGTCTAATTGAAATGGATGCTAAAGGTTTGTCGGATTCCCTCCCAGTAGTTGACAGACAATGTGCCGTCTATTATACAGATTTTTTGGTCGCATATAAAAAAGTTTTGCCTCGCCAGCGACACAAATCTGTCGGGAAAGATACGGGCAAAACTTCTGATCTCTAAAGATGCAAGAACTCCCTGATGTACAGGATATCTCGCTATTGTTTTGACATACTCCCCGCCGTAGAACGGACGGGGATTCTTGACGGTTCATCGCAACTTGCGACCGTTGTCGTCTTACTGTCACTCCCCGTCCGTTTAAAGTCTCCCCATGCCCGATGGCGACTACAATCAAAGAATTTGATTGTTGAAGTTGTTATAGCAAAAGTTTTGGGAAAGCCGTCGTAGAACGACGGGGCTTTAAACCCAATTTTTTGGTAAGAAAGAGTCTTTCCTAATCTAAAAAGCTCTCGAATCGTGTGGGAGCTTTGTGGTATTTTATTCATCATTACAACGCTTCTTTATCCCTAAAAGGATTAAGAATTTTTAGTTGCTATGCAGGACTACCGGACTTTGTTCTAATGATTTTGGAGAGTAATTGCCCTATTTCCCCTTACCCTTCCGGGCTACAAACTCCCGCAGCCGCAGTAAACTAGCGGTTTGCCCCAAATTCAGCGGCAGCAGCGACACTCCCTCCAACCGAGACTGCACCCAACCATCGCCCCAATACCACTCGTGAAACCCGTCAATTCCCTGACTCAATATCAGGCGCAGACAATTGTGCTCAACAATATCAACGTGATGCTGAACTGCTACCGGGCCTAGCCAACTCGTGAAAGTCAATTCTCGATCGAGCATTTCCGGCAAACCCTTAGAAAACTGCTGAGGCCACAGCCACTGCTGCAACTGCACCGGACGCAGCAAACTGTCTCGAATCGCGGTTTCCGAAGCTTCAACCTCAATCCGCAGTTGACTTTGTTGAAAATTACCTAGCATAGCAATTTGAAATTTTATATAGGAACTTTACGTAACTTCAATGTAACGTAATTGCACGAAGTTCGATCGACAATCGCGATCGCACCCTCTGAAAATTCCCCTACATTTAGTAAAAAAAATTTACCTCTTTTGAGAGCAGTTGGCGAGTAAAACTAGAAACAACTGCCACAATCCGCGCTGCCACAATCGAGTCCAGAACAATCCGCGCCGCTACAATCGAGCCCAGAACAATCCGCGCCGCTACAATCGAGCCCAGAAAAACATTCCGAAATTCCACAATCTAGCCATTCAATACAGTCTAGCCATTTAATACAGTAATTTTCACACTGAGAGCTTCTGCGAGGAGTTTCCCCCTGAGATTTTGGTCGATCGGATTTTGGTTCATCGTTACCCTCGAAATTGGAGTCTTCACTGCCAGATTCACTGCTAAACCGGGCTTTCAAGATTTGATTCGCGCGCTTGCAAGCCGCAAACCGGCGGCGCGACGCTTTTATCGCCCCAAACCAGCCCAATTTGGCGATCGCGCCCTTGATATACTGCGAGCAAGACTCCCCCCCGTACAGCACTCGGTGAGCGCAAGAAAACCCTTTTCTCGGTGAGATGTGTTTCTGGTATCCGCTAATAGAAGCTACAGCTAATTGTCGGAGGGCTGCATCAAAGATAGGCGTTTGCATTGGTTTCCCATACGTTAGATATTTCCTTCCTGCTAAAAACTACAACCAACAGCTCAACAATTCCCCGCGCCCCATCCCTCGCGCGATGCCTATTTTCGTATCGAACTGTTAAGCTCTGTTTCATTTCATTGAAATCTCCCCTCCTCACCCCACCGCCTCCCAAGTCCGTGATACCATCACATCTGAGTAAAGACTATAGATAAAAAACTGGGGAGAAAAACTTTGACACTAAGGGTTGCAGTAGTAGGTTCAGGCCCTGCGGGTTCTTCCGCCGCCGAAACACTCGTAAAAGCAGGAATCGAAACATACCTATTCGAGCGCAAATTAGACTACGCCAAACCCTGTGGCGGGGCAATTCCCCTGTGCATGGTACAGGAATTTGACTTGCCGCAAAGCATTATAGACCGCCAAGTCAGAAAAATGAAAATGATCTCCCCCTCCAATGTAGAGGTGGACATCAATATTGAAAACGCCGACGAATACATCGGTATGTGCCGCCGCGAAGTGCTCGATGGCTTTATGCGCGATCGGGCTGCGACCCTAGGTGCCAAACTAATTAACGGTACCGTTCACACACTAGAGATTCCCGGCAACAATAAAGACCCCTACATTCTCCACTATGCCGACCACTCCAACGGCGCGGCAATGGGAATTCAGAAAACTCTGAAAGTGGATTTGGTGATTGGGGCTGACGGTGCTAACTCCCGCGTAGCAAAGGCGATCGACGCTGGTGATTACAATTATGCGATCGCCTTCCAAGAACGCATCCGCCTGCCGGAAGATAAAATGGCTTACTACCACGACTTAGCCGAAATGTACGTCGGCGATGACGTATCTACCGATTTCTACGCTTGGGTGTTCCCCAAATACGACCACGTAGCCGTCGGTACTGGCACGATGAAAGTCAATCAAGCCAGCATCAAAAAGCTGCAAGCAGGTGTCCGTGCCCGCGCTGCCAATAGACTCATGGGCGGTGAGATCATTAAAGTGGAAGCTCACCCCATCCCAGAACATCCGCGTCCCCGCCGGGTTGTTGGCCGAGTTGCTCTCGTAGGCGATGCCGCAGGTTATGTTACCAAGTCTTCGGGCGAAGGTATCTATTTTGCCGCCAAGTCTGGCCGGATGTGCGCCGAAACTATTGTGGAGATTTCCAATAAAGGCGCGCGGATTCCTACTGAACAGGAAATCAAGCTTTACCTGAAGCGGTGGGATAAAGCCTACGGAATTACTTACAAAGTTCTGGACATTTTGCAGCGCGTGTTTTACCGTTCCGATGCGACTCGCGAAGCTTTTGTGGAAATGTGTGCCGATCGCGATGTGCAGAAACTCACATTCGATAGCTACTTGTATAAGACAGTAGTACCAGCTAATCCCTTCATTCAGATGAAGATTACTGCCAAGACAATTGGTAGCTTGTTGCGCGGCAATGCTTTAGCGCCTTAATTCCCTGCGGATCAAACGCACTTTGTATAAAAAAGCGGGCAGTCACAAAACTGCTCGCTTTTTTTTTGATCTAAGATAACGAACCGCGAAGGCGCTAAGGGCGCGAAGGAAGAGGAAGAAGAAGAAGAAGAATTGTTAGTTCAAGTTCAACTGCACTAAGGTATCGGGGGCGAGGAAGTGGGAAATGTGATAAGCTCGCTCTTCTGTTTTTAGCAGGATTTTTTCGTAGAGGTAGCGGGTAGCTCGATCGCCCAAACTTTCTGCTTGTCCTGCTTGACGGCGCAGCAAACCGATGATAGCTTGTTCCGCAGTCAAATCGTGTTCCAGCATTTGGCGGCAGGAATACACGCCGTCGGCTTCCGGGTCTAAACAGCACAGCTCGGCTAATTTGCTAAAGCTAGCCGCCGGTATGCCACCCAACCCGTTCAACCGCTCGCCCAATTCGTGGACGCTATCTTGAGCTTCTCCGTAGCTTTCTTGAAAGAATTGGTGCAAGGAGTAGAATTCTGCCCCTTCCACCACAAAATGATGTTTTTGATATTGCAGGTATAAAGCCTGAAAACTGGCCAGCAGCGCGTTCATCCCTTCACAAATCGGTGCTGTGACTGAATGTTCCAGTAGAACTGGGTTTTCGGCTATGTGGCCAAATGGTCTCAATGCACTCTGAGTCTGGGCCATGTGTGTTCTCCTCTCAATAGGCAGTTTTGTTGCCAATAGAGTCAGTCTAGCACCCTAGATTTACCCGTCAAGCAGGGTCTGCCTCGATAGTGGAAGATTTTGTAGAATAGGAATTTTTTTTTGTAAACCTATTGAGAATAATTAGCAGTTGGGTTATGCTTTAACAAGATGCTCGTTCTGAAGGCTTCCTGAAAGTGGGGCGAACCTTCAGAAGGCAGAAGGCAGAGGGCAAAAGGCAGAATTTTTCAGGAAGGGCTTTTGATCATCTTTGATGTTCTGCTGAAATCTGGCTTTTAACTTCTACCCGCTACCAGTCAGGGTAAAAATTAATGCAAATTATTACTGTTGTTAAAAAATGAATCCAGCAGATCCAGAATTAGAAGTTTGTGACATTGTGCAAGTTAGTTGGCTAGATAGGTGGCAAGTTTACAAACGCTTGCAAGAACTAGAAATTCCCTGCTGGTGTGCGGTTGACCAACCTTTGCGGGCAAAAGTCAACACAGTTAAACAAGCGGCTCAGTTAATGAGCGTGTTGAGGCAAGTCAGTGCCCCTCGATACGAACTGGTGCAGTGGCTGGAATGCTGCTGGCAAATGGCTTCAAGGTAGAAGGCAGTTCGGCAACGAGCAATGTACAAGATGTAATGGATGTAACGGATTTAAAGGAGTCATAACAATGTATAAATCTGGCAAGCAAGTTTCCGAATTCAGTTTAGAGGGAGAAATCCTCGCCCTGATTGTTGAAGATGGCTGCAAACTTAAATATTTGCGAATTAGCAGCGATCGCGGAGTAGAATATCTTGTTAAACTTTGCAAGGAATTGCGGGCATTTCTGTCGCCTATTTTGACAGCAGGGTTGAGAGTTCAAGTTGTAGGTGAGAAAGAACTCAATTTGAAAAACGGTAAAATAAAACTTAAAGCTCGCAGCCTCAAGCTGGCTCAGGGTCAAAATGATCGATCGCCAGAACTGCTCGACTCCACCAATCTGCCTGTTGGGGTATTGACATCCGACGATCGCGCGATCGGCAAAAGCGAATTCACCTCTGACACAGCAGCTCAAACTGTAAAAGCTCCGGCAAAAACCCAAACCAAAATATTAGTATGTCAAAAATCAGACTGCCTGAAGCGGGGCGCGGGAGGAGTCTGTAAAGCTTTAGAAAATGCTTTGAATTCGCGCGGTTTAGAAGAGCAAGTGACAGTACAGGGAACCGGATGTCTCAAACAGTGCAAAGCCGGCCCAAATATAGTTGTGATGCCGGACAAAACTCGCTACAGCCGCATTGCACCGGCAGAAGTTCCAGCAATCATTGACAAACATTTTGCAGTTGTTAAAGCTTAGGCGATCGCCCGGATGCGGAAACAGTAAGTTATACCATTTGAGATTAAAGAATTAAAAAATTGGGAATAACTGATTCTGTAGGGGTTTTGATCACCGCCCTACAGTTGCATCATTTTTTGAAACTGCTATTAGACATTGGGAAAAATCATTTTGATAGGACTCGTGGCCAAAAACTCACATCCGGAGGGTGCTGGTGCGCGCATCTTACGCGTTAATTTGAGTTCGGGTTGTATAGCGCAACCGCTAAAACGGTTAGGAATGAGAATTAAATAACTTCCACAAGATTGTGGGATGGGCGTCCCGCCCGTCCAAAAGGAC
>Ga0163147_10001132_pt1 | contig 41117 bp, 42 predicted proteins | sample OliLakLV19MP6G1_FD_148597 | JGI IMG/M metagenome (GOLD analysis project Ga0163147, IMG submission 148597) | Freshwater microbial mat bacterial communities from Lake Vanda, McMurdo Dry Valleys, Antarctica- Oligotrophic Lake LV.19.MP6.G1 | ecosystem: Environmental > Aquatic > Freshwater > Lake >...
CGCAAGGGGGATTGGAGGAAAGGTCTACTTGCGGCCATGATCCAAGGCGAAACAACAATGAGGCTGGATTGGATCAGCGAACAGTTGAGCACGGGAACGCGGTCGGGAACATGTCGGCTTGCGAGTGAAATGCGGCGAAGCCTCGAAAGAGACCGCAAACTGCAGCAGAGCATGGAAAGCATTACAAGGATGTCAATATTAAATGGCTGACCCCTTTATTCGCCTGGAATTGATTACTGAAGCCATGGACCATCAACTCGCAGAATATTTTCTAGATGAAGCATCCAAGGCTTTTGCCTTCATGGTCAGCGAACATTCCTTCGCTGCTCCGCGTCTTCAGGTCGATGACAAAATCAACTTTGCGTTCGTTGTCTTCATGGGGAAAAATCTGGCTCTCGAGTGTGTTCTTGATGAACGCGAAGCCGATATTGACTGCAAGGTCGCTCGTGTCATCGGGGAAAAAAGAACGACATTCTACGCGGTTGACGAGGCTGGCACGCGAGTGCGTGAGGGCTTGACAAGCCTTCTTCGGCGGCGAGGGATTCGGGAACGTCTGTTTGAGAAAGTCGGCGAACTCGACCTCCGCAGGCGAATCAAGGTCACCCTTGGCGATTTTGCCTCTATGCTGAAGAAACATGGCGAGGAAGTTGTGAATGACTCCCCCACGGCGTTGGCATAAATGGCGGAAAGAACCCACCGATGTCCCGCCGACTCCCGATTCGCCGCCTTACTGAACCCCAACTACGATTCGATGCCAAATGACATGAGACTATGACGAGGCTGCTTTGTTTGCTGCTGACGTTGCTTTTTTCGCTGAGCGGCCCGGCGATGGGGGAATACAGCGATTTCGGCCGCTCCTCCCTTGCCGCAAAGGGGGCAGCGACACAGCTAGAACTCGATTTCGGGCAATCCCTGCCATGGCAGCGTGGAGAATCGGGGCTTGTAATTGGTCGTCACGCTGACCTCTCGACCCCTGGCGCACTTAGACTAGGAGAATACCGGCTGAACTGGTTTGATGTTCGCGATTCGCTTGGAGACGCCGCGAATTTGTCGGTGAACCAGTCGAAGATTGATTCTGTTCTGGACTTCAGGCTACCAGTCAGAGATGCGTCACCTCTCTCGGATGTAGGAAGCCCATATTTAAATCTTGTGCGCTCATCGGCACTTGGCCGCCAATGGTTCTATGAAGGCGGGCAATGGTTGCCTCCCACGCCGTAGTGTTTATGTGGGAGCTTTTTTGCAAGGAAGTAGAACGCGGGTTTCAGTTCTTGGAAGCTGAATATGGATTTGAGCTTGTCAGTGCGGAGAACCCAAATGTGGTGTATGAATCAAGCTTGGTTCGGATTTTCGTGTTTTATGATTCTTCCCGCGGAGGAGAAACTGATCTGCGAATTCGAAGGAAATCCGACGATCCATTTAGCCCTATGTCCCTAGGGATCGAGATGCTGTGTCGTATGGAAAGCGAGACCGAATATAAGGTAGGGCGCATTAGCAGTCGAGAGTCCCTCCAAAATGAAGTCACGAGGCTTGCAAATGCGTTAGCTAGATGTGGCTCAACTTTGCTTGTGGGAGATCTGCGCGTGTTTAGGCGGTTGGAAGATCAGGAGAAGCAGTTTTCACGGAAATATTCCCGGCGAATGAAGGAGAATCTGTGAGGGGAAGCTGGGGGTCAGTGTGGAATGGCGCTAACTTAGGAGTCTTTTGGGATGAATCTACTCCGTGGGAACGGTCGTTAGAGTTGGATTCTGCTAGATCTCCGCAACGGTGGATCAATCTCTGGGGATTCAGAGTAAACCGACGGCCCGAGGGGAGTTCCTCGATGCCCATGTGATGCACTTCTACCACCGATTTACAGAAGAAATCCTGTCTCCCAAAACTGCCTTAAGTTAGCGCCATTCGGGTCAGTGTGGGGTCAGTCCGTTCATTGGTTCAAAAATCGGTAATCTGTCCTGCTGAAACCCTCGAAAACGTCTCTCGTTGAAAAGGGGGCGGGTTCTTCGTCAGAATAGATGCGCGGCTTTTTGCGAGACTTCTGGACAGACAGGTCAGAATGGCGTATTATTCCGCCCATGATTGCCCATCAACTTCAGGCGGCTAAACAGCGGTTTTCGACCGTGGCCGAAAATGCCGCAAAGGGGACTCCCCAGCTTGTGACGAAACATGGAAAGCCCTTCGTTGTCATTGTGAGCGCCGTCGACTGGCAGGCAAGCCACGCGCCTGAGAGGGGGATTTGGGAGGTCTTGAGAACCTGTCCCGCCGACCTGAGCGAACTTTCGATAGCTCGCGACAAGGATCTTCCTCGCAAGCTGTCATTTTGAATTTTCTTCTTGATACGAATGTCCTGAGCGAGGCGACCAGAGTGCGACCGGATACTAATGTCGCGAGCTGGCTCTCCACGAAGTCTGGCCTCACGTTATATGTCAGCGTGGTTTCGATTGCAGAAATCCGAAAGGGCATTTTGTTACTCCCCGAGGGAAAGAAGCGAAGGAAATTGGAGGGCTGGCTGGTGTCCGAACTCCTTCCCTCCTTTGCCGGGCGCGTGCTTCCGCTGGGTGAGGAGGAAATGTGCGAGTGGGCCGCACTCCAAGCCGGGGCGGAAAGAGCCGGTCACAGATTGCCAGTGATTGATAGTCTCATCGCGGCAACCGCGCGCTTTCATGGATTGACTCTTGCAACCCGGAATATCAACGACTTCCAACATTGTAACATCCTTCTCCAAAATCCTTGGGCGGAGAACAAGCGGTAGAGACATGATCAACGTTTTCAAAAAGGGGTCAGTTCTCCCCTATTGACATTATGGAGTTTTGAACGGTGAACGGGGTAGGCATGGTTTATTGACATCCAGTGAATTTCTTTCGAGATCCGGCAAGGCCCGTGAACGCGCCGGCCTCACCCAGAAAGCCCTGGCCAAGAAAATCGGCACGACGCGCAGCGCGGTGTGTCGTTACGAACGCCACCCGACAAATTTCACGCTTTCGACATTGGAAAAAGTCGCCCGCGCGGTGGGTCGGAAACTGGTCGTGAAGCTGGGCCTGACCGGGACCTGAGATTTTTGAGCTGATGATCAACCCCTCGCTGAACAGTGGGTTTCAATCCATCCCTCCAAGCCATTTGTTGCTCAGATCCCCCAACTTGACAACCGCCCTCAGCAGTGGGACTATCCCACCATGCTTAAGACAGCAATGACCGATCAGAAACGGAGGATTGTTCTTCCGGGTGCCAAGCCGGGCGAAGTCTATGCGGTCCGCGAGTTGGCCGCCGGGCACTTGGAACTTTCCCGGATGCTGCCCGCTCCCAAGAAGCGCCGTCGGCGTTCGGAGGTTGATAAAGTGCTGAACTCTTCCGCGTTGAGCCCGCAGATGGATTGGGACACCTTGCGGCAACTGACTCGGGAACTGTGATTAAGTGTGATTCTCGTTGATACCAATGTTTTGATCTACGCGTTCGACCCGGGCTCGGAATATTACGTCTGGTCGCGTGAGACTTTGGCAGACGCGCTGGCGAACGAAGGCGCGGCGATCAACGCGCTGATTTTAGCTGAGCTTTGCGTCGGCGACCACGACCCGGAAACGGTGGAGGACCGTCTGTCTCAAATGGGCCTGCATTTTCTCGATCTCAAAACGGTAATCGCAACGACATGCGCCCACGCCTTTCGACGCTACCTCCAAACCCGCAAGCAAGCGGGAGATCGAATCGAAAACAAAATTCCCCTGCCGGATTTTTTCATCGGCGCTCATGCCGCCGTGCTTGCTTTGCCTTTGGCCACCGTGGATGAGGATCGTTACCGAACCTATTTCCCTTCGGTCAGGCTGATCTGCCCATGGTCAACAAACCAGAAACATTAAAGAAGCTGATGGCTCTCGGGCTGCATCACGATCTCACTGAGAACGAGGTGGGGAGGGGCATCGAATGCTTGAAGAACTAGGTCGGCAGCGGTTGAAACCGGGATCATTTTTTCCCGCTGCACTGCCATCGAGATGGAATCCCAGAAAGGCGTATCCACCCCGCCTAGGTGGAGGAGAGAAAACCGAATGCCGCTGCGTTGGTATTCTTGAGCGAAGCATTTCAGCATACCGGTGACCGCATATTTGCTCGCCACGTAGGCGGAGGCATTTCGCATGGGGGCCTTGCCAAGGATGCCAGGCAGCGTGATGAAGAGGCCTTTTTTGTTCAGGGCCATCACGCGGCAGGCTTCGCGTGCCATGAAAAATGTCGCACAGGTATTGGTATTGAGGACGTGGGTAAACTCGGCATCCGTCGTTTCTGCGGCCGATTTGATAAGTCCGATTCCCGCACAGTGAATCACAACATCAAGCCCGCCCAGCGCTTCTACGCTGGCATTGACGACACTCTCGGCAGCGCCTGGTGTCGTAAGGTCGGCAGGCAGGAGAGTCGCGGGCAAGTTAAGGGCCTCGAGTTTCTCGATGGAGCGGCCGGTGAGAGCCAAAGAAAGATTTCGAGCGGCGAGTCGCTTGGCCACCTCTCGACCAATGCCACTGCTCGCTCCGGTAATGAGGATGTTTTGCATGCTCTCTAATACGTATCCGTAATTGGGTTGGACTGCACAGACACAAATGCGGTGGACGACAGGCAGGAAGTTCGTGAAAGTGGGCCCATGTTATCGAAACGTATCATCCCGTGCTTGGATGTGACGAATGGCCGCGTCGTAAAGGGTACGAAATTTTTGGAGCTTCGCGATGCAGGTGATCCCGTGGAGTGTGCTAAGGAATACGACCGCCAAGGTGCTGACGAATTGGTCTTCCTGGACATCACGGCTTCCAGCGACGGTCGTGCGACGATGGTTTCCGTCGTCGAGCGCACGGCCGACGAATGCTTTATGCCGCTCACGGTCGGTGGTGGCATTCGTGAGACCGCGGATTTTCGCATCATGCTCCGCGCCGGTGCAGACAAGGTCAGCGTGAATACGGCGGCTCTTTCACGGCCTGACCTGATTCGCGATGCGGCCGATACCTTCGGCTCTCAATGCGTGGTTGTGGCCATTGATGCCAAGCGCGAGCCCAGCGGGGGGTGGACGGTCTTCACGCACGGGGGTCGAAAAGCGACAGGCCGCGATGCCATCGCGTGGGCCACCGAAGCTGCACGACTCGGAGCAGGAGAAATCCTGCTTACAAGCATGGATGCTGACGGCACATGCAGTGGATACGACCTAGATCTGACTCTTGCCGTGAGCAGAGCCGTGGATATTCCAGTCATCGCAAGCGGTGGTGCCGGAAACCTAGACGACCTTGTCCATGTCTTGCAGAGCGGCGGGGCGGACGCTGTGCTTGCAGCAAGCATTTTTCACTTTGGGACATTTACCATCGAAGAAGCGAAGCGCCATCTCGCCGCAAATGGCCTGCCGGTGCGGAACAAACACCAACCTTAAGCTTGGCTAGTCTGCGGCGTTCTGAATTGTTTTTGCCCGCCGTTTATACTCCACCGCCGACAATATAGATTAGGCGATCCACTGAGGCACCGACGCGTTCCGCAGGGCCCCCGGGCCGACTGCTGGAGGAGAAGAGCACGGCAGCGAACAGGAGACAAAAAGTTCTCATGATAAAAAGCCTGCCGCGGCAGCATGCGAAAGACAGGTTGCGATTCCAAGGATTGATCGCGCGCATGGCCGGGGTGTGTGACAATATCTTTTGAAAAATCCTCTTGCGCCCCATGCGGAAAACGCCTCATTGTGCGCGGTGTTGAAAGTCCATGTCTCGCACAGCTCCTGCTCCCCTTGCACCCGCGCCTAGTCCATGCCTCGCATGATGACGCTTCTTATTCTTTACCGGACTCTCTCTCGTATCTCTTCTCTCTGATGATTTATATCGTGGTGCCACTGCTTCTAACCGGGAGGTTTTATTAACCTCAAAGACATCCGAATCAACGAGCGGATCCGCTCTCGTGAAGTCCGCGTGATTATCGCGGCAACCAATGAACAGCTTGGCGTCCTTCGCTTAGATGATGCCATTCGACGGGCGAGGGGACTTGGTCTCGATCTCGTGGAAATCGCACCGAATGCCCAGCCGCCAGTCTGCCGCATCGTGGATTTTGGCAAATTTCGCTATGACCTCTCCAAGCAGGAGAAAGACAAAAAGCAGGTCATCAATAAGGTCAAGGAAATCAAGTTTCGTGTGAACATTGATGAGCATGACTACTTGACCAAAGTCCGCCATGCTGAAGACTTTTTGGACAAGGGAAACAAGGTGAAAGTTCACCTTCAATTCCGTGGACGCGAGATGGCGCACCAAGACTTGGGAATGCTTGTGGTGCAGCGTGTTCGTCAGGATTTGGCGGGCATGGCACACGTGGACATGGAGCCGAAGCTTGTGGGGAGGGCGATCGGCATGACATTGAGTCCCTTGCCCGCAGGCAAGCGCCATAGGAAATTTACAAAGCACGGCGAGATTCTCGAGCCGGAGGCCGTGGAAGTAGTCGCTGACGATGAATGAGCGCCGGTTATTGCTATTCGACATTGACGGCACATTAGTCACGACGGGTGGTGCCGGGGAGCGAGCGCTGAAGGATGCCATGGAGGAGCGCTTTCAAGTGATGGAGGACTTCGAAGGCATCAGCCTCGCCGGTGCGACCGATGGCATTATTGCTCGCCACTTGCTCGCTAAGCACGACCTGCCAAGCACGCCAGAAAACATCACCACTCTCCTTGATTGCTACTTGCACCACCTCGTGCAGCGGCTTCCACAGCACGTTGGGCGCGTGCTTCCCGGCATTACGGATCTTCTTCTGGCACTGAAGCCACGCGAAGACGTCGTGCTGGCTCTACTTACCGGCAACGTCAGCCGGGGAGCGGAAATCAAACTCACGCACCATGGCGTCTGGCACTTTTTTGAGTTTGGGGCCTTTGCCGACGACCACCACGACCGGAACGAGCTGGGCAAGTTTGCCCAAGCACGCGCCGAGGAACGCCATGGGCATCAGTTTCCTCCGGAATCCATCTACGTCATCGGCGATACGCCACGCGACATTGCTTGCGGTAAGGCCATTGGCGCGCGGACTGTCGCTGTAGCGACCGGAACGTATTCGCGGGATGACTTGCTCGCTCACGCCCCAGATTTGCTTTTCGATGACCTTACAAAAACTGATGACGTGCTTGCGGCGTTGTTGGCATAATGTGAAACAATCCGCATCGTTTTGCTTGATGCGACCGTAAAGAAAAAGGATAGCTCATTGTGATGATTGCGACCAAGACACACCAAGCCGAAAATGTGACGCCGGATTTTGTATCCGAGGCCGATGAGCTTGTCTCACACTACCCTGTCGCCAAGCGCAGTGCATCGCTGCCGCTCTTGCATCTCTGGCAGCGGCGCTTTGGACATGTGGATAACAGCGGAGTGGAGTGGATCGCGGCGAAGCTAGATCTCGAGCCTGTCAATATTCTCGAATTGCTGACCTTTTACCCATGGTTCCGGCAGGAAGCCGCAGGGAAGACAATCATTCGCGTATGCCGCACGCTCGCCTGCGCGATGGCGGGTAGCTACGAAGTGAAGGAAAAGTTCTGCTCCGCAGTCGGCCTCGACCCGCACGCCGAGCACCATGGTTTCGGAAGTGCGCCTCCCACGACGACGGACGGAAAATTTAGTGTGGAATTTGTCGAGTGCCTCGCCAGTTGTGGCAGCGCACCGGTGGCACTTATTAACGACGACCTTGTTGAGAATATTTCGCCTACGGAAGTTCCAGCCATTCTTTCGCAATACCAATAAACGCTATGGTTTCCCTACTTCCCACGCCGCATCCCAAAGAACGTCGGCTGATTTTCGAGAATATCAGCATTCCTGGCTACGCGCCCGACATTGATACCTACCTTGCCTACGGAGGTTACGAATCGTTGCGAAAGGCTTTTACCATGAAGCCGAATGAGATCGTGGATCTTGTCAAAGCGGCCAACCTCCGCGGTCGTGGCGGCGCGGCTTTTCCCGCAGGCATCAAGTGGAGCTTCATCAAATACGACGACGGCAAGCCGCACTATATCGTGGTAAATGCCGATGAGTCTGAACCGGGCACATTCAAAGATCGTTACATCCTTCATCAAGATCCGCACCAACTTATCGAGGGGTTGATCATTTCCGCATTCGCGACCAATACGCACCTTTCCTACATTTACATCCGCTGCGAGTTTCCACACGCCGCCCGCATCGTTTGGGAAGCGATCGGCGAGGCCAAGGCTAAGGGGTTCCTCGGAAAAAATATCCTTGGCTCCGGCTTCGACTTGGAAATTTATGTGCACCAAGGTGCCGGTGCCTACATCTGCGGCGAGGAAACGAGCCTTCTTGAATCCCTTGAGGGCAAGCGCCCCTATCCACGCATCAAGCCGCCCTATTTTCCAGCCGTGCTAGGCCTCTACATGAAGCCAACCATCGTCAACAACGTGGAGACTATCTGTCACGTGAAGCATATCCTGCGCCTCGGAGCGGAAGCCTACACCCAGATGGGTAGCCCCGGAGATGGAGGCACCCGCACGATGTGTGTGAGTGGGGACGTCATGCGACCGGGCTTCTACGAGATTCCCTGCGGCGGGGTGACCCTCGGTGAGCTAATTTTCGATGTTTGCCGTGGCCTCAAACCCGGACGCACCCTCAAGGCGGTAATCCCTGGTGGAAGCTCGGCGAAGGTTCTGCGCGCCGAAGAAACGTTTAAAATAAAAGTCAAAGGCGCCGATGGAGAAATGGTCGAAAAGTCCGTTCCGCTGCTTGACGTCGTGATGGATGCTTCTTCCCTGCAAGCCGTGGGAACCATGATCGGTAGCGGCGGCGTGATAGTCATGGACGACACGCGCGACATGCTTTGGGTACTGAACAACCTCAATCAATTTTACGCCCACGAGAGCTGCGGCCAATGCACACCCTGCCGCGAGGGAAGCCTCTGGATGTCGAAGGTCACCACACGCATGCTCAACGGCGGAGGCGTGGAATCCGACCCCACAAAGCTTAAGTCCATCGCCGACAACATCGCCGGCCGCACGATCTGTGCCTTCGGCGAAGCATGTGCATGGCCGACGCAAAGTTTTCTCGATAAGTTTCCCGAGGAATTTGCCGCCTCTTCCACACCGACCGACGAAGAGAATCCCGCCCCGACCCAGACGAGCCCCTCGGCCCCATCGTAGAGGCTAAGCGACCTTCAAGCTTCCAGCGGCACCCGCGCGGCATTGTCTGCCATGCGCAGTTTCTCATTGTCGAATAGGCATTGATTCGGGTAAAAAACACAAATGTTTAGAGCCACAAAGAATCTACCAGTTGCGTTCCTAATCATTCTCTTCGCAGGCATCGGTGGACTCCACGCGCAGACGAACCTTGCCATGAGGTTTATCAACAATACCGGTTACGCCGACACGAATGTCTTCGTGACGTTTCAGAATGCCGTGAGCGTGCCCTTTGCTGCAAGCTATGCGGGCGGAACACCAGTGACTTTTGGTGGCTCAAACTATGTGATGAGCCAGTCCTACAGCCTCCAGCAGATCGGGGCTGCAGGGTTTCAAATCACCAATGCAAATAGTGTGGGCATATTCGTCTCGTATGGCTCGCCGCTCACGAATACGACGGCGGCACCGAGTTTTTTTCCGAACTCGCCTGGTGCTGCGCAGCGCTTCCAGAACTTTGAGATCACGCGCATTACCAATGCCGGGGGCTCTCCAAATCTTGGCGGCCAAGGCAACCTTACAGCTATCAATTATTTTACAGCGCCCATGACGATTCGCAGCTACACGGGCACAAACACAGGAGCGAATTATCTCCAGCAACGCGGGTTCAATCCCGGTGAGACCGCTCAGAGCATAGGGGCAGGGCTTGCTGCCGCCTCGGGCAATAACACGAACGCAATTATCCGCGATTCCAACGGAGAAATTCTTCGCTTCATCGGGCCCTCCACCTTTGGCAGTGGGACGCCCTACAATTCCTATTCGGACTATCTCCAAGCACTCCACACTTCCGGCCAAGTGACTTCTATTCGCAATGCAAACGCCTTCGTAGCTGGAGTCGGCACAAATTCGACAAACTTCAATTTTCAGCTCAATTTCTCGGCCACCGTATCCAGCAATAATACCATCACGATGGCGGGAAACATAAGCACTGTGCTCACACCGAATGGGGGCACGAATACGCCCGGCCCGACCTTCACAAATGCCACGGTGACCTTGAGCGGCGCGAATCAGGCCACCCTCGACCAGATTATCTACGGGCAAACTGTGGCCAGCTTCACCAATAGCGTCACCTACGGCTCGGGGTGGACTGACTTTGAAAATTACGTCGCCACAAATGGCCTTGGCGCCCAACCCGTCTTTACAACGACCCAGGCTCTCTCCATTGGCGAAATCACGAGCGGACTCCTCATGGGCTTCCTAGGGAGCACGAATACCGTAAGCCAATACGGGGCCACGCCGTTGAGAGATCTCTTCAGTGATCAATGGTGGCAGCTCGATCCCATGGTTGCCTTCTCCGGTGTTCAGACCAATAGCGACTTCTTCAGCGAGTATTCCAGCGTGCTCTACAACGCCTCAAGCAACCAAGTTTACAGCATTCCTTACTCCGACCGCATGGGCGATGGCCCACTCATGCAAACCGTTCAGTTCATCGGAACCAATGGCGCAATGACCGTGGATACATGGGTCGTGGAGCTTGGGGCACCCATCCCAGAAGCCAGGGCTGCCCTCTACCTCACCGCGACATTTGTCGTCTTTGGAGCCTTCATGGCATGGAGAAAAAGGCGAGCTAGACCTGCGCTTCGATCCTAATCGTCGGGCGGCGCAAGAACCAAACCGTCGAGCCAAGCCACTCGCAGCGGCGGACTCAACATTGACGTTCCATTGCAGTGGACCCCCAAGAGTTTCCTCTGCTTGCTCTGATCTGCGGGCAGAATTGCGCCAGAAGCAAGTGGTGATGACAACCAACCATTTTAAAAAATACGGGCTGCCGTAACGAATGCTACGACAGCCCGTTGTTCCCCCCAGAACAGCAAGTAATAAAGCACATTGCGTGCCAAGAGTTTCGAAGAATAGGCTTTGTGTTTACAGGCTGGAGGGTGTGGCATAGCGGAATGCATTTGGATAACATTGTGGGCTACTTGGATAGGAGGCTGAGATGCCCGGAAATCGGGGATTTTCCTACAGCTTTCAATGGCTTGCAGGTGGCGAATTCTGGGGGTCTTTCGAAGATTGGGGCGGCGGTGGATGCCTGTGAATACGTGCTTGTCGAAGCGGCGGCTGCGGGTGTGGATCTGCTGCTTGTGCACCATGGGATGTTTTGGGGAGGAAATATTCCAATTGTGGGTGCGGGTTATCGAAAGTTGCGCGTGGCTATGGATGCTGACATGGCGATTTATAGTGCCCACCTGCCTTTGGATATGCATCCGGAGATTGGCAACAATGCTCTCTTAGCTGAGGCTGCCGGACTTGTGGGCGGTGAGCCGTTTTTGGAGGTCTGTGGATCGCCGATTGGATTACGATTTTCTGCAGAGTTAAATCGGGAGGTTCTGCGCGAGCACGTGCAACGTGCCGTGAACGGGCCTGTGCACCTCGCGCCTGGAGGGCCAATCGTGGCACGCGAGATCGGCGTGGTGACGGGTGGCGGCGGCAGCGAGATCGCGCGAGTCGCGGCGGCGGGCGTGGATACGCTCATCACGGGTGAGGGGCCGCATTGGACGTTCACTGCGGCTGAGGAGTTGGGGGTAAACTTGTACTATGCCGGGCATTACGCCACGGAAGTTTTCGGCGTGCAGGCTCTAGCTCAAGAGTTGTCAGCGAAGTTCGGTCTCCCGTGGCAGTTTTTCGATCACCCTACGGGCTTGTGATCTTTGCCTCGTGGACGGATTGATAGGCACGATTGGCGGCTCCAAGAAGGGCAGCCTGATCGTTCATAATAATCTGCACCGGGATTTTTTCCATCACGGAAGCGAGGCGTCCTTTATCGTTGAAGGCATGGATGAACGCTGCACTCTTGATGTGGTGAGCAAGCTTCGCTGAGACACCGCCCCCGAGATAGACGCCCCCGAGGGCCATGGACTTGAGGGCCATGTTGCCGGCCTCGGCTCCGAAGCAAGAGATAAAGATTTCGAGCGTCTGAACGCAGAGCGGACACGTTGCGGCATCGGCGTGCTGCGAAATGATCACATTCGGGTCTCTCGATTCCATCTCTTTGACAACAGCTGGGATTTCTTTGCCTCGCCCTGTATCGCGCAGGAAGTTGTAAATATTTTCGATTCCAATGCCTGAGACGACCCGTTCGCCACTGACATGTCCGTAGATTTTGATGAGATAATCGAGGAGTGCCATCTCAAGGGCATTGCGGGGTGCAAAATCGGTATGTCCACCTTCGCAGGCCCAGACTTGGTGGCGCTTTCCATCCCAGAACAAACCCGCCTGGCCGAGGCCAGTGCCGGGAGAGACGACGCAACGATTGCCGATGGCGCCGGGGGTACCTTCTTGCACGATGTCGAAATCCTTTGGCCCGAGCTCTGCGATACCGAGCGCGTTAGCAGCGAGGTCATTGAGTAGGCTTACGTGAGGGATATGAAACTCCAAGGCCACTTCTTCGGAGTCCACACCCCATGTGAGATTCGTGGGTTTGGCGCGTCCTTGGGTGACTACGCCAGGCACGCCGAAGCACGCAGCGAGGGGTGGCTCATCGTTTGTCCCAAGAAACTCTCTCAGCATGGCCTTGAGACTTGGATAGGTCGTGCTTGAGAACTTTTGGCTTTTGACGATTTTTAGTCGCTCATCAGCACGCAAAAAGGTGGCGAGATGAGTTTTTGTGCCGCCGATGTCACCGGCAAGGAAGAGGGGAGCGGACATGATTCTACTTACTTTGTAAGGGATAATGATGCCATACGTGGCCGCTGCGTTCCAACAAGTGGTCAGATGCGTCGGGCCCCCAGGTGCCGCTTGCATAGTTCGGGAAGTCCCGTGCAGGCAGAGCCTGCCAGACGTCTAGGATAGGAGAAACAATACGCCACGAGGCGTCTACACTATCGTAGCGGTGAAAGAGGGTCGTCTCTCCGATCATACAATCGTAGAGAAGCGTCTCATAGCCGGTGGCGGCGGTGTGCTCGCCAAAGTCGCTATAAGAAAAATCCAACGGCACATTCACAAGGCTGATATTTGGCCCAGGCCGTTTGGCGTGGATATCCATCGTGATACCTTCGTCGGGCTGCACATGGAGCACAAGGCGGTTGGGTTTGACATTCTCGCTGGCTTGCTCCCCGAAGAGAAGAAGAGGCGCGGGCTTAAAGCCGATGACGACTTGTGTGGTATGTTTAGCGAGGCGTTTGCCGGAGCGAATAAAGAAGGGAACCTCCGCCCAGCGCCAATTTTCAACGAAGAGCTTCATGGCGACGAAGGTTTCCGTGTTCGAATGAGGATCTACATCTGGCTCGCTGCGGTAGGATGGCACATTTGTCCCATTGATGTGCCCGGCTCCATATTGTCCGCGCACAGTATCTGTGAGCACTTTCTCGGGACTCATGGGACGGATCGCCTCAAGGACTTTCACTTTTTCATTCCGCACGCTATCTCCCGTTATGGAGCTGGGGGGCTCCATGGCCACGAGCGACAGAACGGAAAGAATGTGATTCTGCACCATATCGCGGAGGACGCCAGAGTGGTCGTAGTAGCCGCCGCGCAACTCGACGCCGAGTTCCTCCGCCACGGTGATCTGCACGTAGTCAATATACCGCCGATTCCAAATGGGTTCGTACACCGAATTGCCGAAACGAAAGACCATAATGTTCTGCACGGTTTCTTTTCCAAGGTAGTGATCAATTCGGTAAATTTGCGACTCCTCGAGATGCTGCGAGAGGCTTTCATTCAGCTCCCGCGCGCTAGCAAGATCTCGCCCGAAGGGTTTCTCAATAATCACTCGCCGCCATGCGTCTCTGGTCTGGTCGGTAAGGCCCGCAGCGCCGAGTTGTTCGACGACTTTGGCAAAGAGCGTTGGGGTAATGGCCAGGTAGAACAAGACGTTGCCGGGCAACTTCCATTGCTCCTGCACTTCCGTAATCTTTTTTGTTAAACTCGCGAATGTCGCTGGATCATTAAAATCGCCTTGGAGGTAGTAACTTCGTGCCCGGAAGTCGTCCCACTCGGCACTCTCGACGGGACGCGTTGCAAAGCTATTGATGTCCTCCGTCGCCTTCTCGCGGTAAGAAGCGTCGTCCCCTTCGCTCACAGCCACACCGATGACTGCAAAATCCTTCGGCAGAAGGCGTAGGATTTTCAAGTTGTAGAGGGCAGGTAGAAGCTTGCGTTTAGTCAAGTCGCCCGACGCACCAAAAATTACAATGGTGCACGAATCGCCCGGACATTCGTGACCCGTGAGTGGTTGATCAGCCATAGACCGCGCATAGTAGGACAGGGTGCGGCGGAACGACAAGCAATGCGTAGGCAGAAACTAAGATTTTCCGGGGCCTCCTGCACGGATCCTGTGCTATTGGAAACGGGGAGGTGGTAATCCTCAAAAATGGTGATGGCAGAGTATCCCATAGGACAGAGACCTTCGGCATCCCACCACCGAGAGACCCCGCTTTTCTTCAGTAGGTTTACTCCAACTTCTGCTCGCACGCGGCGGCCATAAGTCTCAGTCTCTTTCCATGAAGAGACGGTTTACCCGCTGGATCGAAAGTGGTATATCGTGATTGGGAAGCCCAGAAACTATGAAAGTCATCGCAATCACGAATCAAAAAGGTGGAGTTGGGAAAACGACGACGAGTGTGAATCTTGCCGCGGCGTTGGCGCAGAGCGGCCAAAGGATACTGCTCATTGACCTCGATCCTCAGGCGAGTGCGACGAGTGCACTCGGGCTTAAGGAGGTGGAGAATGGGAGCATTTACCATGCATTGATTGGAGAGAAGCCCACTCGTGAATTGGTGATGGCAACGCGGATTCCGAATCTTTCCATGATTCCAGCTGACCTCGATATGGCCGGCGTAGAGATTGAAGTCGCCCGCATGGAGAACCATTTGTCCCAACTTCGCCTAGCGCTGCAAGATCTGCGAGAGCAGGCGGCCTATGACTTTGTGTTGTTGGACTGTCCGCCTTCTCTTGGGATTTTGATGACGAATGCGCTGGCCGCTGCGGATGAGATTCTCGTTCCAATCCAGTGCGAATATTACGCTCTGGAGGGCCTCCGCTTGCTCATGGAGGTCACGTCTCGGATCCGTGATGGGGGATCAAATCCCCAGCTGAGCATTTCGGGCTTGGTGATGACCATGTATGACGGGAGGACAAATCTGAACCCTGCTGTCGTTGAGGAGGTACGCAACCACTTCCAGGAAGTCGTCTTCGCAACTCTTATTCCCCGCACGGTGCGGTTTGCCGAGGCACCCAGCCATGGGCGCACGATCTTCGAGCATGACCCACAAGGCGTCGGCGCGGCGTCGTATACGGCACTAGCAGCGGAGTTTTTAGACCGTCAGAGTCGCGGCGTTGCCTTCGTAAGTCCCCCGGGTGCGGAGTAGATACAAGGTTGTCAGAAGTGTTCCCTTATGAGTAAACATGCCGTGGTGACAAATCGAAATAACAGTGCAGTCCGGTGGTGCCTCGTGATCAGCGTGGTGGCTTCCCTGCTGAGCGGCTGCGCAGGCGGGAGTCCTTCGATCCGCCGCGGACCAGACTACTCCACGGCGTATCTCGGGCCAAATGGTGAGATCATGTATGCTTCGCAAAGGGGTTCAGCGCGGGCACGTCCCTCGTTTTTCGATCCTTCGCCGCAGCCCGACTGGACATGGAACGGCGATGCGGTCTCGGGGGCACCGGCGATTCGGATTAGCCTCAGCGAGCAGACGGCAAGATTTTACAAAGGGGGCGTGGAAGTCGGGAACGCACCGGTGTCAACAGGTCGAGAGGGGTATTCCACGCCGACTGGACAATTCTCTATCACCCAAAGGAATGCCGACCACATCTCGAATCTCTACGGGGATTATGTCAACGAACGCGATGAAGTGGTGGTGGCAAATGTGGGGATCGGGCGCGACAAGCGTCCTTCTGGCACGCGCTTCCGTGGGGCACCGATGCCGTATTTCATGAGGGTTACCGGTGGTGTAGGCCTCCACGCCGGATATCTCCCAGGCTATGCTGCATCGCACGGGTGTATCCGCATGCCGAAAGCGGCCGCCATGAAATTTTTTGATAACGCACCGGTGGGGACGCCGGTTGAAATCACTCCCTAGGAGCAAGCACGCGAAGCTTTTTTCCGGATATCGAGAACGTGCACGGGAGCATTCCGCTGAGCTCACCATCGAGTTCCACTGGCACATCTGTCGGACTGCTAACCCTGAGCCCACGAGTTTGGAAGGCTTCTACATCGTGCAATTCGGGATGGTTACCAAAAGCGATGGCCTGGACGTAGCGAACAACATCCCAGTGGCTTTGGTTTTTAAAAACCAGCACATCCATAAGTCCGTCATCAAGCCGTGCGTCCTTAAACAAAACGAATGGCCCACCATAGAAACGCCCATTGCCAATGAGAGCAAAGCTCCCTTCGCGGGGCTCGGAGTCGAGGGGCTCCAAACGCACGGTAGGCGGAGTCTTGGCTGCGACCTGTGCGAGGGTGAGAAGGTAGCTCAGTGGGCCGAGTGCTCGCTTAGAGTCTGGCGTGGTTCGTTGCACAACCTCTGCATCAAGGCCGATGCCCGCGAGCTGCACAAAATGGCTGCCATTGGCCGTGGGCAAATCGAGATGGCGGGTGGAGCCCGCCTCGATGATTTTCCATGCTTTCGACAAACTGCCTTGGGGTAGTCCCAACTCGGAGGCAAAAACATTCATGGTTCCGACCGGGAGAATCCCCAAATCCACATCGGAACCCGCCACGCCGTTGACAACTTCATTGACCGTTCCGTCACCCCCGGCAGCCACGATGGTGCGAAATCCTTCTTGAATGCCCGCACGGGCCATTTCACGCGCATCGCCACTTGTCGAGGTCATGCGCACGATGGCGCGAAGCGATAACGCTTGGATTTTTTCGCGGAGATCGCCGGCGCGGTCGCCGCGTGCGGCAGGATTGAGGAGGACAAGAATTTTATTCACGCTTCACTTTCGACGGGTGTAGGCTAGTTTTCCGAGGTGCTCAGAATTGCTAAGCCATTTCTCATTATTGCTGCGGTCGTTGTCTTTGTTCTCATTCTTGCGATCTTTGGCCTGAACCTTTACCTGCAATCCGCAGCTGTTCAACAACGCATTCGCGATGCAGCCACGCAGGCAGTGGGGCGTCCAGTGCAAATTCAGACGACGTATTATTTTCCGTGGAGTGGCGTGCGGGTCTCTGGCATCCGTGTGCCAAGCCTCGATGGAGACAAACAACCCGCTCTTCTCGAAATGAAGTCGGTGGGGATTCGCTTTGCGTTCTTGCCTTTCTTGCAGGGGAAGCTGGAAGTCAAGGACTTGGTTTTTGAGAAACCTACGCTCATTCTGATGAGCAAGCCCCGGAGCGCGCCTGTGCCGCCAGCAACGATCCACGAGACCATCGCGCCGCTACCAACGCCACTAGAAGCACCCACACCGGGGTCGCTGGAAATCACAATTCCCAAGCCTGCACCAGACCGCTCGGTAGCGAAGCAAGGCATCTCGGTTGAGAGTCTCCGCGTGAGGGAAGGTCAGGCCATTCTATACAATACACGAGGCCTACCGATCGTCGTCTTGAACAACGTCACGATGACGGGAATCGTGATGTCAGACGGGGCTGCGTATGGGGACTTTATGGTGGAAGAAGCTACGATTCTTTCCTATCTGCATCCCCGAGGACTGAGTGGAAAATTCTCCTACAAAGAAGGCCGACTCGTTGTTTGGAATGTTTTTGCCCATTGGGCGGAGGGCTCGATCACGGCGGATTTTCAGTCCGATGCCAACGGATTTTTTGCTGTGAATGTGGCAGCTAAAGATGTCTCGCTCCAAGCGCTCACGCAAGAAGCAGGGCTGGACGGAAACGGTAAAAAGGGCGTGCTCTTCGGATCCTCAAATCTCGTAGGCGCAGCAGGGCGGGCCGAGAGCCTCGAAGGCCAAGCAGAAATCCGTCTCGAAGGAGCACGGGTCGAGCCCGTGGGATTTCTCAAACAACTCGGCGAGCTTCTGGCTATTGAGGAATTAAAAATGCTCGACCTGCGGAAAGCTGAAGCCTTTTTTACAATTGCAAACGCAAGTGTGCGCACAGATCGAATCTTGTTGGAATCCGATAACCTGCAAATGGACGCGACGGGCAATGTGAGTTTTGATGGAAAGTTAGACCTTGCAGCCCGCCTTCATCTTAATGAAAAACTTCGTCGTCAGCTCGGCGGTATGGGCAGCAGCAAATTCAAACCATCCGAGCGCGAAGGCTACCAATTTGTTCCCTTCAAAATCACAGGAACAACAAGTCGGCCGCAGACCGACCTTGATAAGAAGCTGCTTGGTGTGCGGATTGGCGGAGACTTGACTGGCCTGTTGCGTGGACTTCTACGACCTCCTGACCGGAAGAAGGCGGCACCACAATCCCCGTAGATTACAATGCGAATCATAGCAGGAACTGCAGGGGGACGTCCCCTCCAAGCACCTCCAGAGGGAGTGCGGCCCACGATGGACCGTGTCAAGGGAGCCATCTTTTCCAGTCTTGGCGGGTTGGTGCCCGATGCCCGCGTTCTTGACCTCTTTGCAGGGTCCGGCGGCATGGGAATCGAAGCCTTAAGTCGCGGCGCGCAGTCGGCGACGCTTGTAGATTCCAACCCGCATTGCATCCGCTGCATTCGAGAAAACCTTCGCCGTGCAGGTGCCATCGCAAGCGTGCAGGCGATGGATGCGTATCGCTTTCTTGATCTCTATGGTGGTGAGAAGAACTTCGACATCATTATTGCGGATCCCCCCTACACCAAAGAAGCGGCCGATCCCGACCACGCGAATCGTCTGGCGAGTTTCGATAAGCTTGCTCAGGCGCTCAGTGCCGACGGCGTGTTTGTTCTAGAACGGCAAGCCACGCGTGTGCTTCCGGCAGCAAGCCTGCTGCACCTTCGGCATGTGAAAAAGTATGGCGGCAGCGAAGTGCTTTATTTTGGCCATCCATGATCTCTGCGATCCGATTTTTCTACAACCTCGTCTATCCGCTCGTGCTGGTTGTGCTCTTGCCGACCTTCATTTTGCACATGCTGCGCCGTGGGAAATATCGGCACAAGTTTTTCCAGCGATTCGGCCTCTACTCAGCCAGCGTGCGTAAGCGAATCGCTGGTGACCGGCGCACATGGGTTCATGCGGTGAGCGTGGGCGAGGTCATGATCGCGCTGCGGCTCATTCATGCGATAAGGGAATCCGATGCCGAGCGACGCTTCGTGCTCTCCACGACCACATCCACAGGCTTCAAAGTCGCAGCGCGTGCGAAGTCTCAATGGCTCGAACCGATCTACAATCCCCTCGACTTCTATTTTTGTGCACGTGCGGCCGTGCGGACAATCCGCCCACGGCAACTCATTCTTGTCGAGGCGGAAGTCTGGCCGAATCTCGTTTGCGAAGCGCGTGCGCGGGGAGCGCGTATCGCGATGGTCAATACTCGGCTTTCCGGGAGATCTGAGCGTCGCTACCGTTTGCTCCGCTTCCTGACCGCACCGCTTTTTAACGTGCTTGATCTCCTGTGTCTGCAGGAAAAAGAAGACGTGGGTCGTTGGAAGGGATTGGGTGTGGAGCCGCAGAAACTTCTCGTTACTGGCAGTATTAAGTTCGACGAACAAGCGGCGAGTCGGCGTGCCCAACGGGACTTTTTACCAATCCTGAGGAATCTCGGGGTCTCAGAAGCTGCCCCCGTTCTCCTCGGAGGGAGCACTTTTGAAGGTGAAGAAGAAATTCTTGCGCGCGTGCTCCTTGGCTTGAGGAAAGAATGGCCGGAAATCTTCCTCATCATCGTGCCGCGCCACGTAGAACGAAGCGATCAAATCGCCTCCGCGTGCCTCAAAATGGCCCTCCGCGTCACGCGACGGATGCAGCCGTCGGGGGATGAAAAACCAGATATCTTGCTCGTAGACACGACAGGTGAACTTCGCGATTGGTATGCTTGTGCTACCGTCGTCTTTATCGGCAAAAGTCTCACCGCGCGTGGTGGACAGAATCCGGCAGAACCCGTGGCCTCTGGAGTGCCGGTCGTCTTTGGGCCGCTAATGACCAATTTTCGTTCGCTGACCTCTCAATTTCTCCGCGAGGGAGGGGCGATCGAGGTCGCTGATGAAGTGGCCTTGCAGCAGGCCTGCGCTCGCCTTCTTCGGGATTCCAGTCTCCGGAGTGAGATGGTAAAAAATGCGATGCGTTGCCTCGCCAGCCATCACGGCGCAACGCAGCGCACTGTAGCGGCTCTCAAGGCAATGGAGAGTCACTCATCGTCATAAATAGCCCTCACCAAAGCCAGCGCCCGCTCGGAGGGAAGCACTCCCGCCTGCATCTGGTTCATCACGTAGGCAAATGCGATGCCGTTCTCAGGGTCGGCAAAGGCGAGGCTCCCGCCTGCGCCAGGATGTCCAAATGCCGCAAGCGAAGGTCCCATGGTGTTGCGAATTTTTTTTCCATCCGGATCGAGCGGATCGAGCATAAATCCTGTCGAAAATGCGGTATCACAGCGTAGAACGTGATCGAAACCTTGCGACAAGCGGGTCATAATCTTGGTCATTTCCTGGGAACTAAAAAACGTCTCACCTCGCCAAGTGCCGCCATTCGCAAGCATGGCGTAAAATTTCGCTAATCCCCGCGCCGAACCGATTGCCCCCAAGGAGGGAAAAGCCAGCGAACGCGCTTCGGCGGAGTTCATCGCGGACACACTGGCCATCCCGGCAGGTGAAGAAAATGCCCGGCGTGTATGGGAGTTCGGATCAGCCATGGCCTGAGCGAAGTCGCCGTCGCCTGGAGAAAAACGAGGGGCAATCATTCTTGCAATGCGGTGGTGCTCATTGCTCGGAGTGCCGATCCAAAGGTCAAGCGCCATGGGCTCTGCAAAATGGCGTCTCCAATAGTCGCCGAGCGGAAGCCCTCCTGTGGCCCGACGCACGATCTCATCGGCGATGAAACCGAACGTCCGTGGTCCATACCCCGTGCCAAGGCCGACGGGAAAGATGGGCCGTTGTTTCTCGATGGCGGCGATGACTTCTTCATAGCTTACCATGGATAGGCCACTTTGATCGAGCGCTCCCAGGCCCGCACCATGAGAGAGAACGTGAGCGAAGGTCACTTGTTCTTTGCCCGCTTGTGCAAACTCCGGCCAGATTGTAGCGACCGAATCTTGCAGATCGAGATCGGCCGCCGCCAGCGCGTGCACCGCGCAAGCGGCCGCAAGGCCTTTGGTGGCCGACCATATAAGCACAAGGGTCTCAGGGCACCACGGCTCGCTTTCGCCGACATCGCGAAATCCACCCACTACCGAAACAATCTCTTCCTCGCCACGCCAGACGGACACGGCTGCTCCGACCTCCACTCCAGAATCGAAGTTTCGCCGGAAGGCTGCTTCTAAGCGGGCTGCAATACGCTCATGCTGCATTAGAGCAAGTCGCGCACAGCTTTCAGATCGGGATCATATTTTGCGAATTCGCGAAACTTTTTATCCATCTGAAAGCTCGTTTGTAAATGAGCTGTGGCCTCTGCAATGTTTCCGAGCACCGCATCGTAACAACCCAGATTGTAAAAGTAGGTCGCTTCTTTTTCCAGAGCAGGTGGGCCGCTAAGAAGGAGGGTTTTTGCTTCCGCAGTCTGGCCATTTTCATGCAGACAGAAAGCACCGTGGATGTAGCCCGTGGCACTCTCCGGAAACCCACTGCGCAGCCGCTCACAGATACCCATCGCACCATCCCACAGACGCCCACGCATCATTACGAACAGGCGAAGTTGTAAGACATCTTCACGCTGTTGCTCGCCCTCACCGAGGGCGTTGAGCTCTGCGAGCGCCTCTTGTGGCATCTCGAGTTCTAAATATCCCTGAGCAGCCAACAGGGAGCGTTCTATGGACATAGCCGACAATTAAAGCAGCACTGCAAGGATTTCAACCTCGGCTTGGCTGGGTATGGATGTATTGGCTCTGCACCTACTTTGGCAGGATTTTCATGTCGTCCATGTAGAGCATACCTACACTTGGCGCGAGAGTAACGCAAATTGACGTATTCCAGCTAGTGACGGTCGGAAGATCCGAAAGTTCTCGATTGTCGAACTTCACTGTAAATTCCTTCCGGACTTCCGTCCATTCTGGGCCCACAGTAAACTTCGCCACGACGTTCTTTTGCTCTTTCAGGTCAGTTGAGGAAACCCTAGCCGAACCTCTATCGCCCCGCTCCACACGAGTTTCCCGTTTCTTTTCGATGGAATAGGTTATCAAGACAGAAGCTTCGCTCACGCGTGCGCCTTTCACCTTCATGCTGAAAACATAAGTTTGTCCGATGGCAAGTGGACGGCGGCCAACCTGGGTCATGGCAAAGAAGTTTGCTGGGGACGCGGCGAGGATTGCGGGTGTAAGATTTAGCAATGCTCCGAAGTTAAAGCCCGCTGTGGACGAGGAGAATTGGCTGGGTACGGGCATGATCTTGTTCGGACTAGCAACATAGCCTATCTTCAAACACGCGCTGCCTTCACTGGGTTTTGCGGTGGCATCGTCAGCTGCCTTGACGACATTATAAAAACCATAAAAATTTCCTCTTGTGAGGCCAAAGTCAGATTCCCAACCTGAGGGAAAATTAAAGACTGGCGTATTGCTATCACCCTTCAAATCTTGGGGTGTGCCGAATTTTGGTTGGGATTTTGTTCCGGTATTGAGGGAAAGAGCCACGCGGCCATTGCTCTTTCCGAAGACAAGATCGAACAAACCATCACCATTGAAATCACCCTGAGCAATCGTGGCGATTCCTCCAATGCTCAGGAGGCCAGAGGCCTTAGCTGCCGACAAGGGATCTTTGTCGGCACTTTGTGCTGGTGTCTGGGCGGCACCTCCGAGAGAGATGAACGAATCGAAGGGGATATCTTCGCCCGGCTTCCAAGGGGTGCTGCCACTCAAGTAAACAGCAACCTTCCCTGTGCGTTCCGTGACAAGCAAATCCTGCACTCCATCACCGTTGTAGTCCACCACACACGGGCTTAGCTGCTCAAGCCCCATTCCATAGGCAAGCACGCTGCGATTGTTTTCATCAAAGACAGGGCGACCGGAGCCCTGATTCAGAAGCAAGTGGATGCTATTAGCCGAGTAAGATCCTTCGCCTACGAGGAGATCATCACGGCTGTCGCGATTCCAATCCCATGTGACGGGCGCGAAAACGTTTCCCCACTTTTTCAAGGAGTCCTTCATCGTTGGAATAAGGACTTGGGCCACGGTTTGAGGCTGACGAAATTCCGGACGTATCGCGGAACCCGCGTTGGGAACGATCATGATCTCGCCAAGGTAGTTTCCTAAGATGAGATCTTTTTTGCCCGAACGTAGAATATCTGTCAGGTGAATGCGTTGCCCTTGTCGAGCATGAATGGCCGTTATCCCTTGCAGGGTCGGGTCACCGGCCCTCACTCGCGATAAAAACAGAGTGGATAACTCGGCTAGGGTAAACTTGGGTTCCGTCTTCGTGCCGGAGTTAAAATAAATACGCAAGTAACCAAGGACATCCATGACCGCAAGATCGAGCAATCCATCGCCAGAGAGATCGGCCACCGACACGGAGACGGGCATCGCCGTATCCGATATCATGCCGCTTGTGGTGAGCACAGGTAATGCGCCACGTTCACTGGCCAAAAATCCCGTTGTGTCCACCCCATCCCACAGATTCTCCCGACGGAATCCCGCTTCGAAACCTCCATTGGCAATAAAATTCTGAGCCGCAGGCGGTGCCGGAAGATTTGTCTGAGCAGCGACAAATGTTACGGACCCAAGGTATAGGAATAGGAAGAGAGAAGGACGCATGGAGGAATTCAATTTATGGATGAAAATTTCCTCGCAATCAAACGAAACCGTCCTTCAAATGGAACTCACCGCAACTTTCCGGAAGCAGTGCCCATGTCGTCGCACTGCTCGACAAGTGTTCGCCGGAGCCTGCAAGAGGTGCTTGAACGAACTTTGTGCCCCCCGGCAGGTGGACTGCTGCTTCTTTCTGTATTCGGCGGGAATTCCAAAACGAAAAATTCGTCGAAAGGAGAATGGCGCACCTTGGCCCAGCTATCCTTGCGACGCCCTCGACGAGACTACCGAAGTCTCTTTCAAGACGAAACGTCCCTCGCGATCCAGCTCGCCCAAACGTAGGCGGATCCACGATGACGGCGTCAAAAGTTTCCTCACGTTTGGCAAGGCGGCGGAGATAGACCGCTACGTCTTCGTCAACAAAGCGGTGACCGTCTGTCGAGATGTCGTTGAGCGCGAAGTTTCGCTTGCCGCGCGTGAGGGCAGCACGCGAGCTGTCCACGTTGATCGTCGAAGCTCCAGCCTCGGCAGCGAGGACTGAGAACGCGCACGTGTAGGAGAAAAGGTTCAGGACTCGCTTTGGAGCCAGCGACCGAAGAAACGTGCGATTGGCTCGTTGATCGCAGAAGAGCCCGACAGAGGTGCTTTGCGAAAAATCCACTTCGTAGGAAAGCCCAAGTTCCTGCACGATCTCGCGGGGTTTCTCATCCTCTCCGCCGCGAAGCAGTCGTGGAATATTGCCTGTGTTGGGCCCTTTGACGAGCTGCCTCAAATAGATGCGCTGTGGTGCCCAGCCCACGGAGTCACACCATTTTTGAAAACCTAGCAGTATCTCAGGATTATCCGACCTCTGTGAGATGAGTGCCGATTCTCCAAACCGCTCGACGCTATTTTCTGCGTCCTTGAAAATCCCAAAAGCGGTCGTCTTCGTGGCGAGGATGATTTCCAAGTCCTCGCTACGCAACCATGTCTGAGGGAAGGTCACTCTGCTTTGACAAAGGGTGGAATCGGACAACCCAGCACGTCCGCCACGGCGCGAAGGAGCTCGATCTGCTGATCATTGACAATACCATCATGCATGGCCACCGCCCCGCATGCGGTGAGGATTGTTCGCTTCACATCGGGGGCCGCTTCCGCCAAGCGATCCAGAGCCGCGTCGAAGACCTTGAGATCAATCACATTTGACCTTACGAGAGGAAAGGAGGCAGGCTTTACTAAAAGTTCGATGACGCCAGCGGAGAACGCCGCATCGCGTGCGGGGGAATCGCCTTCATCCGAGGAAGCCAGAGCCGAGAGTAAAGTTCCGACCTCCGGGAGAAGTGGAACGATAGACTTGTAGCGCACGGGTGTCCCGGTCGCGTCGGTGAAATAAAGTTCCATGTGGCGAAAAAGCAACTTTTGCAGCGTGTATTCGAAAAGCTGAATTTCCCCGTCCGCCTCGATCAAAGTCTGCACCTTCGAGCGGAAGGACTCGTATTGCGGATGCGACATGTGGCGCAGGGTCGGGATCGCCAGATCCACTAGAGCCAGCTTCTGGGCCGAGGAAAGCTCCTTCCGCCGACCGTAAAGAGAAAGTACCTCGCGATTCAGACCCTCGTCCTCGGCAAAGTTTGCGAGTTGCGTGGCCCGCACCGCGTCATTATTCGATAACAACAGCGCATAAACCAGCGCGACAGCACCGTGCAGCTCATGAGCAGCCGTCTGCGAGAATTCCGGCAAGCTCCCGAGCATTGCTACCGCAGCATTGAGTTGCGGCTGGCCAGGTAGGAGGACGTTTTTCATGCCAGAGGCAGGAACTGCGGTCGCTTGCGTAGGCTCGGCCCGAGGCCGCTTTAACTCCGAAGCCTCGTAGCCAGGCGCAATCTCACGAATGCGATCGGCAATTGGGGGATGTGTCGAAAATGCCGACAACCACGACTCAGCCAACCCGTTTCCAAAAAACAAATGACTCGCCTCCTCTGCACGGGGAGCTTGCAATCGCGAGGAAAGTTGACCGATTTTTGTCAATGCGCCGGCAAGGCCATCCGGATTGCGCGTGTATTGCACCGAGGATGCATCCGCCAGAAACTCGCGCTCGCGGCTTACGGCCGCCTTGATCAGCTTACCAAAAAATACGCCTATCCATCCGACGAGATATAACGCAATGCCACCCGCCATGATCGCAAAGACAAGTCCCCCGCCATCCTTCGAGCTTCGCGAACTTCGCGGCGAATAGAACATTACGCGCATCATGAATCCGCCGATAATGGCCAAAAAGAGAATCCCATTGAGAATTCCGATGAGGCGTAAGTTGAGCTTCATATCGCCATGCAAAATATGGCTATATTCATGCCCGATCACGCCTTGCAATTCGTCGCGTGTGAGATTCTCAACGCACCCACGCGTGACCCCAATAGCGGTGTCACCTGGTCCATGGCCAGCGGCGAAGGCATTGATGCCCGGCTCTTCCAGAATATAAAGTTCGGGCACAGGCACACCTGAGGCGAGGGACATCTCTTCGACCACATTGATCAACCGGCGCTGAGCGGGATCCGTCGTATGGAAATCCACAGCTGTTCCGCCCAGCATCGCAGCCACTGCGCGCCCTCCCTTCGACAGCTCCAGTGTCTTGACCACGCTTCCCAGCGCAACCGCCGCGCAGACCCCGAGCGCGACGGAGCCGAGCAGCTGATAGTCGGAAAATGGAAGGCCCAGAATGAGAGCAAAGATCACATGTAGCGTGGCGATGATGCCGATCACTGCCAGAAGGAAATAGACGACAAGCCACTTTGTCCGCCGTTGCGCGCGTGCCTGTTTGTCAAAGAAATCCATCTCGATTTAAATTCGCGGATTCACAGCCGAGAGTCAAACCTCCGATCGGTTGTTGGGCTCTGAGTTGGCGGCAGCCACGACTGGTTGGACGACGGCTAGGGGACGAACGGGCGACGTGTTAAGCGTGCGGACACGCTCGAAGATGCCTGGTGCGATCTCGGGTTGGTTCTCGTAGGCGGCAAAAATCATTTCCAATCGTGCATCGAGATTATCCACATAGTGCAGGGCTATGGCTTCGGGTGTCTTGGGCTCGACGGGCGAGCCGTATTGCAGCTCACCATGGTGCGCGGCAATGAGGTGGAGAAGGTGAAGTCTCACGTTGTCCGAGGGTGGTTCGAGAGGCTTCCAGTCTTCAAGTGGAAGGCGCTTCCATAGCGCATTGACGAGCTCAATACCAATGCTGATGTGGCCGAGAAGCTCCCCAAAGAGCTCGCGAGGCATCTCGAAGCCAGCTTGAGGTGGACACATTTCCCACAGCTTCCCGCAGTCATGAAAAAGCACGCCCGTAAGCAAAAGGTCGCGATTGAGAGCAGGATAAACGGTCGCTACCGCGGAGGCCGCACGCATCATTTGGGCCGTATGGCGCAGGAGCCCACCGCGGTGGGCATGGTGGTTCACGCGCGCGGCGGCGGCCCGGCGAAATCGCTGACCATGTTCGGCAAGGAAAAGTTCACACAACGCCTTGAGCCGCGGATCCAGGATCGTGGCCACGAGAGCCTGCACTTCGGCATCGTCAGCAGCTAGCGACGCCGACATCGCTCCACCAAAGAGCTCTGCAGCTTCTTCTGGATTGAGAGTTCGCAAAGTCCATCGCCGGGCGTCGAGACCAAACGTGCCATTGACCAAGAACTCGCCCTCGATCTCCACGGCATCCGCACGCTCGGCGGCTTGGCAGGATTCGTAAGCCGGGGTATCCGACCAGGCCCTGAGTGTGAGAACGTCTGAAGCATCTCGTAGCTTGAGTTCCCAGTAGGGTTTTCCACTTGCGGAGTCCTTGCGCTTGAGTTCCTCAATCTGTCCCCACACACGCGCTCCTAGAGAACCCGCGCGGGCACGGCTGCGGATGTCTGAAATGCTGTGCCGGCCAGGGTCGTTCATTGTGGTAGCTTCTTGCAATGCGGCCGCAGAGTCGAGCTTGGAAAGGCTAAACCGCCTTTCTCCGAGCCAATGCTTTCAATGCGGCTTGCACGGTCGCCTGAGCACTGTCCATCTCGCTCCGCAATTGGGTCGAGGAAATGGTGCTGGAGCCAAATGTTTCCGCCGTTATGCGCTCGAGGCGATCGTTTGTGGCCACCGTCACATCGCAAGTGACCGCATACTTGGCAGCCAAGCGCTCGATGATCGAGTCTGCTGTCTGTCCGGTCTTCGAATAAAAGACATGGATGCCATGCGGCTGGCTATCGGTGTTAGGCTTCAGGCCCTTGCCGTCAAACACCACAGCGACACGATAGTCCGTCGCATCTTGAATATCGGTAAGCATCTTCACAAGGGCATCCCGCGCAGATGCCGAGCGCGATGTGTGCAGACGAGCGAGGTCGGGCCAACTAAAAATCATGCTATGCCCATCTACGATCAGAATTTTCGGTCGCATAGGTCAGCATCTACGAGAAGCGATACCTACCGGGCGTCGGGCATGAGGTCGGCGTTGATGCGTTCGATACCTTGTCGGGCAAAGTCGCTGGAGGGATACTTTTTTTGCGCCTTGAGATACCACGCCAGAGCGGAGCCACTTTGCTGCCGCTTCTCTAGATCCTCTGCTTGCTTCAAGGCACCTACAAAATCGGCGGCCTTCGTGGTGAGATCGGCGCGAATTTGATTCAGCTTATTGTCATCAGGAAATTGCTGGAACGCCTGCTGGGCTCCTTCCCATGCTCCGGCGGGATCCCCGCGTCTCTCGATTTCTTGCGCGCGGATGATAGCGGCTTCAATCGTTGACATGTCATCGAGGACTTTTCTGAGTTGGTTTTGTTTCTCTGGAAACATTGCCGTCGCCGCAATAAAGCGCATTTTGTCGTCAAAAATCTGGCGATAATTTCGCTGACTCAGGAGCTGGTCAAAATCCACTAGCGCGCGTTGCTGCACGTCGGCTTGGCTGAATATCATGCCCCCGACCTCAGCAAGCGCGGGATTCCGCGGCCAGATTTCCGTGGCGGCCTTAAGTTCGGCTTCGAGCGTGACTTCGTTGCCACTCACGGCCGCATTTTTTGCCTTAGCGATGTGCATGGCGGCCACGGTGCGCGCCGTTTCGATAACAGCCATAGGCTTGGAGTTGTCGAAATCTTTCGCCGTGGTTTCAAGTTCCTTCACGAGCTTTGCGGCAAGCGTGTAGTCCTTCACCTCGATGGCACTAATGAGTTGGTTTGATCTTTGAACGAAGGCGAGTGCCTGGCGCTTTGCATCGCGAGGTATCGTTCGGACATCGGGCATGTATTCCCCAAGAATAAAAGTCTCTGCAAGGCGCTTCGTGGCACTCTCGAGTTCTTCCTTCTCAAGCAAAAACGAGAATGCTTTCACGCCCTCGCGCACGTCGCGCATGGCCTCATTTGCGAGCGAATCGAGTGTGCCGACTGTGGGAGGCATGCCAGTCGTCTTCGAAAACAAATTCTTCGCATCGTCTCCCACTCGCAAAAGGCTATCACCATCACTAAAGACACTGCGGTAGAATCGCGTGCCGATCACCACATGCTGAAAACGCCGTAGGAGGAAGTGTTGAACAATGAGCGCTTGGAATTCAATTTTCACCTGAAGCTCCGCAATCTCGCGTTTGAGCTGGTTGACTTTTAGCAGGGCATTCACCTCTGCGAGGCGAGTGATGAGAGGTTGCATCTCAGTATCGCGCTTGAGTTGTTGATTTTTTTTCCACTCCTCCATCGCTGCAACATTGGAAGAAGCCGGAACGTCAAGCGCGCTGCCACTCGCAACGATCTTGGAATTCCACTCGATGCGCTTCCGCTCATTTTCGAGGCTGATGTTTGCCGCTGTGATTCGGTCATTCGACCTCCGCGCAAGCCATGCTGTATAGACTTGGTTTGCAATCGCGTCGCACAAGCGGGCATCAATATCGAAAGCCGAAGCCTGAGGCAAAAGCTGGAAGGCAGCATCAATGGACTTTGGGGTAATCGAGCCCGGCGCAAGGTTGTCTATGATCGCTTGCAGGATTTTATTGTATTCCTTCGAGCTGGCAGAATCATCTTCCGGAGAATTGAGGAATTTTTCAAATCGCGCCTCAAAAATCCTGTTGTTGTTGATGTTCCATGTCTTTCCATCCCACTGAACGATTTCGCTACCGGGATCAAACGAAGGCATGTCTTTTCCAAGAAAGCTCGACCCCCCCTTTGCTGGCGCAGAAGTCGGCTGACTGGCTGCCGGGGCTGGTGCTTGAGCGGGGTCAGCCACTTGGGCCTGCGCTGCGAGCGGCAGGCAGAGGATGAGAAAAAAAGCGACGACCTTCATGTCTTTGAGATGTTCTTTGTTCTCAGCAGGCCCTTCTCATCCACCTCGATCACAAAGATGAAGCGCTGACCTTTCTGAATGTTGAGAGCATTAAATTCTGCGGTCACCAGCACCGGCAGCACATCGTCACCCTCGACGAGGTCCACCGCAAAGAGCCGACCCGACGTTGGCGAATACGCGAGGGAATTTGCGACTTCCCCTGTGAATTTATAAACATTTCCCCTCAGGCTGTTCGCATTCTCCATGTAGGAAGCGACATCAAGCGGCGCCACGGTGCGAAATGCGTCGTGGTTTCCACCAAGAAAAAATCTTCCTCCGAGAAAAGCGGCAAGAACAAGCACCGCAGCAGGGATAAGCCAAAAGGGTCGAAGGGAGGATTTACCGCGTCGTCGCATAGCCGAGTACTATAATATAAGATTGGGCCAGACAGCAATCCGATATGTCCTCCCCGCTCGAGCTAGGTGCCCCTCCGGCTTCGCGCGATGCCCCCCACTCGCCAAAGCACCAATCAGCAGAGCGCTTGCATAAGAAAGGTCTTGTCGTGGACGCACGGCCCGTAATGATTCGCGTTCACATGAGCGACACACAGCGAACGGCGATTACTCCCCGCCGAGATGAGGATTTTCCGGAGTGGTATCAGCAGGTCATTCGAGCGGCGGATTTGGCGGAGAATTCCGAAGTGCGCGGGTGCATGGTGATCAAGCCATGGGGCTACGCGCTGTGGGAACGCATGCAGGCCGTGCTCGATCGCATGTTTAAGGACACTGGACACAAGAATGCGTATTTTCCGTTGTTCATTCCGCTGAGCTATTTGGAAAAAGAAGCCGCGCATGTGGAGGGCTTTGCGAAGGAATGCGCCGTGGTGACGCACCACCGCCTCGAAGCACGCGATGGAAAGCTGGTGCCGGCAGGTGAGCTTTCCGAGCCACTCGTCATACGCCCGACATCGGAAACAATCATCGGCGCCGCCTACGCAAGGTGGGTGAAATCGTGGAGGGACTTGCCGATTCTCATTAATCAATGGGCAAATGTTGTTCGCTGGGAAATGCGGCCACGTCTATTTTTGCGGACAGCCGAATTTCTTTGGCAGGAAGGCCACACGGCCCATGAGACGCAGGCTGAAGCGGAGGAGGAAACCATGAAGATGCTCCGTGTGTATGAGACTTTTGCCCGCGAGTTCTTGGCTTTGCCCGTTTTTTGCGGTGAGAAAAGCGAGGGCGAACGTTTTCCCGGCGCGGTGCGAACGTATTGCATCGAAGCCATGGTGCAGGATCGCAAGGCGATCCAAGCTGGCACGTCGCACTTCTTGGGTCAGAATTTCGCGAAGGCCAGTGGGATCGAGTTCCAATCGCGTGCGGGAGTCCTAGAGCACGCGTGGACGACAAGTTGGGGCGTGAGCACACGGCTCGTGGGCACGCTGATCATGGCCCATGCGGATGACGACGGGCTCATCTTGCCACCTCGCATTGCGCCGACGCACATTGTTATTATTCCCATTACGCCTAAGGAGGATACCAAGGCCGCCGTGTTGGAGGCTGCACAGTCGCTTGCGAGTGCGCTGCGGCTTGTGCCTTATCACGGGGCACCGATTGAGGTGGAAGTGGATGCGCGGGACATAGGGGGTGGCAAAAATTGGGAATGGATTAAAAAAGGTGTTCCGCTCCGCATTGAGATCGGCCCACGCGACCTCGCGCAGGGCACCGCAGCTGTGTCGCGGCGGGACAATTCGCCAAAAGAAAAAGCCTTCCTGCCGATGAGCGAGATTCCATCCCTCGCTGCGGGTCTGCTCGACGAAATCCAAGCGGCTTTGCTTGGTCGTGCCTTAGCCTATCGCGAGGAACATTTACGAAGGATTGATACGAAGGAAGAATTCTACGCGTTCTTCAGTCCCCTGAATCCGACAAAGCCCGAGATCCATGGCGGGTTTGCTCTCGCACATTGGAACGGCAGCACTGCCATCGAGGAACAGATAAAGGCTGACCTGAAAGTCACGATCCGGTGCATTCCCTTTGACGGCGAAGCCGAAGAGGGAACATGCCCCTTCACGGGTGAACAGAGCGCGCGGCGCGTGATTTGGGCCAAGTCCTACTAAGCCAATGAAGGCATGGTTTCTCAAACATGGAACGGCCCTAATCGGCCTACTCGCAAAGATTCCTGCTCGTCGCGCCATGCAGGTCGCCCTGCTTGCTTGGGTCATTTACACGACGATTATTGTGTCCGTGGTGGCCTACGATCCCAAGGGTCGCACGGCCACGAAAGAATACCAAAAAGCCACCGCAAATTGGTGGGGAGGGGAGAAGAGTCTCTACCGCAACCACAATGGCTATTTGTATTTTCCGCAGTTCGCCCAACTCTACACGCCCTACGAGCTGCTGCCAGATCGTGTCGGCGAGCCACTGTGGCGGCTGACATGCTTAATGGCTTTGGCCTTGGCTCTCTTCGCAGTGTGCAGGCACCTCGCGCCAGAGAAACGCTGGCAACTCTTTCTCTTGGCCACGATCTTGGTCATGCCGTCCAGCTTTGCCAGCGCGCGAAATGGTCAAGTGAATATGCCCTTGGCGGCGCTCGCACTGTTTACAGCTCTTACCCTCTCGCGGCAGCAGTGGTGGGCCTCTGCGGGTCTCCTGGTCTTGGCACTTGTGCTCAAGCCGATTGCAATCGCTCCGCTCTTGCTTGTGGCTGCGGTGTATCCCAAGACGCGCTGGCCACTCGTGGTTGGCCTAGGCGTATTTCTTGTCGTTCCGTTCTTGCATCCTAATCCGACCTATGTTGCCGCAAACTACGTCGCGTTTGTCGAAAACCTCGTCCAAGCCGGGAAACCCACCGGCAATTCGTGGTGTGACTTCGCGGGCATATTCCGTCGTTTCGGCCTCGACCTACCCAGTGCGATCCACCTCCCGATTCGTGCCATTGCTGGTATAGGAACTCTTTTTCTCTGCTGGCAAGCCGTGCGTTCGTTGGAACGTTTTCGTGCGGCTTTCATGGTGATGTTTCTTTCCGTTGTCTACCTGATGCTCTTCAACCCACGCACAGAGACAAATTCCTACGTGATGCTCGGCGCCTTCATTGCCATCTGCGGCGCATGGGAAGTCGGCATTCGTCGCGCGCTTGTGCCCGCCGCGTGGTTTGTGTTGCTGGCAGCGATCCTCGGCACGGAAAACTACGGCGGTTGGATTTTTCGAGGCACAAATCTCTGGCTGAAGGCGATCGCCACGTGTGCCCTTGCGGCGGTGCTCATTGTCCAACTTCGCTCGCGCCGCCCGAAATATGAGATTCTCAGCGAACCAAGCGTAAGATAGAAAGCTCCAATGTTCAGCCGACTCTCCGACAAGCTCCAAGGTGTCTTTAAAGACCTTCGTGGGCATGGCAAAATCAGCGAATCCAATGTGAGCGATTCGCTCCGTGAAGTGCGCCTCGCCTTGTTGGATGCCGACGTCCACTTCCAAGTCGCGAAGGACTTCATCGCTCGCGTAAAAGAAAAAGCTCTTGGAGAAGAAGTCCTTCTCAGCGTCTCTCCCGGACAGCAAATCGTGAAGATTTTTCATGAAGAACTTTGTGCGCTCCTCGGTGGCGATGCCGCTCCGCTCGACCTCTCGAAGCCTGCAAGGATCTTGATGGTCGGCCTCAACGGTGCCGGAAAAACCACATCCTCCGCGAAGCTCGCACGGTGGCTGAAGTCCCAAGGCCGTAAGCCAGTCCTCATCGCAGCCGATCTCCATCGCCCGGCTGCCATCGAGCAACTCGCCGTGCTCGCCTCGCAGATTGATGTCCCAATGTTTCGCCCCGCTGCCGGTGAGACGGATGTGCTGCGCGTCGCAAAGGCAGCCTTGGAATGGTGCGAGACGATCGGCCATGATGTGGAGATTTTCGATACGGCTGGACGTCAGGAAATGGACGAACCCTTGTTACTGGAGCTCAAGTGCCTGCGAGATTTGCTCAAGCCGCAAGAAACGCTTCTCGTGTGCGATGCCGCCACTGGACAACAAGCTGTGAGTGTTGCCGAGCACTTCCATGCCAGCTTGGGACTCAGCGGATTGATTCTCACCAAGCTCGATGGCGACGCCCGTGGTGGCGCCGCTCTCTCGCTCCGCGCGGTGACGGGACAACCCATAAAATTTGCCGGCGTAGGCGAGAAACTCGACCAATTTGAACCATTCCACCCCGATCGCCTCGCCGGAAGAATCCTCGGCATGGGTGACGTCCTATCGCTGGTCGAGCGAGCCGCAGAGGCCATTAGCGAAGAGGATGCCCGCCGCATGGAAGAGCGACTTCGCAGCTCTCGCTTCGACTTGGAGGACTTTCTTCAGCAATTTAAAATGCTCAAACGCATGGGCCCCCTCGAAAATGTTCTTGGCATGATCCCCGGGATGGATAAGTTAAAGGGCTCTTCGATTGACGAGAAGCAACTAAAGCGGGTGGAGGCGATTATCCTCTCCATGACGTCGCAGGAGCGCAGGCGCCCAGATATACTGAACGCACGGCGCCGCCAGCGGGTCGCCCGGGGCAGTGGCACGACCGTTACCGAAGTGAATAACCTTATTTTGCGCTTTAACCAAATGCGTAAAATGATGAAAAATACCGGCCAGCTTAAAAAAATGATGGCCAAAGCCCACCGAGGGGGCATACCCGGCCTGAACTAACACCACACCACTCACCCGAACGAATCCAACATTAGCCCTGCCCGTTTTCTGAACTTTTTCTTATGGCCGTAGCAATCCGACTCCGCCGCGAAGGCGCCAAAAATAGCCCCTACTACAAAATTGTAGTAGCCGATCAACGCCGTCCCCGTGATGGCAAATTCCTTGAAATCATCGGCACGTATGATCCGAAAAAAGAGGGAGAGAATTTTACCATCCAGCTCGCACGCGCTGACTATTGGGTTGGAGTGGGCGCACGTCCGTCTCAAACCGTCGGCAACATCATCACAAAAGCCCGCAAGAAGCTCGTCGCTGAAGCGGCTTAAGCTGGCCAGCCTCGCATGGAAGAATTCCTGCGCTACGTGATAGGAGCCATCGTGGAGTTTCCCGATGAGGTTTTTTTTACAAAAACAGAAGTGCCCGACGGCGTGATCTTCCATGTGGCGATGAGGTCTTCCGATATTCCTCGCGTGATAGGCAAGGGTGGACACACGATCCAAGCACTTCGTTCTCTCCTCTCCGCTGCCGCCAACAAGCATGGGGGCAAAGCTAATCTGGAAATCATTGAATGATGAAAACTTCTTTTCTCCGTTCAGCATTGGCCTTCCTCGGCCTTGTCAGCATCCTCTCGACTACCGGCTGTGAAGAACATTCCCCCGCAGTCACCGTGAAGGGCTATGCTGAAAAAGAAGCATTGAAAGCGGAGGCGCGCAAAAGCGAAGACGTAGAGCCACAGCCGAAAAATCCCGATCCTCCGCGTTTTTTCCCTGAGCCAACACCTCAGGTTCCGTAGTCAGTTTTGGTAAGGCCAGATTGCTTTTGGCAGCTGGAAATGGGAGACAACTGAGTGAGGTAAGCAGGGCTTCCCCCCCTTTTGGCTCATCCCAGCAAGGTTTAGGCTCTGCGATATCTTGATTTTGTGCCAGCGAGCCGAATGGATGGGGCTAAGGAGATTGCACCTCGTAACCCTTCCGGACCACCGGACGTGCAGTGTTCCGTATCCGGTGTTGGAACACGGCGGTGGCCGTTTGAGCCCTCTACGCAGCGCCAACCCTCAAGCGGCTGACACGAGGAGAATACCTATTTGTGAACGCGGCTTCGGCTAATTTTTTTGGCAAGACGAGTGTTTTCTGGAACGTCGGGCGACAGGAATTCATGGACTTGCAAGCGAAACGCCATTGCGAATATGCCAACCGTGCTCAGCCATATTTGCTTCTTGCGGCAAGACTCAACTTGTTGGAGGAATTTTTCCGAAGTTTCGGCGATCTCTGCTAATTCTTGTTGAGTGAGGCCATGTCGAAGCCGCAGTTCCCGCAGCCGTTTGGCAACAAATTCTATCGAAGTGGTATCGGCATTCACCATTTCGATAATTGGCATTTGCGCTTGACATTCTAACCAGTGATCGCTGGTCTAATGGTAGATATGAATTTTTCTGCATTTGCGAAATAAAAGATGAGCGTTCCATGCGTCATTCGATTCCACTCGAAAATTTTCCTTTTCGGTCGGCAGACCGCAAACTACAGATCGGCGTAAGATCATTCATGAAACAGCACACCCTGTCTTTGGTCGTCTTGCTCGTCTGCACGTGTGCGATGGCCGACACGTTTTCTTACGATGATTCGGGGTGGTTGACTGGGGGGGCGCAGAGCAATGGGTTGGTGACTTCTTATGGGTATGATGCAGAGGGGAATGTGAGTTCGGCTTTGTTTTCTTCGACGGATTTGGCTCCGGGGGGCGGGGCGGGGAATGGGATGGCGGATTGGTGGGAGAATTTCTTTTTCGATTCGACGGGTATTGACCCGTTGGAGCGCGGGGATGATGGGGTTCCTTATTTGATGAAGTTTGCGCTGGGGATTGATCCGAGTCTTGGCGACGGGACGCAATTGCTGCCGTTTACATCTTTGGAGGGGGGCAATCTGAGTTTGGTTTTTCGTCGGAGTTACCTTGCGACGAACTTGGTTTTTGTTGTGCAGAGTTCGTTGGATTTGGTGACGTGGAGCACCCTTCAGGCGGAGACGGATGCAGTGCTTGCGCTGCCGCCGCTGGTTTCGGATGCGGACTCTGCGAGCTATAAAGTGAGTGTTCCTTTTTCGGGAGATCGTCTTTTTCTTCGTCTCAGAGTTTCCAAGCCATGACGTTGCGTTCGTTATTTTTTGGTTTTTGCGCTTCGTTGTTGGTAAGCGTATCGGCGTCTGCGGCTCAGGAGGGGATGCGTTTGCATTCGGGCTATGAGTTGCCTGGAGATGGTTTGTTGCCGCAGGTGTCGGCGGCTCCTTTTGCTTCGCTGGAATCAGCTTCAATGTTGGCGTGGTCGCCGCCATCTTCACCGACAGAAATCACGACGGAATTAGCGGGGTTGGCAATTTCGTTAGGCTACGATCCGCTGAGGATTTTGCAATATGTGCGCACGAAGGTGGCGTATCAGCCTTATTGGGGCAGTCACAAGGGGGCGCAGGGAACTTTTCTTGATGGGGCGGGCAATGACATGGATCAGGCGAGTTTATTGATTGCGTTGCTGAATGCGGCGGGTTACTCGCAGACGAGCTATGTGCGAGGGAAAATCGTGGTGCCGCTTTCTGCGGCGTCACAGCATGATTTGGTGCGATGGTTTGGGACGACTTCGGCTCTGGCTCCGGTGGTGATTGCTGCGGCGGGGATTCCGTATGATTCACCGCTGGTGGTGGCGGGTTTGACGAGTTTTGATCACATCTGGGTACGGGTGGTGATCGGGGGTGTTTCTTATGATTTGGATCCGAGTTATAAGCGGACGCTTTTGTATGCGGGGATCAATTATCGTGCGATCAGTGGTTACAACCGGACGCAGTTGTTGACGGATGCGGGGGGAACGGAGGGGACGAATTTTGTGCAGGGACTGAGCCAGGCGGCTGTGGAAAGTCGGTTGGGCCAGTATGCGCAGACGCTGGGAAACTATGTTCAGATAACCAACCCGGGCCTGACTTTTGAAGAGGCGCTAGGCGGCAGCTTGCCTCGGGTGGAGGTGCCACTGACATTGGCTGCGGGAGCGATGCGTTTCTCGCCAAGCGGGGTGACGACTTTTACCTCGATCCCGGCGGCATTGCGGGGAACTCTGCGGGTGCAGGTGGGGACGGAAATTGATGTGACGTTCCCGACAGATACTTTGAAGGCTTTGCCGCTTTCGCTGACTTTCGCAAGCGGGCAAGCAAACCTGTGGCTGGCTGGGGAATTGATCGCGACGGAAACGAGTGGGAGTGGGTTGACGGTGCAGGGAACGCTTTCGACGATACATCCGAATGCGCCACTCTCGACGACCGGCAATGCGCGGACGTTTCTTCGCTCGGGAACCTACGATTTAGCGTATGCATTCTATCCGAACGCGAAGTCAAATGGTCGTGTTGATGCGAGCGACCGACGGTTGGGTGCCTACCTTGCGGCGGGTCTGCCAAACACATCGCGCGAGGTTCTGACGGAGTCGCTTCACGGCTTGGGGGTGCGTTGGATCAAACGCAATGCGCTGTCACAGCAAATGACGGCTCGTGTGACAAATTGCTTTGCGCAAATTGACAGCGTGTTCGGTCGAGTGGGGCAGGAGGATTCGTATTTCGTGGATATGTATGCGGGCTTCGTGAATATTTTTAATGCCTCAGGATCAAATACCGTGGCGTTTGCAGCTCATGCTCTCTTAGCGAGCGCGATGGAACATGGGGTGATCGAGGAGCGGGCTCCGGCGCAGGCGCTCTCAACGGTGAAGTGCCTCGTGCTTGCCAATGCGGCGGGGCAGAAAGTGTTTCGGGCAACGCCAGCAACCTTCGCTGGTATCACTTCGCAGTTGGTGAACTACACCACGAATGATCTGAATTTTGTCGCGAGCTTTGCGAACTCAAATTCCGCGACGCTGATTCAAGAAAATGCCGCGCTGGGGGAGGGAAATTGGAACGGATTTAGCTTTGCTTCGTTCGCTGCGAATTCCGCTTCGATGATGATTCGCGGCGGCTACAAGGGTGGACATTATTCGCTGCTGGGTATCATGGTGGGCGATACGTTTTATTCTTACCGGAGCTTGATGGGGGAGGATTTCTGGAAGCCGGCAGGAGTTGACCGGGCGTTGAGCGCGGAGCCTGTGGATCTTGCGACCGGTGCCTACACGATGGCGGTGACGGATCTTGCCTTGGGCGAAGCGAGTTCGCCGCGTGGGCTGGCGTTTTCGCGCACTTACGATAGTCTGCGGAGCGGCCAGAGCGGGCCGCTGGGAAATGGGTGGCGACATTCCTGTGAGGGCAAGGTGCTCATCTCGACGGACCTCGATGCGGCGTTCGGATTCCGTCAGCCGTCGGATGCCGCGCAGACAGTGATTGGGGCGGTCGCGACAGCGGATTTTGTGCAAGCGGCATTCAGTGCGAAGGAGCAGCTGACGGGGATGTTGGCGGCGAATTGGACGGTAAATCGCATCAAAAACAACGCAGCAAGTGTGCAGCTTGGTGAGCAACGCCTCACCTATTTATCGCTTCCCAATGGGTCATGGAATCCGCCGCCGGGTATAACGACTGCGTTGACGGGATCGAGTGGAACTTTTGCCCTGTCACCGCGCTTCGGCGGGAGCGTCACCTTCGATGCGCAGAACCGCGTCAGTCTCTGGAAAGACGTAGATGATAATACGCAAACCTACATTTACGATTCGCAACAACGCCTCGCGACCGTGACGGATTCGCAGGGCCGAAGTCTCACTTTTACTTATGGCAACTCAACCAGCCCGCTCTTGCAAAGTGTGAGCGACGGCACCGGGCGGGCGGTGACTTTTTCCTACGAGGCGAACAATTTAACCGGAATTAACGATGTCGAGGGCTTCAACACAACGCTCGTTTACGACGCGCAAAATCGCCTCACGGACTGGAAAGACCACCAAGGCAACTTCATGGCCCGCAATACCTACGACATCTGGAATCGCGTCGTGCTGCAACTTAGCCAAGGTGATCCCAATCACGAGTGGGCGTTTCTTTACAGTCCGGGAATGACGTTGGAAGTTAACCCGTTGTTGAACATTACGACCCATGAGTTCGACACAAAAAATCGCCGCATAGCGACTGTTGACCCACTCGGCAACCGAAACGACGTCGCCTACAATAGCCAGAACCAAATCGTCGCTCGACGAGATGGAAGTGGGCGACTGGAATTTCTCTCCTACGACGCGAATCGCAACCTCACGTCCAGCACCGACAACGCAAACAAGATCACCACCTACACCTACGACGCGTCGCTTCGCCTCTGGACAACCACCGACCCCACCAATCGCGTGACAGAGTTCGGTTACGATGTCGAAAATCACCTCACCAGCATTAAAGACTCCGGCAATCGCACCACCACGATGGCCTATCGCCCCGACGGTCGCCTCCAACAAATCACCGATCCCGACAACAAGACGACCACCTTCAACACCTACGATCAGTGGGCCAATCCCACCAACATCACCCGCGCCGACGGCACCACAACATCCGCCATCTTTAACGCCCGAGGCGACCTCACCAGCTCTACGGACGCACGCAGCAAGACGACCACCCTCGCCTACGACAAACGCCGCCTGCCCACCACCCGCACCGACGCCGCAGGCAAAGTGAGCACATGGACGTATGACAGCAACGCCCACCCCGCGACCAGCACCAACCGCAACAATAAAACAACCACCAGCCTCTTCGATAACTTCGGCAAACTGCAAAGTGTCTCCGCCCCAGATACCGACAACATAACGTTTGGCTACGACCGGCGCGATTTGCGGATCACCACCAGCGACGGCCTCGCCCACACCACCACCACAGGCTTCGACGCCGCCAGTCGCCCCGTCGTCGTCACCGATCCGCTCGCCATCGCCGTCGCCACCAAAATTCTCGATGGCGCAGGACGCATCCTCACCAGCAAAAACGGCCTCAACAAAACGACGACCTTCGGTTACGATTCCGTCGGACGCCTCAGCTTCACTATGGACCCGATGGGGCGTCGTGTAGATCACACCTACGATTTTGCCGGACGCCCACTCACCCTCAAAAACCGCCGCAACCAAACGTTCACCTACGCCTACGGCACAGACGGCCTCTCCACCACATTCAGCTACCCCAGCGGACGGCAAACCAGCATCCTCAACCGCGACCCCGTCGGACGCCCCCAAACCCTGCAAAAACCCAGCGGTCAACAAACCGCCCTCACCTATGACGGTATGGGCCGCACCAAAACCCAAGCCGATCCCGTAGGCACCATCACATGGACGTATGACGCCGAAGGGAATCCCATAAATGTCACCCAAGGTTCAGCAAACATCGCCCGCACGTTCGACAACCTTGGCCGCATCCTCACCTGCACCGACACCAGCGGCAACACCGTCGCCTACACTTATGAT
>Ga0163147_10001133_pt1 | contig 41091 bp, 28 predicted proteins | sample OliLakLV19MP6G1_FD_148597 | JGI IMG/M metagenome (GOLD analysis project Ga0163147, IMG submission 148597) | Freshwater microbial mat bacterial communities from Lake Vanda, McMurdo Dry Valleys, Antarctica- Oligotrophic Lake LV.19.MP6.G1 | ecosystem: Environmental > Aquatic > Freshwater > Lake >...
CCCGTGGTTCAGCGGGTGGATGGATCGGACGCCGAGGAGCGATCGTGCGTTGCCCCAAGCGAGTTCGTGGCTGCTCCTGTTCGGATGGCTGAAGGGCGGACGCATTGCGACGAGCGAGGCACCGCGGCCGGATCCAAGTGCGGGGGTCCGAGCGGAGTGCAGAGCCTGATCCGATGGCGGCGCTCGCGCGTGCGCACGCCGACGCGCACGCCGATGCGCTCGCAGACGCGCACGCCGATGCGCTCGCCGATGCGCTCGCAGACGCGCACGCCGACGCGCACGCCGATGCGCTCGCAGACGCGCTCGCCGACGCGCACGCCGATGCGCTCGCAGACGCGCTCGCCGACGCGCACGCCGACGCGCTCGCCGACGCGCTCGCAGACGCGCACGCAGGGGCGCACGCCGACGCACACGCCGACGCGCACGGAGTGAGTGCGCGCCCCGCGCGCGTCGTGGATCCGAACACCGCGCGTGGACGCCCTGGATCCACAGGGCTCACCGGCGCTCGCGTCGAAGCCCGGAAGCCCGGGAGCGCGGGGTCGCCGGGCCCGCACGGGCGCGCTGACCCGCACGAAAGCCGGGTGCGCCCGATTTCTTCGCACGCTCTCAGCGCAACCCGCGCGAAGACAACGTCACGCGCGTGTCCTCGCGCTTCCCGTCGCGTTGGAACGCCACGAGCACGACGTCGCCTGGCTTGTAGTGCTGCAACGCGTACGTGAAGTCGTAGATCGTGCCGATCTCGACCTCGCCGACTTGCACGAGCACGTCTCCGGCGAGGAACCCGGCGTTCTCCGCCGGGGAACCGGGCGAGGTGCCGTCGATCTTCACGCCCGGTCCTTCGAAGGCGTAGTTCGGCACGGATCCGAACCAGGCGTTGAAGCCCGACTGGATTCTCTTCTCACCCGGGACGGCGGGCGGCGGCTCGACGAACGCGAGGTTGGGAGCTCTCGTGCCGCGACGCACGAGGTCGAGCGTGAGTGCCGTGACGCGCGCCGCCCCCTCGGCTTCGAAGCTCTCGATGTCGTCGGTGGGCTTGTGGTAGTCGGTGTGCAGCCCGGAGAAGAGGTGCAGCACGGGCTTCTTCCGCTTCGCGAAAGTCGCGTGATCGCTGCTGCCCGCCAGCGCGGAGGACGAAGCGTTCACGGCGAGTTCGAGATCGGCCGCGGGTCCGGCCTCGGCGAGCCACGCGCTGAATTCCGCTGCGGATCCAGCACCGAGGATCTGGAGCTTCCCGTTCCCCGCGCGCCCGACCATGTCGAGGTTCACGTTCAGCGCCACGCGCTCGAACGGCACGGTCGGATGATCGGCCCACCACTCGCTGCCGAGCAGGCCGAGTTCCTCGCCCGACCACAGCGCGAAGAGCACGTCGCACGCCGGCGGCGGACCGGCGCTCAGCTCGCGCGCGACTTCGAGAACGGCTGCGGTCCCGCTGGCGTTGTCATCGGCGCCGTTGTGGATCGAACGCTTGCCCGGGGCGAGCGAACCCGTGCCGCCGAAACCCAAGTGGTCGTAGTGCGCGCCCAGCACGACGACGCGCGAGCGATCGACGCCGGGCACGATGCCGAGCACGTTCGTCGCGGTGCCGTGTCCGCGCGCGACATCCGCGGCGACGGTGAACGTGCTCGAAATACCGCTGCTCGCACTCGACGGCGTGGACTCGAGTTCCTTCGTCCACGCGCCGAGTTCGGCGCCGAACAACTTCTCCGCGTCCTTCCACCCGAGCGCGATGCACGGAATTCCCGCGCGCCCGCTGCCGCCCTCGTGGAAGGCGAGCACCGGCTTCTCCGCATCCGACGGATGCTGGAGCAGGATCACGGCCGAGGCACCCTTGCGCTTCGCGTTCATCACCTTCGTGAACACGAGACCCGCGTTCACGAACGGATCGCCGGCGGCGACGAGCTGGACATCGCCGTGCGGATTCGCGGGAGCCGCGCCGTGCGGATTCGCGGGAGCCGCGCCGTGCGGAGCAGCGGACTCGACGGGTTGCTCGGGCGGCTTCGGTGGCGATTTCGGCGAGCCCCGCACGACGATGGCGATCCGACCCGCGAGATCGCGCCCGGCGAAGTCGTTCCAGTCGCGCGCGGCGAGTTCGATGCCGTAGCCGCAGTACGCGAGCGGAGCTTCGACGCGGCCGGCCTCGGCGCAGAAGAGCGGGGCCAAACGTGCTTCGGCTTCCGGAACGCGCACGCCGCCCGGGCCGGCCAAGAAGGATCCGCCGGCCGCTCGCGGTTCGAGCGGGACCTGGAATTCCTGCTGAAAACTGCCATCCGAGCCGCCCGGTTCGAGCCCCAGCTCGCGCATGCGCGCTTCGATCCAACGACCGGCTTCGAGACCGGCTTCGGTGCCGGCGCGCCGACCTTCGCGCGCATCGTCGGCGAGCCAAGCGACGTCGGCTTCGAGGCGCGCGGCGACGTCGGCAGTGCTCGAAACGTGCTGAATCGAGCTGCAAGCGACGGGGAGGAGGACGAAGATGAGGAAGGCGTGAACTCTCATGAGACTCGGGATGCTACTCGCCGCGTGCGTTAGAGTCGCGGCGTGCATCTCCAAGTCCTCTCGAGCGGCAGTGAAGGCAATTCGACCCTTCTCCGCGCCGGCGAGTTGTGCGCGCTCGTGGATGCAGGCCTCGGCCGCGATGCGATGCTCGCACGGATGGCCACGGCCCGACTCGGGCCCGAAGCGATCCGGCACGTCCTCGTGACGCACGGTCACCTCGATCACGCGCGTTCCGCCGGCATCATCGCGCGCCGCGAGCGAGCCACGCTCCATACCGCGGACGCGATGCTGCAACATCCCTGGGCCGTGCGCGCGAAGAGTCAGGCAGCGCTCGCCATCGGACGCGACCACGTGCTGAAAGCACGCACAGGGGACGACGAATTGCGCTACCGCGCCGTGCCGATCCCCCACGATTGCGATCCGACCGTCGCGTTCCGATTCGAGCACGAGGGTCGCGTCGCAGTGATCCTCACGGACATGGGACGTCCGGATGCGGACGTCGCGCGCGAGCTCCAGGGTGCACACGTTCTGGTCCTCGAGTTCAACTACGACCCGGCTCTCCTCGCGAGCAGCCCCTATCCGGCGACGCTGCAGCGCCGGATCTCCGGAGGACGCGGTCATCTCTCGAACGCCGAGGGCGCGCGCATGCTCGAACTGCTGGCGTCCGAACGGCTGCACACGCTGGTCGTCGCGCACGTCTCGCAGAAGTCGAATCTGAGGGAGATCGCGGAGGCGACCGCACGCCAGGCGCTCGAGAGCCTCGGTCTCACGAACCGCGTGCGCGTGATCGTTGCTTCGCAACACGAGGTTTCGCCCAGCCTCGAAGTCTGAACGGCCGTCGGCGCATCGTTCCTACGGCATCAGGGCCACGAGTGGCGCCGCGAGAGCCCGTGAATTCTCGACGGGCTCCGACCCGCTATTCTCCTCGTCACGATGCCGTCCGTGACCCTCGTTCCGATCCTGCTCACCGCCCTCGCCGCCGCCCGTCAGGACTTCGGCGGCTTCCCGCAATCGGGCGGACCGACGATCGAGCCGAAGGACCTCACGGCGCAATTCGACGTGCCTCCGGGCGTGGCGGTGAAGTTGTGGGCCGAGTCGCCGAAGCTCTACAACCCGACCGCGATCGACGTCGACGTCCACGGACGAGTGTGGGTCGCCGAGGGCGTCAACTACCGCAAGTGGGGCGGGCGCAATCCTGGACGCGAGCACGCGGGCGGAGAGCGCATCGTTATCCTGTCCGATCCGGAGGGCAACGCGCTCGCATCGCGCGCGCAAGTCTTCGTCGAGGATCCCGATCTCGTCGTTCCGCTCGGGATCTGCGTGTTCGGCACGCGCGTCTTCGTGTCGTGTTCGCCGAACGTGTACGTCTACGACGACACGGACCAAGACGGGAAGTCCGACGTGCGCTCGACGTTCTTGACGGGCTTCGGCGGCCACGATCACGATCACGGCGTGCACAGTGTCGTGCTCGGGCCCGACATGTCGCTGTGGCTCACGGCGGGGAACGCCGGACCCCACATCGTGCGCGACGCGGCCGGTTGGGATCTGCGCTCGGGTTCGATCTATCGCGACGGCGGTGCCGACAACGCGGACAACTCGCCGGGTCTCTTGTCCGACGACGGCCGAGTCTGGACCGGTGGGCTCGTCCTGCGCGTGAACGGCAACGGCACGGGTCTCGCGGTCTTCGCGCACAACTTCCGCAACAACTACGAGGTCGCGCTCGACTCGTACGGCAACGTCTTCCAGAGCGACAACGACGACGACGGGAACCAGGCCTGTCGCGCGCTGTGGTGCATGGAAGGCGCGAATTACGGCTACTTCTCGGCCGACGGATCGCGCACTTGGTATTCCGATCGACGTCCCGGACAGGACACGTGGGCCGCGCATTGGCACCAGGACGATCCGGGCGTCGCACCGGCCGGGACGCGACTCGGCGCGGGCGGACCCACGGGTGTCACGGTGTACGAGAGCAGCGTGCTCGGCCAGGACCTCGACGGTCGCTTGCTGTGCGCGGATGCCGGCGCGGGCAAGGTCTACGCGCTGCGACCGAAGGCCAAGGGTGCGGGGATCGAGCTCGAGCCCGGCCTGCTCCTCGCGGCGAAACCGTCGTCGGCGAAACCGTCGACCGCGGAGGACGAACGCGCGGGTTGGTTTCGGCCGAGCGACGTCGCGGTAGCGTCCGACGGCACCATCTTCGTCGCGGATTGGTCGGATCCCGGCGTCGGAGGTCACGCCGCGGGAGATCGAGAGGCGTACGGTCGGATCCTGCGCATCGTGCCGACGAACACGTGGGCCTATCCGCAGAAGCTCGACTTGGGCCACATCTCGCGACGCATCGAAGCGCTGGGGAGTCCGGCGCTCAGCGTGCGCACTCTCGCGATGCAGATGCTCGCCGCAGCACGCAGCCCTGATCTCCCGAAGCTCCTCCGCAAGACGTTCGAATCAGCGGACCCCCGCATCGTCGCACGCTCGTTGTGGCTCGCGGCGCGGTTCGAGGAGTTGCAGCCCGATGTCCAACGCCTTCTCGAGAGCCACGCGAGCGACGACGTGCGGGTCACCGCGTTCCGCGCGTTGCGCTCGCGCGGGCTCGACGTCCTCCGGTACGCGGAGAAGCTCTCGACCGATCCTTCGCCGGCGCTTCGCCGCGAGCTCGCGCTGTCGCTGCGCGGCAAGCCGCTCTCCGAAACGCGCGCGCATCTCGTCGAACTCGCACGTGGTTACGACGGGGAGGATCGCACGTACTTGGAGGCGTTCGGTCTCGCCGCCGAAGGACACGAGGCCGCGTTGTGGCCTGAGCTCTTGGCGACATTCGGCGATGCGGATCCGCTGCGCTGGACGCCGGCATTCGCGGGGCTCACGTGGCGACTCCATCCCGAGGCGGCCGTGCCCGCGTTGACCGCGCGCGCGCGTTCGGCATCGTTGCCACTCGCGGAACGTCGGCGCACGATCGACGCGCTGGCTTTCGTGAGAGCACGCGTCGCGGGCGAAGCGATGGTCGATCTCGCGGTGTCGGGCCCGATGGACACGCGCGAGCTCGCGCGCTGGTGGGTTCTCGATCGCGAGGACAACGACTGGAAGGGTTACGACCTCGCGCGACAGGTCGGCGGCGGCGACGAGCGCGGCGTCCTCGTCTGGTCGAGCGGGATCGTGAGGAATGGCGCGGTCGAAGTGGACGTCGACATCACCGGCGCGAAGAAGCTGTGGCTCGTCGCGACCGAGGGCGACGAGGGGCAATCGTCGGACTGGATCGCGTGGCTCGAACCGCGCGTGACGCACGCGGGCGGCGTGGCCAAGCTCGCCGAAACGCCCTGGACGCGCGCCGACGCCGCGTGGGGCAAGACGCAGCGCGGGAAGAACTGCACTGGCGGACCGATCGTCGTCGACGGGCGGACGTGGACGGAGGGTATCGGCTCGCACGCGTACTCCGTGACCGAGTTCGAGCTGCCGGCGAACGCCACGCGATTCACGGCGCGCGCCGCGATCGACGAGGAAGGTTCGAAGCAGGGGCGCAGCGACGTCGAGTTCCAAGTGCTGCTCGACGAAGGCGTGTTGCAAGCGCGCGTGCGCGAGCTGTCGGCGGTCCTCGGCGATGCGGACGCGGCTCCATCGGCCCTCGACGAAGCCGCGGAAGCGTTGTGCGAGACGGGCGGCGGCGGACTCGAAGCGATCCGACTCGCGAAGTCGGGCAAGTTGACGCCGCGAGCGAAAGCGGCCGTTTCCAAGCACATTTTCACGTGTCCGGACCTCGCCGTGCGCGCGCTCGCCAGCGCGCACTTCGAGCGCGCGACGCCGACCGGAACGCCCCTCCCCTCGGTCGCGGAACTCGCACGCATCGAAGGTTCGGCCGCGCGCGGCGCCGAACTCTTCTTCGGCAAGGGGACGTGCGGGCAGTGTCACGCGTTCCACGGACGCGGTGCGGACATCGGGCCCGATCTGACCGCGGTGAAGCAGAAGTACGGCCCCGAAGCGTTGCTCGACGCCATGCTGAACCCGAGTGCCGGCATCGCGTTCGGCTACGAAACGTGGCTCGTCGAAACGAAGAACGAGGAGCTCTACACCGGCTTCGTGGTGCGCGACGGCGACGAACTCGTCTTGCGCGACACGACCGGTCGCCGACACGCGATTCCGAAGGACGAGATCGCGTCGCGCGCGCTCCAGTCGGTCTCCGCGATGCCGGACGGCGTCGCGACGGGGCTCTCGCCCCAAGAGATCGCCGACGTGCTCGCGCTGATGCGCAGCGATCCGAAAGCGCCGGGAACTCCGGGCGAACGCACCGTGCTGTTCGACGGCACCGACATGTCGCAGTGGACGTACTACCTCGACGATCCCGCGAAGACGATGGACGACGTGTGGTCCGTGAAGGACGGTGTCCTGCGCTGCTCCGGATCACCGGGCGGGTACATCAAGACGAAGGCGCAGTTCACGAACTTCGTGCTCGAGCTCGATTGGCGCTTCGACCCCACGAAAGGAGCGGGGAACAGCGGGGTTCTCTTGCGTCGCACGGGCCCGGACAAGATCTGGCCGCGCTCGATCGAAGCGCAGTTGATGAGCCGCAACGCGGGCGACATCTGGAACATCGACGAGGTGCCGATGGTGGTCGCGGAGGAGCGCACGAGCGGCCGGCACACCGAGAAGCTCCGGCCGTGCAACGAGGGTGCGCTCGGCGAGTGGAACCACTACAAGATCACGCTCGACGGCGGCGAGCTGACGCTCGAAGTGAACGGCGAGGTGCAGAACCGCGCGAGTTGGTGCGAGGAGATCGCGGGCGAGATCTGCTTGCAGAGCGAGGGCGCGTACATCGAATTCCGAAGTGTTCGGGTGACAATGCTCGCCCGAGAAAAGTAGCGCTCACAAGCGCACGCGCAGGCTTCTCCGAGCAGCGCCGCTGGTGCACCACCGAGCGCCTGCTGGAATTGCTCCAGCGCCGTGCGGCGGAGGAACGGCGGCCCCCGAGTACACCCGCCCCGCGAACTGCAGAAGTGACGGTCGGACCTCGCACCCGTTCCGTCTGCAAGTCACGCATCACTGCACCGTGATCTCCAGCGCGTTGCTGGCGCAGCGCGTGTTCGCTCCGCCACAGCTCGGCGTACCGTCGGCGATCAACTGGACGAAGCGACGCGTGCCCGGCGGCCCGAGCACGAGTTCTGGAATGGAGATGTCCACGAAACCATCCGCGCTGGCCGTCACCTGCACGCGCTTCAGTCTTCCGCTCACGTCGACCCACAGGTTGATACCGCTGTTCGCCTGCGCGCTGCCGAGGCCCGCGTCGCACACGAGGATGCGCCCGCTGGCGTTCGGCGGCAGCCCGCTGGCGTAGAGCGAGAAGTCGCTCGCACCCTGCGTCGGCTTCGCGAACGCATTCAGCACGAGCGGCCCGCGACAGCCCGCGGTCGAGCGACCATAGGCGCGCACGCCGGTCGGGACGAGGTCCAAGACGCTCACGAGTGCGTCGGTCTGGCCTCCGGCGTAGGTCTGTTGAGCGGCGCCAATCGTCGTCGGAGCCCTTCGGGAAGGCGATGCCGCCGAAGGTCTTCGCGTCGTCGAGCACGCATTCGCGGTACTCGAGCGCACCGTGGCCCCTGAAGACCTTCGAGGCCTTCTTGGCCATCGCGACGTAGCTCTTCGCGTTCTTTTTCGGGAGCGGCAGCAGGAATCCGTCGACGTAGGTCATGGGCATCTCCTTGGGTAGAAAGTGCCTGTATCCAGCCGCGCGAGGCGGAGCCAGCACAATTTCGCAGGGAACCTGCTCGAACTCGAGGCGAGCGCTGACGGTGCGCGCGAAGTCCTCTAGGCTGCACGGCTCGCGACAGCGCACCGCCGATCCGAACGATGCCCATCCCGTCCAACTCTCTCGCTCGCTCGGTCCGCGCCGCCGTCTTCGCCACGCTCGCGGCGGCACTCGTAGGCGCCATCGCGTGGAAGACGGGCATGCCGTTCCTCTTCCCGGCGCTCGGGGCCTCCGCGTTCATCGTCTTCGCGCTGCCGCAATCGCCCGCCGCGGCGCCGCGCAACGTGATCGTCGCGCAGTTCGTCGGCGCGGCGACGGGCTGGATCTGCATTCGCGCGTGCTCCGTCGATCCGTCCGGGGCGACGCTCTCGCACCTCTTCGGTCTCCCGCACATCTTGGCCACGTCGTTGTCGCTCGGAGTCACGACGCTCCTCATGTTGCTCCTCGACGCGCCGCATCCGCCGGCGGGCGCGACGACGTTGATCGTCTCCCTCGGATCGATGCCACAGGCGTGGCACATCGGCGTCGTCGTCGCGTCGTGCGCGTTACTCGTACTCTTCGCCAGCGTGGCGCACGCCGCTTCGGGGACGCCGTATCCGCTGTGGAGATCGCGCGCCGCAGTCACGCCCTAGCGCCGCAGGCACGCCCTAGCGCCGCAGGCACGCCCTAGCGACGCAGGCACGCCCCAGCGACGCAGTCACGCCCCAGCGACGCAGTCACGCCCTAGTCGAGCGGCGCGCGCTGCGTCACGCGATCGACGGCTTCTGGAGACCCGCGACGGCGGTGATCAGCGCGCCCGGATCGAACGGCTTCGCCAGGTGAACCTGGAACCCTGCCTGGAGCGCGCGCTGCTTGTCCTCGGGCGCCGCGAACGCAGTGATCGCCACAGCGGGCAGCGCGGCCCCCCGAGCGCTCGCTCGCAAGCGGCGCAAGAGGGAGTAGCCGTCCTCGACCGGCATGCCGATGTCGCTGACCACGACCGTGGGTCCGGTGCCTTCGAACGCGTCGAGCGCGAGCCGGTAGCCCTCGTCTGCGGATGCGGCGAGGACGACCCGCGCTCCGGCCGACTCGAGCACCGTGCCGGCCAGCATCCGCCCGTCCTCCTCGTCGTCCACCACGAGCACGCGCGAGCCGTCCAGGCGCGGAGTCGGCGCGTCCGACGCCGTCCGGCGCAGCATCGATTCCACGGGTTTCGCCAACGCCGGCAGGTCGATCGTGAACGTCGCTCCGAGCCCCTCGCCGGGGCTCTCCGCGCGCACGACGCCGCCGTGCGCAGAAACGATGTGGCGCACGATCGACAGCCCGAGCCCGAGGCCGCCGCACGTCCGCGTCGTGCCCTCGCCGGCCTGTTCGAACGCTTCGAACACGCGCGGCAGGAATGCGGGGTCGATGCCCTTGCCGGTGTCCTGAACCGTGACGCGCGCCAGGTCACCGCGAGCGCCGGTCACGTGCTCCACTCCGACGGTCACCCGGCCGCCTAGGGCTGTGAACTTCAAGGCGTTCGTGAGGAGATTGGAGATCGCTTGCTGGAGTCGCTGCGGATCGCCGAGCACCCAGACGTTGCTGAGCACGTCCGGGCCGACCGACGCCAGGAGTAGGATCTTCCGCGCGTCGGCGGACGGACGCACCGTCTCCATCGCGGCGAGGACGAGCGCCGTCCAATCCAGCGGTCTCGTGTCGAGCAGGAACTTCCCCGACGTGATGCGGGCCACGTCGAGCACGTCCTCGATCACCTTCGCCTGCGTCCGCGCGTTGCGCTCGATGACCCGGAGGCCCTGCAGGACTTCTTCGTCCTGGATCTTGCCGTTCGTGCGCAGCACCGTGGCCCAGCCGAGGATCGCGCTGAGCGGCGTGCGGAGCTCGTGGGACAGCGTCGCGAGGAAGACGTCCTTGCTGTGATTCGCGGCCTCCGCTTGCAGTCGCGAAGCTCGCTCCTGCGCTTCGCTCTTCCGCAGCGCTTCCTGAACCCGCCGGCGCTCCGCGGACTCGGCGTCCCGCGAGATGATGATCGCCGCGGACTGCGTCAGCACGGCTGCGATCTTGAGCTCGCGCGGTCCGGCTTCGCGCGGCTCCTTGTGGAACATCGCCAGCGTGCCCACGACCTTGCCCGCGCGAGTGTGGATCGGAAACGACCAGCACGAGCGGAAGCCGTGTTCCTGCGCGAGGTGAACCCAGGGCTTCCACAGCGGGTCCATGGTGACGTCGCCCACGATCACCGCTCGCCCCAGGTGCGCGGCCAGACCGCACGACCGTGAGACCGGTCCGATCGGGAGCCCGTCCACCGCGCGACCGTAGGATTCGGGCATGGCGCCCGCGCCTTCGATGGCGTGCAGACCGGTACCCGCCTCGTCGACGCGGAAGAAGGCGGCTCGCGTGTCGCCCCCCACTTGCTCCATCGCGGTGCGAACCAGGATCTGCAGCGAGGTCCCGATCGAGGCGCCGTCGACGGCCGCTTCGAACGCCTCCTTCTGCCCGGAGAGCCGGACTTCGTTCCCGCGTAGCGCCTCCTCGGCTTGCTTCAAGTCGTCGATGTCCGTGGTCGAACCGATCCACATGTGGATCCGGCCGTCATCGCCCGAAAGCGCCACGGCGCGGCTGATGTGCCAGCGGTACCGGCCGTCCGCTCGGCGGAGTCGGTACTCGCATTCGAACGGCTTGCCGATGTCGATGGACTCTTTCCAGACACGGAGGTTCGCCTGCTGGTCGTCGGAATGGACGACCTGGTTCCAGCCCGAGCCCTCGAGTTCCTCGAAGGCGAGGCCGGTGAACTCGATCCACTGGGTATTGACGTAGTCGACGCTGCCCCGCGGTGACGCCGTGAACACCATCTGGGGCATCGAGTCGAGCACGGATCGGATGTGCTTCGAGGTCGAGCGCAGCTCGGCGCGGAGCGTCTCCCCTTGGATCGCCAGCTCGTGCTGGCGCAGCCCCGATTCGACCAATGCCGAGTTCATCGCGACCGACGTGCTGCGGAATCCGGCGGCTGCGGTCGCATCCGTGACTTGGATCATGAGGCCGACCGGTGTCTCGCTCGCGTCCGCGCTGAGGATCGCCCACGCCAGGTACGACCACGACGACTCCACGGCACGGCCTGTGGGTCCGGTCGATGCACGCGGCTGCTCCAGTATCTCCTCGCTCGTCCCGGTGGCGAGCACACGGGCGAACATCGCGGCGCGCAGGCCGCCCGTCGCCTCCGGCACGACGACCTCGAATGCGCGCCCGATCAGGCCCTCGCGCGTCGTGCCCGCGAGCCGGCAGAACGCAGCGTTCGCGTAACGGATGGTGTTCGCGGAGCCTTCCACCGCCACCAGCGGCTGCGGCGACCGATCCGCGAAGTACGCCGGGAGTTGGGGGAGTTCCTGCGGCCAGTCGGCAAAGCGCTCGAGTGTGTTCGTGACCATGGGTCTACCTGCCTGCGCTCCGCGCGTGAGCGAACTACGGCCCGCCTCCAGGCTCGCCCAAGGAGCTCGCTATGCTCGTTAGGCTGCGGCCCCAAGGTTCAGGGATGCCGGTCGTCAGGCCGCGGTAGCCCTGCAGTCGTTTGCCGATCGCGATGCCGGTCGATGTGACCTCGAACTCGCGCATGTCGATGCTGTGCCGGCCGCCGCGCACCTTGACGACGATCAACATCCGCCGCAACTGGCCGTCGATCGAGACGTAGCGCATACGGATGATGCCGTCGGTGAGGAACGAGATCGTGAAGTTCGACAGACCCATGGAGCTGAACGACTCCTCGACCTCGACCGTCGAAAGGATCGTCACGCCGAGGCGCGTGAGCGCCGAGATCATGCGGTACAGCGACTCGCGGAAGTCCGTACGGAAATCGGGCGCCAGCGCCATCTCGAAGCCGACCAGCGAGTCGATCACGAGGCGCTTCGCCTTCGTCCGCTTCACCGCGGCCACGACCTCGTGCACCGTCTCGTCCACCGAGAGGTCCAACGGTCGCAGATAGATGACCTCCAAGTTGCCGGCCTTCCGCGGCGTCTCGAGGTCCATCCCCATCCTCCTCGCGGCGGCCACGTACTCGTCGGGCATCTCCTCGAACACGGCGACGATGCCGGGCTCGCCGTGACGCAAGCCCTCGGCGATGAATTGCCGGCCCAGGATCGACTTGCCCGCGCCCGACGGGCCGGCCACGAGGAGGCTGTGTCCCGACGGAACGCCGCCGCCGAGCATCGCGTCCAGTTCGGGGATGCCGGTCGACAAGAGGTGTGTTGCCTTCGGCTCGCTGCACTGGTGGTCCAGCCCGAACGTGCGTGGGAAGGCTTGCACCCCGTCCGCCGTGATGCGGAACGTGTGCAATCCGGGCACGGAAGCCTGACCGCGCAGCTTGACGACCTGCAGCTTGCGCACGATGGAGTTGCGATCGGCTGCCTGGTGCAGCCACAGGAGCCCGTCGGCGACGGTGAACACGGGATTGTCGCGCAGCTCCCCCTCGGTGTACTCGCCGATCAGGAACGTGGTCGCCTGCCAGCTGGTCAAGTGCAGCGCTAGCCGTTGGATGAACGCCTGGAGTTCCACCTCTCCGCCATTGGCCCGCGACTTGCGCGCGACAGAGCGGAAGGAATCCACGACCACGATTCCGGGGCCCACGGCCTCGACTTCCTGGACGATCTGCGCGAGCACAGCATCCAGGTCCTTCTCCAACACGAACTCGCTGAGGTTGACGAAGCGAACCGAGCTGTTGATCCGATCCTGATCGAAAAAGGAGTACTGCTGCTGGTAGCGCAGCATCTTGATGGCCGGTTCGCCCAGCACCGTGAAGTAGAGCGCTGGCTTCTCGGGCGTCGCGTTGGCGAACATGATCTGGTGCGCGAGCGTGGTCTTTCCGCACCCGGGCGATCCCGCGATGATGTTGAAGCTGTACTCGGGCAGACCGCCCCCGAGCAACTCGTCAAGGCCGGGCACTCCGGTCGCGAGCTTCCTGATGACGACCTTGTTGTTCGGGCTCATGATTTTTCCGCGCCTTGAATCAGCGAATTCCAGCTTTCCACGGGCGCGTCCGGCCACGCGTCCGAAACCAAGCGCAACGTCAGAGACCGACCGATCAAGGCGATCAGCAGATCCAGCAGATGAGCGACGAGCACTGGCCCGTCCTCGCAACCGCATTGCGACAAGCGTCCATGCGTGCCCTCGACGGACGCTTCGACGGACGCTTCGACGGACGCTTCGACGCCGGCCAAAGTCCCGTCCTTGCTAACGTGAACGGAAGCGAACACCGTGGAGTCGGCTTTCGCCAACACCAGCGCTCGCGCGAGCAGGGCGCGGTAACCGGCAGATCCGGCAAAGGCCGTGAGGACGGTCCGCAGGACTTCGCAGACCCGTGCCGCGTGGAGAGAGATCGGCAGCCCAGCGTCGGCGCTATCGCGGGCCGCCTCCCTGGAGAGCAGCACGCGCGCCAGCGTCTGGGATGAAAGAGAAGCGGAGTTCATCGGGCGGCGCATCGCTCGTGGAAGCGCATCGCGGCCATGCGCTCTCGGGTTGCGCGAAAGGCCGAGCCTTCGAGCGCCTGCGAAGAACCTGCTCTAAACCAGCCCACGTCGACGACAATCGTACACCCGCTCGGGCGAGCCGCAAGGAATGGCGCGCGGAACCGTCGGATGGACGCGATCGCTCGACGCGTCCGTCATGGACGCATCCCAGGAAAGGCCCGCCCAGGGAACCGAGGACCGTATGCGTGGGACGCCGTGGCGCGGAGTCGACCGATTCGCGATCTCGGCACCGGACCGGGCTGCCACCCGGACGGTCGGACTCGCTCACCCGCGCGCGGGGTTCGCCGCGGCGCGGGGCGCGATCGCGATCGCGACGCCGCACAGCACGACCGCGCCGCAGACGAACAGGCGCGCGGACGGGGCTTCGCGCAAAACGAGGACTCCGCCCAGCGCCGCGAGCACAGGCACGATGAGTTGCGCGATCGCCGCGCGCGACGCGCTGACGTGACGCAGCGCCGCGTACCAGATCGCGTAGCCGAGGCCCGAAGCGATCGCGCCCGACGCCACGGCCAGCACGACGCCGCGTGGGCTCGCGTGGAGGTGATCGCGCTCCACGAACACGAACAGCGCGACGAGCGGCACGCTCCACAGGAAGTTGTGCGCCGTCGCCGCCAGCGGACGCGCGCTGCCGCGACCGAGCAGCGAGTAGACGCCCCACGCGACTCCCGCGGTCGCCATCAGTGCCGCGCCGCGCAGGTCGGGCGCTGCCTGACCCGGCCTGAGCAGCGCGCACAGTCCCGCGAGCGCGAGCAGCATCCCCGCCCACTGCCGCGGGAGCAGTCGTTCTCCGCGCGCGAGCCCGCTGCCGACCATCGTCACCTGCACCGCGCCGAATAGGATCAGCGCGCCGGTCCCGGCTGGGATGCGCAGGTAGGCCAGCGAGAACGCGACGGCGTACGCGCACAGCGCGAGCCCGGCGCGCGCGCCGCCGCTTCCGATCTGTTCGCCGCGCGCACGCACGAAGAGCGACACGACGACCGCTCCCGACGCGAGTCGAACGCCGGTGAAGCTCGCCGCGTCGATCGCGCCGGTCTCGAGCGCGGCGCGGCACAGGAGCGAGTTCGCTGCGAACGCGCACAGCGCCGTCGCGAGGAGCAGCGCGGGCCGCGCGGAAAGCGATGGCTCCGGCGCGTCCACGGCAGAAAGCGACGGCTCCGGCGCGTCCACGGCAGAGAGCGACGGTTCCGGCGCGTCCACGGCAGAGAGCGACGGCTCCGGCGCGTCCACGACGGCATCAACCGCGCTTCAGCGGCTCCATGCGATGGAACACACTCCAGCGCACGATCGCCCACAGCGCGATGAAGGCGTCCTTCAACCCGATCTTCTTGCCCTCGGAGTAGTCGCGGCCCGCATAACTGATCGGGACTTCGTATACGCGCGCACGGAGCTTCGCGACCTTCGCGGCGAACTCGGGCTCGACCGCGAACGTGCGCGACTGGATCTGGATTCGATCAGCCACCTCGCGTCGGAAGACCTTGTAGCAGGTCTCCATGTCGGACAAGTTCAGGTTCGTGAACATGTTCGACGCCGTGGTCAGCATGCGATTGCCGAGGTAGTGCCAGTACAGGTGGACGCGCGCGTAGCGACCGCCGAGGAAGCGACTGCCGAACACGACGTCGGCCTTGCCCTCCAGAATCGGCACGAGCAGCGCCGCATAATCGTTGGGGTCGTACTCGAGGTCAGCGTCCTGGATCAGGACGATGTCGCCCGTGACCTTCGTGAATCCCGTCGAGAGCGCCGCGCCCTTGCCCGAGTTCACCTCGTGGTGGAAGCACCTCACGTTCGGATGCTCGCGCGCCAACTGCTCCATGATCTCGCGCGAGCGATCGCGCGAACCGTCGTTCACGAGCACGATTTCCTTCTCGAACGGAGTCGCTTGAACGCGACGGACGATCTCCGCGAGCGTCTTCTCCTCGTTGTAGACGGGGATCACCACGGACAGCTTCAACGGGCACACCTCATGATTTCGGATCCGGCAGCGTGTCCGGTGGAAACGTGGAGTCGATGCCGAAGAAGGTACTCATCCCCTTCTGGAGTTCGGCGTAACCCTTCTCGCCCTCGATGCACCAACGCGGCTTCAGGAACAGGCGGAAGATCTCGGCGTCGGCGCGACGACGTTTCTTCTGCACGCTCCCGCGCCGCGCCATCCAGTGATCGAAGCGGCCGAGCAAGTCGTTGACGCCGATCAGATCGGCGGCCGCGATGCGGCGCACGGAGACTTCCTCGTCCAGCTTGGCGTGCGCTTTCTCCACCATGCGCTGGAAGAACCCCGACTTCGGGTTGGTCGCGGCTTCGATGCGGAATTCTTCGTCGCGCTGGTGCAATCCTGAGACCATCCACGTGCGACGCGCGTGCAACGCCAGCATCGGGCCTAGGATCGAGCGCAGATTCGCGTCGTCGTAGTTCTTGAAACAAGCGAGCAGCGGATTGCGCGTCTGGAGGAGGCGCACCATCTCGGCCGGAAGTCGCTTGCTCGTGCTCGAGTGGTGGTGCCAACACACGGACGTCGGAACGTAGCGCGTCTCGTGACCTTGGACCCACGTTCGCCAACCGAGATCGACGTCCTCGTAGTACGCGAAGAACTCGGAGTCGAAGCCGCCCACGTCCGCGTACACGTCGGCCGACATCGCCATCGCGCCGCCGCAGGCGAAGAGGGTCTTCACGGGCACGTCGAAGTCCGGGCCGGGCTCGACGCCGTATCCGCGCTGGATGCCGATGCCGTGGAAGTTCATGCCGCCGCCGGCCGAGTTCATGACCTTGCCGTCCCACGAGTACATCTTCGCGGTCGTAGCCGCGCATTCGCCGCGCACGATCGGCGCGACGAGCTCTTTGAGCCACGGCTTCGCGACGCGCATGTCGTTGTTCAGGAAGACGAGCACTTCGGGCTTCGTCGCGAGGCGCGCACCTTGATTGCAACCCTCGGCGAAACCGACGTTACGTTCGTTGCGCTCGAGGCGGACCCAAGCGTGCTTGGCGCGCATCTCCTCGACGCTGCCGTCGTCGCTGCCGTTGTCGACGAGGACGACCTCGAGCCGATCCTTCGGATAGTCGAGCGCTGCCAAGCTCTCGAAGCAGCCCTTCAAGTGGTGCTTGCCGTTCAGGTTCAGGATGACGATCGACGCGCGCGGAAGATCCTTCACCGAAATCGGACCGCCCGGTTGCACGACGAGCACCGGATCGGGCGCGTTCGAGGTCGGGGTCGCGAAGGACGGCGGAGTTCCGATCTCCGCTGCACCCCCGCCGACGAGCTTCTTCAGGATCCGCTTCACCGTGACTTCCCTGAGTCTCGCGGAACGCTCACGACGCGCACGCGGAGCACCCGCGCATGCGTCTCGTCGCGCCCGACTTTCAGAGTCTCGATGCGCAAGCGGCGTGCTTCGCGCGGCAGGTCCAACTCGATCGTGTGCGAGAGCGGTCCGTCACGTCCGCCCGAAGTTCGAGCGGGCACGTCACCGACGTGCGCGCCGTCGACGAGGACGCGCGCGCCGAGCTCGAGCGTCGATTCCGCGCCGAGCGCGAACTGGTCGACGTGAATGCGTCGGCGTCCACCGCCCGCGCCGAAGAGGTCGTATTCGACCGCCGAGCGCGCGCGCGCGCGCAAGAGCAACATGTCGGCACCCTGCTGTTCGACGCCGCCTTCGCGCGACGCGGTCTGGATCCCCGGTGAATCGACCAGGACGCGCTCGCCCGACTCGCCGGTGCGCGCCAGCGCGGACGCTGCCAGCTGTCGGTAGCGAAACTGCGTCGCCACCGCGTCCTCCTGGATCGTCTTGACCGCCAAGAAGTCGCGCGAAAGCTGCGAGATCAGAGTCGGTTCGTCGAGGAATCGCGTGAGCGTCCGAGCCAAGTCGTCCGCGTCACCCACTTGGAAGTGGAGGCCGTCGACGCCGTCGCGCACGAACTCGGCCATCCCGCCGATGTTCGACGCGACGACCGGTGTACCGAGCATGTGCGACTCGTGGATCGTGATCGGCGCATTCTCGAACCACACGGACGGCACGATGAGCACGTCGATCTCGGCGTAGACCTCGGCCAGTTTCGCGTTGTCGAAACGACCGCGGAACACGACGTTCGATCCGGCGTGCGCCTTCAACTCGGCGTGGTGCGCATCGGACTCGGGTTTGAAGTCGCCGAACACGTTCAACGTGCACGGTTTCCCCGCGAGTCGACGCATGGCTTCCAGCATCGTCGCGCCGCCCTTGTACCAGACGAGCGAACCCACGAATCCGAAACGCATGCGGCCCGCGGGATCGGGTTTCTTCGCGACGGCGCGCACGTGATCCGTGCGCATCCCGTTCGCCGAGTAGATCAAGGTGTGCGGATCGAAGCCCGCGGTCTCGACGTACTTGCGCCGCAGGAAACGGCTGGGCGAAACGCGCAAGTCGGCCGCCGCGTACGCCGCGGGCACGAACTCGTGGCGATCCATCAACTGCTTGAAGTCGTCCTTCCCGGCGAGTCCCGCGGCGAGCTCGGCGACAGGGCCGAGCACGGATCCGGCGATGCGCGCCGCGCCGATCTTGTCGTAGTGCTTCTCCTTGACGCACAGGAAGCAGCCCGCGCCCTGGTTCTCTTCGCAACGCACGCCGTCAGGCCGAATGAGCTGCACGCGCGCGCACAGAGCCCAGTAGTCGTGGATCGTGAGCAGCGTCGGGAAGCCCTCCTCCTTCGCGACCTCGACGAGGCCCGCACCGAGGTGGATCAGGTGCTGGAAGTGCACGACGTCCGGTATTTCGAGCGCCAAAACGCGTCGAAATGCGGCTTCCGCGCGCTCGTCGCGATATCCGTCGGAAAGCCGACGGTGCGCGAGTCGATTCGTCATGCGCAGCACGCGCAAGTCCTCGAACGTGTCCTCGTGCACGCTGAAATCGGCCGGACCGCCCTCGGCAACGGCAACCTTCGCCGGTGCGCGCGTCATCACCACGACGTCGTGACCGAGCGCGCGCATCTCGCGCGCGAGGTTCAGCGTGTAGACCTCGGTGCCGGCCCACGTGTCCGGCGGGAAGCCGTGCACGACGTAGAGGATCTTGAGTCGTGACCGCGTGAGCATGCGCGATCCCGGGAGCCGCTTCTCGGTGCGTCCGCCGTCGTGCAGACCCTCGAACGCCGCCGCGCGCAGCCGTGCGGCCTCGACCAAGAGCGATCCCAAGGCCTCGTCGGACAACCCCTCGGCCTCGAGCGCGCGCTTGTCGTCCTCGAGCACGCGCTTCTCGAGGATCCGCGCGTCGTCCCTCGACGCCACGCAGACGCGATCGAGCCACTCGGCGTTGAAACGTCCGTCGATCGTGGCCCGCGCCCGCGTCTCCTCGGGCGAGTAGTCGTGGCTGTGCTCGACCGTCGCTTCGTCGTCGTAGACGACGGTGAATCCGGCCTCGAGGATCGCGCGCGCTTGCAGGATGTCCTCGCCGAACCACGTGCGCGGGAACGGATGGCGCTCCCACAGCTCGCGTCGCAGCGCGCTGGCGACGTCGTTGAAGTTGTAGAGCACGCGCCGATCGTGCGCGTTCATCCGCGCGTAGGTCGCGGCGTCGGGCAGTCGCACTTCGCGACGGCCGGCCTGGTAGCCCAGGTCGCTCGCACTGAAGATCCTCGTGAGCAGGCGCGCATCGGGTCGCGGCACGTTGCGGCAGTACGCGGCGCCGACGCGCTCGTCCTGGAAATTCGCCGCGAGCTGCTCCAACCACTCCGCCGAACTCGGGATCGCGTCCTGCGTCAGGAAGACCAGCAGATCGCCCGTGCTGCGCGCCGCGAGCAAGTTGCGCGTGTCGCCGTGGTCGAATTCGACGCCGTCGATGCGCTCGAAAGTGAACGGGACGGGGAAGCGGTTCGACCAAGCCGCGAGGAGCTCGTACGTGCCGTCCGTCGAACCCGAATCGATGGCGCGGAAGTCCCACGGCAGCGAACAGCGCTGGGCCGCCAGTGCGCCGAGAACGCGCTCCAGGAACTCGAGCCCTTGCCACGTGGGCATCAGGACGGAGATCGAGCGGAGGGGGCGCATCGGAGGCTTGTCGGACGAACGGGACGGACCATTGGAGCGGCCCGGACCGGCCGTAGCCAGGGGGCCGCTCGACTATCCCTGGCTGCCGACGCGCTGACCGCGAACCTGCGCGGCACGCAGCTCGAAAGCGCGCGGCAAGTGGGACCAGCCGCCGTGCCGTGCCATGTAGGCAATGTCGGCGCGAAGTTCGTGAACGAGGCCTTTCGCGACGGAGAACGCGTGCGGTCGCACGACTCGGCCGAACGTCAGGCGTTGGAACTCGGCGTCGACGCGATAACGCTCGAAGGCCTGCTTCGGCGTGTAGCTGTGCGCGTGAAAAACGACGGCGCGCGGTTCGAACTTCACGCGGAAACCGCGCGCGAGGACGGCGCGAGCCCAGGCGACGTCCTCGCCGAACGCGATGTCGGGAAGCGGCGTCTCCAGAAGGATCGAGCGCCGAATCGCGCTGGCCACGTCGTTGAAGCGCACGTGTGCCGAACCAGGGTCGCCCACCCACGCGAGATCGCTCGCGTCGGGATGATCGAGAGCTGTCCGCGCGGTCAACGGATCGTCGTCGGGACGCGGCAAGAGGCGCGCGAACGTTCCCGCAGTCCGTGGATCGGTGAGCGCATCGGAGAGCATCGCGAGCGTGTCCTCGTCGCGCGGCTCGGCGTCCTGCGAAATGAACACCACGATCTCTCCGCGAGCCATCCGCGCGAGTTCGTTGCGCGTGCGCCCATGACCGAACTCGTGCGGTTGGATCGTCGCGACACGCGCGCCGGCACGTTCGAGCGCCGCGCGGGAACCGTCGGTCGAACTCGAGTCGATCGCCACGATCTCGAATCCGCTGGCGACGCGTTGCCGCGCGAGGGCCGGCAGGAGCCGCGCGAGGTCGCGCTCGCCGTTCCAAGTCGGGATGCAGACCGAGATGCGCGGCGTCGACATGCGGGGCGCGCAGCCTAACGCACGCCCGCGCCGCGTTCAGGGCGTCAGCGGGATCGCGACCGCGTCCGTGAGGTTGAAGCCCGCGCCGCCGGGCAACGTGAGGTCGCGATAGAAGACCTGGAAATCAAAGGTCGTGCCGGGCGTGACCTGCAGGCCCGTGCCCGCCGCGAAGTTCGGCGCCTACGTCGCGATCCGATTCGCGACCGAGCGCGCGCCGAGGCGCAGGATCCCGCCGCCGAACGGCACCTGCGCCTGCGACGTCCCCGCGATCAGGATGCCTGGATTCTGGCCCGGGAACGCTTGGCACACGAACGACAGGTTGTTCGCCGAGACCGAGCTCGAGGCCGCGGGCAGGATCCGCGCCTCGGTGCCGTAGCCGTTGACGCCGGCCTGGCCCTAGCTCGAACCGCGCGCGCCTATTTGCGCACGCACAACGGGAACCGCGGCTGCTTCACGGGCTTGCGCGGAGTCCGGAGAAGACCTGGGGAGCGCGCACGATAGGCGAACCGCGAACGCACGCGGCATGCGCGTCCTGTCGGAATGCTGTCAGCGCGGCGCTCGGGCGCGCATCACTCCGCGCGACTCGGACGCGCGCCGCGGAACATCAGTAAGCCGATCGCGACGAGCACGACCACGCCGAACCAGTCGGTGGACGACGTCGGCAGCGCCGCCAGGAGCGCCAGCGACGGATGCAGGAACGTCTCCTTGTCGAAGCCCGGCAGGAAGGACTGCATCGCAGCGAGGATGCCGAGGATCGACGCGCCGGCGATGAGACCCGAGCACCACAGCGTGCCCTCGGGCTCGTCCTCCGCGTCGGGCTCGCGCCGGAACTTACGGTCGGCGATCCAGCGCACGACGCCGCCGAGGAAGACCGGCATCGTGGACGCGAGCGGCAGGTAGACACCGACCGCGAAGGTCAGCGAGCGGAACCCGAGCAGCTCGACGAACACCGCGATCGCGACGCCGATCAGGATCAGGTCCCACGGCAAGCGGTGGTTCAAGAGGCCGTCGATGACGGTCGCCATCAACTTCGCTTGCGGCGCTTGCAGCCGTCCCGCGCCGATGCCGTCCTCGCGCAGCCACGCGACTTCGCGCGTCGCGGGATCCGTGAGGTACGTACCGGTCGCGATCTGCAGGCCGTCGTCGGGACGCACGGTGACGAACGCGTAGGTCTTGCCATCGACGACGCTCTCGGTGACCGGACTGCGCTCGATGAACTCCGGCGCGAAGACGATCGCGCTCGCCGGCCGCGTCTCGGTCGTCTCGGCACGGTTCAGGAGCCACGTGGTCCACCCGACGGCCAGCACCGACGTGATGACGCCCACGAGCAGCGCGCCCTGCTGCTTCACCGGCGTCGCGCCCAGCAGATATCCGGTCTTCAAATCCTGCGAGCACGTGCCTGCGTTGCTGATCGCGATGCACACGACGGCGCCGACGATCAGCGCGAGACGCGCGTACTCCGAGCCCTCGCGGCCTGTGAGCAGGAAGATCCCGCACGTCGCCATGAGTACGCCGATCGTCATGCCCGACAGCGGGCACGAACTCGAGCCGACCTCGCCGGTGATGCGCGAGCTGACGACGCTGAACAGGAAACCAAGGAACAGGATGAGCACCGCGCCGAGCAGCGTCATTTCGAACGCGGGGACGAGCCAGATGAACGTGACGATCGCCAGCGCGCCGACCGCGAGCACGACGACGGGCGTGTCGCGGTCCGTGCGAACCGTGCTCTGCGCGCTGCCCCCGCCGCGCAGCGCGCCGACGGACGCCGCGAGCGACGTCCAGATCGACGGCATCGCGCGCGCCAGGGCGAACACGCCGCCCGCGGCGACCGCGCCCGCGCCGATGTGCTTGATGTAGTTCGACCAGACTTCGCCGGGCGACATCGCGGAGATCAGCATCGTCGCCGGCGCGAGCGGCGACGTGAGGCCCGACCCGAACACCACGATCGCCGGGATCAGCACGAACGACGCGAGCAGCGAACCCGCGACCATCATCAGGCTCGTGCGCCAGCCGATGATGTAGCCGACGCCCATGAGCTCGGGCGCCACATCACAGGCGACCTCGGCTCCGCGAAAGCCCGGGACTGCGCTCGCGAGCGAGGCTTTCACGCCGCCGAACACCGCTTGCAGTGACTTGAACAGGACGCCGATACCGAGGCCGATGAAGACCTTCTTCGCGCTCGTGCCGCCCTTCTCGCCCGCCTTCAGGATCTCCGCGCAGGCCTTGCCCTCGGGATAGCGCAAGGTCCCGTGCTCCTTGACGATCAAGTAGCGCCGGAGCGGCACCATCATCAACACGCCCAGGCATCCGCCGGTGATCGCGATCAGCGTCGTGAGGCCGACCTCGAGTGGCCAACCGAGGAAGAGCAAGGCCGGCACGCTGAAAACGACCGCGGCCGCGACGGATTCACCGGCCGATCCCGTCGTCTGAACGATGTTGTGCTCGAGGATCGCGCGCTCGCCGTTGCGCCGCTTGATGGCCCAGACCGCGAGCACGGCGATGGGCACCGACGCCGACACCGTGAGGCCGACGCGCAACGCGAGATACGTCGACGCCGCGCCGAAGACGATGCCCAGCACCGCGCCGAGGATCAGCGCGCGCGCCGTGAGTTCCGGCAGCGCTTCCTCGGGCCCGATGTGCGGACGAAAGCCCGCCACCTACTTCTTCGTGGCGATGCGGTAGAGCACGAAGCCGAGCAGCCCGAACATCAACGCGGAGAAGACATCGGGCGCGAACTCGCCGAACGACTCGGCCATCGCCATTTGCATCCCGTGTCCGCCGGATGCGAGCCAATCGACGAGCGGCACGGACTTGCCGTCGACGTCGACGTCCTTGGCGGACAGCGCCCCCACGACGACGCCCGTCAGCGAACCGCCCGCGACGAGCCCCGTCGCGAAGAGCATCCCGGACGAGATCTCGCTCTCGGCCGTGGCGCCCGTCTTCTTGTCGACGTATCCGCGCAGCAGACCGCCGAGGAAGATCGTGAAGCTCGTCGCGAACGGCAAGTACGCGCCGACGGCCCAGGCCAGCGGCGAGACGCCGACGAGCCACACGGCGGTCGCGAGTCCCGCGCCGACGAGGATGTAACCCCAGGGCAGGTTCTGCGACATGACGCCCTTGATGACGGTCGCCATGAGCGTCGCCTGCGGCGCGGGCAGCTTGTCCGTGCCGATGCCGTGCGCCATGCCCTCGGGCGCCATGCCGGTGTCGAGGAGCTGCATCGTGAAACCGATCGCGAGGACCGACACGAGCACGCCGACGATGAGCCCGATCTGCTGTCGGATCGGCGTCGCGCCGACGAGGAATCCGGTTTTCAAGTCCTGACTCGTCGCGCCGGCGTTGGCGGCGGCGATGCACACGATCGCGCCGACGGACAGCGCGACCGGCTGGTACATCTCGCCCCCCATCCCCACCGTGACGAAGACGAGCGCCGTGCCGAGGAGCGTCGCGATCGTCATCCCCGAGATCGGGTTCGACGAGCTGCCGATGATGCCGACGATGCGCGAGCTCACGGTCACGAACAGGAAGCCGAATACGAGCATGAGCACGGCCATCACGACCTTGCCGCCGAATCCGCCGGGCAGGATCGGGAGCGCTGCGATCACGCCCACGAGCGCGAGTGCGCCGATCGCGACCACCGGCATCGGGATGTCGCGATCCGTGCGCAGGACAGCCGCGCCGCCGCTCTTGCGCGCGGCCATGCTCGCCATCGACTCCTTGACGGCGCGCACGATCGTCGGCGACGTGCGGATCAACGTGATGATGCCCGCCATCGTGACCGCGCCGGCGCCGATGTAGCGGACGTACGCTTCGTAGAACATCCGCGGTCCCGACATCTTCGCGATCACTTCGGGACTGCGGCCGAGCGCCACGAGATCCGCCACGACGTCCGCTTCGGAAACGAGCAGCGTCAAGAGCGGGATCAGGACGATCCACGAGAGGATCGCGCCCGACACCATGATCCCGCCGACCTTCGGTCCGAGGATGTACCCGACGCCCAGGTACTCGGATGTCGGCTCACCGGAGACCGTCGCGTTCGGGAGAGTCGAAGTCTTCGCGCTGATGAACGCGGGCGCCTCTTTCCAGAGGCCGGCGACCTTCATGAGGACGTTGTAGAGCACGCCCAGACCGACGCCCTGGAACACGACCTTGGCCATGCTCCCGCCCTTCTCGCCGGCGATGAGCACGTCGGCACACGCCGTGCCTTCCGGGTAGGGCAGCGTGCCGTGCTCCGCGACGATCAGCGATCGCCGCAACGGCACCATGAAGAGCACGCCGAGGATCCCGCCGCAGGCCGCGAGCGTGAAGATCGTGAAGTAGTTGAAGTAGTCCTGACCGTTCGCGCCGGTCGAGAGGAACAACAGCGCGGGGATGGTGAAGGCGACGCCTGCGGCGACGCTCTCCCCGGCCGAGCCGATCGTCTGGACGATGTTGTTCTCGAGGATCGTCGAGCGCCCGAACTTGCGCAGCAGACTGATCGAGAGCACCGCGATCGGGATCGACGCCGAGACGGTCAATCCCGCTTTCAACGCGAGATAGACCGTCGAGGCGCCGAACAGGATCCCGAAGATCGCGCCGAAGATCACCGCCTTCGGCGTGAACTCGGGGATGTCCTGGTTCGCGGGGATGTAGGGCTTGTGCTCGGCGACCGGCTGCGGTGCCTGCGGGGGGGGCGTGGCGTGACCCAAGCGAACTTCCTCTCGGCGCGAACGCGTCGCGCGGGTCGCGGATGCTAGCGAGTCCGCAGTACGGAAGTACGGAGTCAGGCTCTCCTCCGCCGCTTTGCGAGCGTTGCGGTTCGCGGAGGAGGCCGGGGTCGGTCTCGATTCCAAAAGTACGGAGTCAGGCTCTCCTCCGCCGCTTTGCGAGCGTTGCGGTTCGCGGAGGAGGCCGGGGTCGGTCTCGATTCCAAAGCGGCGGAGAGTACGGAGTCAAGAGTACGGAGTCAGGCTCTCCTCCGCCGCTTTGCGAGCGTTGCGGTTCGCGGAGGAGGCCGGGGTCGGTCTCGATTCCAAAGCGGCGGAGAGTACGGAGTCAGGCTCTTCTCCACCGCTTTGCGAGCGTTGCGGTTCGCGGAGGAGGCCGGGGTCGGTCTCGATTCCAAAGCGGCGGAGGAGAGCCTGACTCCGTACCCCGCTTTGCGAGCGTTGCGATTCGCGGAGGAGGCCGGGGTCGGTCTCGATTCCAAAGCGGCGGAGAGTACGGAGTCAGGCTCTTCTCCACCGCTTTGCGAGCGTTGCGGTTCGCGGAGCAGGCCGGGGTCGGTCTCGATTCCAAAGCGGCGGAGGAGAGCCTGACTCCGTACCCCCGTACCCGCCGCGTGGAGGGACCTCGCTTCGTTCCAGGAGTTTCTGAAATGACCCGCCGGTGATCGGATGGAGAGGTTCCAATCATGACAGCCGGGTGTCCGCCCGGTGTTTCTCCGGCTTTCCTCAGAGACACAACTCGCTATGAAGTCACAGATCCTGCCCCTCGGTCTCGCGCTGTCCGTGCTCGGCTCGCTGGGCCACGCGCAAAGCTTCAACATCGACATCGGCGCCAACCCTACGACGGCACCGCTCCCCACGGCGGCGTACGGCGCAGCGGCCGCACAACCCGGAACGTGGAACGCGAAGAGCGCGATCCTCGCCACGGCCCAGTCGCTCGTCGACATCGCCGGTGCGGCGACGTCGGCGACGATCACGCGCTCCGGCGCGGGCGCGGCCCACTTCGCGTTCCAGAACGTCGGCACTCTCGGTGACGACCAGGCGCTGATGGACGATATCCAGGACATCGGCGCCGCGCCCGCGGTCACGACGTGGACGTTCAACAACCTGAGCGCGGGCAGCTACACGCTGTACACGTACGCCTGGGCGCCGGACGACGGGACGTTCGTGACGACGGTCACGGGCAGCGGCACGGCCGTCGGCGGACCCTGGCCGGGCGCGCTGACCGCCGGCGTCACGCACGCCGTCGACACCTTCCCGAGCGTCCCCGCGGCGGGCTCGATCTCGGTCACGCTGACCTCGACCTTCGGCTTCGGCTCGTGCAACGGCTTCCAGCTCAAGAAAAACGTCACGCCGACGACGCCGGCCACGCCGTACTGCTTCGGGGACGGCACCGGCAACCCCTGCCCGTGCGCGAACGGCACGGCGGGCAACGGCTGCGCGAACTCCATCAACCCGGCGGGCGGAAACCTCGCCGGCAGCGGCGTCGCGAGCATCGGCTCCGACTCCTTCCTGCTCTCGGGGAGCGGGATGCCGAACGCGTCGTGCCTCTACTTCCAGGGCGACAGCCAGATCGCGGGCGGACTCGGCTCGGTCTTCGGTGACGGCCTGCGCTGCGCCGGAACGGGCGTCAAGCGTCTCGGCACGAAGACGAACGTCTTGGGCGCGTCGCAGTACCCCGAAGGCGCCGACGCCCTGATCTCGATCCGAGGCATGGTCGCGGCCGGCAACACGAAGAACTACCAGGCCTGGTACCGCAACGCCGCGGCGTTCTGCAACCCGGAGACGTTCAACCTGACGAACGCCGTCAGCGTCACCTGGGTCCCCTGATCGGGATGGACCCGTCAACCCCCGTTGACGGGTTCTTTCGCTGATTCTTGTTCGAGGCTCGGTCTCGCTTCGGCGGGTCCGAGCCTCGAGTACAGAGCTCGAGTACAGAGATGGAATGAGACGGCTATTTCCCTCGGGGATTGCACCTGGAGTGCGCTACGCGGTCAACCGACGACCGCGCCCCCTCGGAAAGTGGCTCTCTCATTCCATCTCCGTACTCCCGCGGCCGACGGCGTTCGGTACGGAGCCGCGCGGTGGTCTCCGCGCATGACCTCGCTTTCTCCCGGCCGGCCAGTCGTCATCGCAGGAGGCAGCGGTTTCTTGGGGCTCTCCCTCGCGACCCATCTCGCGGAGTCGGGGACATCGATCGTCCTTCTGTCACGACACGCGCCGCGCGTCCGCGGGCCGTGGCGACACGTCGTCTGGGACGCACGCACGCTCGGGGAATGGAGCGCGGAGCTCGACGGCGCCGCGGGCCTCGTCAACCTGGCCGGTCGCTCCGTCGACTGCATCAAGACGACCGCGCACAAGGACGAGATCCTGCGCTCGCGCGTGGAATCGACGCGCGTGTTGGGCGAGGCGCTGCGCAGCGTCGCGTCACCGCCGCCGGTGTGGGTGCAGATGAGCACCGCGCACATCTACGGCGATCCGCCACGTGACGTGTGCGACGAGACCTCGGCCCTGGGCGAAGGGTTCGCGCCGACCGTGGGCCGAGCGTGGGAATCCGCGTTCGAGTCCAGCGTTTTGCCCGCGCAGCGCCGTGTCGTGTTGCGGACCAGCTTCGTCATCGGTCGCGATCGCGGCGCAGGCGGTGGAGCGCTGAGTCGGCTCACGACTCTGGCGAAGTTCGGACTCGGTGGCGCGGTCGGATCCGGCACGCAAGGCCTGAGCTGGATCCACGAGCTCGACATGAATCGACTCTTCGAGCGCGGTCTGCACGACGGCCGGATGAGCGGGACGTACATCGCGACCGCGCCGAATCCGCTCTCGCAACGCGAGTTCATGCTCTCGCTGCGGAAGCGAATCGGCATGCCGATCGGACTGCCGGCCGCCGGTTGGATGGTGCGCATCGGCGCGCCGCTGTTCTTGCGCACGGATCCCGAGCTCGCGCTCTTCGGACGCTACCTCGTCTCGACGCGACTTCGGGCCGAGGGCTTCGAGTTCCGCTTCCCCACGCTCGAGCGCGCGCTCGCGGATCTGCTCGGCGAGCGCTGAGCGTCGGCGCTCGAAGAGAATCTCGATCCGGGCTGAGAGATCGGGCTGCTGGCGGGACAGACAGGGGGACATGGCGCCGGAACCGCCGCGCGCAGTCCCTGTCCGATGATCCCCCACGATGCACCCCGAGAAGTCCGTCGCCGCCCTCCTCCCCCTTGCGCTGATGCTCGGCGTCACGAACTCGGCTTCGGCCGGCCAGCTCAGCCTGTCGTCCGCCGGGTCGATCGACATCAGCGGGCTCAACATCGCGACCGTTGGCGACCTGGCTCTGGTCGACCAGCGGATCTGGGTCTCCGACGGCACGAACGGCGTGATTCTGCTCGAGACCGTGCCGATCCCGGGCTTGACCGCGCGCATCGCCGACATCGCGTTCGACAGCGACTCAGGAGGACTGTACGCGCTGTGCGAGGACGAACAGCTGCGTCAGATCGACATCACGAGCGGCGCGATCCTCGCGACGTAGGATCTCGGACCGTTCTTGATCGGACAGAACTCGCTCGCGGGCCGCATGGACTTCGACGGCACCGGTGCGCATCTCTACATCGTGTACGGCGGCGGCGCCGGCTCCGACTCGATCCTCGTCTTCGACCTCTCGTTCGTTGGAGAAGTGTGCGGCACACAGTTCGGCGCCTCCGGATGTCCGTGCAGCCATGCCGGCGCGGTCGGTCACGGCTGCGAGAACTCTTTGGCCGGGAGCACGGGCGCGGTGCTCGTGACGACGGGCACCGTGATAACGAGTGCGGACTCGCTCGTCCTCCATGCCAGCGGCATGCCGCCCCGGACCTCGGCGCTCTTCTTCCAGGGCACGTCGTCCCCCACGACACCGGTCACGTTCGGCGACGGCGCGTTGTGCGTCAACGGGACCGTCATCCGGCTCGGGATCAAGGCCGCCGCGGATGGGACGGCGATCTACCCCTCGAGCGGCGATCCGTCGATCCACATCGAGGGGCTCGTCCCGTCGGTGGTCACGAAGCGGCACTACCAGACTTGGTATCGCAACGGCGCGGCGTTCTGCACGTCGTCCACGTTCAACCTGACGAACGCCGTCGTCGTGGAGTGGCGACCCTAGTGGGGTGTTTCCCTGGTTCGCGGCCTAACTCAGGCTGAATGCGCCTGCCTGGCAAGGCGCAGCGACGACGCGGGTTCGCTGCATCCCTCGGAAGAACTGCAACGCAGTCCAGGGAGTCGCAGGCTGCCTGAGTTAGGCCGCGAACCAGGGAATCACCCCACTCGATCGACGCGCGAGGGTCGGTGCGTGCATCGGGCCGGCGCTCGCGACTTCGCGCGGACGCATCGAGCGCGACCTCGTCAGCCTACGCGTTCGTAGGGACGCTCACCCGTGCGGATCTCCGCTCCATCGCTCGAGATCCAGCGCACCGTCGATTCCTCGCGCGTCTCGATGTGCACCGAAGTCCCCCACAATCGCGCCACGCTCTTCAACGTCTCGGCCGCGTGCGTGAGCTGCAGATCTCGTCCGTCGTGATGGTGTCGCAGGATCAGCTCACCGCGACCGGCATGGTCGTCGTCCACGAGCTCGATGCGCGGCAATCCGCCCCACGATAGGTCGGCGAGCATGCGTTCCTTGACCACGCGGAACTCGCGGGTCTCGACCTCGGTGCGTCCCGTGCGACCGTTCCTCCCGAACAGGAACAGCGCGTTCCGGGCCACGAAGTCCTCGTCGATGATCGCGTCCACGAACGACGCGTCGTTGTGCACGCGACGCAGGCGGAAGATGTCGAGTCCGCGCTCCTCGGCGGTGCGGAACATCTCGATGCCCAGTTTGTACGGGTTCAACTGTCCGGGCGCGCTGGCCGTCGCACCGCTGTGGCAATCGGCGAACTCGACCACCTCGCTGGCGTCCAGGACTCCGCCGGTGAGGATGCGGCTGTGCCAGAAGCTGGCCCAACCCTCGTTCATGATCTTCGTCATGCGCTGGGGCAAGAAGTAGTACGCCTCGGCACGCACGATCCGCAGCAGGTCGCGCTGCCACTCCGGGAGAGGCGCGCGTTCGGCCAGGAACCCGAGAACGTCGAACGTCGGCGGACGACTGCCGCCACCGGTCAGCGCGCGCTCGCGCACGGCTTCGAACGAAGGTTCGGCGGCGAGGCGCGGATCGCGATTGGCCGCCGCGCGTACTTTCATGTGCTCGCGCAACGGCAGGAACGGATCGAGCAGGTTGTCGAGCACGAGACACATGTCGAGAAATGCCTCGACCGTGTCCTGTCCATGCAAGTCGATCGCGCGGCGGATCCGCGTCCCGTGATCGGCCATTCGATCGAGCATCCCCTTGTCCGTCGGCTGGAACCACACGTTGGACCTGAAGAAGTCAGCGTGTCCGAGCACGTGCGCCATGACGAGCTTCTGCTCCATGTCGCTGTTCGTGCGCACGAGCCACGCATACGCCGGGTCCGTGTTGATGACGAGCTCGTAGATGCGCGACAGACCGTATTGACGGCCTTTGTCGAGGCGTTCGAAGTCCATCCCGAATCTCCAGGACGGATAGCGCACCGGGAATCCGCCGTACGCGGCCAACGCGTTCACGTCGCGCGCGTCCACCATCTCGAACACGACGTCGCCGAAGTCGAGGCCGACGGAGCGCGCGATGCGCTCGATGCGTGCGGCCTCGTGGCGCAGTTGCGCGGAGAGTTCCGTGCGCTTCGTCATCAGCGCCCCTTCCCGAGGAACGCGCGGATCGCGTCGGCGATCCCGTCGCGGTCGTTGACGCCGACGGTGACGAGCTTCTCTTGGCCCTCGAGCCCCGTGTCGAGGTCCTTCTTGAACTGGCCCGAGCCGTAAGCGCTCTTCACCTGTCCGTAGCAGAACTGGTTCACGCGCGGCAACAGCTCGTCGCGCAGGATCGCGATGCAACGCTCGGTGTCGCGCGCCGACCAGTTGTCGCCGTCGGAGTAGTGGAACGGGTAGAGGTTCCAGTCCTCGGGCCGATACTTGTCGCGCACGAGTTGCAGCAGGAGCTCGTACGCCGAACTGATCTTCGTGCCGCCCGACTCGCGCAAGGAGAAGAAGCTCTGCTGGTCGACGATCTTCGCGACCGCGTCGTGGACGATGTAGACGACTTCGAGGTTCTGGTACTGGCTGCGCAACCACGTGTCGATCCAGAACGCCTTGATGCGCACCACGTCCTTTTGCTCGCGCCCCATCGACCCCGACACGTCCATGACGTGGAAGATCACGGCCGACGACTCCGGCTTCGGCGCGCGCTTCTTCCAGCGGAAACGCTCGTCCTCCGGCATCGGGATCACTTCGGGAGCGCGCGGATCGAACACGCCCTCGGCGATCGAACGCGTGAGCGCGTTCTTGAACGTGCGTCGGAAGTGGCGCAGCGACTTCGGGCCCGCGTCGCGGATGCCCGAGTAGCGCCCGCCGTCGGCGACGAGAGCCTTGTCGCCCTTGGGTTCGATGCGCGGAAGCTCGAGTTCCTCGCCGAGCATGCGGGCGAGTTCCTCCAGCTCGACTTCGACCTCGAGCACGTGGTGGCCGGCGTCTTCGCCCGCGCCGCCGGATCCCTCGCCGTCCTTCGGATCGCCGTCGATCGGCGTCCCCTTCTCGCCCGGGCCCTGACCGACTCCCGACTTCGAGTTGTCGCCGAAGTGGAACCGCGGCAGCTCGATTTGCGGAATCGGGATCGTGACCGTGTGCTCGCCGCGTCGGCCCAGCAGTTCGCTCGTCGACAGGTACTTCTTCAGATCGGCGCGCAACCGACCGCGCACGATCTCGCGAAAGCGCGCGCGGTCTCGTTCGATGCGGTGCACAGCGTGATCCTCAGGCCGCCTCGGCCCCGCTGCGCTTCGCTTCGCCCCGCGCGAAGACCGCCGCGACGTGTTGGAGCACCTCGTCGGCCGACACTTCGTCGTAGCCGAACTCGCGCATGAGCCTTCCTCGGATGAGCCCGATCTTCTCGAGGGCGTCCGGATCGACGACCGTCGACACGAGGCTGGTCAATTGGATCGTGTCGCGGCGATCCTCGAACGCCTTCAATTCGAGCGCGCGCACGAGTCGTGCGTTCTCGCGATAGTCGAACGTGCGGCCCTCGGCCTGGCACGCGGCAACGTAGTTCATCAGCTCGTGACGGAAATCGCTCTTGCGCGATTCGGGGATCTCGATCTTCTCCTCGATCGCGCGCATCACGCGTTCGTCCGGATCGGAAAGGTGCCCGTCGCCGTCGACGACCTTCTCGCGCGTCACGTGAGCCTTGACGTTGTCGAGGTACTTGCCGCACAACCGATCGATGGCTTCGCGGTCGGCCGTGATCGCGCTCTGCACTTCGCGCTTGATGATCTCCTCGTACTCTTCGCGAGCGAGCGAAACGAGCTGGATGTAGCGCTTGCGCGTCTCTTCGTTCGAGACGAGCGAGTGGTGACGCAGGCCGCGCTCGATCTCTTCCAGGACGTCGAGCGCGCCCACGCACGGCTTGTCGCCGGCTAGGCAGGTCGCCACGCGGTCCTGCACGTAGCGCGGACTGATCCCCTGGAGTCCTTCGCGCGGGCACAGATCCTTGAGGTCGCCCACCTGTTCGCGCGTGAAGCCGGGCACGTCAACCCCGTCGTACAGCCGCGCTTTCTGGAGCAGTGTGAGACTCGGATGTGTCGGATCGTCGAGCCGCGTCAACACCGCCCAGAGCGACGCGACCTCGAGCGCGTGCGGCGCGATCGTGCGTCCCGGCACGCGGCGACGCGCGAACTGCCGACGGTAGATCTCGACCTCGTCGCGTACCGACAGGTTGTAAGGCACGTCGATCTTGATCGTGCGGTCGCGGAACGCCTCCATGAGGTCGTTGCTCGCGAGCTTCTTGTACTCCGGCTCATTCGTGTGTCCGAGGATCACCTCGTCGATCGAGACCTGCGCGAACTTGCGTGGCTTGATGACGTGTTCCTGCGTTGCACCGAGCAAGTCGTAGAGGAACGCGACGTCGAGCTTCAGCACTTCGACGAACTCGAGCAGCCCGCGATTGGCCACGTTGAACTCGCCGTCGAAATTGAACGCGCGCGGATCGCTGTCGGATCCGTACTCCGCGATCTTCCTGTAGTTCAGGTCGCCCGTGAGCTCCGTCGAGTCCTGGTTCTTCTCGTCCTTGGGCTGGAACGTGCCGATCCCGCAACGATCCTTCTCCGAGAGCACCATGCGACGCACGCGGACATGGGAGACGACCTTGCGCCAATCACCCGCGTATCGGTCCATCAACGCGCGGAAGTAGAAGCGACCGACCGGATCGAGATCGCCTTCGAGGCTGATGCGGTATTCGCGCCGCAGTCCCTTGTTCAAGCGATCTTCGATGCCACTGCGCGCATCGCGCGGAATGAGCAACAGCGGCTCCTGATTCATCGGCGACGGGATGACCTCGCCGTCGATCACCCACGAGAAGGTGTAGAGCGCGCCCTCGTCCGTGCGCGAGTACTCCTCCAGACCGCGCTTCAACATCCGTGCGATCGTGCTCTTCGAAGACCCGACGGGTCCGTGCAGCAGGATCACGCGTCGCTCCGGCCCGAGGCCGCGTGCTCCCGCGCGAATCGTCTGCACCAGTCGCGCCAACGGTTCGTCGAGACCGTAGACCGCGTCCGATCCCTCGCTGAACGGATCGTCGAAGATGCGCCAGCGCCGCACACCGGTCTTGTCGGAGCGTACCGACCCGTGGCTCTCGATCATGTCGAGCAGACGCTGCCAGGCGTTGCGCGCGATCTGCGGACGCGCTTCGACGAGCGCCGTGTACTCCTCGAACGTGCCCTCCCACGTGAGCGCACGATGATCCTTCTCGGACAGACGGCTGACGACTTGGTCGAGGAACGTGCGCGGGGCTTCGGACATGTCGGCCGCTCCAACGGTCGGGTTCGGATCGCGCGGCCACCGGAGGAGGTTCGGTCGGGCGGGGGTGACGGACTACGAGCCTTTCGGCCGCAATCGGGGACTTCTGGAGCCGCGCCGCGCGGACGGCGCGAACCCAAAGAGCCCACGCGCCACGTAGCCCGGGCGGAATCGCTTTCCAGGTCGCGACTCCGAGTCGTCGCGGTCTCGCCCCGATTCCCTCTGCTACGCTCCCGCCCGTGAACCCAGGCGCACGCACGATCGTTCCCTGCCTCTTGATCCTGTCCCTCGCTTCCGCGGGCTGCCCCGACGGCACCACGGAAGTCCCCACGCCCATGTTCGACGCCGAGCGCGCTTGGAAAGGCCTCCTCCACCAGGTCGCGATCGGGCCGCGGCCCGCGGGAACGCCTGAGAACGAGCAGTGCCGCGCGTGGATCGAGAGCGAGCTCTCTGGGATGGGCCTCGCGCCGCAGCGCGAGTCTTTCCGCGACGCGACGCCCGCGGGCGAGCTCGACATGGCGAACGTGTGGGCCGAGATCCCGGGGACCGACCCCGCGGCCGGCTGGATCTTCGTCGGCTCGCACTTCGACACGAAACGCATGCCGTTCCGTTTCGTCGGCGCGAACGACGGCGCGTCGAGTACGGCCGCGCTGATCGAGATCGCGCGCGTGTTCGCGAAGGGTCCGAAGCGCGCGATCGGCTACCGATTCGTCTTCTTCGACGGCGAAGAAGCCGTGCGCCAGGAATGGGTCGGCGAGGACAACACGTACGGCTCGCGCCACCACGTGAAGTTGCTCCAAAAGAACGGACGCATCGATTCCCTGCGCGCGTTCGTGCTGCTCGACCTCGTCGGCGACAAGGATCTGAAGCTCACGAGCGACACGTTGTCCGACCGCCGCTTGCGGGAGATCTTCGCAAAGGCCGCGCGCGACATCGGGCTCGGTCGCCACGTCGGCGGCAAGGCGATGGAGGTCCGCGACGATCACGTTCCGTTCCTCATGGCGCGCGTGCGCAGCGTGAACCTGATCGATTTCGAGTACGGGCCGAACAACTCGTACTGGCACACGGACAAGGACGTGGTCGAACACTGCTCGAAGGAGAGCCTCGACGCGATCGGACGGATCGCGCTGCGCGGTCTGGCGGACCTCGAGGCGTCGCTCGCTACGCGCTGAGGTGTCGACCACGGCACGCCGCCGTCGCCTGCGATGCGCCGGCGCGATCGTCCTGGCGCTCGCGGCGGCGTGGTACGCGTCGTCACTGGCCGTGGGATACGCGCTCTCGCGCCGCCTCGGCGATCCCGAGGTCGAGCACGCGCCGCGACCGGACGGAGTCGCGGTCGAGGAGCTCGAGCTGCGCGCGGAGAACGGCGCCGCCGTGCGCGCGTGGCTCTAAGCGCCCGAGGCGCACGGCGCGTCTCTCGTCGTCCTGCATGGCTGGCGCGGCTTGCGTTCGACGACGACGGAGCGCGCGCGCGCTCTGGCTCGGTCCGGCCACGCGGTGCTCGCGCCGACGCTGCGCGCGCACGGCGACGCGCCGGGCGACCGCTACGACTTCGGCGCGTTGTCCTGGCGCGACGTGTCGGTCTCTGTCGACGAACTCCTCCGTCGCCGGCCCGGACGCCCGGTCGTGATCGTCGGATTCTCGTACGGGGCCGCCGTCGCGGTGGAAGCCGCGGCGCGCGACGACGCGCGTATCGACGGCCTCGTGCTCGACTCACTCTTCGGCGACCTGCGCACGGCGGTGTGCAACCGCTGCGACCTGTTCCTGCCCACGTACTCGAAGACCTCGCCGCGTGGGGTCTCTCGGCCGCGGCTCCGGTCGTGTTCCCCGAATACGACGCGATCGATCCAGCCGACACGTGCGCGCGAATCGATCCCGCGATCCCGGTCCTGCTCGTGCGCGGAGCGCTCGACGACCGCATCACCGTCGCGAAGTCCGAGCGCATCGCCGCCGCGTTCGGCGGCCGCGCGGAGTCCGTCGTGTTCGCCTCCGCGGCGCACGACCGCTGCTTCGAGAGCGAGCCCGCGCGCTGCATCGCGACGGTGGGCGCGTTCGCTCAGCGGCTGATCCGGCGCCATTGAGATACTGGTTCCGAGAGTCTTCGCCCCTCGCGGATTGTCCAGCCGCGCGTGCAAGGACATGCTCGACGGTGTGAGCCTGTCCCGCTTGCTGATCCAGCAGTGATGAGAGTCCGGGGGCTGGACTCGAGGCCGATCGCTTCGGCGGGCTCGTGGCTGCTCGAGACCGGTTGGCTCCGCGGCGTTCGCTTGTCGACGCACGAGGAGCCGGCTTCTAGATCGGCCCGGGTGTGAAGCGCGGATCGGCGAGCGAGTGAGGCGAGGTGGATGAGTCCCGACGAGCCAACGCATCACCGTTCGGCCCGATTCGTCGCGCCCCACCCAGCGATCGACCGCGAGGCGCCCCGGACATCCACATTCGCCGTTCACCCGATCGAGCGTCCACGGTCGAGGACCCACACGCGTGCGCATTCGCCCGCAACCGAACGAGTCGCGCTGCGCGAGAATTCCGATCAGCGGTAGCTCAGAGTCTGTGAAGGAATCGCACGCGAGGGCGAGACCCGGTTCGGTCGCCTGTTGCCGAGCTTGGATGTCGCCGGTCGGAAGCTCGTTCCGCCGACCAGCCGAAGTTTGATTCCGCACCGTTTGCGGGTGCTCGTGGCGTTTCGGGCACCACTGCGATCGGCCGCCGCCCCGATCTGCGCTACAGGACACCCAGTTCGACCCAGCGCATCACGTTGAAGGCGATCGCCGACCACAGTGCCACGCACAGGACCTTTTCGATCCCGCGCACCTGGAAGCGTTCGAGCCTCTATGGCAGCGCAGGTCGGCGTTGGTGCGCTCGGCTGTCGCCGCACGATCCTCGTAGATCTCCTTCGAACGCTGCTTACGCATTCGAAGGCGCCAGGCCGAGACGCCCGGTCCATCGCTCTCCTTGGACTTGCTCGGGTCCTTGCCATTCGTCCGCGGGCGCGTGAGCGGGGCGCAGATCTGCACTCCACTCGCCTCGGCCTCCTCGATCGCAGCGAGACAGCGGTAGCCGCCGTCGGCGAGCAGTTCCTGCGGCAAGCGTTCCGTGCGCCGACCGATCTCGGCGAGCATCGGCGCGATCTGGCCCTGATCGTTGCCCTTCTTGGTGACGCTGACGATCACGCGGCTCTCCACATCGGTTGCGAGCTGGACGTTGTCAGCCGGACGCCAGCCTCCAGCTGCCATCTTCATCACGCGCGCCTCCGGGTCGATCGTCGAGTCGAGTCGCGAGAGCGCTTGTCCGCCGTGCTCTCCCTCGACTCGCGCGCCTTCTCGACCTCGGCCATGGCCTTCTTGACGCGGACGGCGCGCTCTTGACGCGCCGTCCGCGTCAAGAGCGCGCCGTCCGCGTCAAGAAGGCGCGCTCTTGCGCGGCGCGCGAGCTCGCTGCGCGCTCGCGCGCTCCTTCGCGGCGCGCGAACGCGCAGCGAGCTCGCGTACCGTCGCCTTGCCGCCCTCCCTGTCGAGCTGCTGCTTCACGTTCCTCACCTGCTCGCGCGCTTCACGCACCGCTTCCTTCGAGCTCGGGTTGCGCCGAAAGGAGGCTGCTCCAGCGCTTGCACGTACCTTCATGCCATCCTGCGCGACGCGTCGGAGGCGCACGAGCCCTTCGTGCATCGGCGCGCCCAGGATCTGCGTCATGAGCTCGTCGAGATGCTCGGCGTGCGCGACCCGGAAGTCGCTCAGACTGTGGTGCTTCACGCCCACACCACCGCACAACCAGAGGTGGGCGCCGTGCATCTCGCACAGCCGGGCGACGTCCCGCGCACTGCCGACGGAGACTGACCCAGTTGGGTGTCCGTGGTCACAGCGGGCCGCGGAGGGCTTCCCGCGCGAACTCGGACCACAAGCGGTCGTGGAGTCCGCGGGTCGAGCACACACAACGCCAGCCAACTGGGTCAGTGTCCTGCCGACGCCCTCGATCGTCGCGTACAGCCACAGCCCCACGAGGATCTTGGGGTCGATCCTTTGGCGACCGGCCGAGCCTCGCGCGCGCCGAAGTCCGCGTAGAAGCCGCTCGAATCGAGCGCTTCGACTGCGTCCCATACCGAACGTGCGCGGTGATAGCCGAACGTGCGTGGTGATCCTCGGGGATCAGGTCCTCGAGGCCGCTCGGGCGCAGCTCGATCTGATTGCGCTCGGCTCGCTGGACATCGCGACGCCTTCTCGCGCGAACGCGGACGCGGCCTTCACGCGGCGTGGGGACGGGCTTGCGCGGCTCTGAAGACTCACCGAACAGACCGGGTGTGCTCATGCTCCCAGAAACGAGCTGCCGCGACCCGAGTCCAGTTCGGACCCGGCTCGCAGAGGGATGATTTCACACCCTCTCAGCCGCCGAGCGCCACGTCGAACTCCGCGCGTCCGCCGCGCAAGCTGCGGAACGCGAGGCGCAGGACTCCGCCCTCGTCGCCTTCGACCGCGAGGAAGAGCTTCAAGGACTCGTTCCCGTCGAGGTGGCCGATGCGCCACGTGCGTCCGCGCGGCACGTCCAAGTTGGCCGTCGGTTGTCCGTCGCGGCGCGCGCCGATCTTCGACACGCGCGCACCCTCGACGTCGAGCCACACGGACGCGGGAGCCTTGGCGCGCTCCTCGGGGCTCGCGGTCGGCAGGCCGCCGGCGACGCGCACTTCGACCTCGACGAGCCACAAGCGTTCGCGCAAGCGTTCCGCGCGGTCCATGCGCCCTTCGAGTCGCGGCAACTCGCGCAACAATCCGTCGACAGCGAGCGGCAACGCGGCGAACGCGGGTCGGACGGCGTCCCCCGACGCTTCGTCGCCGCTCCACGGATCGAGCGCCAACACGCACGCGCCCGACCGCGCGTGCGCGAAGGCCGCGAGACCGCCGGGTTTCGCCACTGCGAATTCGCGCGCGCGGGTCAAACGTCGTGCGTCGAGCGACGCGCGCACGGCGATCCGTGAGAGCGGTGCCGACGGCGGAGTTCGTGCGTCGAACGCCTCGGGTCCGGGATCGACGGCGAGTACAGCCAGCGCCGCCACGTTCGTGCGCGCGGCGACGAGGCGTGCGAGCTCGCGCGTCTCGGGTTCGGAGCACGGATACGGGCCTTGCGGACACTCGATCGCGTCGGAAGGTTGCCATCCGGCCGGGAAATTGCGCTCCAAACGACATGTGCGCTCCGTCGCGGCCGCTTGCGCGAACACGCCGTCGGGATCGGGCGCGGGCACGGCGTAGAGCGTGGCGCCGGTGAAGAACTCCGCGAACTCGGTTTCACGTTCGGCGCGCTCGAGCAGAGTGCGGACGGCGAACAGCGCCGCTTCGGGACCACCCGGTCGATCTCCGAAACGCGCTTCGAGATCCGTCGCGAGCAACACCGCCGGTCTTCGATCGGGATCCGTCGCGAGGTCACCGATCGTGAGCAACGCGATGCGCCGACCTTGCTTGCTCGTGCCGAGCGAACCGAGGCGCAGGAAACGCGGATACGTCGACGCCAAGCGCTCGAGCTCGGCCTCGTACTCGGCCTCGCTCCACGTTCGCGCGTACGCGAGCAGCGTCGGCACCGCTCGCGTCGCCGAAGTCGAGGTCACGACGGCGGGCGGGAGCGCCTCGGTCGGTGGCACCGGAGCCGGTACGGCCTCCGGCGGAATGATCGGTGTTTCGTACGGAGTTTCCTGCGGAGTTTCGAGTGGCGTAGCCGGCGGATCCTGCGGCGCGACGTCGGCCGGAACATGCTCGGGCTTCGGTTTCGGATCCTGCGCGCGCGCGACGAACGACGTCGACGCGAAGAAGAGCACGCACGTGAGGAGTCGCATCCTCACGGCTTCACCTCGCGATCGACGGGCGCGGCCCACGGAGCGCGCGCCGCGAGTCGCAACGTGCCGCCCGGTGGAACGAGCGCGACCGCGGTGATCTCGCGACTCGTCGTGCCGGGTTCGAGCACGCCGAGACGCGCATCGTTCTCGCCCCACAAGAGCCGTGCTCCCGTGGGCAGCTCGAGTGTCACTCGCGCGCCTTCGCCGCCTCCGAGTCCGGTGGGCAGACGTCCGAGATTCTCGAGGCGCGCGCGCACCGTGACCACTTCGCCGTCGCGCGACGCTTCGACGATGCGCAGCTCGAGCACGGGTGCCGCCGTCGCGAGCTTGCGCACGAATCCAGCGAGCCCACCCGTCGCGACAGCCAAGCTCTCCGGCGGCGGATTCGCGCGCGCGAGCGGCAACCATCCACCGACGAGCGCCGAGCGTCCTTCGCCCAGGTCGACCGGATGCCAATCGACGAAACCGATGCCGCCGCGAACGTCGTCGAGCCACCGCGCCCACAACGAGTCCGCAGTGAACGACGCCGCTTCCGTCGTCGCGATCGCGCGGGGATTCGCAGTCAATCCGCGCGCTTCCACGCCCTCGTCGAGCGGTCCCCACACGCCGACTTCGCACGCGAGGGCGCCCACGACCGCGTGGACCCAATCGAGCGCGGCGCCCGGACGGTCCTCGCCGCGCGCGCGACGCAGCGCGATCGCTTCGTCCTGCACGCGGCCGGTGGATTCCGCGAAGAGTTTCACGGCCGCGAGATCGGCGCGCGAACCCGCTCCATCGCTCCACGCTAGACTTGCGATGCCGCCAGCGCGCGCGAGCCGGCCGTGATTGCCCTGGAAGGCGAGCACCGCGAGCGGCGGCCGAGCGAGCAGCAAGTCGGCGAGCGCGCGCGAGAGATCGTCGTCGAGCGGCAGTGCGCCACCGAGTCCACCCGGCTCGCTGTTCCAGCCGACGGGGAACGACAGATCGAGGACGACGCCGCCCTCGGGATCCTCGTTGAAGCGACCGTCGCCGTCGTCGTCGCGGCCTTCTTTCGTGCGCGTGAAGCGCGGTCGATCGCCGCTCGAGGCCGGCACGAG
>Ga0163147_10001135_pt1 | contig 41068 bp, 37 predicted proteins | sample OliLakLV19MP6G1_FD_148597 | JGI IMG/M metagenome (GOLD analysis project Ga0163147, IMG submission 148597) | Freshwater microbial mat bacterial communities from Lake Vanda, McMurdo Dry Valleys, Antarctica- Oligotrophic Lake LV.19.MP6.G1 | ecosystem: Environmental > Aquatic > Freshwater > Lake >...
CTTATGAACCGCTGAACCGCCGCCGGCCGCGAACCATGCCCCTCCACACGATCCCCGACGCCTTGGCCGACCTTAAGGCGGGCAAGATGATCATCCTCGTCGACGACCCGGGCCGGGAGAACGAGGGCGACCTCGCCATGCTCGCCGAGTACGCGACGCCGGCCGCGATCAACTTCATGGCGAAGGAGGCGCGCGGTCTGATCTGCATGCCGATGTCGGAGGAGCTGTGCGACCAGCTCGATCTGCCGCCCCAGGTCTCGCGCAATCAAAGCCGCATGGGCACGGCGTTCACGGTCTCAATCGAAGCCGCATCGGGCGTCACAACCGGGATCAGCGCCGCCGACCGCGCGCACACGATCCGCACGGCCTGCAAGCTCGACGCACGGCCCGCGGACCTGGCGCGCCCGGGGCACATTTTCCCGCTGCGCGCGCGGGAGGGGGGTGTGCTGGTGCGCGGTGGCCAGACGGAAGGGATCGTCGACCTCGCGCGCCTGGCGGGTGGGCGCCCCGCGGGTGTGATCTGCGAGATCATGAAGGACGACGGGACGATGGCCCGGATGCCCGACCTCGAGGTCTTCGCGACGCTCCACGGGCTGAAGATCGTCACGATCACGGACCTGATCGGCTACCGGCGCGTGACCGAACGGCTGATTGAGCCGATCGAGATGGATCTGCCCTTGCCCACGCGGTTCGGGACGTTCCGTGCGCACCTTTTCCGCTCCAAACTCGACGGGCGCGAGCACATCGCGCTGACGACCGAAGCCATGCCCGGTCCGGGGCTCGACGGCCCGCGTGAACCGGTCGACGACGTCGTGACGGTCCGCGTGCACTCCGAATGCCTGACCGGCGACGTTTTCGGCTCCCTGCGCTGCGACTGCGGTCCCCAACTCGACCTCGCCCTCGCGCGGATCAGCGCCGAGACCCACGGCTGCCTCGTTTACATGCGCCAGGAGGGCCGCGGCATCGGCCTTGCGAACAAGCTGAAGGCCTATCGGCTCCAGGACCAGGGCATGGACACCGTGGAAGCCAACACCGCCCTGGGTTTTGCGCCGGACTTGCGCGAGTACGGCCTCGGGGCGCAGATCCTCACGTACCTGGGGGTTCGTCGGATGAAGCTCCTGACGAACAACCCCAAGAAGATCGTGGGGCTCGAGGGCCACGGCCTGGAAGTAATGGGGCAGGTGCCGCTCCAGGTTGCGTCTAACTCCATCAACAGCAAATACTTACGAACGAAGCGCGACAAGCTCGGCCACCTGCTCGACGCTGACCTCGGTGACTGCATCACCCCCGGAGCCGCCCCAGGGGCCATCCCCGGGGCCCCGGCCGGGACCGAGCGCGCCCGGGAATAGCCACGCCGGCCGGGCGTCCACCTCCCAGCCATGGACGCACAACGGATGGAACACCCCCTGCGCTCGGACGAGAGCCTGGTCGAGGACGCCCGCGCGGGCCGTGCGACCGCGTTCCAGGAGCTCGTCGAGCGCCACCAGGACCGGGTATTCCGCGTCGTGCGCCACTACGCACGGCAGACGGCGGAGGTCGAGGACCTCGCCCAGGAGACCTTCCTCAAGGCCTTCCGGCGCCTCGACAGCTTCGGAGGACAGGCATCCTTTGCGACCTGGCTCCACCGCATCGCGGTGAACACGTGCCTCGACGCGCTCAAGCGCAAGAGCCGCAACCCGGTTTCCACCGCCGAGGATCCCGAAGGACTCGCCACCGAAGCCCGCATGCCCTCGCGGGCGGTGATCGCGCCCGATGCGGGGCTCGAGCGCGAGGAAATCGCACAGGTCACGCACCGCGCGCTCGGCCAGTTGCCGGAGATCTTCCGGACCGTGCTGGTCCTGCGCGAGTTCGAGGACCTTTCCTACCAGGAGATGGCCGAGGTCCTCGGCATCTCGATCGGCACCGTCGAATCGCGCCTGTTCCGCGCGCGCGCCCGTTTCCGCGCCGCCCTGATCGAACTGCACCCCGAATACGCCGAGCCGCAGCGACTGCCGGAGCCGCGCAAGCGCTCCAAGCGCGGGGGCGACGGCCGCGAGGAGACCTCCCGATGACACACGATCCGCACGGCCCTATCGGCCGCATCCCGTCCGGCAGCGCCCCGGGCGATTTTGACCTCGGCCTTGAGTGCGCCGAAGCCCGGGTGCTCTTGCCGCGCCACTTGGACGGCGAACTGGAGGACGAGCACGCGAGCCACCTGCGCGGACACTTGCTCGCTTGCCCCGCGTGCCGTGCCCACTTCCAGGACCAGCGCTCGCTGAAGCGTTGGTTCGTCCCGAGTGCACCCCCGGCGGTGCCGTCGGGTTTCTCGGCGCGGGTTGCCGCCTTGGCCGTGGTGGGGGCCGTGATGGTCCCGTCGGCTGTTGGCGCGACAACCGCGCCGACGGAGATCCCTCGTCTGCTCGCGTTCACCACGGGCCTCGTCGCCGCCGCAGCGGCCGCACTGCTCGCGCTTTCCCTCGCCCTCGCGATCGACAGCCGCCCCGCGGCCCCGGCGGGCCTGCGGGCGGACCCGTTGCCCGAAGCGCTGCAGCGCCTCGACGAGCTCAACCGCGCCGAGGATGCGGCGCGACGGGAAGCGCAGCGTCGAGTGGACGGCGCGGCTGTGGGAGCGCTCCCCGCGCCCACACAAGGGTCGCTGAGGTGAACACCCTGCGCCTTTGGATCGCTCTGCTCGTGGCGGTCGTGTTCCTCGCGGGGTTCGCGGGCGGTTTGTTGGTGGCCCGCCGTCTCGCACCCCCGCCCGCCCCGGCCGGAGCGTTTGCCGATTACCGCGTGCGGCTTGTCGAAGAGTTCGCGCTCACAGCGGAGCGGGAGCGCGGCCTCGCGGGCATCCTCGAGCGTTACCGCCGCGAACTCGACGATCTCTCCAGTCGCCAGGCCGAGGCCCTCGAGCCCGAACTCGCGCGTTTGGGCCTCAAGTACCGCGACCTCGTGCGCGACTACGTGCTGCCCGAGTCTCAACGCGCCCGTTTCGACGACCTCGTCGCGGCCGCATCGCGCCCGTCGCTGCGGGGCGCCGACGCCGACCGATAGACTGCCCCCCGCCGCGGCCTGCCCCCCGCGGTCCACCCGTCCACACTCTCCGACCCTCTCTCCTCCATGGCTCGATCCTGCGGAATCCGCCTCGGCCAGCGACATGCGTCGCTCGTGCTGCTCGATGGCAGCGCGAAGCGGCCCAAGCTGCGCGCCCATTTGGAGGTCGAAACCCCCGTCGGTGGCGAAGACCCCCTCGATGCTCTGGCGGATGCGCTCAAGAGCGCCGTTCGCAGCTCCAAGCTGAAGCTCGCGGATGCGGAAATACGGCTGGCGATCGATTCGGGCCTGGCGGCGTTCCGGCCCCTGTCGTTGCCCTTCGCCGACAAGGCGAAGATCGAAGAGGTCCTCAAGTTCGAAATCGAAAGTCGCCTCCCCCAGTGGGACATCGAGGACGTCATCTGCGACTTCCACGTACGGCGCGCGACTCCGGTCGAGTCCGACCTGATGGTCGTCGCGGTGCGCAAGGCGGATCTCGCCGCGCGCATCGGTGTCGCGACCCGCGCCGGACTGGAACCCCACGACGCCGAGATCGAAGCGTCGGCGCTGTTCGAAGCCGCGCGCCACGGGGCGCTGCTCGCGACCGACGCCGCCCAGTTGCTTGTGCACGTCGGCGAGCGGACCACGACGCTCGTCGTGGCGGAGGGTGGACGGCTCGCGTCGATCCGTGCGCTGCAACTCGACCTGCTCGGCGCGCCGCAGGACGCTCCCGTGCCGGCTGAAGGCGAACCCGACGACCTCGCGACGGCGGCGCCGCTTCCCGCCAACGTCGCCGCACCCGAGCGCCGCCGCATCGTGGCCGAGCGCCTTGCGCGCGAGTTGCTTCGCACCCTCTCCGCGGGCCAGCGCGAGTTCGCCATCGCCGCGGTCTACGTCTGCGGCACGCACCTTCCCGAGTTGGTTGAGTTCGACGCACAGGGCAACGCCACGGGGCCCCACGCTGTGATCGCCGATGTTCCGCTTGCGCCCCTTGACGCCCTGCGCGAAGCAGCACCCGAACTCGCGCTCGCCGAGCGCCTGCGCCTCGTGCCCGCGTTTGGCGCCGCCCTGCACGGCCTGGGCGCCAACGGCCTGACGCCGCATCTGCGGCGCGAGGACCTGCGCTACGCGGGCAAGTTCGAGCGACTCGAAGTGCCGCTGGGTGTGCTTGGTCTGTTCCTGTTGACGCTGACGACCGCGCTCTACATCGTCGACTACAAGGTCGTCCAGGCACGCGAGCTCGACCTCGGGGCCTGGATTCGCTCGAACGACAACTACCTGCTGGGCTCGACGACCAACGACACGCGCGGGCGCTTGCCCCTCGCGCCGGATGCGATCAAAAATTACTCGCGCGCCATCGCCCAGGGGCCCGACGGGGATCTGGAACGCACACGCTTTGAGCAACTGGAGCGGCTGCGCGGCCTGATCGCGAGCGAGATCGGGCGGCTCGAGAACGAGCTCGGCACACGCACCGAGATCGAGCCGCCCCAATCGGCGCTCGAGGCCCTGACCGCGGCGCTCGACGTCATCCACGGGATGGGAGAACAGCTCGGGCGCTTCGCGATCCGCGAAGTCGTGCGCGCGGAGTACCGGCCGGGGACCGCCGGCGCACCCGATTCGGTCAGCATCGTCCTGAACATGACGTTCTGGGGCGACCTCGAGGCGACACGCGCCTACAACGATCTGATGAACGAGCTCGAGCGCCAGCCGTGGGTGACTGCGGTGGCGCGCCGCGCTACCAACACCCTCGAGGGCGGGGGCGGCATCTACGTCGATGGACTCGGGATCGACATCGACACCAAAAAAATTCCACCGCCCTCGCGCGCGAGCGAAGGAGCCCTCTGATGAAGCTGTTCCGTTCGCTCAACTCCACCCGCATCATCATCATCGGGTCTTTCATCGGCGCGCTGACGATGGGCGGATTGGTTTACGCGCAGAAGCAGAAGCTCGCCGAACTCGACGAGCGACTGCGGCCCAGCGGCGCGCCGCAGCTCGTCGCCGAACTGCAGACGCGGGCGCTCGAGCTCGCCAACTTGCAACGGCTCGCCGACCGCGAGCAGTTCAAACAGCGCGACGACGCCGAGTACTACATGCGCTCGGTCGCATCGCACAATTACGTGAATATCGGCACCGTGGACACCGTTCGCAGCGACAACGAGCGGCGCCAGGGTGCGATCGACACGATCATCACGATCAAGCCGCCGCGCGGTGGCAAAAACGCCTACACCCGGGATCAGATCTCCAACTTCCTCTACAAGCTGGAAGCCGACAGCCGCCGCGTGCGTGTGACGCGCATCGCGATCCGACCTGAGTCGGGACAGCGCGCGCGGCCCCACGAGGTCGGCGGGGACCGCTGGACATTCGACATCGACGCGACGATCCGCCAGCCCAAGGAGTGACAGTGGCTAGTGCAGCGCCGCGGACGACGACGGCGGTCGACCTCGTTTGTTACGACGGCGACTGCGGGATGTGCCACGGCGCCGTGAAACGGCTCGTGCGCTGGGATCGCGACGGATCGCGCTTTTCCTTCGCGCCGCTCGGGGGCCCTACCGCGACGACGCGGCTTGGGGGGCGTGGCCCATTGCCGGACAGCATCGTGGTGTTGTCGGACTCTGGCGAGGTCTGGTCCGAGTTCGCCGCCGTGCGCCGCATCGCGGAGCGGCTCGGGGACGGCGGCGCGCTGCGCTGGAAACTCGCGGCCCGACTGCTGCGCGGCGTCCCCGACTTTGTCGGGAACCTCGTCTACCGCGCCATAGCCCGCATCCGGCGCCAAATCGCCCCCGTGCCCGACGGGGCCTGCCCGCTCCTGCCGCCGGACCTCGCGCGCCGGTTCAAAGCCTGACCCCGCACCCATCGGGCAGAGCCCGGCAAAGAGCAAAACGAGTGCGGGGCCCACGTCCCTGTTCCGCGCGGCCGCGATCAGATTTCGCGGCCGCCGGGCAGCGCGAATGCGCGTGGGCGGGGGACGGCACGCCAGCGATCGAGCAGTGCCTTTTCGCGCGCTGGGGACAAGCCCGCTTGCCAGGCTGCGCCGCTGCCGCGCTCCCGCAGCCATTCGAGGGTATCCGCGAAGGTTTCGCCCAGGGAGCGTGTGGTCAGTCCCGCCGATCGGGCGCGCGCGACATCGGCGCTGAATATTCCGCGGGGGCCGTCTTCGGGGATCCAAAGCGGCAGGTCCTTCCAGGGTGCGATGCGCTCGTCGAGCAGGAAACCCGAGTCGATCCAGACGAGCTCGCCATCGCCGCCACCCAACTGGAGACCTTCGCCGAGCATCTCGCCCAGCGTGGTTTCGCGTTCCGGTCCGGCGGCGAGGTAAGCCCCACGCGCGCGCGCTTCGACGAGGTCTACGATGAAGCGCGCGAGGTCACGCGCATCGAGCCACTGCACTTTTGCCCCGGCCGGAGCGGGTGCGGCGATCTCTCCGCCCTGCGCCAGGCGCGCGACCCACCAGGAAAACCGGTCGGTGGGGTCGTGCGGTCCAACGACGAGGCCCGGCCGCACGACGAGCGCTCGCGCGCCAAAGGTGGCGCGCACGATGTGCTCGCACTCGGCCTTCAGTGGCCCGTAGTTGTCTTCGGTCAGCTCTTCGCGGGCGGTCGGATCCCACACGGCGAGTTGCGCGTCTTCGTCGTGGCCGGGCTGCTCGGGGTGCGCGTGCGCCGAAACCGACGAGATGAACGTGTAGTGGCCTACGCGGTCGACGAGCGTTGACGCGGAGCGACTGACTTCGCTCGGCAGGTAACCACAGGTGTCGATGCACACGTCGAACTCGTGTCCGCCGAGCGCTTCGAGCCCAATCCGCCGGTCGCCGAACACGTGCTCGCACTCGGGGAACAGCTCCGGACCGCTTTGGCCGCGGTGGAACAGGGTCACCTCGTGGCCACGCGCGAGAGCCGCTTCTACCGCGTGGCGCCCGACGAAACGGGTCCCGCCGAGCACGAGGATCTTCATGCCCTCTTAGTTATCACGGCGACCGGGTTCGCATAAGGGGGCTTCTCCTTCGCTGGGCTAGCCCGAGTTCTTCCCCCGCTTTCCGACCACACGGCCCAATCGGCCGCCCTTGGCCGGCTTTCGTTGCCTGGCGGCACTTGGGCTCGTCTGCTCGAAAACCTGATGAAAAACCCGGGCTATGGGGTCTGAGGGCCGGATTCGTCGAAAACCTTCAAGCGCGATGCAGGTTTCGTCGATATGTTGTGAGCGCGATGCAGGATTTCCTGATCGCCCCACCTCGACCCCCCCAAATCCGATGACCCAACTCTTCGAACGTCTCGGCGGCGCGCCCGCCGTGGACGCCGCCGTTGACCTCTTCTACCGCCGCATGTTGGCCGACCCCCGGGTCGCCCACTTCTTCGAAGACACCGACATGGATGCGCAGATTGCAAAACAACGCGCGTTCCTGACGATGGCCTTTGGCGGACCCCATTCCTACACGGGGCGCGACATGCGCGCTGCCCACGCGCCGCTCGTCGCCCGCGGTCTCGACGACCTGCACGTGGACGTCGTCATTGAGCAGCTCGGTGCTTCGCTGGCGGAACTGGGTGTCGACGCCGCGACCATCGCCGAAGTGGCCGTCATTGCGGAGTCCGTGCGCGCGGACGTGCTGGGGCGATGACGGGGTGGGCGTGACATGGCGAGCTTTGGTTTTCGCGGAACGCGGATTGAACTTGGCCCGGGTGAGAGCGCACTCGATGCGCTCGATCGAGTGGGCATTCCTCTCAAGAGCGGCTGTCGCTCGGGTGTGTGCGGCGCGTGCCTCGTGCGCGTGACAAAGGGCACCGTGCCTGCGGATGCCCGGCGCGGTATCGCGCCCGTGCTCACCGCCCAAGGAGCTGCGTTTGCGTGTTGCCTGCGGCCAACCGCGGATCTTGAACTTGATGACCTCGACGGGGGTCTCGAGCACCGCGCGCGCATCGTGGCGCTCGAAACCATCGGCCAGGACGTGCTGCGGATGCGGCTCGCGTGCGAAGGCAACTTTGACTACACACCCGGGCAATACGTTGTGTTGCAACGCGACGATGGGTTGGAGCGGAGCTATTCCCTCGCGTCACTACCAGGTGATGCCACGCTCGAACTTCACGTGAGGCGCACCATAGGTGGCGCGATGAGCTCGTGGCTCTTCGACGGGGCGCGCCCGGGCGATGGCGTCGGTTTACGCGGGCCATTGGGGACGTGCTGTTACACACCCGAGCGCCAGGACGGGCCGCTGGTGCTCGTCGGTGCGGGCACGGGCTTAGCGCCGCTGTTTGGGATCCTGCGCGATGCGCTGAACCGCGGCCACACCGGGCCGATCCAACTTTTTCACGGCGCCCGCGATACGAACGGGCTCTACTACCGCGCCGAACTGCTGGCCATCGCGAGCGCGGCATCAAACGTCACCGTGCGCGGTTGTGTGCTGGAGGGCCCCACACCGGACCCGTCCGTGCGCGTGGCGCCGCTCGGGGATGCCGTCGCATCCGTATTCCCGAACCTCGCCGGATGCCGCGTGTTCCTGTGCGGAGATGGGTCGCTCGTGCGCAGTCTCAAACGACGGTTTTTCCTGGCCGGTGCCGCGAGCCGCGACCTCCTCGCGGATCCTTTCGACGCAGCCGCGCTTCCGGCGCGTAAGATCGCCGCTGGCCCATGCAACTAACCCAGCACACCGATTACGCCCTGCGGGTCCTGATCCACCTCGCTTGCTATCCCGGCCGCCACGTTTCCACCGCCGAGATCAGCCGCGCCTATGGCATCTCCAACCACCACCTCGTGAAGGTCGTGCACCGCCTGAGCACGGGTGGATTCCTCGACGTCCGCCGCGGCCGCTCCGGCGGCATCGCGCTCGGCCGCGCGCCCGCCGATATCGTCCTTGGGGATGTGGTGCGCGCATCCGAGCCCCAGTTCCACCTCGTCGAATGTTTCGACGAAGCGCGCAATCGCTGCCCGATCACAACGGTTTGCACGCTGCAACAGACGCTGGGCGACGCACTGGGAGCGTTTTTCGGCGTGCTCGACGGCAAAACACTCGCCGACGTTGTACCGAGCGCGCGCGCGCAGCAATACACCGCTGCGTTCCTCACGATCGCATCCGCACCGCCGCAGGTTGCGAACCCCGACCCCTCAGCCCGCGATCGGCACCACGACGGGATTGCTGAGCCTCAGCGCGAGGCCGCTCCCCTCAAGTCCCTGGAACCAGGCGGTCGCTCCCACCAGCGCGGGAACCTGCGGCACCGCTAGCCCGGGTTATTCGTCGGGTTTTTGAGCAGCCCAGCCCAAGTCGTCGCCTGGTGGTGCTTTGCGGCCGCGGGATCCACAGTCGACCTTGAACAGGTCAACGAGGGACGCGCGCGGTCGCAAAGTGCCGCCAGAGGGCGCAAGACTGGCCGAAGGCCGCGGGTTGGGCCGTCCGATCGCAAAGCTGGTGAATCACCCGGGCTAGCCTCAGGACCGGGAGCATCTGAGCGGGCGAACTCAATCAAATGTGGCAGTGACAATCCGTAGTCACTGCTTCGCAACTTGCAACTCGGCGAGCATTTTCATCAGGGCGCGCGGGTCCAGCGGTTTGACCAGGTGGTGATCGAACCCGGCTTCGAGCGAGCGGCGGCGGTCTTCGTCCTGTCCCCACCCGGTCATGGCAATCAGAACAACGCCCTTACCCCATGGCTCCCCCCGAATGCGGCGGCACGCGTCGTAGCCGTTGAGTACGGGCAGGCCGATGTCGAGTAAAACGACATCGGGCCGGAACCGCGCGGCCACGTCCACGCCATCCTGCCCGTCGTAGGCTCTTTGGGTGTCGTTGCCCATGACGCGTAGCATGAGCGCTAGGCTATCGGCAGAATCGCGGTTGTCGTCCACCACGAGGACGCGGAGCGACGACTTCACGGGCTTCTCCTCTTCATCGCCCGAGGCGTGTGGTTTCGACACCTCGATTATGATCGGCAAACGCACGACGAATTCGCTGCCCTTGCCCGGCCCCTCGCTCTTGGCCTCGACCCGGCCGCCGTGCATCTCCACCAAACGCTTCACCACCGTCAGCCCGATCCCCAGCCCGCCGCGCGCCTTCTCCGACGACTGATCAACCTGCGTGAACATCTGGAAGATGCGGGGCAGCTGGTCGGCTGCGATGCCGATGCCAGTGTCCTTCACGGACACGACCACGTCGCTCCCTTGGCGTTGGACGTTCATTTGGATGTGACCTCCCGGGTCGCTGTATTTGGCAGCGTTACTCAACAGGTTCAAGAACACTTGCGACAACCGGGGTAGGTCGGCATCAACCACGAGCGGTTGCTGCGGGAGCGTGACGGTGAGTTTTTGGCCCAGCTGCTCGACCAGCGGGCGGATGGCTTCCACGGCGCTGCTCACGACCGCCGTCAATGGGACGTGCTCCTTACGCAGCATGAGTTTCCCCAGGGTGATGCGGCTCACGTCCAGCAAGTCATCGATCAACCCCACCATGTGCGTGAGTTGGCGTTCCATCATGGAGCGGGTCTGCTCGACGTCCACCGCCGGAACACCCGCCATCTTCATGAGTTGCAAGCCGTTGCGTATGGGGGCCAACGGGTTGCGCAGTTCGTGGGCCAGCGTCGCCAGGAACTCATCCTTGCGGCGGTCCGCCTCGGACAAATCGGAGGCCAACCGCAGCAACTGAATCTCCGCTGCTTTTCTGTCGGTCACGTCCAGATTCGTTCCGACCACCCACTGGGTTTTGCCCTGCGCGTTCGTCCGCGCGGTTTCCACGGCTTCGATGACACGGACTTCGGCATCGTGGCGCCGGCGGATGCGGAACTCGCGGCGGCTCTGCCCGGCGAGGCGCACGGTGTTCTGCAGAATGCGCTCGCTTTCCGGCAGGTCCTCCGGCAGCACGGCCCCGCTCCCGTCGGTGTACGCCACCAAGCCATCCGGCGTGGGCGCAATGCCGTAGATGCGGAACATCTGCGCGTCCCAGCGCATCGTGTTGGTGTGGACATTCCATTCCCAGATGCCCACCGCCGTCGCCTCGGTCGCCAGTCGCATGCGCGTTTCGCTCTCGTGCAAAATCGTTTCGGACTGCTTGCGCTCGGTGATGTCCTCGACGATCGCGCCGAAACCCAGCATCCCACCCGCGCCGTCGGGCACCGGATACCAGCTTTGACGCCAAAAGCGCGTCACGCCGGGCGCAGCGCCCGTCTCGCCCGAGAACTCGTGATTCAACACCGATTCGCCCGTCGCCAGGATGCGGCCCGTCACGGTGAGCAGAGTGTGGACAAGTGTGGGCACGACCTCGGATACGTGCCGGCCCAGGTGCGCCTCGACGGAGATGCCGTTGATCTGCGCGAGACGTTCATTGATGCGCACGAAGCGCAGATCCAGGTCGAGGAAGCAAAAGCCGATGGGCGCGGTGCGGAGAATAGTGTCGAGTAGGAGGCCGACACGCTGCAGTTCCGCCGCACTGCGCTCGCGCTCGGTGATGTCGCGGATGGCGGTGACCATCCCGACGGCGGCGCCCCCTGCGTCACGAAGCAGGGTCTGCCACGCTTCGACCTGCACCTCGCGGCCATCGTTCGTGCGATGGACAATCTCGCCGCACCATTCACCGGACTCGCGGAGGGTAACCCACGCCGCGGCTTCCGCCTCCGCGGACGGCCACTGGCGGGAGAAGATGTGGCTGAGCTGACGTCCGAGTACGTCGCCGGCGGAGACCCGGTATTGCCGCTCGGCGGCGACGTTCAGGTAGGTCACGCACTCGTTGAGATCCATGGCGATGACGGAGTCGCTGACCTGTGCGAGAATCTCTCCGCGGAGTCGATTTGAGGCGGCGTCCGCGCTGGCGAGCGAAAAGACCTGGGGGCCGTCCGGGGTCTCGACCACGAGCGCGTCCACCTCGCCGCTGCGGATGGCTCGGAGGGTGTCTTCCGAATCCTTCAGCAGCCCGCGCAACTCGGCGTTTTCCGCGCGTAGTTGTTCTTCCGCAGAGGTGGTGGGAGTCATGGTATCCTTGGCGTTTTGCGCGGGGTGAAGGGCCTCAGCTCTTCGTTTCCTACAGATCGAGCCCGAGGAGGATGCGCTCGGTCTGCGACATATCGCCGATGAAACGGCGCAGCGGGAGCGGTAGTTTTTTGATCAAGGTCGGTGCGGCGATGATCTGCTCGCCCTCGATTTGCCTGGGGTGCCGCGCGATGTCCACGATTTCGAGCTCGTAGCGACCTTGCAGATGCTCCTCGCAGATCTTGCGGATGTTCACGATCGCCCGCGTGGAGTGCCGCGTGGTGCCGGTGACGTAGAGTCGCAGGACGTAGCGGACCGTGCCGTGCGCTGCGGCGGCGGCTTCAAACTCGTGGAAGTTGTCGGGCGAAGCATCGGTTTTTTGCACACAACTCACTCCTTCACCGGCTGAACGTCGAGGCCGACGAGCACGCGTTCTTCGTTGGATAGATCGCCGATGATCTTTTTAATCGGCTCGGGCAGCCGCCGCACCAGCGTGGGCACGGCGAGGATCTGGTCGCCCGCGGCGAGCGCTGGCGTCTTGAGCAGATCGATGACTTCGATGCGGTATTGCCCGGCGAGGTGCGTCTCGCAGATGCGCTTGAGATTGGCAAAGGCGGCGAGCGATTTCACGGTCTCGCCGGCAACGTAGAGCCGCAGCTCGTAATTAGCAGTCGTGTTCATCGTTTTCCTCGCGTGGATCTGAGGGCTGTTTTGGCGCCGCCGCGCAATTGCGCCATGGCTGCACTGTTTTGCTGCGTGGTCGTTTCCTGCAAACTCTCCTGCGCGATGGCGAATTTCACCTCCGCTGCCTCCGCCTCGCCTTGCGCAATCAGCGCGGCGATCTGCGCCTCGATCGCCTTTTGCTTGGCCGCCAGCTGCCGCAGCTTGCGCTCGTGATCTTCCCGGCGCAGCTCGGCGCCGGAGCGTTCGTGCGCCGCCTGCGCCACGCGCGCGGTGCCGGTGAGCACGCGGTCCGCACCGAGATACACGTCCACGAGTTCGATGCCCGCGTCGCTGAGCACGAACTCGCGCACCTGGTTCGAGTGCGCCATGCCGCGCGATTTCAGCACGTAGATCAGGCGGTTGCGCTCGCCGTTGAACTCCACATTGCGCAGCAGCAGCCACGTATCCATGAGCGACGACACGCCGACCTGCGAATCCTCCGGCGCGTTCGTGCCGCTGCCGCCCGTGGTGAGGCTCGTGAAGAGCGAGGTGATCTGCTGTTGCTTGAGGAAATCAATGAGCCGCATCAGCGTCGGCATCACTTGCGTCTCGCTGTGTTCGAGCGTGAGATTGCTGATCGGATCGACCACGACCACCGTCGGGCGGAATGCTCGCACCATGTCGTGCATCGCCACGAGATGCTGCTCCAGCCCGCTCAGCGCGGGGCGCGAGGCGTGAATCTGCAGCAGCCCCTTTTTCAACCACGGCGCGAGATCCATGCCAATGGAGCGCATGTTGCGCAGGATCTGCGGGCTCGATTCCTCGTAAGCGAAAAGCAGTGCGCGCTCGCCGCGGCGGCACGCGGCGTCGGCGAATTGCGCGCCGATGCTGCTCTTGCCCGTGCCCGGTGCGCCGGAGACGAGCACGCTGCTGCCACGGAAGACGCCCTGGCCGCCGAGCATTTCATCCAGCCGCGCGATGCCCGTGGAAAGGCGCTCGGCCGGCGCTGCGTGATCGAGCCGAAGCGAGGTGATCGGCAGAACCGAGATCCCGCGCTCGCCGATGAGAAAGGGGTATTCGTTCGTGCCGTGTGCCGAGCCGCGATACTTCAGCACGCGCAGCCGTCGGGTGGAAATCTGCTCCGTCACGCGGTGGTCCAGCGTGATCACGCAGTCGGCCACATACTCCTCCAACCCGTAGCGTGTGATCGACGCCTCGCCCTTCTCGCCGGTGATGACCGCTGTCATCCCGCGCTGCTTGAGCCAGCGGAACAGCCGACGCAATTCCGCCCGGAGGATGGCGTGATTTGGCAGCCCGGCGAAGAGCGCCTCCACGGTGTCAAGCACCACGCGCTTCGCCCCGATGCTATCGATGGCGTGACCGAGCCGGATGAAGAGCCCCTCGAGGTCATACTCGCCCGTCTCCTCGATCTCGCTGCGCTCGATGTGGACATGATCGAGGAGAATCTTGTTCTCCTTCACGAGCTTCTCAAGATCGAAGCCGAGCGAGCGGACATTGGCCGTCAGCTCCGCCGCATTCTCCTCAAACATCATGAATACGCCTGGATCGCCAAACTCCGCCGCCCCACGCACGAGGAACTCCATGGCCAGCATCGTCTTCCCGCAACCCGCGCTTCCGCATACAAGCGTTGGCCGCCCAGCCGGCAGCCCGCCGCCGGTGACTTCGTCGAGGCCAGCGATGCCGGTGGGGGCCTTGGGCAGCGCGGAAGCGTTTTCCGGTTGTCGTTTTTTCTTCATAAAATCGCCCGCTGTTTCAGGCGCTCCGATGGTATCGCATGTGAGGCTCGTGAGCAGAACGTCAGCATTTATCTCCCGCAGGTGGAGGATGTCCGCGCCCTTGTGAGCTTTGCAGGGGAGCAGACCTGGCAGGAGTGGTTGAAGGCCGGCTCGAAGGGGTTGGTCGTCGAAATCGTCGCTCGCAGCGTTCCAGTGAGCCCCGCGCGCGGGAAGGGCGGCCGGGCGCTACAAGAGGGAACGTGGGGACGGTGCGCGCAGGATCCCGAGCGGGGATGGGAGGTTCGGCGTGGGTCATTTGACCCACGCCGTTTTGGGCGCGACCGCGGGGATGGCGGTCGCGCCGCGGGACCTGTTGCGCCGCGGGGCTCTGGTCGGTGCGCTCGCCGGTGTTCTGCCCGACGCAGACGTGCTGATCGCGAGCGCACAGGATCCGTTCCTCGTGCTCGAGTACCACCGCCATTTCAGCCACAGCCTCGTCCTGGCGCCGGCCATCGCGGCGCTCGCGGCCGCAATCGTCGCGGGCGCGAGCGCACTGCGACCAATACTGCGATCAACACTGCGATCAACACTGCGACCAACACTGCGACGAAATCCTGATGGGGCCGCTGCACGCGCCCCGTTTGCGCTGCTGTGGCGGATGGCTTTGCCCGCGGCGTTCCTCGCAGGGCTGCTGGATGCGTGCACGAGCTACGGCACGCACCTGTTGTGGCCGTTCAAGGATGATCCGATCGCGTGGAGCACGATCGCGGTTGTCGATCCGCTCTTCACCCTGATGGTGGTTGTTCCCGCGCTGATCGCGTTCACTCGCAAGCGGCGCAGGGGCGCGCTCGTCGCCCTGGTACTCGGCGCGCTCTATCTCGCCTTCGGCGCGGTGCAGCACGGGCGAGCCTTGGACGCGGCGCGCGCCCTCGCGGTCGAGCGCGGCCTCGACCCCGCAGAAGTCGCCGTCAAACCGACGCTGGCCAACCTCGTGCTGTGGCGCGCGTTGAGTATCGACGGAGGCCATCTGCACGCGGACGCCGTGCGAGTCGGTTTGGGGCGCGCGGTGCGTATCTACACCGGCGAGCGTGCGCCGCTCGTCGGGCCGGCCGACGCTCCCGACTGGGCACCCGCCGGCAGCGTGGCGGCCCGCGACATCGAACGCTTCCGCGGATTCGCGCGCGGCCTCCTGGTCCGCGACCCCCGCGCGCCCGAGCACCTGGGTGACGCCCGCTACGCGATGTCACCCACGTCGCTCACGCCCCTGTGGTCGATCGGGCCGCCGATCATGGGTACTGCGGGTTCGAGCACCTCGGGCCACGCTACATTCACCGTGCGCCGAGAAATCGACGCCGAAGGCCGAGCCGCCCTCCTCGATATGCTGCGCGGCCGCTAACCGCCTGCGCTCTGCGCCGAGGTCATTCACTTCGATGTCAATCGTCGAAGCTCTCGCAGCTAGCCCGACCTATTCCCCAGCTTTGCGATCGGACGGCCCAACCGGCGGCCTTCGGCCACCTTTCGCCCTCTGGCGGCACTTTGTGACCACGGGCGTCCTCGTTGACCTGTTCAAGGTCGACTGCGGGTCCCGCGGCCGCAAAGCACCACCAGGCGACGACTTGGGCTCGTCTGCCCGAAAACCTGATGAATAGCCCGGGCTAGCTTCCTTGGCAGCATCTTCGTGCCGCGCGCTGTGGTGGGCGGAGTGATTGGAGGTCTGATCGCCGTCGCTATTGCTCTCCTCGCGGTCGACAGCACGTTCACGAGAATCCTCGCGAGCTCGATCTTCGCGGCGGGCTCCTGATCGGCGATGCCCTCGAAATCCGCGCATCGTTGCACCACGCCTCCGCGATCAAAGTCGAGTAACAGCAAGCTCGACGCCGTGCGGCGTCGGGCGACCGCGCACCGCGAATGGCAGGGCGTCCACGCGGGCAGCAAAACGCACGTCGGCTTCCATGCCCAGGCCCACGAGGCGTTGGCCCGGGCCGCTGTTCAAGAGGGTTGCAAGGACGGTGGAAGGCGACAGGTTGGCGGGTGCTACCGTGAGCGCCTCGCGTGTGCTCGCGTCGGGGGCGAGGTCCGGCAACAGGTCGAGCAGCGCGCGTGCCAGTGCGCCCGCGAAGGCCACGTCGTCCTGGGCGAGTTTTCCGTCCGCACCGGCGCATACGAGGTGCACGGTTCGCGGGCCCGCGGCGGCGATATGGTCGACGGTCGCCGACAGGTTGACGAAGGCGGTAAGCAGCAGGAGTTCGGCTCCCGCGCCCGCCGCCAGCGCGCGCGTGCCGTTCGTGGTGCTGGCGACGATCGCGCGCCCGGCCACCGCCGCCGGTGTCATTTCGAGGGGTGAGTTGCCCAGGTCGAAACCCTCCGGGCGCAGGCACTGGGTCTCGCCCGCGAGCAAGGGCCGGGGTTGCATGCGCTGGGCGAGCGCACGGGCCTGCGCGATCGATTCCACCGCAAACACTGGCGCCGCGCCCGCCGCGAGGGCCGCGCACAACGTGGTGCTCGCCCGCAGGACGTCGATCGCGACGACCACGGAACCCGCGAACGCACCGAGCGCGTGGGCGACGGGAACGGGATGAGTGATGAGCCTGGTCTTCACCCGGCCAGCGTGGCAGGGGGCGCCGCAGCCGCGCAAGCGCGGAGCCGCAGGCTTACCAGAGCTCGGCTTGATCGAGGTGCGCAAACGCGCTGCGCAGCCCGACGCGCGTCAGCACGAGATCGCGGTCCTCGCCTGTGCCGCCGGGTGCACGGTCGGGCCCCCAACTCGCGAGGCGGATCCGGTCGCCGTCCTCGCCCCGGGTATAGCGCCAGGGTCGCCCCCACGGATCGAGCAGCTCACCGCGCGTCACGGCCCGCGTCGCATCGACGATCTCGATGAGCGGCGCCCGCAGGATTCCGCCGTACGCCCCTTCCAAGGCCATCCCGTCGCGCGCTTCGTGGGAGACACGCAGGCCGTTCAGGCTCTGCGGGTACTCGCCGGAATCGGTGTACCAATTGTCGAGCTCGCTGGACGCCGCCATCAAAAATGCTTCCCCGCTCAGCCGCGCTCCTTCGGAATCCTGGGTAACGAGCACGAGGCCGCGCAGACCCAATAGGATCAGGAAGCCGACGCCAAAAATTGCAGCAGCGATATGGAGGAGGGTCTTCAAGGGCAGCGGGGATGGACCCGGCCAAGTTGTCGAGCACCCGGGGCCAGGACCTTGACGGGGGCTCGGATTTCCCGCGCCGACGGCCTGTTAGACTTCGCCGCGCTGCGCCCGCGGCGCCCCCCATGAAGAGCACCCGACTCGCGACGGTCCACACGTTCAGCCAGTACCAACCCGACCGGCGGATCGACTTCAACGGGTTCCTTTGGACGCGCCCTGCGGGTGGCGTCCTCATCGACCCCTTGCCCCTGGATGCCGCCGGGTTAGAGGTGCTGGCGGAGCTTGGCGGCGCGGCTTTGATCCTGGTCACGAACGCGGACCACTGGCGCGCGACCACGGGGCTTGCGAAATCCCTCGGAGCCGTCGTTACGGCCCCCCTATGGGAGCGGGAACGGCTCGGTCCGAACGCAGCGCAGGTCACGCATTGGTTCGAGCGCACGGCGGACCTGCCCGCCGCGCTGCGCGGCCATCTGGATCTCGAATGGGTCCATGGCGGCAAATCCGCGGCCGAGCCGGTCCTCGATCTGCTGGCCGAGCATGCGTTCCTTTTCAGCGACATCGTGCGCAGCCACGTCAGCGGCCGTTTGATGCTGTTGCCCGACGCCAAGCTCACCGACCGCGTACGCGCCGTCGCCGATCTCAAGCGCCTGAGCGGACGTTCGCTGGAGGCGGTACTGCTCGGCGACGGGGATTGCCTTTTCACTGGCGCCTCCGCCGAGTTCGAGCGTTTTGTCGCAGACCTGCGCTGATCCCCATGACCCAACGCATCCTGCTTTCCATCGAAGTGAGCCAGCGCCCACAGGGGCGCGTCCACGTGATCCCCATCACAGACGCCGGGTTCGACGCCCTGCGCAAGGGCGTACCGGTCGAAGTCACGGGCCTCGATGCGAATGGAGTGCAGCGGGTGCGTGCGCTCGCCGAACTGACACGCTTCGCGGGCCAAGCGGGTGCGCACTTGCCGGTGATGCTCGGCGCGGACCGGCTCGCGGTCCTCGTTGGACTCGGCCGCGAGACGACGCGGCGCAGCCTCCGTGAGGCCGCCGCCGCCGCCACCGGGATCGTGCCGGCGGGTGTGCCCTGGTCGTTTTTCGTGCCGGCTTGGACACCTTCCGCCATACCCGCGGAAGAGATGCTTGCAGCCGCCGCGGAAGGCCTCGCCCTCGGGCCCTACACCTTCCGCACCACCGCGCGGCCCGCGCCGGCCCTCGCTGGTCCATGCCACCTCGTCAGCGAGCTCCGGACCGATCGCGCTCAACCCGCGTTCACCCGCGCGCTCGCCCTCGCCGAGGGTGTCATCCTCGCACGCGACCTCGTCAACCGGCCGGCGGAGGATCTCGGGCCCGACGAGCTCGCCGATGCGGCGGCGGACGTCGCGCGCGCGCGCGGTTTTGCGGTCGCAGTCCTGCGCGGCGACGAGGTCGAGCGCCGCGGTTTCCGCCTTGTGCACCGGGTTGGGCGCGCGTCCCACCGGCCGCCCACGGTGACGGTGATCGAGCACCGCGTCGGCCCCGCCGATCCATCCCTCGCGTTGATCGGCAAAGGGGTCGTGTTCGACACCGGAGGCCTCGACATCAAAACCGGGGGCAACATGGCCCTCATGCGCAAGGACATGGGCGGAGCGGGGGCGGTCATCGGCGCGCTCGACGCCATTGGCCGCATCGGCACGTCGCTGCCGTTCATCGCGGTGATTCCGGCGGCGGAAAACGCGATCGGCCCCCTCGCGATGCGGCCCGGGGACGTCATCTGCGCCTACGACGGGCAGACGGTGGAGATCGGCAACACGGATGCGGAGGGTCGTTTGCTGCTTGCCGACGCCCTCGGTTACGCACGCGAGCGACGCGCGCTGCGGATCGTCGACGCGGCCACGCTCACGGGCGCCGCGCGCCTCGCGCTCGGCCCGGATTTGCCGGCGCTCTTCGGCACGGACGAGGACCTCGTCGCGCGCCTGCTCGATGTCGCGGCGCGGTCGGACGAGCCCCTGTGGCGCCTACCGCTCGTCGACCGCTACGAAAGCTGGATCGACACGCCGTTCGCGGACGTCAACAACTCCTCCACGGACCGGCGCGCGGGCGCCATCACCGCCGCGCTGTTCCTGCGGCGATTCGCGCGGGACAGCCGCTGGGCGCACATCGATGTGTACGCCTGGGAGGACCGGGGTTTTGCCGGCACCCCCCGGGGCGCCAACGGGATGGGTGTTCGGACCCTCGCGGAGCTCGTCCTCGGCCTGTCCAGTTGACCGGCAGGGGCCCGCGCCCCTCCCGCGGGCTGGAAATGCGGACCGCCCAATCGCGTTGAAACCTGTTAGCGGGTATCACAACGGTCCGTTCGACCATTTTTGCCCACCCCCGTGAAGCCCGTGACACAGAGCGCCGCGTCGCGCGCGGACGAACCGCCGCCCTGCTTCGCCGGTTTGCCCGACGTCGACCTCGTCGAGCGGACCTACCGCGTGCGGCTTGCCCGCGACGAGCGCGACCTCGAGCGCGCCCTGCGGCTGCGCTATTCGGTCTTCAACGTCGAGCTCGGCGAAGGCCTTGAATCGTCCCACGCGACGGGCCTCGACACCGACGCCTTCGACCGTCAGTGCCACCACCTTCTGCTGATCGACGAGACGGATGGTGCGGTGGTGGGCACGTACCGTTTGCAAACGGGGTTGATGGCGCGCGCGGGGGCGGGGTTTTATTGCCAGCAGGAGTACCGGCTCGACCTCTTGCCGCCGGAGCTCGTCGAGAACTCGGTCGAGCTTGGCCGCGCGTGCATCGACGGCTCGCACCGCATGGGGCACGCGCTGTTCGCACTGTGGCGCGGATTGGCGGCGTATTTGACCGCGGTGGGCAAACGCTACCTCTTCGGCTGCTGCTCCCTGACCAGTCAGAACCCTGCCGACGGCCACGCCGCGCAGGCGTGGTTGCGAGCGCACGGCAAGCTCCATCCCGACCACCACCTGCCCGTGCAACCGGGGTTCGAGTGTGTGGGAGTGGAGCCGCGGGCCGACGAGCTCCAGGGTTTTCATCTACCGCAGCTGTTCGGCACCTACCTGCGCTACGGCGCGCTCGCGTGCAGCCAACCGGCGCTCGATCGGGACTTCGGGACGATCGATTTCCTCGTCCTGTTCGACCTGGAAAAGCTCGACCCGCGGCTGCGGCGGCTCTTCTTCGAGCCCGCGTGACCCGCTGAGCATGGGGACCTTTCGCTTCATCCTGCGCGCCCCGACGGTGTTGGTCGGAACGGTCGGCCTGTGGGTCCTGTGGCTGATCGGGGTCCCGTTGGCGGCCGCCTGCGGCCAGAGCGGCGGGTGGCGCAACCGGGTGGTGCACCTGTGGGGCCGGTTCACGACGGCGACCCTCGGGGTCAGGGTGCTTCGCAAAGGGCAGCCGCCGACCGGGGGGTTTCTACTCGTCTCGAACCACCTCAGTTATCTGGACATTCCGGTCCTGGCGTCACAAGTCCCGACGATCTTCGTCTCCAAGGCCGAGGTCGCCGATTGGCCGCTGATCGGCTTCCTCACCCAATCCATGGGGGTCGTGTTCCTGCGCCGCGAGGACAAACGCGACCTCCTTCGGGTATCAACAGCCATCGAACGCGAAATGGAGGCGGGAAACGGGATCGTGCTCTTTCCCGAAGGAACGAGCAGCAAGGGAGCCGCGCTCCTGCCATTCCGCCCTTCCCTCCTCGCGCCAGCCGCCCGGGGAGGCCTTCCCGTGTCCTACGCCGCCATCCACTACGCTGTGCCAGAGGGTTGCGTTCCCGCGAGTGAAAGCGTGTGCTGGTGGGGCGATATGACCTTTGGAGGCCACGTCCTCGAGCTCCTGCGCCTGCCTTCTATCTCGGCCACGGTCACCTTTGGCGACGGGCCGATCGTCGATTTCGACCGAAAGAACCTCGCCCTCCGTTTATGGGAAGCCGTCCAAGCGCGATTCGAACCGGTGCGATGACACCCCGCTCCGCCCCGAACCTCGTCACCAGCCTTTCCAAGGCGGCGGGGGAGCCGGGCAAACGGGCGACCCCCATCGCCGCTCAGAACATCGCGGCCCTGCGCCAGGGCCTGGCTCTGTTCGAGCGCCTCGGGTCCGACCGCTATGGGGTCGTCGTGCCGCGCATCGCCCACAGCGGCGTCGGCGGACACTTCCGCCACATCCACGACTACTACCGCTGTTTCCTCGCCGGGGTGGACAACGGGCGCGTCGACTACGACGCCCGTGAGCGCGACGCCCGATTCGAAACCGACCTCGACCACGCCGCGGCGGGCGTGCGCGCCAGCATCGCGCTGCTCGAGGCGCTCGACGCGGGCCCTGATCGGTGCACGATCGGCGAGCGCGAGCTCCTCGTGAAGATGGACGCCGAGCCGGGTGAAGTCGAATCGGCGCTTTGGAGCCGCTCAACCCTGCGGCGCGAGCTGCGTTTTCTGCTCAGCCACACCATCCACCACTACGCGCTGATCCGCGTCGTCCTGCGCGCCGATGGTGTGCCCTGTGACGAGTCCTTCGGCGTCGCACCTTCGACGCTCGACTACTGGGAACAGTCCGAACGGTGTGCACCGTCTCCTGGCTCCGGCGCGTAGACGGCTACCTGCTCCTTTGCAACCGCGATGAACGGCGTACCCGCAAGGTCGCGTCGGGGCCGCGGCTGCACCGGGGCGCGTTGGGGTCCTACGTCGCCCCCGTGGACGGCGATGCGGGCGGCACCTGGATCGCGGCGAACGACAGCGGAGTGGCCCTGTGCCTGCTCAACGACTACCTCGCACCGTTGCCGCCCGCGGGCCACGTGACGACGAGCCGCGGTCTGCTCGTCGCGGACCTGGCGGCTGAGCGTGACCTCGAATCGGCGCTGCGGCGGCTGGACGGCGTCGATCTGCGCACGCTCCACGGTTTTGTGCTGTTGATGCTCGGGCCGGGCGCGGGGGAGACTGCGATCGCCCGTTGGAACACGGCCCACTTGCGGGTGGAGCGCGGCGAACCCGCGCGACCTCTGCTCGTGTCGTCGGGTTGGCAAACGGCGCGGGTGATCGCGGCGCGGGAGGAGCTCTTCGACGTCGCGCTGGGGGACGCGGGTGACGGCCGCGAGGTGCGCCAGCGCGCGTTCCACACAAGCCATGCTCCGCTTCGGGGACCGCTCTCGCCCTGCATGCACCGGGACGACGCCAGCACCGTCAGCGCGAGCCGCGTCGACGTGCACCCCCGCGAAGTCCTCTTCGCCTACCAACCGGGCGCCCCGTGCGAGGTCCGCGAGGACGAGGTCGTGCGGTTGCCGCGCGCGGGGTTGCGTTGAGCGCGCCAACGGGTCGGGCGGCAACGGCCACCGCCGGCCGGCAAACCGTGGCCCGGCGCCGGCGCCGCTCGCAACTGCGCTGGTGGCTCGCGCTCTACGCGGCTCTGCTCGGGCTCTCGACGCTGGTGCGCCTCTTCGTCGACGACGCGCCCGAGGTTTCCGTTGGGATGCGCGCCACGGCGGTGCCCGAGTTTCGCGCGGGCACCACGACGGGCCGCGAGGTGCCGCTCATCTACCGCGAGCTCGGCAGCGGCGCAGCCGTGTTGCTGCTGCACGGAAGCCCCGGGTCGTCACGCGAGATGGTGCCGCTCGCGGAACACCTCGCGCCCGCGCGACGGATCCTCATCCCGGATTTGCCGGGTTTTGGCGCGTCGCGCGCGAACCTCGCGGACTACTCCTTTGACACCCACGCGCGCCAGATGCTCGCGTGGATCGAAGAACTCGGGATCGAGCAGGTCCACGTCGTTGGCTACAGCATGGGCGGTGGTGTCGCCCTGCGGATGGCCGAGCACGCCCCCGATCGTGTGCGCTCGATCGCGCTGGTGTCGGCGATCGGAGTGCAGGAGTTCGAATGGCTCGGCAACTACCACATGAACCGTGCGCTGCACGGCCTGCAGCTCGGCTTGCTGTGGTCATTGCGGGAACTCACGCCGCACTTCGGCCTTCTGGACGGGGCTTTGCTCGGTGTTCCCTACGCGCGCAACTTCTTCGACTCCGACCAGCGACCGCTGCGGGGCGCGTTGGAGCGCTGGGAGGGTCCCCTGAGCATCCTACACGGCGACGATGACGTGCTGGTGCCGCTGGCTGCCGCCGCGGAACACCGACGCATCGCACCCCACAGCAGCCTCGATGTATTTGCGGGCAAGGGGCACTTCATGGTTTTCCTCGAGCCCGCGACCATCGCCGCACCGCTGCGCGCGTTCTTCGACGCCGTCGAGGCCGGTCGAGCACCGCGGCTGGCGGATGCGAGCGCGGTGCGCCGCGCGGAGGCCGCGCGGCCCTTCGACGCTCGAACAGGGGCGCCGCTGCACGGATTCGCGCGTTACGCCGTGCTGGGGATGCTCGCACTTTCCACGCTGATCAGCGAGGACCTTGCGTGTGTCGGCGCGGGCCACCTCGCGGCCCAGGGCCGCATTAGCCTATTCGAAGCCGCAGGTGCCTGTTTTGTCGGCATCTACATCGGCGATCTCCTGCTGTTCTTCGCGGGCCGCTTGTTAGGCCGCCGGGCGCTGCGCATGCGTCCCATGCGATGGTTCATCGACGAAGCGGCCGTCGAGCGCAGCGCCAAGTGGTTCCAAAGCCGCGGATTGGCGGCGATTTTCCTGTCGCGCTTCATGCCCGGAACGCGGGCGCCCACCTACTTCGCTGCGGGCGCAGTCGGAGCGAGCGCGTGGCGCTTTGCTCTGTACTTTGCGCTGGCGGCGGGGTTATGGACGCCGACCCTCGTGTGGATCGCGAGTGGTCTATCCGGCGAACTGACCCGCAACGTCGAGTACTTCCAGGACGCGCTGCCGCTGCTGCTTCTGACGCTCGTTGTCCTCGTCCTGCTGCTCGTCAAAGTGGTGCTGCCGCTGTTCACGTGGCGCGGGCGCCGCCTGCTGGTTGGGCGTTGGCGGCGCTGGCGCCATTGGGAGTTTTGGCCAACGTGGCTGTTCTATCCGCCCATCATCGCGTGGATTGTGTTCCAGGGGCTCGTGCGCCATCGCAAGTTGACGCTCTTCACGGCCGCCAATCCCGCGATCCCGCTCGGTGGCTTCGTCGACGAATCGAAGCGCGACATCCTCGCCGGCCTCGACGCCCCCGAGAGGGAGCGCATGCGGGTGGCGTGTTGGGAGGCGTTGCCCGCGGGCCTCGACACCGCGGAGCGACTGGGGCGCATGCGCGCGTTCGCGCAGCGCGAGGGTTTGGACTGGCCACTTGTCCTCAAACCCGACGCGGGCCAGCGCGGCTCAGGCGTCCTTGTTGCGCACACGGAGGACGCGGCGCGGGCGTACCTGGACACCACCCAGGACGACCTGCTCGTGCAGGAGTTCGCACCCGGGTGGGAGTACGGCATCTTCTACGCGCGGTTGCCTTCGGAGGCGCGCGGGCGCATCCTCTCGATCACCGACAAGCGCCTGGCGCATGTTGTCGGGGACGGGAAAAGCAGTGTGGAGCGCCTGATCCTCGCCGACCCGCGTGCGGTCGCCATGGCGCGCTATTACCTGGCGAAAAACGGGCCACGGCTCGACGACGTGCCGGCTGCGGGTGTGAAGGTTGCGATCGGCGACCTTGGCACCCATGCGCGCGGGGCGATTTTCCTCGATGGAGCGGCGCTCGCGAGCCCCGCGCTGCTCGACACCGTCGATGCGTTTTCGCGGAGCTACAAAGGGTTCTACTTCGGCCGCTACGACGTGCGTGTCCCGTCGCCCGAGCACCTTTCGCGGGGTGCGGGCCTGCTTGTCCTCGAGCTGAACGGCGTGTCGTCGGAATCAACCTCGATCTACGACCGCAAGCACGGCGTGCTGCACGGCTGGCGCACCCTCACGGCCCAATGGACGCTGGCGTTCGAGGTCGGAGCGCAGAACCGGGACCGGGGCGTGCGTGTCGCCGGCCTCGGCGAGGTCTTGCGCGCGGCCTGGCGCCACCGCGCGCGGGCCCGCGGCCGCGCGGGGGGTTAGGTCGGCCCGGGCGGTTAGGTCGGGCGGTTAGGTCGGACCAAGCAGGCGTCCCAGCATCACCCGCATTTCTTTGGCCGTTTGCAGGTCGCCCTTGGCGTCGGCGGCGGGGATGCCGAGCTCGAAGGCCTCCCTGGCGCCCGCGATGTCCCCCGCCAGTGTTCGCGCGCGACCCAACTCGCGCCACGCCGCTGAGTACGTGGGGTCGACCTTCACGGCGTGGGCAAGATGCACCGCGGCGTCGGCCGCCAACTCCTCACCGAGCAGCATGCGGGCGTAGCCAAAGCGCATCAGCGTGTCGTCGGGTTCCGCGGCGATAATGGCTTCGAACTGCTTGCGGCGGGCCTCGTCCATGGGACCGAGGCTAACCGCCCGGGCACGCGCCCGCTACTCTCTAGAGCGTGCAGACTCCCTCGGCGTTCCTGCTGTACCTCGAGCGGCCGGCCGCTCGAGCGCTCGCCCTCGTGGTGGCACCGGCGATGCTCTTGGCGTGGTTTTGGGGCGATCGCAGCCTGCACCGCGACTTCGGGTCCGGATTCGAGCCGATTTGGCTTGCGTTCGCGGGCCTTTTGGTGCTGAGCCTCGCTCTTTATTGGATTTGGGTCGCGGTTTTTCGCGGACGACGCGACCGCGACGGCATCGCCCTTTCCGTCGTCGGTTTGCTCGTGTGTTCGACCGGTGCGGTGTTCGCGGGGACGCTGGGCCTCGTGCTGGAGCTTTTTTTGCGCGCCGCGGACGCGGACTCGATCCTGCTCATCGGACTGCGCAGCCTCTGGCACGCGGCGTCCGCATTCAGCCTGTTGCTCGTCCTGTCACCGGTGACGCTGCGTGCGCTGGGTTCGTTGCCGCTGCGCGGCGCTGGTGACGGCGGTTGATTCGGCTCGAGCGCGGCTCAGGCGATGCGCTCAGGCGGCAATGGCGGCAGCTGCGCGCCGGGTGTCCACAGCGATTGCCCCAGGGCCTCGAGGTACGCGACCGTGGCCTCGCGATCGGCGTGCGCGAAGAGCAGCAGCAGGTCCCCTGGCCGCGCCCACTGGAGCGCGCGGGACAGCGCGGCAATTTCGCTCGGGACATGCTCAAAATCTCCGGCGGTCGCACCTTCTGATCGCAGGACCGCTTCGATCCGCGCCGGCACTTCGCCCGGTGCGCGGCCGCGCAGGTAGCGTGTCATCTCCTTGATCAGCACGAGGTCCGGGCGGTGGCGCCACGTGATGCGCACGAGGTCGTCGATCGACGCGTCGTCCCGGTCCCCGGCTTGTCCCAGCACGACCAAACGGCGCTGCGCGGGCAGGCGATCGGCCATCGCGAGCAGCGCTTCTTGTCCGTGGGGGTTATGGGCAAAGTCAACGACGGCCCGCACACCGCCGAACTCGAACACGACGAGGCGGCCGGGGTTTTCGCCGTGGTGCTTGCCAAAACTCTCCAGCCCCGCGCGGATCGCCCTAGCCCCGAGGCCGAGAGCGTCCGCGACCAGGGCCGCGGCGAGCGCATTGGCGACGTTGTGGAGCGCCGCACCGCCGAGGGCGATCGGGACACGGCTCGCTTGCGCGAGCACCTGCTCGACTCCGCCCGTCTGGAGCACGAGGTCATCCCCGCGCAGGAACGCCGCCGCACCGCCGGATTGCACGTGGCGCCGCACGAGAGGCGCGTCCGGCTTGAGGCTGAACCACCCGATCGGTGCCCGCACATGCGCTGCGCGCTCCACGAGGCGCGGATCGTCCGCGTTGAGCACGACGCGCCCCTTGGGCCCGACACCCCGCGCAACCACCATCTTGGCGTCGGCCAAGTGGTCCACGTCCCACACACCCCACTCGCCGAGGTGGTCGACCGCGACGTTGAGCACCGCCGCGGCATCCGCGCGGCGGACCGCGAGGCCGCGGCGCAAAATGCCGCCGCGCGCGGTCTCGAGGATGCCGATCTCGGTCCGCGGGTCGCGCAGGACACGCCGCGCACCGCCGGGACCGGACCAATCGCCCTCGTCGAGCACAGCGCCGCCCACCCGAATCCAGTCCGTGCTCGAAACCCCGGGCACGAGCCCCGCTTGCTCCGCCATGGCCGCGAGCAGACGCACCGTCGTGCTCTTGCCATTGGTGCCCGTGATCAAGGCAATCGGCACATCGTGGACCCCGTCCCAATCCACCGCACCGGGCTCCGGAACACGGTCGCGCGCGTAGACCCGACAACCCGAACCCATGCCGATCGACACGTCGCCCGGGTCATGCAGAAAACACAGCTCCTGTTCGTCCGCTGCACGCGAGAGTGCTGCGAGGGCCGGCGACGCCTCGTCAAGGATGGCAGCGCGGATGGCGGGCAACACCGCGCTGAGCGCGGGGTAGGTTTCGCCGCGCAGGCTCGCGACGGCGCTGTCGAACGCCCACTCGTTCACTTCGGTTGCGGCGAAGAGTTGGTCGATGGGCGCGGCAAACGCGAGGCTCACTCCGACCGGATTGGTCTGGGCCACGATGGCTCCAAGGGGCCATTCGAGCGCTTGCAGCGCACTGCGCAGATGTTGTTCCCAGGCGGCAATCAGCGCCGGCGCGACCGCGGCCGGCACGCGGGCATCGATGACCGCGCCTTCGGCGTCGAAAACCAAATGCGGCCCCGGCAAGCGCCGCGAATCGAGGCGCTCGATGCCGTCCGCGCCGGCGTTGCGTGTGGCTTCCATCGCGCGGCTCACGCAGGGGTCTGCCCCGTTGGGTCTTCGCGCCCGTGGGCCGCGCGGGCCCAGCCGAGATTGGCGTCCGTGTGCACCACGGCTCAGTCCGCCTCTTCGCCCACGTCATCGACCGCGGCGAGCAGAACGCCGCGGGAATCGCGCACGAGCCCATCCCCGAGGTTCATTTCAAACGTCGGAAGATCGTCTTCGACGCGTGACCCAACCGCCTGCCGCGTGGTCGGGGTGGGGATGCTCGCGCGGTCCGGCTTGAACTCGGTCACCTGCCGCCACGAACGGTCGATCTGGTCGATGAATGCCAACAGGAAGTCGCCCTCGCGCGCCATGCGCAGCGCGGTTTCGAGCGCCAACACCTCGCGCTCGACCACGGTCACGTTGGCCGCGGGGACGCCGGCGGCGAGGAGCTCGTCGCGCAGCATGTGCGGCACGTCGAGCGGACCGCGACCGCGCACGTTGTCATCGCGACGGCACACGTAGTGGTCGAAATTACCCGCGGCGGCGCGCGCGATCATGCGGACGTCCTCGTCGCGCCGGTCCCCCGGAGCCGCGAGCACGACCAGCCGGCGACCTTTGACCTCCAGACGATTCGCGAGCTTGACCATGGCGTCGACCGCCGCCGGATTGTGGCCATAGTCGAGCAACACGCGGAACGGGTGGTCGTTGAAGAAGTTCATGCGGCCCGGCGCCTGGAAAAACGTTGTATCGAACGTACGCAGGCCCAAGCGGATGTTTTCGAGGCTGACACCCATGCTGTAGCAGATTGCAGCAGCAAACATGGCGTTCTGTGCGTTGTGGAGCGCTTTGCCGTCGATCGTCGCCGGGATCTGGTGTGTCCACAGCAAGGGCATGTGCGAGCCCTTGTCGTAGATCGTGATCATGTGGCCGTTGATGCCGTCCTCGAGCACCACCGCGCGTCCACCGGCGCGCACGTGTTCCTTCACGAGCGGATGTGCGGCGTTCATGGTCACGTAACACAGGTTTTCCGCGTTCGTGTGCGCCGCCATGCGCAAGCAGTGGGAATCGTCCGCGTTGAGCACCGCGGTGTCCCGCGCGACCTCGACGACGATGCGCTTCACACGCGCGAGCTGCTCGATCGTTGCGATGCCGCGCAGCCCCAAATGGTCCGCTTGCACGTTGAGCACCGCCCCGACCGTGACACGCCGGCAGCCCATGCCGCGCTTGAGCAGGCCACCGCGCGCCGTTTCGAGCACCGCCACGTCAACCGAGGGATCGCGCAGCACGATGCGCGCCGCCACCGGGCCGGTCATGTCGCCTTCGACACTCAAGTGGCCGTCGATGTACACCCCGTCGGTCGTCGTGAGGCCGACGATGTTTCCGGCGAGCTTGAACACGTGCGCCGTCATGCGCGAGGTCGTGGTCTTGCCGTTCGTGCCGGTGATCGCCGCGATCGGGATGCGGCTGGGGCTGCCCGGTGGGAACAGCATGTCCATCACCGGGCCGGCGACGTCGCGCGGCGTTCCTTCGCTGGGCGCGACGTGCATGCGAAAACCAGGCGCGGCGTTGATCTCGCAGATCGCGCCACCGGTTTCGGTGTATGAGCGTGCGATGTCCGTGGTCAGAAAGTCGATGCCCGCGACGTCGAGCCCGATCGCGCGCGCGGCGCGCACGGCCATCTCGCGGTTGTCCGGGTGCACGACGTCGGTCATGTCGACCGCCGTGCCGCCGGTCGAAAGGTTGCCGGTGGAGCGCAGGAACACGATTGCGCCCGCGGGCGGGACGCTGGTGCGTGTGTAACCGTGTTTGGCAAGCAGCCGGTCGGCCTGGTGGTCGAGGTCGATACGCGTCAGGGTTTTTTCGTGCCCGATGCCACGGCGCGGGTCCTGGTTGACGAGTTCCACGAGCGCTTCGATGGTGCGCTCGCCATCACCCACGACGTGGCCGGGCACACGCTTCGCAACAGCGATCAGCTTGCCGTTGACGACGAGCATGCGGTGGTCCAGCCCCTCGATGAACTTTTCGACGAGCACACCCCGGCTGTGCTGGCGCGCTTGATCAAACGCCACCTGCACCTGATCGCCCTCGGTCAAACCGATCGAAACGCCGCGCCCGTGGTTGGCGTCGAGGGGTTTGACCACGACCGGGTATCCCAAGCGCTCGGCGGCTTTCACGGCGCGCTCGTGGTCGTACACGAGGCGCTGGCGCGCGACCGGGAGGCCCAAATCGGCGAGGATGCGGTTCGTCTCTTCCTTGTCGGACGCTATCGAAACGGCGATGTGGCGTGTTTCGCTCGTGATCGTCGCTTGGATCCGTTTCTGGTGGCGGCCGTGGCCCAGTTGCACGAGGCTGTACTGGTTGAGGCGCAGCCAGGGAATGTCGCGCTCCTCCGCGGCCTTGACGAGCGATGCCGTCGACGGCCCGAAGGCGAGGCGCTGGGCGCTCTTGATGAACGTGTCGCGCTCTGCTGGCCAGTCGAAGCCCGCGCCGTCGCGCCAACCCGCAGGCCGAAGATCCTGGGGCAGCAGCGCGAGGATCAGGTCGAGCGCGAGCTGCCCCGCCTGCAGGCCGACTTCCTCCTCGTCGTACTCGTAGACGACGTGGTACTCACCCGGTGTGCCCGTTGAGCGGGTTTTGCCGAAAGTGACATCGCCACCCGCCGTGTTCTGCACTTCGATTGCGCAGTGCTCGAGCACGTGCCCCATCCACGTCCCGTCGCCCTCGCGCATGCGGCGCAGGAAACCGCCGGGCTCGCCGTAACTGCAGCCGTGTTCCGCGAGGCCCGGCAGTGCTTCGACGAGCGCGTCGACGAAAGTCGCACCGAGCCGCCCGGTGGGCCATTCTTCGAGGGCCCCCAGGTCGACGGTTAGCCCGACGAGTCGGAAGTGCGCGTACAGGTTCGGACCGAGGTAGACGGAGCTCGAGATGATCTTCAAGGGGGGGCCTTTTGTTCAGCGGCGCTCGCGCGCCTCCTCGTTTGCGGTGGCTTTGCGGTCCTGCGTATTGAAGCGACCGCCGCCGATCAGGATGTGCAGACGCACGTTGATCAGGCACACCGGATCGTGTCGTTTGGCGGAATCCATGGACGAATAGGAGAGCTCGGAGGGGTCCACGACGGTGATCGCGCCGCTGCCGACCACCTCCAGCGTGTCCTGTGGGTTGATGAACGCCGCCGTGTCCTCGTCGAGTCCAACGCCGATCGCGAACGGGTTGTACGCCAGCGCCGTCAGGAGCCGCCCGAGCCGATCGCGCTGGCGGAAGTGCTGGTCGACCAGCACTGTGTTCGTGAGGCCCAGTCCGGGCGCCATCTGCACCATGTCCGCGCGCGGCGACGAACCCTCGTCGCCGTACGCGATCATGTGCTCCGAAAGGTAGGCTGCGCCCGCCGAAGTGCCGGCCACGTGCATGCCCTCGGCATTGCGCTCGCGCAGCGTGCGGCCAACTTTGGTGCCGCCTAGAGTGGTCGACAGCTTGAGCTGGTTGCCGCCGGTCAAAAAGACTCCGTCTGCGTTGCGCAGGACCTTGAGCCAATCGTCCCTGCTGCAATCCTGGCGCGTTTTGAACGGCAGATTTGTCGCGCTGCGCACGCCGAGTTCCTCGAACAGGTCGACGTACTTGCCGCCGGTTTCATCCAGCCGGGACGCGGTTGGAATGACGGCGATGCGGGCGCGTTTGCCGCCGCAGCGCTGCACGAACTCGCGCAGAATCGCCGGATCGCGGATCTTCTCCTCGGCGCCGCCGATGGGGACGATGAAGCCGCGGTTGGGGTTCTCGACAAAATCGCGTCCGCTCACGGAATCGGGTCCTCGAAAGTTCCTCGCACGACAGCGCGGCCGTCGCGCACATGCCACACACCCCGTGCCATGACATCGCGCGGCAACCCACGTGTGTCCAGCACCAGGAGATCAGCGTCCATTCCCACGCGGATTTCGCCCTTGCGATCCAGGCGCAGGTGCCGCGCGGGATTGCGGGTGAAGGGGAGCAGCGCCTGTTCCAGCGGCAAACCGCGTGCGACCAGCGCAGCCAACGTCGCGGCAAGCGTGCTGGGTGTGCCGACGCCAAAACCAATGGCGCGGCCTTGACTGTCGAAACGCGGCAGGCAACCGCCGCCATCGGAGCTCACCGTCAGCCGTTCGGGATCCACACCCGTGCGCACGAAGGCCTCCACCGCCTCGACCGCGCCCAGTCCATCGCCGTCGTCCCCCGCGGGGAACGCAGTGACGTCGATCGTCGCGCCGCGTCCGGCGAGCTCGATCGCTTCGTCGAATAGCGCGCGGCGGCGGTTGACGTGCGTCGGATGGAACACGCGCGCGGGCAACTCGCACAGATCCAGTGCGGCGAACACGAGTTCGAGGCCGCGCTCCCCATCGCCCATGTGCAGGTGCAGCACACCGGCCTTGCCCGTCATCAGTCCGCCCACGTGCACGTCGGCGGCGATGCGCAACAGCTCGTCGACGTTCGGTTGACTCGAGCGATGGTCGCTGAGCGCTAGCTCGCCCACGCCGATCACGAGGTCGATCGCGAACATGTCCTCGCGCACCGATCCCAACAACGTGCGCGGCGGCAAGTGGTAACCGCCGGTCCACATGAACGCGGAGAGCCCTTCCGCCTCGAGGGCGCGCGCGTGGGCCAGCACCTCGGCGGGGGAGCGCACGGTGTCGTCGGTGCCGAGCAACCCGACGACGCTCGTGACCCCCGCGCGCGTGAAATCCGACAGTCGCGGCGCGGGGACCCGGCTGGCGTAACCCGCTTCACCGCCGCCGCCGCTGACGTGGGCGTGGCCGTCGACCAAACCCGGCACGACCCGTTGACCGCCGACGTTGACGGTTCGCACGCCGAGATCCGCGGGAAGCTGCGGGAGCGTTGCACCGATCCAAAGGATGCGTTCGCCGCCGACGAGCACGTGCCGCCGACCCATGGGCTCGGGCGTGTACAGCTCGGCGTCGACCAGGAGCTCCAGCGCGGGACAAGGAGACGGGTCGCGTGCCAAGGGGGCGTGAATCTACCACGGGCGGAAGGTGCTTGCCCGCCGTATCAGCGCGCCAGGCGCAGGCCGAAGCTCGTCGCCAACGTACGACCCCCGGATGCACAGAACACCGAGTGCAATGCGGTGCGCGCAAGGCCGTGGTTGGGCAAGAGGATGGCGTCGCCCGCGTCCAGGAGCACCCCGTGGCCGGAGTCGACGAGGAACAACGTGAATTCCGGGCCGCGGTCGACGAGTTTGCCCCAGCGTCCCTGGTCAGGCTGGCCCAGCTCGTCGGCGAGCGCACGCGGGTCGTCCCCAAGCGCGGCGAGCGCCTCGAAGTCGACGCCGTCCAGCTCGCCGCGCAACCACGGCATCTCGCCCGCCAGCACCAGTTCGGCGAACTCCACCAGACGCCGCCCAAGGTCCGCGCTCGAAAGTGTCAGCCAAAACGTGCGCCCGACGAGCTGCGTGTAGAGCACACCCCGCTGCCCCGTGCCATCGTCCGGGCGGAACGCATCGTGGTGCATCCGCGCGCCGCCTTGCGGTGCGTTCCAATACACGATCGCACCCGTGGGGTAGAGCTTGGCCCCGGCTGCGCTCTCGACCAGCGACCACAGCTCGCGCGCGCCCTCGACCAACGCGATCTCCGGGCACGCGGCCCGCGCGAGCGCCGCGACTGCGCGGTGGCTGGGCTCGTCCAAACTCCCGTCGTCCGCACCCTCGGCGCCAAAACCAAACCGCAGGCGCAGGGACGTGTCGCCGGCGAACGTGGAGAGGCGTGCACTCTTGACCCACAGCGTCCTAACTGGGTGGCTTCCGTCCCGCACGGCGACACGTCCGATGTCGCGCTCGGCATCGGTGCGATCGAGCGGCGGGCCAGGTGAAAACCGTGCCCCGCGCCCGCCGAGGGCCGCGCCAAGCCAATGTCCCAACCCCGCGGGGGTACTCACGTCGTCCGCGCGGAGCAGCGCCCGGTGCAGCTCGTTGCGCCAGTCGCGCAGGCCGTCGCCGAGGGCGTCCGCGAGCCGCATCGGCCGCGCGCGCTCCCACAGGTGCCGCGCCTGGCTCGGCCGCGGCCACTGGGCACGGCCGAGGGCCGCCGGCAACAGCGCGATCCTGCCGTGGGAGCGCCCCCGGCGTGCGAGCTCCAGCGCCTGCGCCCCGGCGGCGGCCAGAGTGCGCTGCCAATCCGCGTCGTCGTCCTGACGCCAGGACACCGCGGGGGCCGCGCCCGCAAACGGCGCGCGACCGGGATCGGCAAGGAAATCGGCAAGGAAATCGGCAAGCGGATTCATGGGGGCGCCCAGGCTAGCGACCCCGCTCCCGCGCGCGGCAGCGGCGCGCTCCGACCGTGCGAAATTGCCGCCATCCGCGGGTGTTCACCGCCCGCCGCCCCTTCGGTAGGCTCCACGGCCGAGACCTTGCCACCCCGAACCCCATCCCGCACGACATGGACACGACCCACGGACCCTGGCCCGGCCGCTTCGTCTGGCACGACCTGATGACGAAGGACGCAGAGGCTGCCCAAACCTTCTACAGCGCGCTGCTCGGCTGGAAAATCGAGTCCCACGACAAGGCTGGGTTTGTCTACCGGCGCATCCTGTGCGGCCCCGGCTCCATCGGCGGCATCATCGAAGAGCCGACCATCCCGCACGCCCACTGGATGCCCTACCTCGCGGTCGCCGATGTGGATCGGGCCGCCGAGCGCGTCAAAGCGCTGGGTGGCAGTGTCTGCGTGCCGCCGACCGACATTCCGATGACCGGTCGCTTCGCAGTGGTGGGTGACCCGGCGGGGGGCACGTTCTGCGTGTACACCGGGCTTCCTGGCAACCATGGCGCGAACCCCGACGAGGCCGTGCCCGGGCGCGCGTGCTGGAACGAGCTCTACAGCGTCGATTTGGACGCGTCGCAGGCGTTTTTCACCGCGCTGGCCGGGTGGCAGCCGGAGCCCCACGACGCGGGCGCGATGGGCGCATACCACGTCGAGATGCTGGGCAAAAAACAGACCGGGGGCATGCTGCGCCAGCCGATGCCCGCAACGCCTTCCATCTGGGTCGTGTACTTCTACGTGTTGGACCTCGCGGTCTCGACCGCGCGCGCCGAGGAACTGGGCGCGACCGCGATGATGCGCGCGATGCCGATCCCCGATGTCGGCACGTTTTCGATGCTGAGCGACCCGACCGGGGCCCTATTCGCCCTCTTCGAACCCGTGCCCGGCGGATCGCCCTGTTGACCGCTCGGAGATGATCGGCGCGGACTAGCACGTCACGGGCACGGCGTTCCTCGCGGCTTCGACGGCCGGCCGGGAGCGCGGGCCTCCAGGCCCGCCGTGGAGCGAAGACCGTATCTTGCGAGCCCCGTTCACCTTCCCACGGCGGGCCTAGAGGCCCGCGCTCCAAGGCCCCGCCAGTGACGGGCACGGCGTTGCTCGCGGCTTCGACGGCCGGCCGGGAGCGCGGGCCTCCAGGCCCGCCTTGGAGCGAGCCATCGCTTGGTCGATCTCGCGTCTCGACCCACGGCGGGCCTAGAGGCCCGCGCTCCAAGGCCCCGCCATACGCCCCCGATGAACACTGCACGCGCCACCCCCCTTGCCCTAACCGCCCTCTGCATCGCCCTCGCCGTGTCGACGGGGTTGGGCGCGGCTGCGGGGAGTTGGCTGGCGGCGCGACCCGCCGAACGTGCGGGGGAGCGCGCCACCGCCGTCCCGGGCCCCATGGCTGCCGCCTACCCCGCGGAGAACCCCGCGTTTGAAGGCGCGGTGGCGGCGCTTGCGCTGGAGGTCCGCCGGTTGCGGGAGGAGTTGGAGCGCACTTCCAGCTCGCGCCGCGTCGCCGCGGAATCGGCTCCCGGCGCGGAAGGGACCGCGAGCGCTGCGACCGCGGTCGACGGGGACGCGCTCGTGGCGGCGCTGGAGCGCATCGCACAAAACCTCGCCGCGGCGTCCGAGCGGCTGGCGGGCCCCGGCACCGCGGGGGTGCGGATGACCACCGAGCCCATGCGGGTCGACCTCCTGCGCAGCCTGCGCGAGAAGGATTACACCGAGGTGAATCTCGAACACATTTTTTGGAGCGTCCCGCGGATCCTCGACACCTATGGCCGTCCCACGCGGGCGCAGGGCAACTACCTTGAGTACCAGTTCGGCGACGGCTCCGGGAATTCTGTCGGCTTCCGCCTGGGCCCGACGGGCTTCGTCCAGTCCGTCGACATGTGACCTGCGGGAGTTCCGCGTGCCGATCTCGCGACGGGCCTTGAGCGGCGGGCGCGGATCCCCATACTCCGTGACTCCCAGGAGCTGAACGCCGCCCCGGGCCCCGCTCCGCAGCCCGCCTTCGACCCAGCGCTTTTTCACCATGATCCTCCGCTCCCTCGTCGCCGCACTCGCCGTCGGCGCTCTCTTCGCCGATGCCGCAACGGCTGCCGTCCACGCGCCCCGCGCCAAATCACCGGCTGCCCTCGCTCCCGAACAACCGCTGCCGGTCGCGCGCCCGCAGCAGGGTGAGTACGACTTGCCCGGCGAGACCTACTACGGCCCGCCTGCGGCGACCGGCCCGCGCCGCGAAACCCGCGACCCGATCTACGGCGACCTCCTGTACGGCGGCACCGCCGCGCCCCGGGAAGGCGCGTACACGGACCGCTCCGTCCAAATGCGCATCGGCCTCAACATCCTCTCGGTCTCCGAGACGGACCTGAAGGACTCGGCGGGCGACGTGGACGTCAACCGCGGTGGCCTCGACTTCGGCATCGACGTGCCGGTGTCCCAGGACACGGGTCTGTCGTTCAACGCGACCTACGAGGTCTCGCGCTACAACTTCGACGGCGTGCAAGCGGCTTTCGGCGTTTCGGACTCCCCGTTCAAAACCGTGCACATGGCGAGCCTGTCGGCGTCGGCCTGGCGCCGGTTTGGCGGCGGTTTCACGGGGTTCGGCACGTACGCGCTCGGCGCCGGTTGGCAAGAAGGGAGCGAACCCTCCGACGGCCAGACGTATCTGTTGAGCGCGGGTGGCACGTACGAAGTCGAGCCCGACCTGCACCTCGGCTTTGCCGTCATGGCGGTGGACCTGCTCGAAAAACAACTCGCCTACCTGATCTACCCGATCGTGGACTGGCGCGTGGCTCCCGAGTGGCGCATCGCCACGGCCGAAACCGGGTTGCCCGGCATCGCTGTGTTTTTCGAGCCCGATGATCGGTTTTCGATCTACGGTGCGCTCGGGATTGAACTGCGCCAGTTCCGCACGAGCCGCAACGGCGACCTGCCGAACGTCGCGGTCCGCGACGAGCGTGTGCGCGCTTCCGGCGGAGTGCGCTGGCGCCTTGGCTCCAACACGATCGTTTGGACCGAGGGCGGCGCGTACACGTACCAGCAGATCGAAGGGTTCAACAACGACGGCGACACCTTGGTGAAGGAGCGCCTCGATCCGACCCTGTTCGCGGGCGTGCGCGTGCAGATCTCGTTCTGATCAAGCAGCATCCAATGGCGCGGGCCGCGGCCGGGGAGCTCCCCGGCCGCGGCCCGCGCGCGTCGGAGCGGGTGGCGCCAGCTCGACATCACACTCAGAAGCCGAGTGTGATCGACAGGCCGTTGGTGAAGTCGTAGACGACGGGAGCGCTCAGCGTGCCGTCCAGCACCAGGGCTTGAGCGTGGAATTGCACGCCCATCAGGGTCCCATTGGCGGGCAGCGCCAAGTCGAGCGTCACCGGCGAACCGGCGAACAGCGGGAACGGGAACGCAAGCGAGCCAATGGACAGCCCGCCGATGTCGAGCAGCAGTTCGCCACCAAAACCCGGGAGTGCCAAGCCGCAGCCGCCGCCGATATCCAACGTGCCCAGCGAAAGGCCGAGGATTGCCCACGCAACGCCGTAGGCCGTCGTGTTGACTTCGAACGTGAGCGTCGAGCCCAGGGTTGGCGTGCCCGCGGTGATCGCGAGGCTCGACAGGGACGGTGTGCAACCCGGCACGGCGACGATTTCACCTTCGACGCTGAGCAGGAACAGGCCCTCGACACCGATGGTCAGCTCCGCTTCGAACACGGTGAACGCGCCGTTGCTGCTGGCCGCATAACCGTCTTGGATCCCGCGCAGCGTGCTGATCACCACGCCGTCGACCAAATCGACACCCTGACGAACGAGCAACTCGCCGTCGCGGAAGAGCCCCTTGTTGGTCGCAGTGACGGGGTCGCTGAACTGGGCGTAGTAGAGGGTCCGGCCCTGGTTGTCGATGGCCACCGGGCCGCTGCCGAAGCTCGTGTACGTGAACGATTCGAGTCCCGCGGCGGTGAGGCTGGCGCCTTCCTGCGCGACAAAACCCGTGCTGGAGAGCACGACGAGGTCGCTCGCGGTGTCGCCGTCGAGCGTGCCGGCGAGCGCCCAGGCACCCGCGTCGTTGAGGTCGAGACGTGTGGATGTGCTGAGGATGCGCCAGTTGCGCCCGGCCAGCGGCGAGGGGCTGCCTTCCTGCGCGACGATCGTCTGGTCGATATAGACCACGCCGTCGAGGAGCGTGTCACCCGCGAGGTCCGCGACGAACATCACCGCTCCCGCGTTGTTGAGCGCGAGCGAGTGCGGTCCCGTTCCGAAATCGGTCACCGCTTCGGTCTGGCCAGCGAGGATGTCGCCCTCCTTGGCCAGCACGGTTTCGCCGAGCAGCGCGCCCGCGCCGTCCACCTGGGCGAGGACGATTGCACGGTCGACGGTGCTCGCGATGGCCGGGTCATCGACACTGGCCATCACCGCGATCAGGTTGCTGTCATTGAGCTTGGTCTCGAAGAAGCCGATGTAGGGTGTGCCCGCGCTGAACCCCGCCGCGGTGGAGATGAAGCTCTCCTGGATCACGAGCGTGTCGTTGAAGTAAATGCCGCTGTCGTCGTTGAGGCCGACGGTGCCATCCAGGAAGTGGTTGTAGGACGAATCGTTGTTGTTGTTGAGCTGGATCGAATCCAGGCTCGACAGCGTTGCGCCGACGGGCAGCAGCATGGCTTGCCCTTCGCGCAGCACGAGGCTCAGGCCGTTCGTGATGAGGACCTGGTCGGCGTCGGTGTTGGCGTTGTTGGTGTCGGCCTCGCCGAACCAGCGGCCTTGGTTGTTGATGTTGATGTTGTCGACGCGCGTTATCGCGCCAACGCCGGCCACGGCGTCGCCTTCTTTGGCGAGCGAGATGATTTGGGCGTAGGCGAAGCCTGGTGCGAGCGCCAGGGCGGCGCCGACGATCAGATGGGTGCGAATGGGGGGCATCGGGGACGACTTTGAGGACGTGGCGGAGACGGCCGTGGCCGTCGACCCTGCCTGTCTTGACGGGGCTCATCCCGATTCTCGACAGACTCCAAGAATCCGCAACTCCAAACCCGGGCTGCTCGGGGCGCCACGACGCTCAACGCGCCCGAACCGCACACCTACAACCCCGCGGTCCGCGGTCCGCGGTCCCGGGCGCGAACGCCCGTCAGCCGCGGCGCTCGAGCGCTTCCACCGCTGCCCGCAGGCGCGGATCGATCGGCTGTTTCGCGCGCCGCACCTTGTCCCACGCGACGAGCCGCGCGCGTGCTTCGCACCACACGACCCCGTCGCCGAGGGAGCGCACGCGGTACGCCTGCTCGAACGAGGTGTTTCCGATGTGCATCGTCGCAAGCCGCACCTCGACCCGTTCACCTCCGCGGCCGGGCGCGGCGAACTTCACGTTGCACTGGGCCAGCACGAAGGGGAACGCGCCCTCGGGCTCCATCAGCTTCAGCGATCGGAAGTAATAAAGCCGCGCTTCCTCGAGCAGCGTCAGGTAGACCGCGTTGTTGAGGACCGACTGGTTGTCTTCATCGGACCAGCGCGTGACGAGCTCGATCCGCGTGCCGAGCCGATCATCGGGCGGAACGTCGATCGATTCCACGCTCAGGACTCCGTCAGCACACGTTCGAGGAATGCACGCGTTTGTGCCCACGCGGCTTCGGCGTTCGCGGCGTCGTAACGCGCGCTGGATGGGTTCGCGAACGCGTGCTCCGCGTCGTAACGCAGGATGCGATGCTGCACACCGGCCGCCTCCAGCGCCGCTTCGAACGCGTCGACTTCGGGGTTGGGAATCGATGCATCGCGCGTTCCGAATACACCCAGAACGTCAGCTTTGATCGCCGCAATCCGCTCGGGATCATCTACGAGCTGGCCGTAGTAGATGACCGCGCCGTCGAGCTGGGGTTCCGCGATCGCGAGCTCGAGCGACCACTTGCCCCCGAAGCACCACCCCAAACTCGCTACCCGTGGCGCCTGGATACGCGGATGGTTGCGCACGTACCAATGGGCGGCCGCGAGTTGTTTGCCGGCCGCGTCGGTGTCGACGGCGCGCATCGCCGCCAGCGCTTCTTCGCGCGTGGTTGCGACCACACCGCCGTAAAGGTCCACGGCGAGCACCGCATATCCAAGGGCGGCCACACGATCGGCCCAGTGCTCGATGTGTTCGTTCAAACCCCACCATTCGTGGATCAGGATCACCGCGGGCAGCGCATCCGTCGCACCCGGCGGCAGGGAGAGGTAACCGTCCATTCCGGCGCGGCTTCCCTGGGGTTCGACACGCAAACGCGCGCCCAGGCGCGGGGGCGCGGCTTCACCGGTCAGATCGTGGAGCGCCGCAAACGCGCTTTCGTCGAGCGCGCCGGTCCAAACACCCGCCGGGTCGCCTGCGGCGGGTGTTTGGGTCGGAGCGTTGGCGTGCTTTTCGGAGCACCCCGGCGCGAGCGCGAGCGCGAGGGCGAGGGTTAGGCACGAAATCAGGAGTCCGTTGGCGAAGTGCATGGTGCGGTTCTACTTTCCTGCGCCCCGAAATCGATGGCGCGATCGGCAGAACGAGCTCGCATTCTTCGCCGCGATTCAAGTCGGACGGCCCTGCCTGATGCGTTCGGCGCCCGCCGACGACTTTGGCTCGTCGGTTCGCGACGCTGAGGAACAACATTGGCTCGGGCTCCTACGGCTCCTCGATCATCCCGTCCGCCGCCAGCACCGCGACGGTTTGCCGGTAGCGGCTCATAAGCACCACGGGCAGGCCGCTTGCGTGCCCCAGATCGTAGGGGCGCACATCACCCACT
>Ga0163147_10001146_pt1 | contig 40781 bp, 44 predicted proteins | sample OliLakLV19MP6G1_FD_148597 | JGI IMG/M metagenome (GOLD analysis project Ga0163147, IMG submission 148597) | Freshwater microbial mat bacterial communities from Lake Vanda, McMurdo Dry Valleys, Antarctica- Oligotrophic Lake LV.19.MP6.G1 | ecosystem: Environmental > Aquatic > Freshwater > Lake >...
AGAAGAAACTAAGCGCATGAGACTGGACAATCTGCGCCATGTTCATGATCCGGCGCAGGCTCTTGGCTGTCGGCGGGATGGATACCGCTAGCAGCTCATCGCAAGCCTTTGCCGATGCCATCAAATGGCTGACCGGGCAGATCCCGCAGATACGTGCCATCAGGGACGGCATTTCGTGAAAGGGGCGTCCTTCCACAAATTTTTCAAAGCCGCGTACTTGCGTGACGTGGAATTCTGCATTCTCGACACTTCCAGAATCGTCCAGATAAAGTGTGATTTTGGCGTGACCTTCAATCCGCGTCACGGGGTCTATGAGGATTTGTTGTGCCATGATTCTTAGTGCTTCCTAGGCGCCAAAGCGTGTTTTGCCGCTCAAATCGGGTTTACGTCCAGCGAGCAACTCGGAAAGAACGTACAAAATAGTGTTGGCTGAAGGCGGGCAACCGGGAACATAAATATCTACCCTGACGACAGAATGAACTGGACGCACAGTATCCAGCAAACGGGGTACTTTGTCGTTGGGTAGCTGCGGGTTAAACAGCGAAGGGTCAAGATAGGCGCGTCGCAGGACTGATTCTGCGCCAATCGTATTACGCAGCGAAGGCACGTTCCCTGTTACGGCGCAGTCGCCCAGCGAAATCAGTGTGGTCGTATGCTGGCGGATATGCCTGATTTTTTCGAGGTCAGCCTCGCTGCTGACAGCCCCCTCGACAAGTGTAATATCCACTGCCTCTGGAAAATTTTTTTGATCTACTAACGGACTATAAACTAGTTTAATCTTGTCAGCCAATGCCAGTAATTCCTCATCAATGTCGAGGAATGACATGTGACAACCAGAACATCCGTCAAGCCAAACGGTTGCTAAACGTATTTTGGTCATTTTCGATTCTCCCGCATCACCGATAAATAGCCCAAGAAATCTCGCCGTTTGGTCATTTCGGATACGGATTTGCCTTTTTCGAAGAGCGCACCCGTCGGGCAGATGTGGACACACTTGCTACAGCTCGTGCAAGTCGGCGACTCGCCCCAAGGCTGGTTCAGGTCCGAAATGACCTGCGATTGAATGCCGCGCCCCATAAGATCCCAGGTGTGCGCGCTTTCGATTTCATCGCAGACACGAATGCAGCGCGTGCAGAGGATGCAGCGATTCGGGTCGAGGGTAAACAAAGCGTGTGATGCATCGACCTTGCGCTCTGGATTTCGATAGGGGAGAAGGATATGATCGATACTCAACTCTTGCGCTTTATTCTGTAGTTCGCAATGTCCATTGGAGACACAAACTGAGCAAACATGATTGCCTTCGGAGAAAAGCATCTCCACGATCATTCGCCGATACGCAACAAGCTGTTCAGTCTCCGTATAAACTTCCATGTCCTGCTGAATACGGGTCACACAGGCAGGGAGAAGCTTAGATGTACCTTTGACTTCCACCAAGCACAGGCGACACCCACCGAGCGCAGAAAGCCCTTCTAAAAAGCAGAGAGTTGGGATAGGGATGTTGTGTTCCCGGGCGACTTCCAGAACGGTTGCATCTTCGCGTCCGCTGAATTCCTGATCATTTATTTTCAAAGTGAGGACGCGCGTGGTCATTGCAGTACCCCTTCTTTGTCATGATGGATCTTGCAGACACCGGCAGGGCACACCTTGTCCACAATGTGCGCCAGATATTCGTCGCGGAAGTAGCGTAATGTACTCTTAACCGGATTGGGAGCGCCTTGCCCCAAACCACACAGACTCGTCTTGGAAACCATGTCGGCTAATTTTTCGAGCAGTTCCAGATCACCGAGTGTGGCTTCGCCTCGAGTAATCTTGTCCAGCAGATCGTACATATGTGCTGTGCCGACACGGCAAGGTACGCACTTGCCACAGGATTCGGTCATGCAGAATTCCATAAAGTAGCGGGCTACGTCCACCATACAGGAGGTGTCGTCCATGACGATCATGCCACCCGAACCCATATAAGTACCGAGAGGCAGCAGCGAATCGTAGTCGACCGGCGTATCAAGATACTGTTCGGGTATGCAACCGCCGGATGGTCCACCGGTCTGCACGGCTTTGAATTTGCGTCCATCAGGGATTCCGCCGCCGATGTGCTCAACAATTTCACGCACGGTCATACCCATCGGGACTTCGATCAATCCAGTATTAACAATCCGTCCAGAGAGGGCAAAGACCTTTGTGCCTTTGCTTTTTTCGGTACCGATAGCGGCATACCAATCGCCCCCGTTCTGGAGAATCGGTGCTATGTTGGCATAGGTTTCCACGTTATTGTTGAGCGTAGGCTCCCCCCACAAACCATGTTCAGCGGGGAAAGGTGGGCGCGGACGGGGAGTGCCTCGTTTACCCTCGATGGAAGCGATGAGAGCCGTTTCTTCACCGCAGACGAAGGCGCCTGCACCAAGGCGGATTTCTACATCAAAACTGAAGGCGGTTCCTAATATCGAAGTTCCGAGTAAACCCCGTTTTTCCGCTTGGCGAATAGCGGATTTTAAGCGTTTGACTGCCAGCGGATATTCAGCGCGAACATACAAAAACCCCTGAGACGCGCCGACCGCATAGGCAGCGATGGTCACACCTTCCAGGACACGGAATGGGTAATCTTCCATAACACTGCGATCCATAAAAGCGCCGGGGTCACCTTCATCCCCATTGCAGATGATGTACTTTTGTGCACTCTGTGCTTTGGCGACGGTATTCCACTTTAAACCGGTTGAATAGCCTGCTCCGCCACGACCGCGCAGTCCGCTGCGTGTCACCTGGTCGATTACTTCGACTGGTGTCATTTCGGTTAAAGCTTTCGCGAGTGCGTTGTAACCTCCGGCTGCGATATAGCTCTCGATGCGTTCGGGGTCGAGTTTGCCACTGTACTCCAACACAATACGGTGCTGCTTTTGATAAAAGTGCGCGTTCAAATCTGCCTGCAAATGGTTGACTGGTTCCTTGCCCAGACTATCCAGGATTTCTGGCACATCGCCCAGCTTCACACCTTGATACAGGATGCCAGTCGGTTCCACTGAAACCATCGGCCCCTTAGCACACAGTCCGCGACAACCGCCGCCCGTTATGGCGCACATTTTGCCCAGTCCACGCTGTTCCACTTCATGCTCAAATGCGATTTTGATTTCATCACTGTGTGCGGAAAGACAAGCGGTACCACTACACACAAACAGGTGGTGATTAAACTGTGCCTGCTCTTGCCTTTCGTCTACGGCAATTTTGTTCAGTTCTTCAACTATCATGGTTCACCCATTCCTCAATTCGCGTGATGGCATCCTCTGGTGTCAGATTACCGACCACTTCACCGTCAAAAACTCCTGCTGCTGCCAGACCACATGCGCCTAAGCAGCGTGCCACAAGCAGAGAGGCTTTCTTGTCCGGGGTGGTTTGACCCGGTTTCAACCCCTGTTGTGTGTAGATAGCATCCAGAATTTGGCGAGCGCCCTTAATGTAACAGGCAGTTCCCAGACAGACTACGCAGGTGTGTTCTCCCTGTGGCTTGAGGGTGAAGAAGTTGTAGAACGTAGCGACACCGTAGACCAGACTCAAAGGTGTGTTAAGATTTTGAGCGACATATCGCAGCGCCGCATCATCCAGATAACCGAAAGCTTCCTGAGCAGAATGCAGAGCCTCGATCACCGCATCACGTTCAAAGCCATGCCGTCGCATGGTAGCAGTAACAATTCGCCACCGCTTGTCGTCGGACGGGGCTTCCACTGTTTTTCCAGAGCTAGATCGCATAGCTCACTCCAAAAGGCGAATTAGAACGACATTCAATCTTCTCGAAGGATACTTGATTCGAAGAAAGCCTATACCTACCGAAGCTCATTTCTTGCAAGTGACAAATCTCACTCCTAGCGTAAAAACATAAGATTCTAGATCGCCTTGTAAAATTATGGTCAAAATGCTATATATTTACTATTATCATAATATGATCAGAAATTCAACGCTAACGCTCGTCTTGGACAATTTCGACCGCCCGGTTCGGTGACCTATCGTAATCCCTTCCGCGAGTACATCGATGCGCAAATTCGCGCCGATCTGTTTGGTTATACCGCGCCCGGTCTGCCAAAGATTGCCGCCCAGCGCGCGTGGCGCGATGCCCGCATTTCACACGTAAAAAATGGCGTCCGACCGTCTGCTGTCCGGCGCAAAGCCAGCAAACTGAACTGATGACCCAAGCGCAGCAGCAGACGGACGGGGCGCACCAGCAAGCCAACGAACAGCGCGGCGATGGTCAGCGGCAGCTCACGACGGCGCAATGCGAGAACCAGCGGCGGATTCAGCGCGCTCAAGAGGACGGCTGGCGGACGCAGCAAGACGGCGAAGCGCAGGCGGACAGCATCCGCAATCAGGCGACACAGAATAAGAATGACCGGATCAGTCAGCCAATGACGAACTAGCCCGCGCTCAGGAAAACCGCGACAAGAATTGGAACGACGCCGAACGCGCCCGGCAAAACGCGGGGAAATAAACCGCTCGTAAGCAGGGGAGACCCGGCATGGTCTCCCCTACCGATGCCGCGATTTAGGTGCAAGACCACCGATGGCGGCTTGCAGGCGCAGCAGCAGCGCGTCGTAAGCCGCCTCACCATGTGGGGCGGGGTCGATGATACCCTGTCGCTAGGGATAAAAGCTCGCCCCCTGCAAAGCCTCATTCAGCCGACCATGACACGCCAGCGCGTTGGCGTCGGCTCCCGGCGTGTCACGGTCGAACAGGAGGGCGATATGGGCGGCGAGGGTGGCATCGCTGTTTGTAATCAGACTGATAACCGGGTCAAAGCCATACGCAGCGGTCTGAGAGACGGCGATCTTGTTCGCATCTCTCATCCTCTTCTTGAACATAGGATACTGCATTTAGCCCTGTGTCCAATCTTCGGGGGTCACTACACATGCACGGCGCGGAACACGTCAGCGGGTTCGACCTATCGTCAATGAACATGCCTACTCGTCTTACACATAAAAACGACCTCCGGTGCTTGCGGCATACGGAAATCGTTTTTATGTCAGCGTTATTAAGCTCAGTTTCTTTATGAGCTAGACGTTAAGCCTCATCGTTGCTAGAGGTTCGCGCCTAGTCCTTAAAAAGACTGTTAACCTTTGATCAATCTGTTAAATTACGCTTCAGTGTAGGATAAGTGACCCAAGCGCAATTCATAGATGAAGAGCACGAGGAACACAACCCCTAGTATCGCAAGGAATACGCCACCTGATATAACCCCTGTGGCAACATTATCCCAGCCGTATGCTGAGAGCAGCGTTCCCCGAAGGGTACTACCCGTCAACATCGTGGTGCGAAGGTTTGAGACTGTTGCTAACCTGGCTTGTGCGTCGTCAATTAAAGCTTGATCACCAGCTTGCGTGGCTGTGGCGACTTCGGCACGCAATCCGCGCTGTATTCCGCCTAATGTTGCGTAGACAGCCCCTGGATAGCCCGCCTCATCGGCAGATTCGCGCATGTGTAACCCTATCAACGCTGAGTAAGCTTGGGCTTGGTTGCCAGTAGTGAGGGCTTGCCCAGCATTCTCGACGAGTCCGGGGAGCGCTCGTTCTTCGTCCGAAAGCTGATCTGCTGCCGAAAAATTGATTTGCTGAGCTACCAGTTCGTTGCGAATGTTATCTTGTATGAACCGTCCGAATAACAATGCGCCGCCACCCGCTACAAGACCTCCGATACCGAGAATGATCCAGAGTAATAGTACTCTAGACCACATTGCCGCCGAGAGACGTTTGTTCAGGTAGTTCATGATGTGACTCCTTTGAGTGATAGTTTAAGGATAGCGCAAATTACTATCGTAACTACTCAGCCATCGCGGTATCTTCACTGGGTTATGACCCTATATAAGCCTTAGATGTCCATAAAGAACTTCGTGGCACGAAGATCACGACCAAAATCCACTACAAAGTGGTCTATTGTCAACCGTTATGAGCCAAAAAGTCGTGATGGCTGAGTAGTTACTTACTATCGCGAAATTTTACTACACCGCGTTATATTTCTAACTTTCAGCGTAATAGTTTGGCGATTGCACAAAATATAACAAATTACTAAATTCTCTTAGCACCATAGCGAAGCACTAGATTAACAGCGCGCACGAACAAGGAATACCTATCCTCTTCTCACCATATGAAATTACAAAATAAAAGACCTATGAAATTTCAGCAACCATCTTACACACTTTAGACCAAGTGAGTTGACTTAAACCTAAGTCGCATCTTTAAGCAGGCATTTTTGAAAACCTTTCTACATTATCTATCAAGACAAGAGTACGCTATAGTGAGATTCATCACAGGTATAGATTACAACTATCACATCGCCAAATGACATTTTCTCTGTCCACCAAACCCTTGCCAGATCAAGCCTTTGTGTTCACTGTGCAGCGGACACTTGAAGGCGGCATAGTCGCGTCCACGAAAGCGCGGCTTGCCGAGGTCGCGCTCGACGAGTTGACGCAGATCGAGCTGTGCTTTGAGTTTTTCTACATCGATCATGGTGTTTACCCACTTTCGTCACTGCCTTTGCCGCTGTTCTTCGGATCGTTGAGTGCCATGTACGGATACGCCGGGAACATCGTGTAGAAGTACGTCCCAATCGTCCACAAGGCGAGGATCGCGCTCTCGATCTCCGAACGAAAATCGACGTACTGAGTGAACAGGTCATGTAACATCGCCGGGTTCAACCGTCTTGCCTTTCAGGAAGCGCTGAATGTGGCTGAAGCGCCAGCGCATCAGGAAATCCGAGCCTTCTGGCAGGACACGCAGCGCGACCTCTTTACCGTTGAGGGCGATGATTTGCGCGTCGCTCAAGCGCACCAGTTCGCGTGACGATGTAACAAGATACGGCTGCGAAATCGCGCTGGTCAAAGTCTTCAACTACCGCCTTTATCGCTTGCACACGGGCTGTCAGTGGATGCAACTGCCGATTGCGCCTTCTCGAAAAGACCCCGAAAAAAAGAGACCATGCAGGACAGGTTCAGCGGAAATGGATATACAGGCACCGAGACGGAGTGGACGTCCAAGAACCGACGCAGAGGTGGAGTGTTTGGTGCTTCAACTTGCCCGTACAAATGACTGGGGGAACGGTAAGATTGCAGGGGAGCTACTCAAACTGGGGATAGATGTCAGCGATCAAACGACCGCCAATAGTCTTAAACGTCATGGCATTTCACCCCTCCCTCAACGTCGTCCCTCGTTGAGTTGGCGACACCTCATGACCCATTACAAAAAGAGGCTTTTGCACCTTCGTGTGATTTTGGATTGCCTTAATTATTGTTAGGCGATGTCAAATGATGATCAGAAGCCGGCGAAATCGGCACCGTTACCGAAATCGTTGTACCAATACCAATCTGACTCGAAGCCGTGATCGTTCCGCTATGAAGTTCGACAATCTGCCGTGCGATAGCAAGTCCCAACCCAAAGCCGCCCTGCGCGCGGGTTCGGGCGCGATCCACGCGATAGAACCTGTTGAAAATCTGAGCAAGTTGATCGGTTGGGATACCGATACCTGTATCGGAAATATCGAATCGTACGCGTCCATCAAGCCGAATCAAAGTGACCGTAATCATGCCACCTTCTGACGTATATTTGATGGCATTATCCAGCAGGTTGAGTGCAAGCTGAATGAACCGTTCCTCATCCACATTCACGACGATGGAAGCCGAAATGTGGCGTGAAATGATGATATGTTTGTAGTTCGCCGCCGCTGTGAACTGGTCAGCTGTAGTGTGCAGCAGCAGCGATAAATCAGTCGGTTGGCGTTTTAATGCCATTTGCTGTGTATCCGACCGTGCCAGCATCAAAAGACTGGTCGTTAGATGCGTCATACGGACGACCTCACCACGCAGGTTCTCAAGTACATTTTGATAGACGTTTGAAGTGCGTTCCTGTTCGAGGGCAACATCGAGACCAGTCTGCATGATGGATAGCGGCGTGCGCAGTTCATGCGCGGCATCGGCGGTAAATTGTTTTTGTCGCTGAAATGCTGCTTCGATCCGGTCGAGCATCTGGTTGAATACCCCGCTCAATTGCCCTAACTCATCATCTGGCATCGGCGTGGTGATCCGGCGCGACAAATCACGCTCATTGATCTCATGAGCGATGCGCGTGAGCGCCTTCACCGGTTGCAAGGCGCGTTGGGCGAGGAACCACCCACTCAGGGCGCTAAGCACCGCTGTCAGCCCAACCGACACGATCAGCAACCTCAGGATTTGCCGCTGCGTGTTCAGGACATCGTTGAACGACTGCCCCACTTGCAAGCCATACTGATCGTTTTGCCCGAACCGCTGCGTGAAAATGCGCACGACTTGTTGTGGATCGCTTTGGAGTGCAAATGTCTCAATCGCTTGTGCGTTTGCAGGGATATGAACGGGAATTGGATAACGCTGACTCTCGTCGAGGATAGCGCCGGTGCTTAAATCAATCACCCGAATGAAAAACAGGCGGTCGCGCAGATACGTCACCGACGCGATGCTGGACTCATCGAACTGGAAGTTGATGTCGTCCTCGTCGGCATTCTCCACATCTTCCAGTGTCCCGCTCACCTGCACGCTGACCGTTTTCAAATTCTCATCGAACTGGGTCGTCAGCCATTGTGATGTGATTTGAAAGAAAGCGAAGCTCAAGACCACTTGGATCGAGGACAGCAGCACCAATGCCAAAAGCGCTAACCGCCAGCGCAGCGATTTAGGCTGTCGTCGCGTCCACCAGTTGGTAACCCGTACCCCGAAGGGTGCGGATGTATTTGTTTTCATAGTCGTCATCAATCTTTCGGCGCAGATAGCGGATGTAGACATCCAAGACATTCGATTCCGGCGTGTAATCATAGTTCCAGAGATGCTCGGCAATCAGGGTACGGGAAAGCACTTGGTTCGGATGCAGCATCATGAATTCGAGCAATTCATATTCTTTCGCCGTGAGTTCGATGAGCTTGTCCCCGCGTTTGGCGGTATGGGTGACCCTATCGAGCTGGAGATCGCCCACGATCAACACGGCGTTGGCATGAGGGGTATCGCGGCGCGTGAGCGCGCGCAAGCGGGCGAGCAGCTCACGAAAGGCAAATGGTTTGACCAGATAATCATCCGCGCCGCTGTCTAATCCCTGCACCCGATCATCGACTCCATCCCGCGCCGTCAGCATCAGAATAGGCGTATCAATGCGTCGATTTCGCAGAATACGGCATAATTCGATGCCATCGATACCGGGCAACATCACGTCCAGGATCAGGACATCGTAAGGGAAGTTCAGCGCCCAATGCAGTCCATCTTCGCCATTGTCCGCGGTATCGACGGCGTAACGCTGTTCCTCAAGTCCCTGCCTAAGAAATGCCAACATTTTCACTTCATCCTCAACCAACAAGAGGCGCATACGATTTTTCCTCGATGACATTCAAACAAAACTGTCGCTGTTGAAAGTTAATCAGGGATTAAATGCGTCACGTGGTGCTTGTTTGACCAGTCACCACGTTTGCCATGACCATAGCCAAACCCATTTAACCATTTAAACCCCAATTTACCTTCGGGCGATTTACTACGAGTCATTCGTTGATCAGCTTGAAGGACACATAGTATGACGAACACAGCGATACAAACGCATGAACTGACTCGGAAGTATGGCACTCATACCGCCCTTGATCGGCTCACCCTTACGATTGCACAAGGCGAAATCTTCGGCTTCCTAGGGCATAACGGCGCTGGCAAAACGACGACCATCAACCTGCTGACGACACTCCTGCTGCCGACCTCCGGCGAGGCACAAGTCTGCGGGTTCGACATCGTGAAAGACAACCTCGCGGTGCGTCAACACATCGGTTATGTGCCGGAAAATGTACGACTCTACAACGATCTGACTGTCGCGGAAAATTTAGGCTTCTTCGCGGCGCTGTCGGGGGTGCCACAGATTAAAACGAAGATCGTGCAAGTTCTGGCAATGCTTGGCTGTGAAGGCTGGGAAAGCCGCCGCGTGGGTGGGTTCTCGAAAGGAATGCGTCAGCGGATTGGGATCGCCCAGGCGCTGCTGCATCAACCAGACGTGCTTTTCCTAGACGAACCCTCGTCGGGACTCGATCCCGAAGGCACACGCGACATCGGCAATCTCATCAAACAACTCAACCACGAACACGGCATCACGATTTTTATGAACACGCATCAACTGGCTGAGGTGACCAAACTGTGTACCAGCATCGGCATCATGAGTCATGGGCGACTGGTGGTCGCCGACAAACTCGCCAGTGTGATAGCGCGTTTCCCGACCGATCAATCGCTTGAGGATATTTACCTGCACTTCGAGCATGGACAGGCGGAAACGGTGATGCTGTCATGAACCCGACCCTGGTCATTGCGCGCAAAGAGATTCGCGCCGCCTTTCGTAACAGACTGTTCCTGATCATCACGGTGCTATTTTTGGGGCTGTCGGTGCTGTCCGTCTATGTCGGCAGCGTCACGAAACGCGCCGAAATGCGCATCTACGATGAGCGCGTCGCTGTCCTGATGGCGGAGGGCGCGACAGCAGTCCCTGCCGCGCCAGAAATTCACACTTTGACCATCCTGTCCAACCTCACCCAATACATTGCTATCGTCGGTGCGATTGTGGGCGTGATCTTGGGGTACAACGCTTTGATCGAAGAGCGTGAAGCGGGTACGATGCGACTTATCCTGACGCGCCCCGTCTATCGTGATCGACTGTTGACGGGAAAGCTGCTCGGCGGCGGGGCAGGCATCGCCATCCTTTTAGGGCTGGCGTTCGCCTTCAACCTACTCTTGCTGATCACGTTCGGCGGGATCATGCCCACCGGGTTGGAGGTGCTGCGGCTCTTGATCCTGATCGTCATTGGTCTGGTCTACATGATGCTGTTTTTCACAGTTTCGATGCTGCTGAGTATCCGCCTGAAAGACAGCGCGACCGTCTTCCTTGTCTCGCTCGTTCTGTGGATGTTAGTCAGCTTCGTCATTCCGCAGATGGCACAGACCCAAATGGCGAACAGCACCGTCATCAACAGCATCAGTGGCATGACCAACACCATTCCGCAGGAGACCGCCGCATCACGCGCGACCAATTTCCTATCCCCCACCTGGCATCTCCAGCAAATCGGCGCAGAACTCTTAGAAGTCGCGCCGGGCAGCGCGGCACTGGAGGGGACGACGCTCATGGGAGACAGCGCGGGCGCATTGTTCATCCTGCTCATCCCGTGTGTCATTGCCGGAGCAATGAGTTACATCCTGTTTCTGCGTGATGAAACCCTCGTGTTGGAATAGGAAAGCACATCATGACCACAAAACTATTCATCCTCCTGTGGGCGATAGCCTTCACCCTGATCGCTGCAATCGTCGTCAATGCGGATGCTATTGCCATTGAACAGACACTACAGGCGGGGTCAGCGGTGCAAATCGCACTCGAAATCAAGAACGATACATCAATGAATCACGACTACGCATTCAGCATCACTGGGTTTCCGTCTGGAGTGACTTCTCGTTTCGCCCAAAATGGGACGGTCGCAGAGCGTGTGGCGCTTGCCGCCAACAGCGCCAAGACGGTGGTACTACGGCTTACCACCGCGCCGGAAACAGCAGTCGGGCAGTATGTCGGTGAAATCAACGCCGCCCGCGACGATGGGTTCAGCGTGACGATGCCCTTGGTGTTGAACGTCGAAAACACCTACGCGCTGCAAATCGTCAGTCAGACCTTGAACGCCACGACGTTCAGCGGTCAGGAATTCACTTTCAATGTGACCGGCTTGAATGCCGGTGCGGCAGCCATCACAAATGCCGCTTTGCGCCTCGATCTGCCCGCACGCTGGATTGCCCAGATCGAGCCGCAATCGAGCGCGCAAGTCGAACCCGGCGCGCAGGTCGAATACACCATTCGCATCACCGTGCCAGCGACACAGGCGGCGCTCGATCAACCGCTGACGTTTGCGTGGGTCAGCGATCAGGCGACCAGCGCTGATGCCAGCCTAAATGTGCGGGTGCAGGACAACCCGAACTTCCTGCCCATCGCCGCTGGGATTGGCGTACTGGCAATCTTGGGTGTGTTCTTCTACTTTCGCAAGCAGGGTCGTCGCTAAAGCGGCAGAAGGATCACAAACTCATGACAACACGCGCCTTATCGACCCCGCGTAGTGCGGGACGACGGACTATTGGGGTGATCGCCCGCAAAGAGATCACCGATGCGTTTCGGAATCGCCTCGTAATCATTGCGCTCATCATGTTGCTCAGCCTCGCACTGGTCGCGGTGGGTTTAGGTGCGGTGCAGGTTCGCGCTCGCGTCACCGAATACGAACAGTCGGTACAAGTGCTGCGCGATTTAGGGCGCACCGAAATTCCGCCCATGCCCGACCTCAACCCGCTCGCGGTCTCGAAGAACTTCATCAACTATCTGGCGATGGTTGGGGCGCTGCTGGCGATGATCTTGGGAAACACCACTATCGTCAAAGAACGGACGGCAGGCACACTGCGGCTGATCCTGTCGCGTCCCGTCTACCGCGATCAATTTCTCACTGGCAAAATCATCGGTAATGCAGCACTGCTCGCAGGAATGCTATTGGTGGTCGGTCTGGTCACCCTTGTGGCAGTCGGCGTGATCGGCGGCGTGTGGCTGACCCTCGATCAGGGGATCAAGCTCATGCTGACGATGGTCATGTCGTGGCTGTATATGCTCACGTTCTTCCTGCTGGCGCTGCTGCTGGCGCTGCTGCTGGCGCTGCTGCTTAACGACAACCAAGCCTTGCTGCTGACCGTGATCGTCTGGCTGGTGTTCGCCTTCATCTTTCCGCAAATTGGCGACACGATGGACTTAGACAACCAACTGCCCGGCGGATTCTTTGCCGCCATCGGTATCGGTCATGATCAGGAACAGCAGGCGCTCGCCAACTTTCGCTGGTACGAAAGTGTTCGGGATGGGGTCGAGGAATTGTCACCAACCAAACACTACGAGCGGATTAGTTTTGCACTTCTGGGCGTGAAGCCTCAGTTTGCAGCCAATACATGGTCGGAAGTAGTGACGCTCAAAGCCAATAACATCGTCGGGCTGCTCGTGCCTGTCATCCTGTTGGCGGGCGCATCTTATGTCATCTTTCTCCGCCGTGACCGCTAGCCAATATCTCCTGAAATCCAAAGTTGTCCAGCAGCAGATGTGTCGGGCAGTTTTTTTTAGGCGCTGTCGGAATTGCTTGACTTAAACTGTAATTTACCTGCGCGCTGTTTACTAAAGACATCAACCGACCTGCTCGAAAGGAGTTTGACCATGAAGAAGCCATTACTCATCGTTTCGTTCGCTGCTGTCGCCCTGCTCGTCAGCGCAGCATGTGGCGGCAGCCCCGCAAGCTCGCTCCCGAACACACAGATACCGGGGAGCGCCGCTGCGACCAACACGGCTGTGTCATCGATATCCTCCACAATGGTGACGAACCGACCCGATGCTGATGGCGATGGACTTCCTGATAACACAGAGTCGTTACTGATGACCGACCCCAACAATCCTGACACGGACGGGGATGGACAGAATGACCTTGTGGACACGACCCCGATCTTCACCGATACCCTGATCGTGGAGACCAGCACAACCGTAGGGTTCACCCTCAACAGCATTCTGGTGGAAAACAATGTCGATGCGAACAATCAGGCGGTCTCGGATCACCTTGAACTCTCCATCACTAACACGAGCGGGACGGCTTTGACGGGCTTCGACATCTACTACACCATCAGCGACCCGACGGCTGGCACGGTAGAAGGTTACTACCGCACCATGCCCGACTTTACGCTGAACGCGGGTGAAACCAAGTCGGTTCATATCGATAACGCTGAACTGCCCGATCATTTCAGCGCCAATCTGAACAGTCTGTTCTACATCAACCAAAATCAGCTTGTCATCGAAGCGACGCTGCACGCGGGCGGCTACGTGCCGCAAACGATCTCCGTCATGAAAGACCCCGGTGGCGAAGGCGGCGTGGAGTAGTTCTCAACTTGTAAGGTTCGCTTGCTCAAATGAACATGAACATAAAGGAGTCTTCAAATGTCTACTGTTCGCACCAACATCGAATCAACCTCTCCCTTCGCAGATACAGCCGCTATGCAAGCCGGCATGGGCATTGCGTTCATCATCGTCGTTGGACTACTGCATCTGGTGGAAGCGCCTGATAATTACGGTGAAGCTGCGTATAAAGGTATTTTGTTCGCGCTCAATGGGGCGGCTGCCGTGGCTGCCGCATATGGAATCTACCGTCACGAGGCTTGGGGTTGGTGGTTAGGCTTGCTCGTATCAGGTGGCGCACTTATCATGTATATCATCAGCCGCACTATCGGATTACCCATCATCGGCATAGACGATGCGTGGTTTGAACCGATTGGGCTGTTGTCGCTGCTGGTCGAGGCTGGATTCGTCGTCATGTTTGGATTGTACATGCGGCGACGCGCTTAAGGACCGTGCTGCGGATAAAGTGTCCCTCAGACTCGTAACAACATACCGAAATTTCCAGAGTGGGCGGTCTGCAAATGCTGATCGTCCCTCAACTGCCTATCTCGTTTAAGGGAATTAACATGATCGCTTATCTCCGGCGCATTTTTAGCACTATCGGCTTTGTCATCGTTACAGGGCTGGTGCTGAGCGGCGCTAGTCTCTATCTTTTTGCCAAAGTTGCTGAAGATGTTGTCGAACAGGAAACTATTGTTCAGGTGGATTTGGCACTCGCCAACGAACTGCACAGCATGGTGATCGCCAACAGCACGACGGTTCAGGTCTTCAAGTTCGTCAGTCTGTTTGGCTTTCAACTGCTTTTTGCCTTAGCTATCATTGTCGCCGTTATATTTTTGCTACGCAAACAGTGGTTTTACCTTCTGATCTGGGGCGTGACGCTGCTCGGTGGCAACCTCCTGAACGTGTTGATCAAGACGCTGTTTGCGCGCCCACGCCCGGTGTTTGTCGATCCGGTTGCGCTGGCAAACAGTTTCAGCTTTCCGAGCGGACATTCGATGCAGTCGTTGATCGCATACGGAATGGGAGCATACTTGATTTGCTTGATCGTGAAGAATCACTACGCACGCATCTTCATCGTCTTCGCGGCAGTCATGGCAATCGTGTTGATCGGCATCAGTCGGCTCTATCTGGGCGTACATTACTTGAGCGATGTCATCGGAGGTTTTACCGCAGGCGCGGTTTGGTTGGCGACCTGCATCACCGCGATCCGCGTCTACCGTTATCGCGCAGCACACCTTGCTAAATTAGTGAACACGAGTGACCTTATAGGATCGACGCCATGAGAGTTCTGATCGTCGAGGACGAAACACGCATGGCAGCACTTATACGGCAAGGATTAGAAGAAGAGGCTTACGCGGTCGATGTCGTCGCCGATGGCAGCGAGGTCATGGATTGGGTCAGGAGCGCCCACTATGACCTGATCATGCTCGATATTATGCTGCCCGGCATGGACGGAATCGAGGTATGTCGTCAGATTCGCGCCCACGGCTACATCATGCCAATCCTCATGCTGACAGCGCGTGATACGCTGACGGATAAAGTCAAAGGCTTGGACAGCGGCGCGGACGATTATCTCGTGAAACCGTTTGCCATCGAGGAGCTGACGGCGCGGTTGCGCGCGCTCGCACGCCGCGAAGGTCCCAGCAAAACGGTGGAACTTCAGGTAGGCGAGTTGGTGCTGGATACGATGACCAAGCGCGCACGGCGGGGCGCAGCGGAATTCGACTTAACCGGCAAGGAATACATGCTGCTCGAAACCCTCATGCGCCATCCGGGACAGGTGCTTAGTCGTGACCAGATCATCGAACATGTCTGGAATATGGATTTTGAGTCCGGTTCAAAACTTATCGAAGTCTATATCCATGCGCTGCGAAAGAAAATCGACGAAGGGCATGATCGTAAGCTCATCCAAACACTCCGTGGTTTAGGGTATCGGATCAGCGTCGATGAAAGTGCTGAATAAACTGCGTGTCCAACTGGTGCTGTGGACAGTCACCCTAGAAGCGATTCTGCTGTTGGTCTTCGCCTTAATCCTCATCTTCGCCCTGCAAAACTCCCAGAATCAGCAAATTAACGAAACGCTGCGCCTGAGCGCTGCGCAAATGAATGCCGTTGTCGATGTGGCAGCCGACAATGGGGTATCCCGTTACGTCATTCCCGCTGAAGACACCGCCGTGCTGCGCGGACGCGGCGTGCTGGTTTGGATCCTTAACCCTGATGGGATGATTGCCGCCACCGTGGGAGAAGCGAACAATACGCCCCTTCCAGTCTCCTTACCACCGCCGGGAGAGATCATGGACATTATCTTGCCCCACGACGAACCAGCCCGTCTCTTTGTGCTGACGCTGCAAGAGGGCAACCGATCACTGGGTAGGCTCGTACTCGCGGTGTCGTTGCGTACCGAACAAGTCTTTATACAGCAGGTGCTGTTGAGCTTGACGGTAGCGATCCCACTCGTTCTCATTTTATCTGCTGCCGGTGGGCTGTTCCTCGCCAATCGCGCGCTCTCCCCTGTCGCCTCGATTACGGCAACGGTCAGATATATCAGCGCGGATGATTTGAGCCAGCGTATTCACCTGAATACTCAGGATGAGATCGGGCAGTTAGCCCATACCTTTGATGCCATGTTGGAACGACTACAGAATGCCTTTCAGCGGGAACGCCAGCTCACATCGGATGTATCGCACGAACTTCGCACGCCATTGGGTCTGCTAAAAACACAGTTGAGCCTGGCGCGTTCGCGTCCACGCGAAGCCCCTGAACTTCTTCAGATGATGCGCGATATGGAGGGTGATGTCGACCAAATGACTCGTTTGGTCGAGCAACTGTTGACGCTCGCTCGAATTGAACAACGGGGATTACAGGATCGAACCCATGTTGACTTAGGTCAAGTCGTGGAGGCGGTGATCAGTCAGTTTCACGAGAAAGCCATCACACGCGGTATCGATCTTACGCTTGAACGTCCCAAACAAATCGACTTGACGATCCGAGGCGAAATCGAATCGTTGTTTCAAGTCTTCGCCAACCTGGTTGAGAATGCCATCAAATATACGCAGCCCGATGGTTTCGTCAGCCTTCAGATCGTCCGACATTGGGACGAGATTTCCGTCGCAGTGATTAACAGCGGCGAAGGGATTGCACCGGAACACCTCCCCCATCTTTTCGAGCGTTTCTACCGGGCAGATAGTGCACGTGCGCGGCAAACGGGTGGCTTCGGGCTGGGTCTGGCGATTGCGAGCGCCATAGTTCAATCGCATCATGGCAGCATCACTGCCGCAAGCCAACCCGGTTATAAAACGACGTTCACCGTGACACTGCCGGTGAACGGGGCATCCTGATGAAGAAGATAACCTCTTCATCAGGTGATTAAATGTTTAGGGTCTCTAATGGGATTGTTACGTCTTCGCCGGAAGCGCCGAATCGGGCATTTCGATGGCGCTGGCATCTTTCTTGGTGACCGCCAGATAGGTGACCATGAGCGCAATGGCGACCAAGAACAGCGCGCTCGTCCCAACACTACCCAACCCCAGACCGCCATCTTCGGGGAGCTGCGAGAACCAGTCACCGAGTGATGCGCCGAGCGGACGAGTGAGGATATAGGCGATCCAGAAGGTAAGCATCGGGTTGAGCTTGAAAGCACGATTGGCAACGCGCATCACGGACACATAGAAATATCGAGTCGTTCTGGGCATGGCAGTGTGTTTACGATTATTTTACCGACGGGTGAAGACGCGGGCGGACAGGAGTTAACAAGGCATCGAGCCATAACCTAAAACTAGCAGAGCAATTATGGCGACTAAGTTTACAGTTACACTCCCGACTTCATAGCCGTTTAATCGCCATTTAATTCTGGTAGCGCACATTGAGGGTGTTCGAGCTTGAACGCAAGCATTGTCATTCAAGTCTATGAGGAGTAAGTGATGAAAACCAATCGCAAGTTGGCGATGCCATCGTTGGTACTGCTGGCGCTATTGTTCGGCAGTTTTTCCCATCTTGTTGGGCACGTACAGGCACAGTCGAACACAGCAGATGAGCAGAAATGCATTCTGATCGGGGCTGAAACGGAATTGACCGACGATGAGAACGCCGGTGATGTCGGTGAAAACGAAGCGGTCGATGACGCCAATGAAGATGAAGCCGGCGACATCGATGCCCAGGACGCAGAAGGCACAGACGATGCCGAATCTGAAACCGATGCCACCGAATTGGACGATGCAGAAGCTACCACCACCTACACAGGCACGATTGCGGTCGATGAAGCGGCGTTTGTGGGCATGACCGATACTGATTACTGTTCCGCGCTGACTACGCTGGCGACGGTGACCGCCGAAGCTGCCCAGACGACTGCCGCCGCCGAAGGCACACCCACAATGGTGGAGATCGAAGTTGAAAATGGCTATCTCGTCTACGGTGTTGCGTTGGACGATGGGCGCGATGTCAAAATCGATGCTGGCAGCGGAGTGATCCTAAACATCGATGCGGCGGACGACACGGAATCGGGTGCCGATCAAATGGATAGTTCGGATGCCGTCGCGCCCGCCACGACCGGAATCACCGCAGACGAAGCCCAAGCGATTGCCGAGACCGAAACCGGCTCGACGACATTAGCCGTCGAATTCGATGTCGAAAATGGTGTACAAATCTTCGAGGTCGAAATGGCTGACGGCACGGATGTTCAGGTGAATGCCAATGACGGCACGATCATCCTGATCGAACAGCGGGATGCCCAGTAAACTGGTCTCCAATTTCTGAATACAAGTGCAGGAGCAAAAGCGCAGACAATATGTTCTGCGCTTTTGCGTGTCGTTTGATCCTTACGTAATGATTTTCTTTCTTTGCACGGTGCGTTATCATCAACAAGTTACGTCAAAAATTGTTTCTGTGGAATCGAAAATGCGAGTCAGTTGCAATTATTGATTGGAATAAATATTGCTTCAACTTCCTGAAATTCAGGCGTTGACTAGCTTGTCGGCTGATGGTCGGCTGCTGTTCGCAACGCGCATGGTTCGCCTCTTTGCCTACGGATTTCTCGCCATTGTACTGGGGTTATACCTAGCAGCACTCGGGATGAACGATACCCAAATTGGGCTGGTACTCAGCCTGACCCTGTTGGGCGACGCACTCATTTCACTGCCGATCACTATCGTTGCGGATCGAATCGGGCGTCGGCGTATGCTGATGATCGGGGCGGTACTGATGATATTTGCCGGTGTTGTCTTTGCGCTCACCCGCAATATCACGCTGCTAACGGTCGCCGCCATCATTGGCACCATCAGTCCCAGTGGAAACGAAGTTGGTCCCTTCCTCGCCATCGAACAGGCAGCCCTACCGCAAACTACCACAGACAAGCAGCGTACACAGGTCTTCGCCTGGTACAGTTTGATTGGGTCGCTCATGACCGGGCTTGGCTCGTTAGTAGGCGGCTTATTGGCACAGAATCTCCAAGCTGGCGGACGCACACCCTTGGAAAGTTATCAGGTTGTGATTATTGGCTATGCGCTGTTGGGCGGTGTGCTGCTGCTGCTGTTCACTCGCTTGAGTTCGGCAGTTGAGATTTCGCAGCCAATCCCGTCTTTGACCCTCCAAAGCTTATTCGGGCTGAACCGTTCACGAAGAATCGTTTACCGGCTGTCACTCCTGTTTATGATTGATGCATTCGCAGGCGGCTTGGTTGTTCAAAGCCTGGTGGCACTTTGGTTCAACCGCCGTTTCGGTGTCGATTCAGCCGTCATTGGCGCTATTTATTTAGGCGCAAATCTCTTTGCAGGCTTATCAGCACTGGCGGCAGCACGTGTGGCGGCGCGTTATGGATTGGTGAACACAATGGTTTTCACGCATGTTCCGTCCAACGTTCTGCTCATTCTGGTGCCATTGATGCCTACGTTACCGCTGGCAGTCCTGATGCTACTGGCGCGTTTCAGCATTTCACAAATGGACGTGCCGACGCGCCAGTCATACACGGTTGCGGTCGTTGATCCAGAGGAACGTTCAGCGGCAAATGGTGTCACGTCGCTTGCTCGAACGACGGCATCCGCGCTGTCGCCAAGCGTGACAGGAGCCTTGTTCAATGCAGGAGGCATTGGGTTAAGTGTACCTTTTTTCGTGGCTGGGGGACTGAAACTCCTTTATGACTTCTTGTTGTACCGCAGTTTTAAGGCAGTAAAACCACCGGAAGAACAATAGATAACCAGCTGCATCAGCAAATTCCAAGGATAACCTTCGTGCAACGCTGCACTATACTGCAAATTTGTCTAGGCAAGGTCGTGACAAAAGGCGATCTGACGGGGTTGCAGACAGCCGATTGAGCGCGGCAGTCAATGCCAGATTTTTGTGCAGGGTAGGTACATTGTGGACGATACATACTTCACACACGTCGAGCGCACTGCGTAACACAATGCCAACTTCATCAACGATTGCCTCGAATGAAGATGGAATGTCACCCTGATCGAATGCGTGTTTCAACGTGCGAATACGCGGGTCATGTGATCCCAGCAAAGGGTGAATCGCCATCTCCACATTCGGATTGAAGGACGCACCCTGTCCAGCAACCACACATACAGACTAGCCCAACTCGCTTAACATACGTGCCTGATGTGCAACGGTCGTCTCAACCCCACCAATACCCGCTGGAGCGGCGAAATGCAGCAGCGCAACTTTACCCTGCATTATGAGATCGCTTGCTCTGAGGGCGTGACACGCCTGCCAAATCATCGCGCTGCACATCTGCTAGTGGGACATTTGAACGGTAGGCGGCTGCCGCAATCGCGTGCGAGGCGACGGGCGACGAGATCAGCAGAAATAACAGCAGCCCAACCGCCTTCACCAGCGTACCTGGCAGCAGCAGCGCCAACCCGATCAGAAGACCGAAGATGCCCAAAGTCGCTACCTTACCCGACGCATGAATGCGTGAATAGACATCGGGCAGCCGCATGATACCGATCACGCCGACCAACGAAAAGAAAACACCCAAAACAGTGAATGTTGCTCCAACGATCTCCGTAATCATCAAAACATCCTCCCTTCAGACAAATAACGGGCGATAGCGAGTGTTGCCACGAACGAAAATGCCGCGAGTGCCAGCGCCACATCGACTACGAAGGCGGAACCCTGAATGATCGCCAACAGCACGATGATGCCGATGAGTAATGTCGTAATTGTCTCAATGGCTTGCAGCCGATCAACCGCGCTCGGTCCGATGAAAACGCGGTAGGCGCACGGCAGCAGCAGTCCAACCATGATGACGAGCGCGATTTGTACGATAGCATCCACGAATTCACTCACGACGACCTCCCCAAAATGCGTTTGAACAGTTTCAAGCGCTGTGCCTGCTGCGCTGCTGCGCGTGCAGCGCTCGCCTCGACATCGAGACAATGGACGTACAGGGTATGCCCGTCTGTGACCTCGATGACCAGTTCTCCAGGCGTCAGGGTGATGACATCGGCACTCAATGCCGCAATCAGCGGGTTAGCGGTCTCGTCCTGAGTCTCGACCGCAATGATTCCCAGATTGAGGGGCATTTTGGGTGACAGCACGCGCCGCGCAACATCGAGTCCCGACAGCACGATGTCACCGAACAGGATCATGGCATAGAGGACGAGCGCGAACGCCTGATCGGGTAAGCGACGCCAGCGAATCACAGGGCGAGGCGGAGGCATCAACGCGGTGATCGCCAGCCCGATCACCACGCCGACGAAATAGCTTTCCAGCGTCACACGACTGGTTACGATCACCCAGACCACCCCGATGAGTGCGGCAGGAAAAACCAGACTGATCATTTTACCCCCCCAGAACAGCACGGATATACAGGGTCGGATCGCCCATCTGCTCGACGGCGCGCAACGCCAGGCTGATGAGCGGTGAGGCGAACACGCCGAGTGTGACACAGAGCGCAATCAGCAGAGTCGGTGCCAGAATGCTGTCTCCGTAGGATTTCAGCTTGAGTGACTCGTCCGGGTCTTGGCGAAAGATCAACTGCCATGTGCGGGTGATATACAACAGCGTGATCGCCCCTGCTGCAACCACCAAACCCAATGTCAACCACTCCTGTGCCTCGATCCCGCTTTGCACGAGCATCACTTTACTGATGAAACCATTGAGCGGCGGCACACCCGCCAGCGCCAAGCCACCAACAAGATACAATCCTCCAACCCAAGGCATCGTTTTGCCGACGCCGCCGAGTTGCGTGAGGCGTGCAGTTTTCGTCATGGTACGGCTGGCGACGACGCCCGTGATCATCAGCATCGACGATTTGATGAAGGCATGATTGACGGCGTATACCAATGCTGCTGCCAGCGCCGCAGGCGACCCCCATCCAATGCCCACCAAGATGAATCCCACCTGTCCAAACGTTGAATAAGCGAGCAACCGTTTGGCATCGTAGGTCCGCAGCGCGCCGAGACTACCGAAAAAGATACCAATGATGCCGAGAATCACGAGGACATTGCCAATCAAGGCAGCTTCGGCTGTGAACATGAGTGTGATCATGCGAATCAGTCCGTAAATGCCCACTTTCACGATGATCGAGGACAGCATCGCTCCGACGGGTGTTGGTGCCGTTGTATGAAAGTCCGGCTGCCAGAAGTGAAACGGGAACACCGCACTTTTAAGCAGGAAAGCGCACATGAGCATGACCGCCGCCGCCTGTGCCAGAACGGGACGTTCACCGGATGCGAGCAAGCGAGCAATATCTGCCATATTCAACGTGCCAAACGTCGCATAAAGCGCAGCGATCCCGGTTAGAAGAAACAGCGTTCCCATGGAACTGATGAACAGGTATTTGATCGCCGCTTCCATCCCCAAACGATTATCGGAGATGGCGACCAAAATCACCGACGAGATCACCATGAGTTCGATGAAGACAAACAGCGTAAAGATATCGCCTGTGTAGAGCGCACCGCTCAAACCCGCGCCCATACATAAAAACAGGGGCATAAAGGCAGGTGCTGAGACGCTTTTGTCACGACATTCAAGCACATACAGCGTTCCTGCAACCATGACCGTCGTTGCCATCACCGCAAACAGGGACGTGAGGAGATCGGCAACCAACACAATACCATAGGGAGGCAGCCAACCGCCGAGATTGTAAGTGAGAATGCTGCCGTCCAGGTTACCGATCAGGATGGCGATGCTGCCCATCCATGCCCCGATGCTGCACACAACGCTGACGGCTTGCTGATAGGTACGGTTGCGTGCCAGCAGAATACCCAGAGCGGCTCCACCTAACGGGATGAAGATGGGAGCGAGAAGGAGTGTATTCGTCATACCGTCATCCTTTCAGTTGATTGACGTGATCGCTGTCCAGTGTGCGAAAACGCCGCGACGACACCGCAATCAGACCCAATAAGAGTGCGTAGGAACCGAAGCTGATCACGATTGCCGTCAGCATCAACGCTTGTACCAGTGGGTCACTTGGCTGCGCATTGGTCTGGTTGTTTGCATCGACGTAGGGTGCGATAATGCCGTCATACGCCCCCACCGCAAGAAAAAGAAAATTGATCGACGTGAACAGGATATAAAATCCCATCGCTGATTTGATCAGGTCACGGCGCAGCAGTTGAAAAATGCCCATGCCGAACATCAGCCCGGTTGCCAGTGCAAAGAGCGTGTTCATAACGGTTCTGCCTCCTGTGGGTGAGAAATCGCTTCCATGATCATGCTGACACCGCCGAAGACCGTCAGGCAGATGCCGATCTCAAACAGCAGTGTCGAAGCGATCTTGATGTCTGCGACGTAAATATCCGCAATCTGCGTAAAGGCTAAAAATTCACGCCCGAATACGAGCGGCAGCGCGGCATTAATGAGCGCAAGCGTGATGCCCGCACCAATCAATGAGGTTGGATGCAGCCAGCGCAAGCGTGCCTTTGTTTCCTGATAGCCGAACACGACGAACCAGAGCGCTATTCCCAACCCGATGATCACGCCCGCCGTGAAGCCATCGCCCGGCGCAACGCCGGCATAGGCGATGTGTGCCAGCGCGATGACAAAAGCAAAGGGTAAAACCAATAATGCGGCAAGCTGTGTGACTGGATCAGCAAAGCGTGACTGGTAAACAATCGGCAAGTCTGGCTCGGTTTCTCCACTTGGGTCAATCTGCATACTACGGACGGGATGACGTAATCGCAGCCTAAAACGGGTTACCTTGCCCGGTTTAGGGCGTGCCAATAGCGTTAGAACCCCCAATGCTGCAATCCCGAACACGGTGATTTCAATCAACGTGTCCGTCCCGCGAAAGTCGGTGACAATCGCGGCGACGACATCGTTCACTCCCACCTGTGGCAGCGCATTTTCGAGATGCCAACCTGCGATGCTGTTAGGAGTGGGACGACTGTTCACCGCCGCCAGAGCAAAAATGGTCATCGCACAGCCGAGTGCCGTGGCGATAGTCAGGTCGCGTATCAGTCCCCAACGGGTTTGTCCCCATAGTTTGGATATGGCTTGCTGGCGTTCTTCCGAGCTGGTGCGCGCCAGAATGAGGATGATCAGGACAGTGGCAAGGGTTTCGACGAGAAACTGGACCAACGCGACATCGGGGGCAGGTTCGAGCAGAAAAATGCCACCAATTGCATAGCCCGCCACCCCAAGCGACAACGCCGCTAGGAGATGACGCTCGAAAAGGATGCTCGCGCCCGTCGAAACCAGCGCGAGGACGAGCAGGACTGCTTTCAGTACATCGGATGCGGTCTTCAACTCGATAGCTGCGATTTCAAACGGCAGAATGCGGACAATCGCGGTGGTGAGGAGTAAAACAACAGCCGTCAGGATCGCTGCCAGATAGTAACGGATTTTGCCACCCTGTGAGGTCAGCAGCAGGTCACCAAAACGCTCCACTGCACCGATGATGCCCCCATAAATCTGTGTTCCACTGGTCAACGCGGGCAGCCGCCATGCTAACCACCAGCGGCGCGTCAGAAACACGGCTGTCCCTACAGCAAGTGCCGTCATACTCAGCGCAAACGCCAGATTGATGCCGCTCGGCGGAAAGAGATAGAGACTGGCGGGTTTGCCTAACGCTGGCTCGATCAATGGCGTGATCAAAGGACTGATACCGATACCTGTCACGATGGAAGTGACTGCCAACAGCGCCGGGCCAATCACCATCAGGCGAGGAAGTTCATGCAGGTGAAGCTCAACCCCATCATGCGGTGCGCTAGGGCGGACAAAAACATCCCAGAAGAGACGCAGTGCGACCGTCACCGTGAATGCCGCGCTGAGAACGACGATGATCAGCGCCAACGGATCGATTTCGGCGGCTTCGATCAGCAGTTCCTTCGCCACGAAACCGAACAACGGCGGCACACCCGCCATCGACAAGCCGGCGAACAGCGTGACCAGCGCAAAACCCGGCATGGATCGGCGCAGCCCACCCAAAAGCAGGATGTCGCGCGTCCCAGTCGCATGATCGATGGCGCCAGCGACAAGGAACAGTGCGCATTTGTACAACCCATGTGCGAGAATACCGACGAATGCTGCTTTCAGCCCTTCTCCACCTGGTAAACCGATCAATGCCACGAATGCACCGAGCTGGCTGATGGTCGAATAGGCGAGCATTGCCTTGAGATCGCGCTGACGCAGCGCCAGCACAGCGCCCATCAGTAGGGTAATGATCCCGAATACCGGGAGAACGGTCGTCCAGAGAAGGGTATCCCCCAATGCGGGGGAAAGCCGCGCGAGCAAGTAGATGCCTGCCTTGACCATCGTTGCCGAGTGCAAAAAGGCGCTGGCAGGGGTGGGTGCAGACATCGCACCGGGTAGCCAGAAGTGCAGCGGAAACTGTGCGCTTTTGCTGAAGCAACCGATCAGAATCAGGATGACCATGCCGTTGTACCAAGGATGGGCGCGCAGCACATCCCCATTCGCCAGCAGGTCGGCAATTTGGAGCGAACCGCCTGCGCCGCCCATCAGCAGCAAGCCGACCATGAGCGCCAGCCCGCCCCCACCGGTGATCATCAGCGCCTGTGACGCGCCACGCCGCGCCGCCAAGTCGCCACCGTAGAAGCCGATCAGCAGAAACGAGATGATGCTCGTTGCTTCCCATGCGATGAAAAGCGTCAGGACGTTGCCTGCCAGGACAAGTGCTAACATGCTGCCGGTGAACGCCAGCAGCAGCGCAAGAAATCGTGCCGCTGTGCGTCCATCCTCGAAATACTGCCCGGCATAGAACATAACTGCTGCACCAATGCCGGTGATCAGCAGAACGAACAGCAGCGCCAATCCATCGACATAGATCGAAAGTGTCAACCCGATTTCTGGTATCCAAGGAATGTTCAACGACGATGCGCCCAAGACAGTCACAGAAGACAATTGGAGCAGCGACAGGATAAAGAGCGTGAGCATTGTCAACGCGCTGATCGTGCCAACGGTAGAAGCGCGCATTCTTGCAAAGCTGAACAGAATTGCGAGTAGAAACGGAAGTAGGATAACCAAAGCCAATACCATTGAGTCTCCTTATACAACCGGTGCGATAAATGGGGCAGTACACGGCAGTTGACTGTCGTTTATGTACAAAATTAGTAACTACTCAGCCGTCATTTGAGGGAGAAATAGGTTGTTTTCGACAAAAACCCTCAATCTTTTGAGGGAGAGCCTATTCTCATCGCAGACAAATTTGGCGTTTCAATTTGCCAAAATGAGGGGAAAAACGACCCCTGAGTAGTTACCAAAATTACTGGAATCAAAGCAGCGTTTAGGGACGCTGGGGCAGACGATTGTCGTCTACAAGCTGCCAGCCGACGTAATTCTGGAGAGCAGGGGAAGGGAAACCACAAATGGGCAGGGCGATAACGGTGGACGCAGACTCGGCAGCGCAGCATACCCCTTCATGACGTGGGGCGGTGATCCTGCCTGAGGGGATCATAATCAGATGAATAACTGCCGAAGCCCCGATATTCTGCATCGTCTTCCATGTAAAACCATGCGTTCATCGCAGAGACTATAGAAAATTGCTCGCTCGTTGTCAATAGAAATCGCTGCAATCAGCGGACGCGGGAAGAGAATTCCTCGCACAACCGCCGCGCAGCGACTGTCCAGCGCGTGACCCTTCCTATCAAACACCAGCAGGCAGTCAGCAGAAATATCCCGTAGAGTTGAGCGCTGAAGAACGGGAACAGTTACGCAGCATCACCCGAACAAACAAGCAGTCTGCGCGCATCATGCAGCAGGCACAAACCTGAAGTCGCTGCGGGAAGGCAAGAAGCAGCGCCAGATGGTGCTGGAAGCACGTCCCGTCGCAGAACGGGTGTATCGGCACCTGTTCCGCCGTGCCGCGCGCCTACCGCCGTGAACTGTTCGATGCACTTGCGGATTACGTCAAAGTCTCGCAGCTCGATCAAATCAACCAGCAGATGGTCGTATACTGGCGTGACGGTATGTCAATCCACCTTCGATTTCAGACGCGGCGCGCGGCGCGTGTCCAATCTCAGGGGTCACTTCACTACGTCGTGACATCTTGTGCGAGCGTTTCAGAAATCCGTGACCAATTTAAAAGCCCAACAACAATCGGGATAAATAATAGAGCAACAACACAAGCAAGCAAGGGGACTGCCGCAATCGTCGTGAACCCAAAAATACTGATGATGACCGAAACGATGATAATAGCTCGCTGTGTATTGCGATAAGCTGGCTCAAAATGCTCATCGGGATGTAGTGTGTGTATAAGAAAGGCTATTCCTAACAGCACTGTTATGATCGAAAATACGAGTAACCAGCGCACTTCTAAGGGTAATGTCTCACCAACATGTTCGACAACATTGAGATTCGCGGCACCAATCATTGCAATGCCGCCAGTGACAGGAAGATGCGTATACATCCATAGCGCTGACCAAAATTGTTGACGGGGCAAGCGATGCGAAACAGTATCAAAGTACAGCCACCAGATCGCGAATGCAACGACCATACTCAACACAGCAATCGCGCCAACGCCCCATGTCAGTTGTTCTTGTCCGGCAATACCTTGTACAACATTAACAATCACCTCTCCTATCACAATAATCGTGAATAGCCCGAATCGTTCGACGAGCGAATGTGATGCACGAGAGGCTATTTCAAGATGTTTCTGGGCTACGGGGTTGTTCCGCCCTAGTACAAAGACCAGTAGGGGCATCAAAATTGCAATCAAGGTGGCAAACGCCCATAGATACCAGCGGATTGGCGGTTCGACGAATATGGAGGCGAAAAACAGCGTTGTAACGGTCAGATATGCGTAGGTATATGGTACTGATATAGGGTTGTGATCAGGATCATGAACTCCGGTTCGCCACCACATATAAGTTAAGATCAACTGAAACGCTCCGAGAGAAATCGCAAAACCAATTGAAGTGCTTCCAATCGCATCATGTGCGAAAACTGCCATTGACATCACACAAAGCATTTGAGCGAATGTAAATACGCGGGTACGAATATCATCATTGCCGTGTAATTCATAATAGAATGTTCCGTTGAGCCATGCCCACCAGACAATTACAAACAAGAAAGAAAACTGTAATAAATGCTCAAGGTCAACATGATTTGCAAGCGAGTGGGTCAGTTCAGCAATAATAACGACGTACACAAGATCATAAAATAGCTCCAGAAACGTTACCTGACGGTGATCTGGTCGGTCCATGATGTTGCGAGGCGGCTGCCACCAGCTTCGGAAATTACGCAGTAGAATCGACATGAACTTTCTCCAGTTCGTAGGCTGATTAAGTTTGCAAGCATGACAGTTTCAATTCAAATTTCGATACTTTGAAGGAGTGAGTGCGGTTCTTGATTTAAACAGCTTGCTAAAATGCTGCGGATATTTGAATCCCAAACGATACCTTCAAATGTTGTTTGTGGATTGAATAGTATCATGATACCGAGTGCAACGGCAATCAGGACGTTGTGGGCGAAGTAGTCCGTCCGCCGGTAAGCGTGTGTCAGTGTGCTGCCACTCGCCCCTACTCCGCCGTCTCGATGACCGTACCATCCGCTACGCCTACCGCCAGCACGAGCGCGAGATGTCCGGGGGGATGTTTCTATTCTTTTATGCAGATGTGTAGTCCTTGCTGACTGCAAGCTGACTGCGATGGCAATCATTGCGTTGCGATCAAGCCCTGATCCTGTGTCATAAGAACCGCCACTGACAAGCATCTCATAAATCAGATCGCCTTCCTGCCAGCACAGACGCTGAAGCGGCACATTTGCTTGCCAAGTCGCTTGATTGTCTGATATCATGATTCAGGTTCCAGCGACATATTCCCCCACAACATCTCTAATTTGTACGTTCTCAACAGGCGCGTCCAGCCCAATTCTGCTTGCACCATCGGTCAGTAAACCATACTCAGCATATTCAACTGGTTGCTGGGTGATACTGTGTTCAATATGGGAACTCTGGTAGAGCAGTGAAACCGCGTGACGGCTTTCCGTCTATCCCGCACCAGCGAATGCATATCCAGACGGAATAGACTGCGGTTCTTTGATCTCAAATCCAACCAGAACTTCAACTTGAGCCGTGTCCATCAACGCCACTTCAGCCTCAGAGGATGAATTAAGAGCCTCAAAGATAATTATGCTGCTTGAAGCACGATTGAACAGACTTGTAGATCGCCTCGACGAGTAAGCCGTTCTCATGTTCCGCCGCGAATTGTTTCGCCTGGACATGATTGCGGTCGCGTGCATACCCCAACGCCGCCAGCTAGCTCAGGCGTAGCGTCAGGCATCGTCTCCATCCGCCAAACTGGGGTAAGGTGATGCGTTGGAAGTCGCACGAGATGGACAGGGGAGAGTAACCGCATGTGGGAAGATGAAACGTTTCGAGAAGGCGGGAATTCTACTGCACAGAGGTAATCTTGAGAGCGACATAGGTTTCGGCATGTTGCTGAAACGCCCCCTGACACACGGGACAGCAAAAATAATACCTTTCTCCCTCATAGACCGTACTGCCATACGCTCGGTGCGGATGAATGAGCGCACCACATACCGGATCACGCACATCGTCGGTGGGCTGATCCATGACATCCAATGGCAAAACAGCGTGAATCGTCGTTCCCTTGCCGGGCGTGCTGTCAATCGTCAAGTTGCCCTTCAACTGCCGCACGCGCTCACGCATCCCAATCAAGCCGAAATGTGCTTCCTGTGTAAAACAGTCTAAGTCCACGGGGAAATGAAATCCCACACCATTATCCTTGACAGTGAGCGTGACTTCATGGGAATAAAACGCGAGCGTAAGGCTGATGCGCGTGGGACTTGCGTGCTGTCTGGCATTTCTGATGGCTTCTTGCGCCAAGCGAAACAGCGCGAGTTCGTATGCTGCGTCGATACGCCGTTCGGAACCCGAAACGTTGATCGCTATCAAGTCGTCGCTGTCCGTTTGAGCGAGCATTCGTAACGCGGGGACAATACCGAGTTCTTCGAGTGCGGGCGGGCGTAAATCTGCGATCAAGCGTCGTAGATTCTCGACACTTTCAATCGCTCCAGTACGTGCTAGTCCCAGCATCGATTTGGCACGAGTAGGATCGCTCTCCAACCAATTCAGACCGAGTTCAATGCTTTGCGCGATGGCGACAAGCGATTGTACGGTATCGTCGTGGAGTTCGCGGGCAATGCGGGCGCGCTCCTCCTCTTGCCCATCGGTGAGCGCATGACGATAGGTCAGCCCCTCGGCTTGGGCGCGTTGGACGTGCTGCGCCATCGTTGCCATCGTATGCCGCAGTTCACCAATTTCACGGATGCCGCCACAGGGCTGCTCAAGTGCGCTCATGTCGCCCTGCGCTAGATGAGCGGCACGCGCTACCAAATTTTGTACAGGACGCAGCACGCGCCAAAACGACCATATATTCCCTAACAGCGAGCCGATTAGAAGCCCCCAAAATCCAACCCATATCTTTTTCATGATGAGGCTCCATCGGTCAGCGTGATGATCCCGCGCGTTAACCCGGCGGTGACGGCTTCAGTTCGCGTATTGACACCCAATTTTTGATACACGTTCTGTAAGTGTCCTTGCACGGTGCGGTCCGAGATAAACAAGCGTTTCCCGATCTCTTTGTTGGTCAAGCCGCGCACGGCGAACCCTAGGATCTCCAATTCTCGGTCGGTCAAGCCTTCGACCAATTTTGGTACGTCCTGCTCGTGTTGGGCGGCTTTCGCCATCACTTCGACATCGAACGCCGTTCGTCCAACCGCCACATCTTGCAGCGCCCGATACAACTGCGAAAATTCAGCAGTTTTCAGAACATAGCCGTCCGCCCCCGCTTCCAAAAGCGCATGGACGTAAGCGGGATCGTCGTAAGCAGTCAGCACCAAAACGCGCACGTCAGCATTATCGTGGCGGATGCGCCGTGTCGCTTCGACCCCGGTCAGGTCAGGCATGTGAATATCCATGAGAACGACATCCGGTTGAAGGTCGTGCGCCAATTTGACCGCTTCCGTTCCGGTCGTGGCTTCGCCTACAATGTCGATGCCCATACTTTCCAAGTAAATGCGCGTCCCTTGACGCACCATTTTGTGATCTTCCGCAAGCAGCACTCGCATTCGCCTACTCCATTTCCGCTTGCATCGGTGGGCATTTGACGCTGCCATACGAACAGAACACGCAGCAATCCCCTCGCAATGGCTTGAGCATGGTTCCGCAGTGAACACATTGGTAAAAGAACTGGCAACTGTCGGTTGGCATCACTTCTTCTTTTGTTCCCGCACACTCAGGGCAGGTGATGATCGATTGAAGCTGCATACTTTCTCCTGAATTTATTATAGATGATCATCACATCCGCAAAATACCGCCAAATGGCGCGTATGAAAATTTCTCTCTGTGATTAAACTCTATATTGAAGATCGCCTTTTGAGGAGAATCGATGATGGAAACCAAGACGTTCAAAGTCCCGAATATGACCTGCAACGGCTGCGTCAGCACCGTGCGCGGCGAACTGGAAGGCATTCCCGGCGTAGAAGTGTTGGACATCAACAAGGTTGCGCAGCTCGTGACCGTGCAGTGGAATCAACCTGCGTCGTGGAACTCGATTGAACATGCCCTGACCCAGATCGAGTATGCGCCTGCCGAAGCCTAAATCCGCCAGGTTCTTACTTGTAAGAGAAGCCCTTGTAGCGAACAAGGGCTTTTTGTTTTCCTCTTTACGTGTGATGTTTGAGTGTGAAAGGCGCTCACTTTCGCAGGAGCGCCCCTCGTATGGGTCTAATCTCCTACCGCAGCCGCAGGCTTGAGTTGTGGTTGCTGTGTGTTTTCAGCCTCGACCTCACGACCGCGCAACCGGAGACTGTTGCTTACAACGAAGATGGAGCTGGTCGCCATCGCTCCAGCAGCGAGCATGGGGATGAGCGCGCCCGCCATCGCCACCGGGATCAGGATGATGTTGTAGATGAACGCCCAGAACAGATTTTGGTAGATCGTCCGCATCGTTGCCCGGCTGAGGCTGATCGCCCGTGCCACGCCGCGCAGATCGCCGCTGACGAGCGTCACATCCGACGCTTCGATGGCGATGTCCGTCCCCGTGCCGATGGCGATGCCGACATCCGCCTGTGCCAGCGCAGGCGCGTCGTTGATACCATCACCGACCATTGCCACCCGTTTTCCTTCGCTTTGCAGCCGCTTGACCATCTCGACCTTCTGGCTCGGCAGCACTTCCGCCAACACGCGGTCGATCCCGACTTCGCGCGCGATTGCTTGTGCGGTGCGCTCGTTATCGCCCGTGATCATCACGACTTCAAGCCCCTGTTCGCGCAGCGCGGCGACAGCTTCGCGCGAACCGTCCTTCACGGTGTCGGCGATACCGATCATGCCGGACAGTGCGCCATCAATGAGCGTCAGCACCACCGTGCGCCCGCGTGATTGCAGCGCCTCGATTTGTGCGTTCAGCGTCGTCAGGTCATGCCCCTGCTCACGGATGAAACGCGGGCTGCCGACGAGGATCGTTTTTCCTTCGACGGCGGCACGCACCCCACGCCCCGACTCGGCTTCAAACGTCTCCGGTTGCGTCAGCGCCAGATTACGCGCCCCGGCTGCCGCGACCACTGCCTGCCCTAACGGATGCTCACTTCCACGTTCTGCGATGGCGGTCAGGCGCAGCAGTTCCGCTTCGTTCATGCCGTTCAGGGCGATCACATCGGTCACGCTCGGCTCGCCGCGTGTGATCGTGCCGGTCTTATCGAGCGCCACCACCTGAAGCCGCTTCGCACTTTCGAGCGCTTCGCTGTTCTTGAACAGGATGCCCATCTCCGCGCCGCGCCCGGTGCCGACCATGATCGCGGTCGGCGTAGCGAGACCTAACGCACATGGACAGGCGATCACCAGTACCGCGACGGCATTCACCAGCGCCGCCGTAAACCCGACCTGACCGATCAGCAACCAGCCCAAAAAGGTCAGTGCCGCGAGTCCAAGCACGACCGGGACAAATACGCCCGACACCTGATCGGCGACGCGCTGAATGGGCGCTTTTGAGCCTTGCGCTTGCTCGACAAGACGTACAATCTGCGCCAATGCCGTTTCCGCGCCGACGCGCCGCGCCTCGACAACCAACCGTCCCTGTTTGTTGATGGTCGCGCCGATCACCTCGCTGCCCGTCTCTTTGCTGACGGGCAGGCTCTCGCCCGTGAGCATCGACTCATCGACCGACGAGCGCCCTTCGACCACGATGCCATCGACCGGAAAGCGTTCGCCCGGACGCACAAGCAGGTGATCGCCGATCACGACATCATCTATAGCGACTTCGCTCTCCTCGCCATTGCGTAACAGTGTGGCGGTCTTGGGCGCGAGTCCCATGAGTTTCTTGATCGCCTCGCTGGTGCGCCCTTTGGCACGCGCTTCTAGTAACTTACCGAGCGTGATCAAGGTCAGGATGACCGCTGCCGTCTCGAAATAGACGTGCGCGCCCACCTCGCCAACGTTGAAGACGATACCGAGCAGCACGACCATACTGTAAAGGTAAGCCGCCCACGAACCGAGCGCGATCAAGGTGTCCATGCCGGTCGTGCCGTTCCGTGCTGCTTTCCATGCGCCGACCGTGTACTGCCGCCCGACGATCAATTGCACCGGTGTCGCCAATAGAAAGAACACGAATGGGAAGCCCGCCCACAGCAGCCAATTCAGCGCCGGGGTAGGACCCGCCGCGCTGCCAGCCATGTCCATCCCGCTCATGCCTGTAGCTGCGAAGGATGCCATATACAGGTCACGCGCCATGCTGAGCAGAAACAGCGGAATCGTGAACGCTGCGCCGATCAGCACCATGCGCTGCTGGCGGTCGATCTCCGCTTGACGTGCGGCGCGCTCGGCATCTTCTGGCGCTTCGGCGTTCGAGAGGTCAAGCACGCCGTAACCCGCCCCTTCGACCGCTTTGATCAGGTCACCGCGCCGCACGACATTCGGCAGATACGCCACCGATGCCTTTTCGGTCGCTAGGTTGACGTTCACCGTCAGCACGCCCGCCTGTTTGCCAATGGCGCGCTCGACGTTGCGCACACAGCTTGCACAGGTCATGCCCGTAATCGGCAGTTCAATCGAAGCTGTCGCCACGCCATAGCCCGCATTCTTGACGCGCTCGATCAACTGCGGCAGGGCGACCGTTTGAGGGTTGAATTGGATACTGGCACGCTCGGTCGCCAGGTTCACCGTCGCGGTCTCTACGCCATCGGTTTTCGTCAACGCACGTTCAACATTGCGAACGCAGCTCGCACAGGTCATGCCCGTGATGGGAAGTTCAATTTGTCGGTTCAATACTTCTGTCATGCCACTACTCCGCTACTTTCCATCATAGTATGGTATAGGACGAAGAACAAAAGGGTACGCGCTAAATGGCGTGAATAGCCTCAACGAATATCCAACTGTTTATGGCAACGCTTCAGGGATACCGTACTCCGCGTCGAGTTCGGTGCGACGCTGCGTCACCTGCTCCTGCCACACCCGCTGCTCGTCCGTCCACCACAATGCCATGTACGCGATGAGCTGATCGATTTCCTCATCCGTCACCACGCCCTCGAACGGTGGCATGGGATAGTGATTGAGCGGATTTTGGATGCCATTCAACAGCACTTGACGGATCAGCTGCGAAGGATGCTGCCAAGTATGTCCCGTCGCATCGTGCGGCGGTACGGTGTGCAAGCCGAGCTGCTGCGTGTTGGGAACGGTGGAGAGGAGTTGCCCTTCGCCAGCGTAGCCGTGACAGTGCGCACAGCGCAGGTTGTATATCCTTTCCGCTGCTTGGAGATTTGAATCTGCGGCAATCATCGCAGCGCGTTCCGGCGCGTCGGTCGGGCGCACCGCGATGATTGGCGGTTCGCTGCTGGTCTGACAACCTGTCAACATAATGACGAAGAACAGGATGCCAGCCATACCTGTGCGCGCTTTCTCTTTCATCATGTCCATTCCCACATTACGCCGCTGACAAATCGAGACGGCGCAACAACTGCGCGTTGAACGCAACGACGACCGTGCTGACCGACATGAAGACCGCGCCAATCGCTGGATCGAGCGTGATCCCAAACGGCGCGAGAACGCCCATCGCCAGTGGGATAGCGACGACGTTGTAACCGGTCGCCCAGATCAGGTTCTGGATCATCTTGTTGTAGGTGACGCGGCTCAGCCGAATGATTTTCACGATATCCATCGGATCGGAGCGCATCAGGATGATGCCCGCGCTCTCGATGGCGACATCCGTCCCAGCGCCGATGGCGATGCCCACGTCGGCGGTCAGGAGCGCCGGCGCGTCGTTCACGCCATCACCGACCATCGCCACCTTTTGTCCGCCTTTCTGGAGTTCGCGCACTTTGTCTGCCTTGTGTTCGGGCAGCACCTGCGCGAAATAGGTGTCGATATTCAATGTCTTTGCGACCGCCGCCGCGACGGCTTCGCTGTCGCCGGTGAGCATCGCTACCTTCAAACCGAGATCGTGAAGCTGTTGGACAGCGGCGTGGCTTTCCTCACGGATGACATCGGCGATGGCGAACAGCGCCAGAATCGCCGTCTCATTCGTCAGGTAAATCACCGACTGCCCTGCTGCATCAGCGGCTTGCCTGGCGCTGTCCAACGACGACGGGACGCTTAACCTGAGTTGTTCGAGCAGGCGCGGACCACCCATGAAATAGGTCGTGCCGTCTACGACCGCTTTCACGCCCCGCCCTGCTAGGCTCTCGAACCCGGTCACGGGAGCGGGCGCTGTGCCGCGTCCCTGCACATACTGACGAATCGCCTGTGCCGTCATATGTTCGCTGTCGCCTTCCAGCCCGGCGGCGATGCGCAGCGCGTCCGCCTCGCTGATGCTGTCTACGGCGACCTGCACCACGCCCTGTTCGCCTTTGGTGAGCGTGCCAGTTTTGTCGAAGATGATGACATTCAGGTCTTTGGCGCTTTCCAGTGCCAAACGTTTACGGATGAGCAAGCCATTCCGCGCCGCCAGCGTCGTGGAAATTGCCACCACCAGCGGCACCGCCAGACCGAGCGCGTGCGGGCAGGCGATCACCAGCACCGTGACCAGCGCTTTCACGGCGTTGGGAACATCGCCCGTGAACACCAGCCAGCCGACCAATGCCAAAACTGCCGCGACCACGGCGATGATCGTCAGGTAGAACGCAGCGCGCTGCGCCAGCGTTTGCGCGCGCGATTGGCTCTTCTGCGCCTCATCGACCAGACGCATGATGCCCGCCAGCGCCGTACCCTCGCCGATCTGCTGAATCTCGACGCGCAGCGACCCCGATCCATTGACCGTCCCGCCGATCACCGTATCACCGGATTTCTTGTCCAGCGGACGGCTTTCCCCGGTGATCATCGCCTCATTGACGCTGCTCTCGCCTTCCGCGACCACGCCATCGGCGGGAATACTTGCGCCGGGACGGATCAGCACACGATCCCCTGCTTTAAGCTGGCTCACTTCGACCTTTTCAGTCTCGCCCGACGGGAGCAGGCGTTCGGCGGTATCAGGCAGCAGCTTCGCCAGTTCGCGCAGCGCGCCTTGCGCCTGACCGACGCTGCGCAGTTCGATCCAGTGACCGAGCAGCATCACCGCGATCAGCGTCGCCAGTTCCCAGAAGAAATCCATCACGGGCATTGCGTCGGTCATACCCGCTTCTGGTTGGGGGGGAAAGAAAAAGATAGCGATGCTGTACAGGAATGCGGTCGTGATGGCGAGCGAGATCAAGGTCATCATGCCCGGCTGCCGCAGCGCCAGTTCTTGACGCGCCATGCTCAGGAAGGGTAATCCACCGTAGAAGAAGATGAACGTTCCCAAGACAGGTTCGATCAGGGCGCTGCCGGGAAACTGTGGCATCGTGAAACCGAGCAGCGACTGCACCATCGGCGAATACAGCACGACGAGGACGGTCAGCGGCAGCACGACGAAAAAGCGGTTGCGCATCATCGTCGCGTGACCTTCGTGCATCACGCCGTGTCCGGCATGAGCATCGTGCGTCATATGCGCTGCCTGATCAGTTCCCGGCTTTACCAGCTCGTTGGCGCGATAGTCCGGGCTGTGCGCGGCGTGTTCCAACGGCGCGGTGGGCGTATCGCTGGGGGTGTGCATACGGTCAGCGTGGTTATGGAGAGGAGCGGGTGAAGCGTTCATCGCATGATGGTCGTGATGGTTCGCACGTGACCGCGCTTCATCTGGAGAATTTGTCATTATTCGTTACCCCTGTTAAAGCAGTCTGACGTTTCATTTACCCTTACAGTCTAATCAACAGCCGCACTTCGCAGATGCGCCATACGGCGTGTTGGAGGGACTTAGTTTCCCGGCGGTTGAATCATCAGCGGATTTTGTCGAGTCGCAGCGACTGTCTGCTGTTGACTCGTCCGCTGCTCATCGCTCCACATCGTTTTGATATAGGCAGTCACCAATGCAATTTGCGCGTCGGACAACTGATCGCCAAAAGCGGGCATCGGATAGAAATTTGTCGGGTCGCTCAGACTGACACCGCCCTCACGGGTATATCGGATCAGGAAATCGTCGGTATGATGCCAGGTGTGTCCGGTTTCATTATGGGGTGGCGCGCCCACTCGACCTGTTGCGTCAGGCTGATTGGGCGCATTCGGGAACTGCCCTTCGCCATTCGCACCATGACACGACGCACAGGATTGCGCATAAATCTGCTGTCCTTGCGCGATTTGTTCCGTATCGTAGGAGACACCACTCACAATTATTGCTGCCGGTTGGCTGCCACAGCCGACGAGCAAGAAGCCGAGGAGTAAAATCAAGCCGATCTTTATGATGTTTATGCTCCAATCAAGACCCTTGTGCTTGTCACGTATTCCACCGCTTTTGTTAAGCAGGGTGAACCGCTATCGTTCATTCCACAGCGTTTTGATATAGGCAAGGATTAAAGAAATTTGTTCAGCGGATAGTTGATCGCCAAAAGCAGGCATCGGATAGTAAAGTTCAGGATTATCGAGACTCACGCCGCCTTCTCGAATGTATCGGATCAACCAATCGTCTGGATGGTGAGACGTGTGTCCATTCGCGTTGTGCGGTGGTGCGCCAAAACGCCCGGCTCTATCCATTGAGAGCGGCGAGTCGGGAAACTGACCCTCGCCGTTGACGCCGTGACAAGAAGCACAGTTTTGCGCGTAAAGCTGTTGACCCTGCACAATTTGTTCGCTGTCAAATATGACCCCACTCACCATGATCGCTGCTGGTTGGCTGCCACAGCCAACCAGTGTCAACGCCAGAAGTCCAACTAGTCCAAGCCACCCGTTTCTCACAATGGCTATCACTCCCTCTGACATGATTAGGATGTCGGTTGGGAGTACAGCAGCGTTCGACCACTCGCTGTCCAGGCATTCATTCCACCCGGCACATCCCAGAGATTGGTATAGCCCAATTCCAGCAGCGCCTCGCTCGCTTCTTGGCTCATTCGTCCGCTGCGGCAGTACAAAATGATGGGCGCGTTCCGGTCAGGCAGCGCATTCGTCAGGGCTTCCACGTCGTTATAGGCGATTTGTAGATCGGTGTTCAGCACTTCGCCTTCGTAGGGAATGTGAACGTTGACGACCGTGTAAGCATCAGACTCGCTTTCCAAAATGGTCGAAAATTCATCAAGCGTAAGCGTTTGAGAACGCGGTTCGACGACGGCAGTAGGCGCATCCAGCGTTGTGGGACTGCACGCCGCGACGACCACAACCATCAAAATCGACCCAAACCACAAGAAATTATTGATACGCCTCACTGTACTTCTCCATCCTTTTAACGATGCAAGATTATGGCGGTTCAAAAGAGTATCTGCATACGCCATTTGGCGGGGTAAAACGAAGTCAAAGATAGGCGATTTAGCGGGTAAATTTTTCTAGAATTGTCACTACCCTAAAAGCAGCATGTTGCATGGGAACCCGAACGGCTGTTGAGTAACCCCGTCTTACAGGAGTTGCATCGATGTCTGAGCAGATCGCGGAAACACGAAAAGGAGGTCGCGATTCACGCGCAGTCTGGATCATCGCTCTCGCCTTTGCGCTCGTCTTTATCTGGTTGGTCTGCACTGCCACCCAGACAAGCACAAACGGCTCAAACACATCGTCGATGCCCGGTATGAGCGATATGGCTCCAACATCCATGCCACAAAGTATGCCCGGCACGAATCATCAATCGAAAGCAAGTTGAGTATACAAAGGACAGAAACATGAAGAAGTTTCGCGGCGTTTTAGCACTTTTGGCACTTCTGGTAGTTGTGGCGGTTGTTCCAGCAGCAATGGCAGATGCGCCTATCGAAGGGCGTATCGGTCGTGCTGAATTGCGCTTCATGGAAGGCATGATCGACCATCACCAGATGGCGATTGATATGGCGAACGACTGTTTGATGCGGACGGACATTTCCGACGCACTGCGTACCGAATGTCAGGCGGTCATCGACTCGCAGCAGCCAGAGATCGAGCAGATGCAGGCGTGGTTGCTGGCGTGGTACAACGTGCAGTATGCCCCGATGTCGATGATGGATATGATGGGTGACGGCATGGCGGGGATGGATCACAGCAACATGGACATGAGTAACATGCCTGCTACCGACCCGGCGATGATGATGGGCATGATGGCGGGGTTCAACCGTCTCGAAGGGATGGATTACGAAGTCGCCTGGCTCGAATCAATGATCGACCATCACAACGATGCAATCCACATGTCCGAACGGCTGCTCGAACGCGACGCTGACAGCGCTGCACACGCCGAACTCCGCGACATGGCACAAGCCATCATTGATGCCCAGACCGAAGAAATCGCTCGTTACGAAGAAATGCTCACGACCATGAGCGCGGCGTAATTCTTTACGGGAGCGACAGTCTAACCCAATGACTGCCGCTCCTTTCTGATCTTATTGGCAATTACTGTTGTGTTCTCCAATCCGCTGTGATCACGTCGTTTCGCTTCGCTGACGACACCAACAGGAATGTATATTCTTCAAAAGTGAGCATAGAGGAGCGTGAAAAATGCACCCTACCAGTCCCGAAATGCAGCGTTGTATCGACTTATGTCAGTCATGTCATGCGAGTTGCCTGACGACGGCGAGTCATTGTCTGAAAATGGGCGGCGAACATGCGTCGTCGTCGCACATCAACATCCTGCTGGACTGCGCGGCAACCTGTGCCACCAGTGTCGACTTCATGCTGCGCGGTTCGGAGATGCACGGACGCACATGCGGCGTATGCGCCGAAGCGTGCCAACGCTGCGCACAGGATTGTGAACGGCTGGCGAACGGCGATCAGCAGATGCTCGACTGCGCCGCGATTTGCCGCCAGTGTGCGGAGTCCTGCCGGATGATGGCGACCGCCGCCTAATCAAAACGCGCCGCTCGTTAAAAATTTAAAAATGGGCGAGAAAAGAAAGCTTCTCTGCCCACTTTTCGTTTATTTGTCCTATTTGTCCTATGATGAAGCGTAACTACTCAGGG
>Ga0163147_10001147_pt1 | contig 40751 bp, 40 predicted proteins | sample OliLakLV19MP6G1_FD_148597 | JGI IMG/M metagenome (GOLD analysis project Ga0163147, IMG submission 148597) | Freshwater microbial mat bacterial communities from Lake Vanda, McMurdo Dry Valleys, Antarctica- Oligotrophic Lake LV.19.MP6.G1 | ecosystem: Environmental > Aquatic > Freshwater > Lake >...
GCGCGGCCAGCGCCGCGAGCAAAATCAGAGAGACAGGCAGGAGTTCCATCTCAGCGCTCGAACCGAGACGCGCCCTCGCCCTTGGCGGCTTCGGCAACCTCGTAGGACGGGGTTTTGCCGGCAAGGACCAAAAGCAAATCGTCCGCGAACGCCACCAGCAGGATGACCAGGCCGAGCGCCATGCCCGATTGCGGTATCCACAGCTTGACCGGCACCAGCCCCTGCGAAACGTCGTTCAGGGTATAGGACAGCCAGACCATCGTCGCGCTGGCCCACGCGAAGTAGCCGATCATGAAGGTCGCCGCGGCAAGGCACGCGATTTCCAGCGCGCGGCGCAGCCCCCCCTTGGTCATCGCGAGAATGATGGTCATGCGGATCTGCTCGTTGCAACGCAAGGTCCAGGCCAATCCGAGAAACGACGAGGCCGCCATGCAATAACCGGCGAACTCGTCGAAAGAATGCGCGGCGAAGCCCAGCAGGCGGCCGACGATCTGGGTCAGGGACATGACCCCGATGGCGACCAGGAACACGCCGGCCAGCACGCCGGATCCCCGGTAGACTGCGTTCAACGTCGCGCGCATCGCCGGTTCAGTGACCGTAGGCTTTCAGGATCGCCTGGCCTTCGGCGCCGGCCTTGGCGGCCCATTCGGCGGTCATTTTGCGGCCGATCTCGTTCAACTCGGCGGCAAGCTTGGGCGAAGGCTCGACGACTTTGACGCCTTTGGACACCAGCATCTGCAGCGTCCTGGTGCTCTCGGCCTCGCTCTCAGCCCAGCCGCGTGTTTCCGCCGCCGCTGCCGCATCGCGCAGGGCCTTCTGGACCGCCGGCTCGAGCTTGGCGAGGGACGCCTTGTGGACCATGATCACGTTCTGCGGCAGGATCGCCTGGACGTTGTACCAGTGCGTAGTCGTGTCCCAAGTCTGCGTGTCGACGCCGCCGGCCGAAGAGTTGATCTGCGCATCGATCATGCCGGTGCGGAGCGCCTGCGGAACCTCGGGTGCCGCGATCAGCACCGGGTTGGCGCCGACCAGCTCGGCAAGGCGCGAGGTGATCGCGCTGTAGGAACGCATCTTCAATCCCTTGAAATCGGCGAGCGAGTTCAGTTCCTTTTTCGTGTGAAACCCCGTCGGCGGCCAGGGCACCGTATAGAGCACCGCGATGCCCTGCGCATCCAGCCGCGCCTCGATGACCGGCTTGGCCGCCGTCCACAGTCGTCGCTGCTTTTCGAAGCTGTTGGCAAGGAAAGGGTTGGAGTCGAACGCGAACACTGCGGCCTCGTTGGACAGGATCGAGATCAGCACTTCGGCGATCGGCACCTGCCCGGTCTGCACCGCGCGCTTGATCTCCGGGTGCTTGATGAGCGAATTGGCCGGGTGCACCGTCAACTGCAGCTTGCCGCCGGTCGTTTTGGCGACGTCCTCGGCGAACTGGCGGACATTCTTGGTGTGGAAGTTGCTGTCCGGATACGGCGTGGGCATGTCCCACTTGGTCTGCGCGAAACTGGTGCCTGCGGCAAGCACAAGCGCGGCGCCTGCGGCGAACATGGCTCGGGTTGCGATCATGGTGCGGTCTCCTCCTGGGATTGCGCGATCAGCGCGTCGGCAAAGCGGAAAAAACGGGGTTTGAACGGCTGCGGCCCGCGCGGCGAGTCTTCACGCCGCTGCCGGCTCGGCGGCCAGCTTGGACGAAGGCTCGATGATCTTGATGCCTTCCTTGATGCTCATGCGGTCGGTTTCATTCTGTCGGGCCCGGCAATAGGTACGCAAAAGGTTCGCGAGTTTACCCGTGTTGGGCTGCCAATCGGTGTTGGCGGTTGGCGGTGCCCTACCAGAGGGCTTTCGGATAGTGTTTCAGGTTCAGGCGGTCCCGCGTGACCAGTGCCGCCCGATCAAGTGCCGCCTGGGCCACGATCAGGCGGTCGAACGCATCCCGCGTCCACGACAACTCCAGGCCACACCCAGGCGTTCGGTGTCCCCTGCATATAGCCACAACGCGACGTGCGTATCGAGGTGAGTGCTCATTTGAGGGGCATTGCCCACTTCCTGCGCCACTTGGCTGCATCGAACGTCCTTGCACTGTCCAGGCGCCCCCCGCCGCCCACGATCAAGCCGGGGCGTTTCACCAGGTTGGCGAGTTTGTCGCGCGGCTCGGCGGGGACGATACGCACCTTCTTTCCGCGCAATTCGACCTCCACCGGTACCCCGCTCGTGATCACGTTGTCGATCAGGCGATAGAGATCCGCCCTCGGCTTTGTAGCGGAAATCGCCACGGGATTTCCGGGATGCAGAACAAGATCCCATTCCAGGCCCGGTGTCGAGCGTACGTAATCACCCGGAAATTCGTACGTGGTCGACCCGGAGGGATAGAACCCAAAGATTATGCGGGCTGGCTAGTCCAGCGGCGGGAGTTTGCTGTCCTTCACGACACGCGCCCATTTCTCCACTTCGTTGCGGAAATAGCGGCCGAAGTCTTCCGGCCCGCCCGACATCGGCTCGGCGCCGCGCTCGACGATCTGGGCGCGGACCTCGGAATTCTCAAGGGCCTTGTTGATTGCGCCGTTCAACCTGCGAAGAACGTCCGCGGGGGTGCCGGCAGGCGCGAAGAACCCATGCCATGCGGTGAATTCGTAGCCCGGCACGCCCGCTTCCTGGACTGTTTGCAGTTCGGGGATTGCCGGGGAACGCTTTGCCGAGGTCACGGCGAGCCCGCGGACCTTGCCCTGCTTGACTTGCGGCAGCATGGACGGCATCAAGTCGAACATGAGGTCGACCCGGCCGGAGATCAGATCGGGAAGCGCCTGCCCGGCGCTCTTGTAGGGAACGTGCAGCATGTCCACGCCGGCGACCACCTTGAACAGTTCCGCCGCGAGGTGATTGGAAGTGCCCGGACCGGAGGATGCGAAAGTCAGCTTGCCCGGCTGCGTGCGCGCCATGCTCACCAGCTCCGCGATCGACTTGACAGGCAAATTGTTCGAGGCGACGGCGATGTTGGGAATGGTGGCAAGGCCGGCCACTGGCGCAAGGTCCTTCACCGGATCGAAGGGCATCTTCCGCATCAGGCTGGGGCTGGAGGCGAGGCTGGTCGCCGTCAGCAGGATCGTGTAGCCCTCCGGCGCCGAGCGCTTGGCCACCGACTCGGCGCCGATGTTGCCGCCCGCGCCGGGCCGGTACTCGATCACCACCTGCTGGCCGAGCGCCTCCGCCATGCGAATCGAGACGATGCGACCGAGGATGTCGGCCGTACCGCCCGGCGCATAGGGTACGACGATGGTCACCGGCCGCGCCGGAAATCCCTGGGTCCAGGCGGGCGCGCAGAACGCCGCGGCAACGGCTGCCGCCACACGGATGATGATTCGCTTCATGAGTCGATCCTCCTCAAAGTTCGAACGGTTGGCCCAGAAATATCTTGTAGCGCTGCGACTTCGGCTTCTCGCGGTCCTCGATGCAGAGAATCGCGCGGAACCGAACCAGGCGAAGGATCGTTTTCATGCCCCTCCCAGAAGTTTGGAAAGCCTATGGCTGATTTCCCTCAGAGGGTCGCCCAGCGTGCCTATCCGCTTGTACGTCATCCGGTGCTTCGGCCCAAGCACGCACATGGAGGCAAATACCTGCCCGGTATGACAGAACACCGGCATGGCGATGCACCGCAGGCCTGCGTACTGCTCCTCGTCGTCGAGGGCATAACCCGCGGCCCGGATGCGGCCCAGCTCCGTCTCGAAACCGCTCGGCGTGGTGATGGTCTTGGGCGTGAGCCGCTCCATGCGGGTGCGCGCCAGGGCTGCCTTCACTTCGGGCCAAGGTAGCCAGGCGGCGATCGCCTTGCCCACCGCGGTGCAATACATCGGCCGCGAGCCGGCGGCAGCTTGCACCACCCTTACCGGAACATCGGGTTCGCACTTGGCCGCGACCATGACCTCGCCGTCGATCCACGCCGCGACGCTCGTGCCTTCGCCCGTGGCCAGGGTCAGCTCCCGGAGCAGGGGAAGCGCAATTTCGCCCAGCTGCTCCACGCTCCACAGGCGGCCGGTCAGCGCGTAGAGCTTTGAGGTCAGCATGTAGCCGCGCGACGCCTTCTCCTGGCGCAGGTAGCCCGCGGCGACCAGCGCCTGCATGAGATGGTGCGCGGTGCTGCGGTGCAGTCCAAGGCGGCGCGTGATCTCCGCGAGGGATGCCGGCCCCTTGGACGACGCCACCATCTCGAGGACGGAAAGGCCGCGTTCAAGCGAGCGGTGTGTCCCGGCAGTGATTTCTTGTTTCATAGTATGAGACTTTTATAAAGCTTGTCGTTCACACTATGGATAATAGCGCATCTATCAACGGAGGGCACCCGATGAAAGCACCGACGAAAGCACTCGCAAGCATCCTGCTGGTCCTGGCCTGTTCGCTGGCGCAGGCGCAGCACTCGCTCAAGTTCAACCACGTACTCGGCCCCAAGGAGCCCTACCACGAGGGCTTCCTCGAATGGGCGAAATCGGTCGAGGCGCGCAGCAAGGGCGCCCTCAAGATCGAGGTGTTCCACAGCTCTCAGCTCGGCAAGGAGGAAGACATCATCGAGCAGATTCGCCAGGGTGCAAACATCGGGCAGAACACCGATTCGGCGCGAATGGGCAACTACGTTCCCGGCATTGCCGTCATGAACGGGCCCTACTTCGTCGAATCGCTCGAGGACGTGGCGAAACTGCGCACGGCGCCTACCGTGCTCAAGTGGCAGCAGGAGCTGGCCGACAAGTTCGGCCTCAAGGTCGTTTCGTTCAGCTGGGTGCAGGGATACCGGCATTTCTTCACGAACAAGGCGGTCCGCAAGCCCGAGGACCTCAAGGGCCTGCGCATTCGCACACCCCCGGCGCCGATCTGGCAGGAATCCATCCGTGCGCTGGGCGCGACCCCGGTAGCGATGAACTTTGGCGACATGTACCCCGGCCTGCAGCAGAAGGCGATCGACGGCGTCGAGCTTGTCTACAACAATATTCCGGGTGGCCGGTTCTACGAGGTGCTGAAGTTCGCCAACGAGACGCGCCACATCATGCTGATCAATTTTGAAGTCGTCAGCGCGAAGTGGTTCAACGCGCTCCCCAGGGAACTGCAGCAGATCCTCGTCGAGGAAGCCGACAAGGCCGGCGAGGCCACCTCGCGCCGCATCTTCAAGCTCGAGAGCGAAGTGGAGCAGCAGCTCAAGGGCCGCGGCATGACCATCGTCAAGGACGTGGATCTCCCGGCATTCCGGAAAGCGGGCGATGCAGCTTACGAAGTCCTCAAGATCAAGGACGCCAGGGACGCCGTGTACAGAGAGATCGGCAAGAAGTAGCCGATGCGACAGCTGTACGCGAGGGTGTGCGCGGCGCAGGCGTTTGTCGCCGCCACGCTGCTCCTGCTGATGGTCGCCCTGATCTTCATGGGCGGCGTGATGCGCATGCTCGGCCACCCGATCAACTGGTCCAGCGATGCGGCCACGTGCCTGTTCGCGTGGGCTTGCTTTCTCTGTGCCGACATCGCATGGCGCCGCAACAGCCTGATGTCCATCGAGCTGTTGGTTGAACGCCTGCCCGCGCGCCTGCAGCAGGCCTGCCGGATGTTCAACTACCTCGTCATCAGCGCGTTCCTGCTTTACGTTATCGTGATGGGGACGTGGCTCTCCTGGATCAGCCGTGCGCGCAGCTTCCAGGGCATCCCCGAAATGAGCTACTCCTGGGTCACACTCAGCATGCCGGTCGGCGGCGTGCTGCTCCTCGTCACCACTCTGCTGAAAGTCCAAGCCGAGGTCCGCAACGCGGGACGCTGGTGCTGATCGTCGTCTGCTCGTTCGCGATTTTTCTCCTGCTCGGTATGCCGGTCGCATTCGCGATCGGAATCTCGGGGGCTCTGTTCTTCGCCCAGCAAAGCGGCCTTCCCGCCACCATCCCGATCCAACTCACCATTTCGCAAACGCAGAACTTTGCGCTGCTCGCGGTGCCGCTTTTCATCCTCGCCGGCAATTTCATGAACAAGACCGGCATCACCGAGCAGCTCCTCAACCTCGCGTCAGTTCTCGCCGGGCGAATGAAAGGCGGTCTGGCGCAGGTTTCGATCGTGCTTTCAACCCTGATGGGCGGCGTATCGGGCTCCTGCATCGCCGATGCCGCGATGCAGACCCGCATGCTCGGTCCGGAGATGCTCAAACGGGGCTTCTCCAAGGGCTTCGCCGCTGGCGTGCTGTCCTTCGGGTCGCTGATGACGCCCATCGTCCCGCCCGGCATCGGGTTCATCCTCTACGGCACCGTGGGGCAGGTATCCATCGGGCGGCTGTTCGCCGCCGGCATCCTGCCCGCGCTGATGCTCTGGGCTGCACTTGCCGTCGCTATCTCCTTGACCGCCAGGAAGCGCGGTTACGAGCCGGAGCGCAAGGTCCGGCCCCCGCTCAAGGAGATCGGCGTCGCGATCTGGGGCGGCATCTGGGCAATCCTGTTTCCCGTGATCCTGCTGCTGGGACTTCGCGTCGGCATATTCACGCCCTCCGAAATCGGCGCCTTCGCCGTGGTCTACGCGGTGTTCGTCGGCCTGTTCGCCTATCGCAAGCTGACGATCGCGGGATTCAAGGAAGCGCTCAATGGAAGCCTGGTGGACGTCGGTGCGGTGATGTTCCTGCTGGCGATGTCCGGAATATTCGGTTATGGGATCGTGTTCGAGCGCTTGCCGGAGGCGATCTCGACGTCGATGCTCGGGCTCACCGACAACGCCGACCTGGTGATGATGTTGATCGTCGGCTTCGTACTCGCCGCCGGATGCTTCGTGGACGGCTCGGTGCTCATCATCATGCTGACGCCGATTTTCCTGCCGTTGGTAGTCGCGCTGGGCGCGGACCCGGTGCATTTCGGCCTGGTGTTCATCATTGCCGCGACCATCGGAAACTTCACCCCGCCGGTCGGCGCAGCGATGTTCACGGTGTGCTCGATCCTGAAGTGCCCGATAGGCGACTACACGCGCGAATCTCTGCCGTTCCTCGTCGCCGTGTCGGCGGTAACGCTGCTGCTCATATTCGTGCCTGAACTGGTGCTGGTGGTCCCCGACTGGATTTTCGGCAAAGACCGCTAGCGCGGCCGATGTCTCCGACACCTCCAAGCCCGGGCCGGTGGCGAAGAGGAAAGGGATCAAGGTCAGGCTTAGATCCGCAAGACGGCGCTCACCCCATACCTGCATGCATAGGCTGCCGGGCTACCCGAAGGAGCCATGCGCGAACAGACGGAAAACGGCTTAGGTCGAAACCGCCCTCCCCCGCGCAGTGCGTGTAGGCGTATAGAGCGATGTCGGCGATCGAGTAGCGCACGCCGGCGAACCACTCATGCCTCGCGAGATGCTTCTCCATCACGCCGAGCGCCGCGTAACCGGGCGCCACACGTGCCTCCAGCGCCGCCTTCCTCTCTGGCGGATTCCCCAGGTAGCGCATGATGTAGCGCGAGGTGGCGATGTTCGGCTCGTGGCTGTACTGCTCGAAAAACATCCACTGCAGCGTCTGCGCGCGCGCAAGCCTGGAGTCAGGCACGAGCGGCGTGCCCTCGGCCAGGTACCACAGGATGGCATTCGATTCGGCCAGGCACGTGCCGTCGTCGAGCTCCAGCATCGGCACGCGGCCGTTGGGGTTCTTCGCGAGGAATTCCGGCGTTCGGGATTCCTTCTTCATGATGTCGACGGGCACCCATTCGCAGGTGAGGCCGAGCTGGGTCAGGACCAGCTTGACCTTGTAGCAGTTGCCCGACCAGACGTCGCCGTAGACCTTCACATTGCTAGGTATTCTGGACGACGATGTTCGGGAACTTCGCGGTCATGTCCTTCTGGCTCTCGGCGATCTTCACCGCACAGCGCCGCGCGATCGCGCGGTAGATCTCCGCCACCTTGCCCTCCGGGTCGGCGACCACCGTCGGCTTGCCCGAGTCGGCCTGCTCGCGGATCGCGATATCGAGCGGCAGGCTGCCAAGCAGCTCGACACCGTATTCCTTGCTCATGCGGTCGGCCCCGCCGGCGCCGAAGATGTGCTCCTCGTGCCCGCAGTTCGAGCACACGTGCGTGCTCATGTTTTCCACGATGCCGAGGATCGGGATGCCGACCTTCTCGAACATCTTGAAACCTTTGCGCGCATCCAGCAGCGCGATGTCCTGCGGCGTGGTCACGATGATCGCGCCGGTAACAGGCACCTTCTGCGCGAGCGTGAGCTGGATGTCGCCGGTGCCCGGCGGCAGGTCGACGATCAGGTAGTCCACGTCGCGCCAGCGGGTTTCCTTGAGCAATTGTTCCAACGCCTGCGTGACCATCGGGCCGCGCCAGACCATCGGCGTGTCTACGTCGATGAGAAAGCCGATCGAGATCGCCTGGATGCCGTGGCCTTCCATGGGCTCGAGGCCCTTGCCGTCCTTGGACTCCGGGCGGCCGCTGATGCCGAGCATCGTCGGCTGCGAGGGACCGTAGATGTCCGCGTCCAGCATGCCGACGCTCGCGCCTTCGGCCGCGAGGGCCAGCGCGAGGTTGGCCGCCGTGGTGCTTTTTCCCACGCCGCCCTTGCCCGAGGCCACCGCGATGATGTTTTTGATGCCGGGCACGAGCTTCACGCCGCGCTGGACCGCGTGCGACACGACCTTGCTCGACACGCCGACCGACACGTTCGTCACGCCGGGCAACGCGCGCACCTTGGCCAGCACCTGCCGGCGGATCGGGTCGAACTGGCTCTTGCCCGGGTAGCCGAGCTCGATGTCGAGCGACACGTCGCCGCCCGAGACCTTGATGTTTTTCGCCGAGCGCGTGGCGATGAAATCCTTGCCGGTATTCGGGTCGACCAGTTCCTTGAGGGCGGCCTGGACCTGGGCTTCGCTGAGTGACATGGGTGGTGTTGCCTGGCTGAATTCGGGAGGCGCAAGTTTAACCAAATCGCCCGGGTCGCAGGGCGTCATTGCGGCCCGGGAAGACGCGAGCCGCCTGCGCGATCCCTGCGCGCAATCGCGCGGCACCGCTCTGCGGACAGCAGGAGTTCGGCAAGCAAATGCTGCCATTTTTGACTGAACATCCGCTCTGGCAGCGGCGTACAGGGTGAAATGCTGCCATCGTGTTCGGCTCAGGGAGCGCCGTGGCCGGCAAGCCATTCCCACCGTTTCGCACGACCCGGCGCCAGTGCCGGCAAGAGTGGCTGCGTTAGAATCGTTCCTTTGCTTCGGCTCGCCTGATGTCCTCCCCCCGCAAGCTCTTCGTTACCACCGCGCTGCCCTATGCCAACGGGCCGTTCCACGTCGGCCACATCATGGAATACATCCAGGCCGACGTCTGGGTGCGGTTCCAGCGCATGCAGGGAAACGAGGTCCATTTCGTCGGCGCGGACGACGCGCATGGAGCGCCGATCATGCTCAAAGCGGAAGCCGAGGGGATCACGCCTCAGGAATTGGTTTCCAAGATCGCCGCTGAACGGCCGAAATACCTCAACGGATTCCATATCTCTTTCGACCACTGGCATTCGACCGAGTCGAAGGAGAACACCGAGCTCTCGCAGGATATCTACCGCAAGCTCGAGCGCGCCGGGTTCGTTTACAAGAAGCCGGTCGAGCAGTTCTACGACCCGGTAAAGGGCATGTTCCTCGCCGACCGCTACATCAAGGGCGAATGCCCGAACTGCGGCGCCAAGGACCAGTACGGCGACGCCTGCGAGAACTGCAGCTCCGTCTACTCGCCAACCGAGCTGAAGAACCCGTACTCGACGATCTCCGGCGCCGCGCCGGTCATGAAGACCTCCGAGCATCATTTCTTCCGGCTGTCGGACGAAAAGTGCGTGGCCTTCCTGCGCGAGTGGATCGACCTGCCCGGGCGAATCCAGCCGCAGGTCGCCAACAAGGCGCGCGAATGGCTCGAGGGCGAAGGCGACAAGGCGCTCGGGGACTGGGACATCTCGCGCGACCCGCCTTACTTCGGCATCCGCATCCCCGACATCGCGGAAGAGAAGTACCTGTACGTCTGGCTGGACGCACCCATAGGCTATCTCGCGAGCTTCAAGGCGTATTGCGCGAAGAAAGGCATCGACTTCGAAGCCTTCCTTGCTGACGAGTCCACCGAGCAGGTGCATTTCATCGGCAAGGACATCATCTATTTCCACACCCTGTTCTGGCCGGCGATGCTCAAGTTCGCGGGCTCCCCCTACAAGGTGCCGGACCACGTGTACGTGCACGGCTTCATCACCGTGTCCGGCGACAAGATGTCCAAAAGCCGTGGCACTGGCATCTCGCCGCTGAAGTATCTCGAGCTCGGCATGAACGCCGAATGGCTGCGCTATTACATCGCCGCCAAGCTCAACGCGAATGTCGAGGACATCGACTTCAACCCGGACGATTTCACCGCGCGGGTGAACAGCGACCTGGTGGGCAAGTACATCAACATCGCCAGCCGGGCGGCGCCTTTCCTCAAGAACAAGTTCGGCGGGAAGCTGCATTCGATGGAGGGTGCCGACGAGGAGTCCCTGCAGAACGAGGTGGCTTCCCCCGCGGGCGAGATCGCGGCGCTCTACGACGCGCGCGAGTACGGCAAGGCGCTGCGCCAGATCATGACGCTCGCCGACACGATCAATCATTACGTCGACGAGAAAAAACCGTGGGAGATCGCGAAGCAGCCCGGCCAGGAAGAGCGCCTGCACATCGTATGCACGGTGGCCATCAACGCGTTCAGGCTCCTGACGCTCTACCTGAAGCCCGTGATGCCCGCGCTGGCCGCGAACGTGGAAGCTTTCCTGAACATTCTCCCGCTCAAGTGGAGCGATGCGGGCACCGCCCTGCCGGCCGGCCACGAGATCAACCACTACAAGCACCTCATGACGCGCGTCGATCCCAGGCAGCTCGATGCGCTGTTCGACATACCAGCCGCACCTGCACCGAAGGAAGAAAAGAAAGTGACCACGCCCGCCCCTTCGAAGCCCCCAGCTTCGACTGCCGCAGCCCCGGCCCCCGGCACGATCTCCATAGACGACTTCGCCAAGGTCGACCTGCGCGTCGCTCGAATCGCAAATGCCGAAGCGGTCGAGGGGGCCGACAAGCTCGTCAAGCTCACGCTCGACCTGGGTACCAACGCCGAAGGCGTTCCACAGGTGCGCACCGTATTCGCGGGCATCAAGTCCGCCTATGCGCCCGAAAGCCTCAAGGGGCGCCTCACGGTGATGGTCGCCAATCTCGCGCCGCGCAAGATGCGCTTCGGCTTGTCCGAAGGCATGGTGCTGGCCGCGAGCAGCGACTCGCCCGCGGCTCCAGGAGACGGCCCAGGCATCTTCCTGCTCACTCCCGACAGCGGCGCGCAGCCGGGCATGAAAGTTAAATAGCCGGCCGATGGGGGAAGACGCGAACGAAGCCGTGCGGGAAAAGCGCTGGCGCGTCGCGCTTCCGCTGCATCCGTTCCGCCCGCGCCTGGTCGACTGCCTGAAGGGCTACGACCGCGCCACGCTGGGCGCCGACGTCGGCGCGGGGATAACGGTCGGCGTGGTCGCGCTGCCCCTGGCGATGGCCTTCGCGATCGGCTCAGGGGTCAAGCCCGAGGCCGGCCTCTTCACGGCGATCATCGCGGGATTCCTGATCTCGCTGCTTGGCGGCTCGCGCGTGCAGATCGGCGGGCCGGCCGGCGCGTTCATCGTCATCGTCTACGGCATCGTCCAGCAATACGGCCTGGCCAACCTCATGGTGTCGACCGTGATGGCGGGCATCCTGCTCTTCGTGATGGGCCTCACCCGCATCGGCTCGCTCGTGCGGTTCATCCCGGTGGCGATCATCATCGGCTTCACCAACGGCATCGCGATCCTGATTGCGCTTTCGCAAGTAAAGGATTTCCTCGGCCTGAATATAGAGAAGATGCCGGCGGATTTCATCCATTCGGCGCGCGCGATCATCGACGCGCTCGACACGATCGATCCCGCCACGGTCGCGCTCGGGCTTGCCACGCTTGCGGTCATCATCGCGTGGCCGAAGTTCGGCGATCTCGTGGTCGGGCGCGGGAGCGGAACGCTGCCGGGGCGCGTGGGCATGGTGACGCGCCTGCCCGGCACGATTGTCGCCCTCATTATCGCAACCACACTGACCGCGCTTTTCGCGCTGCCGGTGGACACCATCGGTTCACGCTTCGGCGGGATCCCGACGGGCCTGCCCCATTTCCAGCTGCCCGACCTCACCTGGGAGGCGGCGCGCCACCTCGTCGCGCCCACGCTGACCATTGCGCTGCTTGGCGCGGTCGAATCGCTCATGTGCGCGCGCATCGCCGACGGCATGATCGACGACCGCCACGACCCGAACCAGGAGCTCATGGCGCAGGGCGTGGCGAATTTCGTCACGCCCTTCTTCGGCGGCATCCCGGCCACCGGCACGATCGCGCGCACGACGACGAACGTGCGCGCTGGCGGGAAGACGCCGATCGCGGGCATCGTGCATGCGCTCACGCTGCTGGTGATCGTCGTGGCGGCGGCGCCGCTGGCCAAGTTCGTGCCGCTGGCTGCGCTGGCGGCGATCCTCCTCTTCGTGGCATGGAACATGGGCGAGTGGCGCGAGTTCCCGCGCCTGCGGCAGTTCTCGATGCAGTACCGCACCGTGATGCTGTCGACTTTCCTGCTCACGGTGATCATCGACCTCACGGCGGCGATCGAGATCGGCCTGGTGCTGGCCGCGTTGTTCTTCATCTTCCGGGTGTCGAGCCTGACGACGATCGAGCCGGTCGCGCCGGATTCGCTGCCCCCGGGCATTGCCATCCCCGAAGGGACCGTGGCCTACCGGATTTTCGGCTCGCTCTTCTTCGGCGCAGTGGGCAAGCTCGAAATGCTCATCGAGCCCGATTCCGCTGGGCTGGAGTCGCGTGTCATGGTGCTCGACCTGCACAAGGTGATCAACATCGACACGACCGGAATGGACACGCTGGACGTGCTGCGCAAGACCCTCGCCAAGCGCAAATGCACGCTGATGCTGTGCGACGCGAACGACCAGCCGCTGTCGTTGATCCGCCGCAGCGGGTTCCTCGAAAAGCTTGGGCCGCAGAACCTGCAACCCGACCTCGTCGCCGCCCTGGCCCGCGCCGAAATCCTGGCCCGCCCAGCCTGAAAAGAAAAAAGCGGCCGAAGCCGCTTTTCGATCTTCCCACTCCGATTAGGTACGTCGTGTTAGCAGCGCCCGGGGGGTAACGGGGGGTTGGGAAGGCTCCGCGTAGCGGAAGGGGCCCGAACCCCCTGTTCCTTACTTCCCGCCGCAGGTCACCGGCATCGACTGCGCCGGGTAGCCTTTGCACATCCAGGCCACTTTGCCCCCGTTGAGCACAGGCATCATCGCGACTTCGATGGCATTCTTCTCGTTCCAGCCGCGGATCACGCCGCCTGGCTCGATGATCCACTTGAGCTCGCCGTACTTCGGATCGCTCTTGGCCGCCACCTTGACGTTGGTGCCGGAGCCGGCGAGGTTGGCCGCCTTCTCCGCTGCCGCCGTCACTTCAGCCTTGGCCGCATTCGCACCCGACACGAGGACCGCCGCAGCGTCCCGCACCTCGCCTCCCTGCATCTGGGGAAGCACCACCGCAACGGCGAGAAACGCGACCAGGGCCACCCCTGCAATCACAAGTAATCCGACTCGCATCCCTTGCCCCCTTTTTTTAGGTGCTTCGTCAAGGTGCTACCAACGAATTTCGCGGCCAGCTTACCATAGGCAATCGGCACTGCGCACCGGCAAAACAGGGCCCAACAACAGCGCTTTCGGCAGCGTCGAAGCCGTTGGAAGTCCTGCGGAGGGCCTAGCCGGAGAGCGCCTGCGCCGCGATTTCGGCGGCCTGCGCATTCGAGCCCGCGACGATCACGCCGGCCGCGGCCAGCTTCGCCGCCTGCCTGGAATAGCCTTGCGGATCCGCGTCGGTGCCGGTGATCGATGCGATGACCATCGGCCCTCCGGCGGGCGCGGCTGCGACGGTCTGCGCCACGAGGCCCGCGGGGTCCTCATGCGCGCCGTAGCCGATCACGAGGTCGAGCAGGACCAGCGCCACCGAAGGATCGGCGAGCACCTGTGCGAGGAGGTCGTTGCGAAGCTCCGGATCGATCATCGGGTGCGGGCGGCCGCGGGTGTATTCGTCGTCGCCCAGATCGATCAGCGTATGCGCCTCGGCGTCGACGCGAGCCGTCTGCATTGCGCCGGGAACGGGCACGTTCGAACGCACGTGGACCTGGTTCCTGATCAGCACAAGCTGTGCTTCGTTGCACAGCGTGCCGCCGCAGAACAGGCCGCGCAACCAGCCCTTGCGGATATTCGGTCCCACTTTCCGGGACGGTTGCGAAAGCTCTCGCCCGAGCACGGCTTCGGCGGCCGAGGCCAGGGTCATGCCGCCCTCGCCGAGCAGGCACAGCGTGACCGGCTTCGTGCAGGAAGCGACCCGCGCGTTGATCTTCCGCGCGACGCCCTTGCCCGGCGGTTTCGAGATGATGACGATGTGGCGCGTGGCCGGATCGGCTTCCAGCGCATCGAGCGCGGCGAGTGTCATGAGGCCGCCGACCTCTTCGGACAGGTCGCGGCCGCCGACGCCGATGCCGTGCGAGATGCCGCGGCCTTCGCGGGCCAGCAGGCAGGTGACTTCCTGAAGGCCGGTGCCCGAGGCCGAGATGAGCCCGACGTCGCCCTTGGGCACCACGTTTGCGAACGCGATCGGCGCTCCGCCGATGATCGCGGTCCCGCAGTCGGGCCCCATCAGCAGCAGCCCCTTGTCCAGCGCGAGGCGCTTGAGCGCGATCTCGTCGGCAACCGGGACATTGTCGGAGAACATCATCACATGCAACCCGTGCTCCAGGGCCCGACGCGCCTCGGCTGCGGCGAATTCGCCGGGGACGGAGATGAGCGCGAGGTTGGCCCCGGGAAGCGTCGCGAGGCCGGAGGCAAGACCGCGCACCGTGGAAAATCGACTCTGACCCGGATTATTTGCGGGGCCGCCTGCGAGGCGCTTCTCGGCCTCGGCGAGCGCGGCTTCGGCTGCGGCCTTGTCGGCGGCGCGCACTGCGATCACGAGATCGTCGGGCTCGGCCTTGCGGCCTTCCTCGGCCAGCAGGCCGGAGCCTTCGAGCAGCTCGCGGTTGGCCGGCGTGCCGATCATGAGCGAGGCTTCCTCGATGCCGGGCAGCGACGCCACGACGCGGGAAATGCGCATGAGCGCCACGGAGTCGGCATAGAACCCGCGCCGCACGCGGTTGAGCGTGATGCTCATGCCTTCACGCCCAGCGCAGCCGCCAGTGCAACCAGCCCCTGCTCGAAACACGCAAGCGGCGCGCGGGCCACGCCGGCGCCGACCTGTCCCACACCCGGCTTGCGATGCGCGATGCCGGTGTTGATGGCCGGCTGGATGCCGGTTTCGACCACTCGGCGCACGTCGATGCCTGTAGGCACTCCCTGCCCGTCGAGCGACGGCATGGTCCAGCGCGGATTCCTGGTGAGCGTGATTTCGTTCATCGCGCTGGTAAATGCGAACGCGTCGCGCACGCTGCCTGCGCCGACGAATCCGACCACCGACGGCGCAGCGGCCATCGCGAACGCCCCGACGCCTATGGTTTCCATGATGGCGGAATCGCCCATGTCGGGATTGGCGTCCTTCTCCGTATAGCCGGGGAAATACAGGCCCTGCGGCATCTCGACCGGCGCGGTAAACCACTGGTCGCCGGTCCCCGAGACGCGCACGCCGAAATCGGTGCCATTGCGGCACATTGCGGTGACTACCGTCGAGGCTTCGATGCCGCGCACCGGATCCATGATGCTCTTGCCCATCGCCATCCCGATATTGAGGAAGAACTGCTCGTTGCCGGCGATGAAGGCGAGGATCTTCGAGAGCTCCTCGGAGCCCGCGCCAGCCTTGGCCAGGTGCGGCGACAACGCGCGCAAAGTGAGCGCGGAGCACGCGACGTTTCGCTGGTGCATCTCGTCGCCCATCGCGAGGCCGCGCGAGATGAGCGGCACGAGCTCGAGCCCGCCCGAGCTGCGCAGCGCAGCGCCGAACGCGGGCCCGAAACTGTCGGCCAGCCAGTGCAGGCGCGTGATGACTTCGGCATTGTTCGCGCCAAAACGCATGACCTTGCCGAGGCCCTCGTTGATCATGCAGTAGGCGCGATTCCCGAAGGCCCGGTTCTCCACCACCATCACCGGCATGGAGGCAGTCGTGATGCCGGTCATCGGCCCGACGGCATCGAAGTGGTGGTTCGGATGGAACTGCACGCCGCCCGAGGCCGCGAGCTTCGTCGCGGATTCGAGATCCTTCGCCCAGCCTTCGAACACGATCGCGCCGGCGATCGCGCCCTGCATCGGTCCGCACATGCGCTCCCACGTGATCGGCGGGCCGGCATGCAGCAGCACACGATCGTCCAAACTCGCGCCCAGACCTTCGATCACTTGCCCGGCGGGCTGCACGTCGACGAGGACAGGGGTGCCGGCGAGCATGCGCTCGAGCGCCTCCTCGTTGGCCTTGGCGATGCGCGCTTCGCTGCCCGCAAGCTGCGCGAGCAGGCCGAGGAGATGCTTCTTGCCCCGCGCGGGCGGGCGCCAATCGACCTGCACGACCGGCGTGCCCTGCGATGCGAGGTCGGCCGCAAACCCGGACAAGCCGATATTGACGACGCGCGGGACGCCCGAGAGGAGCTTCTGGATGGACATGGTGTCTTGAGATTGGCGGCCCCGCGTGTCACGAGACCGCCCCCAGGCGAATCAGCGCGGCCGCACTTCGAAAATTATACCGGCACGCTGCTATGATCGCCAGAATGGAAGCCATTCCAGAGCACATTCCCGCGAAGCTTGTCGTCGCGATCGGCGGCAACGCCACGCACCCGGAGAACATTCGCGGCACGACGGAGGAGCAGGAAATCGTCGCCGCGCGCGCGGCGCGCTCGCTCTTGCCGCTGCTCATGCTCGACAACCAGCTCATCCTCACGCACGGCAACGGCCCGGTGGTCGGCAAGATCCTGCTGCGCCAGTACTACGCCCGCGAGCAGGTCCCGCCGATGCGCCTGGACGTGTGCGTCGCGCACAGCCAGGGCGGCATCGCGCACCTGATGATGCAGGGCATGGAGGACGAGCTCGCGCGCGAAGAGCACGACCGCCGCGTTGCGTGCATCCTCACGCGCGTCGAAGTCGATGCCGACGACCCAGCTTTCCGCAATCCCTCCAAGCCCATCGGGCCTTTCTTTTCGGCCGAGGAAGCGCGCAACCTCGAGCAGCAGCTCGGCTGGACCATGATGGAAGACGCCGGGCGCGGATGGCGCTATATCGTGCCCTCGCCCAAGCCGCGGCGCATCCTCGACATCGACCTCATCGAATCGCTCTCCGAGGAAGGCATCGCGGTCATCGCGGCCGGCGGCGGAGGCATCCCGGTAGTCCACCGCGCCGACCGCTCCCACCAGGGCGTCGCGGCAGTCATCGACAAGGACCTCACTTCGGCGCTGCTCGCGAACCAGCTCGGCATCGACACGCTGATGATCCTCACCGCGGTGTCGAAGGTGGCGGTGAATTTCGGCAAGAAGAACGAATGCGCGCTCGACCTGGTGAAGGCGCAAGAGCTCAAGGCCTACCAGGCCGAGGGCCATTTCGCCAAGGGCAGCATGGGACCCAAGATCGAGGCCGCACTGTCCTTCATCGCCGGTGGCGGCAAACGCGCGATCATCGCCCACCTCGAGGAAGCGCTCCCCGCGCTGCAGGGAAGAACCGGCACGCATGTCGTTGCCGACTAAGGCGCGCATCCCGGCGCCGGATGCCCGCCCCGTCGTGGTCAGCTCGCTCGGGCGGTTCGCGCGCAATGCACTGGCTTGCGGCGAAGCGCGCGTGATCGCGGTCTTCGAGCGCAGCGTGTATGTGGGGACGCCGGGCGGGCTGGCGTGCATCGGCGCTGTTGGCAATGGGCCGTTGAATGCGCATTGCGAAGAGGGCGCCCAGGAACCAATGCGCGGTGTCGCGATCGGCGACCGGCTGATCGTGGAGGTGGCTTGCGCAACGCACTGGCGCCCTCGCCCAGCACCTGCCCCCAACGCCGACCACTTGCGACAGGGGTTGAAGCGGTTGCGCGAGGACGCACGTCGCCGCTTTCCGGACGAGGGCTTTGGTTTCGTCATCGATCCGTCCAGGCCCAGGCCCGCGGCCATCGAGGCGTTTGGACGATGGCTGGCCGACCCGATCCGTACGCCAGAGGCCGCCGCGGGCCTGGTCGGCCTCGGACCGGGGCTCACGCCCTCCGGTGACGATCTGATCGGGGGCGCGCTCTGTGCGCTGCACGCCCTCGGACGCGTCGAAATTGCGAATCGCCTCTCCGATTGGGCGCTCCCCCTCGCGCGGGCCAACACGAGCCGAATCAGCCGCGCGCACCTCGAATGCGCCGCGCAGGGCGAGTGCGGCGAGGCGGTCGGCGAGGCAATCACCGCCCTGATGCTGGGCGAGGCGGTCGACCTCGATCGCATCCACGCGATCGGCCACACGTCGGGATGGGATGCGCTTGCGGGAGTATCGCTGGCGCTGTCGGCTGCGGCATCCTGATCAGGCAGAATGCGTTCCTTTTCCCCGACCCTTCAAAAAGGAACGCCATGCCCACCACCGCGAGCGGTCTTACCTACCAGGACGTCGTCGCAGGCACCGGCGCCGAGGCGAAGAAAGGCGACGACGTGAGCGTGCACTACACGGGCCGCCTCATGGACGGCACCCAGTTCGACTCGAGCAAGGACCGCAACCAGCCGTTCGATTTCCCGCTGGGCGCGGGCCAGGTCATCAAGGGCTGGGACGAAGGCGTGGCCGGCATGAAAGTCGGCGGCACGCGCAAGCTCACGATCCCGCCTTCGCTCGGCTACGGCGCGCGCGGCGCAGGCGGCGTGATCCCACCGAACGCGACGCTCGAGTTCGACGTCGAGCTGCTCGGAATCGGCTGAAAATCCCCAGCTTTCATTTGCAGGAATCGAGGCCTGACGCGGCCCCCGTGCCAATTTGGATACTTTTTTGTAATACGCGGATGCGAAGTTATTCCAAGTACGCGAGGATCCGATCAGGGCCTGAGCTGGCCTCGGATTTCACCTTCTGGGTAGGCAGCGCTGTGCACGTGGACATAGATTTCCCCGGCGAGGAAGGCGGCGTATTGCTCCTCGTTGAACCGGGCGCTGCGGGGCACCGACCAGTTGGCCCCGCTCAACGGGAGATGCTCCATCGCAAGCGGGCCGACATTGCTCGTGCGCTCCAGTTCGAGCGCTACAGGGCCGCTGATGCCGGGAAGGCCCAGGTGGAGGTGGGCGGCGGTCGCTTCGATACCGCTGGTCTCGACGTAGCCGTTGAGCGTGCGGTCGCTGTGAACCCAGAAGGTGCCCGTGCCGGCCGCTGAGGAGCGGTTCGCCGGGACTTCCGAAGCGCCCCGCAACACTACCTCGACCTCGCGCGCGGCCACCCCGATGCCGGCGCAGCCGGACGAAGTCAGCAGGACCGCTGAAGCCGCAAGGGAGCTAAACAGGAGGAAAAGCTTGCGCATGGCCGATCATATCGCCAGCGCGGCGGCTTGCGGACTACAAAGCGAGGATGGCCGCATTCCGCTGGCCGCGCATCGCGCACCGCAGCTTCTTTGCGGCCTCTACCACAGCGGTCGCCACCTTGCGGACGCGCTCGTGCATCGAGCGGTCGGTTGACACGTTGGCATCGCCCGGTGCGTAGTACCCGGGATAGCTTTCGCCCGAGGAATGCTCCAAGGAATCGAGGGCCGACACAAGGCCCAATCCTTTGAGATGCGCGCCCAGCACCGGATCGTCTGGAAGGGCAGCACAGTCTTCACGCTGCACGATGACCCCATACGAAGTCTCGCGCGCCTGCGTGGCATCGCGCGCGAGTTCGTCGATAAGAAACCGGAGGGAGCTTTCGGCAGTGTTCCAGCGCTCCGGCACGAATACCATCACGCCGTGAGCCGCGTTCCACCGCTCACGCACTTGGGACGACAACGGGGACGACAACGGGGACGACAACGCCGATGCAGGATGCTGCTTTGACTGATCCAGCCAGCCGAGGTCGAGCACATCGGCGACTGCGCCGCTGCGCTGAACGACGCGGCGCGCATGATCGATGAGGCGTGAAGTCTTTCCGAACGAATCTGCCGCGTCACCCGCCGGCTCGCCACCTGCGACGATGAGGATGCGCGGAAGCGACAAATGCGCAAACCCGGCGGGCTCCCGCATTGCCGACTGCGTTTGAACGCTCACCTTAGAGCTTGGTCTTGTCGCCCGCGGGCGCGGCGGCGGACTGGTCGGTCACGGGCTTTTCGAGCGCAGGCGTCGCAACCACCAATTCGCTCGGCGTGGCGATCGGCGCCGTCTGGAGCGTGGAGGCTTGTTGCAGCACCAAGGCGTCTGCCCTGGCTTTCTCCGCCGCCACTTCGGCGGCAAAGACCGAGGACGCATCAGGCAGCGAAGGATCGCGGATCGTCCCCTGCTGGACTATGGGCCCGGAGTGGATGACCGTCTGCGAAGGCTGCCCGTTGAAAGCGACTGCGGGTTCCACGGACCTCTGGCATGCCGAGAGCGAGAGCAACAGCGCTGCGGCAACCACGGTGGCGAAGCTGATTTTCTGGGTTCGATTCATCATGAGCCCATTCTCGCTGCGATGCATGTGTCGGGCTGTCGGCGGAAAGAGTTATCCACCGTACACAACCACGGTGACGCGTGTCAGACGATTGCTCTTGTCGGCGGCCCCACCCACCACGCTTCGCAAACACGCGCCCCCGATCGCGCATACGCGCATTTTCGCGACGCAGGCCTCCTACAATTGCGGTGCGGTTGTAGGTGTTTGTCCTACTTTGAATGTAAGAAAATGGGCCATGGGCGCGTAGTCCTTGTCTGACGCATACCTACCGTCTATCATCCGCGCTCGGTTCACGCCCCTAGTGCAAGCCAGCAGCCCGGCCTCACATCGGATCCGCCGAATTCCCCTTGGTAATCAGACGCGCCAGCCGCGGGCGCAAGAGGACAGGCATTGTTGAAATCGCTCTTCGCTAACAAGAAGCACTGGAAAACCGCCGCGCTCGCGATCGCGCTCGTGGCCACAGTCCTTCTTGTATGGTTCACGGTCACGGCCGATGAGCCCAACCGTAATGCCGTCGCGGTTTCGATGGAAGAAGAGTCGGCTGCCTTCTTCGCCACCGAGCGCGATTTCTCGGCTCTCGCGCAGGATGTCAGGACCGGCAACGCAATGAGCGTCGGCCTTTCGGCCGAATACGCGCTCGTGTCCCGCAATGACGGCAGCCGTTACTACGTCCGCACCGACACCCAGCGCGCGCTGGTGGCCGAGGCCCTCAAGGAAAAGCTCTCTTCCAGCGCCCCCGCCGTGTTCGCCCTGGGCAACGTCCATCCGCCCGCGCCGCCGCTGACGGTCCTTGGCCGCGGCCTCAGCCCCGCCCTGCTTACGCTGCTCGGTCCGCTGCTGATCCTGTTCATCTTCCTGCAGATGAATCCCATGCGCGGCATGGGCGGCCAGTTCAAGACCGCCGACAAGCCCGACACGCGCTTCAAGGACGTCATCGGCGTGGAAGAGGCGAAGGACGCGCTGCAGGACATCGTCGCGTACCTCAAGCATCCCAAGAAATTCGCCGACCTCGGCGCCAAGGCGCCCAAGGGCGTCATCCTCGAGGGCCACTTCGGCGCGGGCAAGACGATGCTGGCCCGCGCGGTGGCCGGCGAAGCGGGCGTGCCCTTCATCGCGCTTTCGGGCAGCGATTTCAGCGACATGTTCCTCGGCGTGGGCGTGCGGCGCGTGAAGAAACTGTTCGAGCTCGCGCGCAAGGAAGCGCCGTGCGTGATCTTCATCGACGAGATCGACGGCCTCGGCAAGCGCTCCGGCGGCAGCTCGGGCGCCGAGACCGAGAACAACCGCATCATCAACAGTCTGCTGGTCGAGCTCGACGGGTTCGAGTCCGGCTCGGGCATCGTGGTGCTTGGCGCGACCAACAACGTGAACAACCTCGATCCCGCGCTGATCCGCCCGGGCCGCTTCAACCGGACCTGCCATCTCGGCCTGCCCGACGTGGACGAGCGCGACGCGCTGTTCCGCATTTACGCCGGCTCGTTGCGCACGGCAGGCGAGGTCGATTTCCGCCAGCTTGCGCGGATGTCGGCCGGCCTCTCGCCTGCGTCGATCGCCAACACGGTCAACTCCGCCGCCCTGCTTGCAGCCAAGGAAGACGCGCCCGCGGTCCTGCAGGAGCATTTCCAGCGCACGCTGGAGCAGACCCTCATGGGCGGACCGACCTCGGCCGGCCAGTCGGCCATGGGCATGGAGGAGCGCGAGCGCATTGCGGTTCACGAAGCCGGCCATGCGCTGATCGCCAAGCTCCTGAATGTCGGCGTGGTGGAGAAAGTGAGCATCCTCAAGCGCGGCCACGCGCTCGGCGTCACGCTGGTGACGCGCGAGCAGGACGCCACGCTGCAGAGCGAGCCCGAAGTGCGCAACCGCATGACCATGCTGCTTGCGGGCCGCGGTGCGGAAGCGCTCGTGCTGAAGTCGGCGTCGACCGGCGCGGCAAACGACCTCGAGCACGTTTCGAGGATGGCCTTTCGCATGGTGACCGAGTTCGGCTTTTCGGCCGATATCGGGCCCTTCAGTTATGCGGGGCTCCCGGAGCAGGAGCGCCAGGGAATCCACGCCGAGGCCATCGTCGAGGCGCGCGAAATCACCAAGGAAGTGGAACGCCGTTGCGCCGAGCTGCTGATCGAGCACCGTGGAGCCCTCGAGCTCCTGACGGCCGAGCTGCTCGAGCACGAGACCGTATCAGGCGACGTGGTGCAGGCATGCCTGCAGGACGGACCACTCGCTGGAAGGCAGCCGCGCGCCGCCGCAGTTGCCGCATAGGCCGCATAGGCTGCGCAGGCTTCGCAGTTCAAGGGGAGACCAAACCGAGTGGCTCAAGCCACACCTGTCGAACAGACGGACAAAGGAGAAGGTCTTGAATCAGAAAACAGCAATCCTGGCGCTGATCGCAGCCGCCGGCGGGGCGTTCATTGGCGGCGTCTGCCACCAGGTCAACCAGGACGCCACGGCAAAGTACGCCGAAGTCACCCGCCTGCCGGGGTACCTGATCGCCCTGCAGAAGACGATAGAGTTCGTGCCGCGCGGCATCGCTGACGCGGTCACCCCGGCGCCCGGCCCCGCAAGACCGCCGCGCGTGGTCAGGATCTACCCGGACACGCCGCCACTGCACCTCGCGCGGGGCTACGTGGAAAACGACACTTCGCGTTACAACCACCATATCCGCCAGGCGTCGCGCGCGACCAAGGTGCCGGCGGCTCTGATCCGCGCGGTGATCACCGCTGAATCCTCATTCAACCCATACGCGTTGTCATCGACGGGCGCGGTGGGGCTCATGCAGCTCATGCCCGAAACGGCCGCGCGCTATGGCGTGAAGAATCGCATGGATCCTTCGCAGAACATTCTCGGGGGCGCGCGGTACCTGCGGGACCTCATGCAGATGTTCAACAACAACATGCATCTGGCGATCGCCGCGTACAACGCGGGCGAAGGTGCGGTGATGAGGCACGGGCGCAAGATCCCGCCTTATCCGGAAACCGTCGCGTATGTGCCGAAGGTCCTCAAGTACTACAAGCGTTACCGGCTCGCATGAAAAAGGGCCCGCGAGGGCGCGCATGAAAAAAGACCCGCGAGGGCGCGCATGAAAAAAGACCCGCGAGGACCCTTTGAACAACCCGGCAGGGGCTCTCGCCCCCGCCGGTCGGGACAGACTTCTAGCGTCCGTCGCCGTCCGCGTCACCCGGGAGGGCGCGCTCGACCCGATGCCAGGCTGCCTTGGTGGCGTGCTTGGCATCATTCCACGCGAGCTTCGACGTGCCCTTGGCCCGGTTGTACTCGGACTCGAGGTCGCGCTCGGCCTGGTCGTACGTGCGGCCCTTGAACTGGGTGCGTCCGAGGTAGCCCGTGCGATAAGCCGGCGAGTAGTCGTCGTACGTGTGGCCCGTCTTGTAGTACGGCTCGTTGACGTACGACTTTTCCCAGTAGGCCGCTTCGACCGTGGGGTCCAGAGCTTCGCCTGCAGCCTTGCCGGCGAGGCCGCCAACGATGGCTCCCGCAGCAGCGCCAACCAGCGTGCCTACAGGTCCGGCTACAGTGCCGGCCGCAGCGCCTGCAGCCATTCCGCCGGCAATGGCGCCAAGGCCTGTGCCAACCGGGTGCGAACCGGGCGCTCCGGTAATCGGATCGCGGTTTGCGTCGGCGTCATCGGTGCGTGTGGTCTTCATATGGCAGATCTCCTTTGTTGAGGTCGGTAACAGGCCGATTGGGTATCAACTCAGCGCCTTGGGAGCGCGGCGCGGATTCAATCGGCGCATCAGCCATCCTCGCCCCGCGCGCAATGCGGTTCTGTACGCCAGCGTACCGTTGCCGGAGAAGGAAAGGATTCTCGAGAAGGCCGCAGGCCTCTTCCACCTGCAGCTCTAAGCGGCGATTTACCTGGCCGCGGCGGCTGAAACGCGCCAGATGACATTGCCGACATCGTCGGCCACGAGCAGGGCGCCGCGGCTGTCGACCGCCACGCCGACTGGCCTGCCGAGTGCATTGCCGTCCGCGTCGAGGAATCCAGTAAGCACATCCTCGACGTCGCCTGAAGGCTTGCCGCCCGCAAAAGGCACGAACACGACCTTGTAGCCGCTTCTCGGGCGCCGGTTCCAGGAACCGTGCTCGCCGATGAACGCGCCGTTGGCATACCTGGAGGGCAGCATCTTCCCCTCGTAGAACGCCAGCCCCAGCGGCGCCACATGCGTGCCGAGCGCGTAGTCGGGCTTGAGGGCCGAGGCCACCAGGTCGCTGCGCGGGGGCTTCACGCGCTCGTCTACATGCTGGCCGAAATAGCTGTACGGCCAGCCGTAGAACCCGCCCTGCTTCACCTCGGTGAGGTAGTCGGGCACCAGGTCGCTGCCGATTTCGTCGCGCTCGTTGACGACCGTCCAGAGCGCCCCCGACTGGGGCTGCCATCCCAGGCCGTTCGGATTGCGCAGGCCGGAGGCGAAGAGCTGGGTGCGCCCCGTCGCAATGTCGATCTCCAGGACCGCGGCGCGATTGACCTCGTTCTCCATGCCGTTTTCGGCAACGTTGCTGTTCGATCCCACGGTGGCATACAGGCGCTTGCCGTCCTTGCTGGCGATGATGTTCTTGGTCCAGTGGTGGTTGAGCGTGCCGGCCGGCAGCTCGGCCAGCCGCGTGCCGGCCGCGTCGAGCTGCGTGGCCCCTTCCGTGTAGCGGAACTTCACCACCGCATCGGTGTTCGCCACGAAGAAGTCGCTGCCCACCAGCGCCATGCCGAACGGCGAATTGAGGCCCGAGGCGAATACCGTGCGCACTTCGGCCACACCGTCCCCGTCGGCATCGCGCAGGAGCGTGATGCGGTTGGCGCTCGGCGTCCCGGCACCCGCGCGCTTCATGAACCACTTCATGAGCTTGCCCTTGATGCCCTTGTTGTCGTCCGGCTTGGGCGGCGCATTCGATTCGGCAACCAGCACGTCGCCATTGGGCAGCACGTAGACCCAGCGAGGATGATCGAGGCCCTTGGCGAACTCATTGACCGCCAGGCCTGCGGCCGCCATAGGCTGTGCGTTCTGCGGCCAGCCTTTCGCGGGTGCGATGTTGACCGTCGGCACGAGGCCGGGATTGGGCTGCGGCAGCTGCGGGTTCGGGCCGGTGCCCGCCTTGAAGGGCAGCCCGGAAGACTCGCAGCCTGCAACCAGCAGGCAAGCGCCAAGCACGAAGAATGTTTTCACTGCGACGCCTCCCGCTATCCGCCGTTGCGCGAATAGTGCAGACGATCACCGCCGCGCGATGTGCGCTGGCGCACTTATCCCGACCGCCCCGCGGCCGGCGGATGCGCGGCGCGCTTCTCCTAGTCGTGCGGGTGGAGGTGGCCCGTGGCGGCGCGCGCAAACTTCTCGTACAGCGCCATGACCTTGGGCACGAAGACTCTCGTCTGTGCGAATGGAGGAATCTGGTTGCCATGACGGATCACGGCATGCTCGCCTGCGTTATAAGCTGCGAGCATCAGCGAAATATTGTCCTGGAAACGGTCCAGGAGTTCGCGCACGTAACGCGCGCCGGCGTGGCGTTCTTGCCGCATCCTGCACGTGACGGGAGTAGGGAACGTCGTGATCCCAGGATTTGAACGTTGTTGCCGGGGTTGGCACCACAGGTGGCAGGGGAGCCAACAGCAGAGGGAGCGCCGAGGGGTCCTCGTTGTGGCTGGGATAAGGGTCGGCATGAGCTGGGAGCGCAAGCCATGAAAATGTTACAAAACTAACGAGAAAGTGTCGCAACGGAAGATATCCATGGATTTAAAAGCTGTCCATGGACTGCAGCCTCCGGGCTTGGTTCAACGGGTTTCGCTGGGCGAACTATCAGGCTGCCCCTACATGCCAACGCGGAAAGGCGGTCCCCAGGACCAGCCGGAACACTTGCCATCCCACGTAAAGAAGCCCGGCAGCCAGTGCGAAGAAGGTCGCTGCCCAGAGGAAGTACATCGAGTCCATGCCCGAGTTCTTGATGACTTGCTCGTGCTCGCGCGGCGTGGCCTGCACTACAAGGACCGCACCCACCGTATCTTTGGTCGCGCCCAGCCGCGCGCGGCGGGCTGCTTCTACGGCATCCGCTTGTGCGGCCATCGGCGTGTTCAGGGCGGTATACGTTGCAACCGCACGCTCCACGTCCCCGGAACCAGCGCGCGTCGCCGGCGCGACTACGCCACCTTGCGCAGCGCCGATACCGATGCGGCGGGTGGAGTCGCGCCGTTCGACGAACACGCGACGCTCAGGCTCAACCCGTGAGGACTCGGCGGCCATCGGTTCGGCCCGGCGCGCGGGCTCTGCCCGGACACCGCTATCGGCATTGTCGGCGACCGGTTGCTGCGCCCGCGGAGGCGAACTCTCGATGATCGACAACGTTCGCGAGCCGCTGGCGGGCTGATCGGTAAAAATGACGCGGCCCTCGTCGTCGACCTGCTTATAGATCGTCTGCGCCGAGACGGTGCCGATGAGCAGCATCGAAGCGATGCATGCGCCGAGTATTCTGCGGTTCGTATCCATGGCGGCACTGTAAGGCGGACCGCGTTTTGAATCTGTGGGACTAAGCCTGATTCTGGGTTCGGACTGGGGAGCCTTCTGCTGTCCTCCGATTCCCCTCACGCTGTCGGCGGCGGAGCGTGCGCCGCGGATACCTGCCCATCGGGACGCACCATCACCAGTCGCCGTTCATACAGCGCTTCGGCGGCTGTGTTTCGAACGTCGATGACTTCGAACGGTACTTTGCGCGACGCTGCTGCCGCAGCCAATTTCTCGACGCCCGGAGGGTTCTCGCCTTCATGAAGAATCCCTGCTGCTCCGCAGTGCGGCCCTTGCTCACCGAGCGCGCGCCGATCTCGCCGATGTGCTTGCGATAGTTGGCCGGCGCGGCGATCACGTGAACCGGGCAGGGGTTCGGTGGCAGCAGCGACACCGACTTCAGCGGCACCGGCTTTGCAGACTTGCGCGCCGCCGCAATGCGGGGAGCGGCCTCCTGCCAGTCGGCGATCAGCGCGTTCATGTACATCGGCGGCTACGCGGGGCCGGCGCCGGGCACTTCGCGTTTCACCATCTTAGGGCCGCTCGCAATCCGATCAAATGGAGTTTCGATCCGCGATCGTCTGGATCCGGATCAGTTCCTCTGCGTATCCGCGGCGCATCCAGTGATGGCTGCGCTCCACACTTAGCCTGCTCCTGTCCGAGGCGATGACATCGGCGACGCGGAACGCGTTGGCTTCGTGGTTGATCGAGAGGAATGTGGGCGTGGATCGCTTGATCTTCTCCCAATACGCCGCCGCGACCGCGAAATCCATCTCCGGGAGGCTGTCGACATTGACGATCAGGTCGTATCGCAAATTTTCATCGAGGAAAGTCTGCGGGCCGATAATTCGAACGTTGCTTTCCCCGCTGCCTGCGGGTTCGCCGTCGAGGCGCACATGCTCCTGGCCGAGCGTTCTTCCGAGAAAATAGGCCTGCGCCACAGCGGTGACCGGAATGTCGACGATCGTATAGTTTTTTATCCCGAGCTGATACGCGCAATGGGCGGTTCGCCCGAGCCCCGCACCGATCTCGAGTACACGCGGATGCGGGAATGCTCGCACCAGCTGTTTAATGCGCCACGCCTGGTAGAGCGCTTGCGGAACCCGATACGAAATCACGCCAACCGGCGACGCAACCCCGTGCTCGTCCGGAAAAGGGTTGGGCGACGAAAATCCGGCGCCCACCGCGCCGAGGCTTGCGAGGATTCTTCCGATATCCGTTTGCATTGCGGTGCGTGCTGGCCACGTTTCGGGATTGTCCATTGGCACGGCGCCCGCCGATTCGGCAAATCGCAAGAGACCATCCAGGCACAGTTTGGCATAGGCCTTGCGCACCGCTGCGTCGCGGAAAACGCCGTTGTGGGACTTTGTCAGGATGTCGAAGCCAAAAAACAGGTCGGTTGCCGCAGGATTCCTGAGCATTGCCGCGACTGCAGGCCTCCCGCCCTCCGCCAGCACGCGATGAACGGGCTCGTGATAGGTGGCGAAGAACGCTTTCCACATCGAGTCGCCCAGTTCGGCTTTGTTCGCCCTGCCGTATGCGGTCACGATCCGGTCTATCAGGAGTTCGTCCCGCACCGGTTCGGTGGGCGCGCTGACGCCGGAGACGGCCGACAATTCGCCAGGGCGATGGTAGAGCATGGCCCGGCAATTCTTCTCAAACAGAGCACCTGGCCGCAGCGCATGGTCGAGCCTGCGGAGCCTGCGGGTCACTTTCCAGACAAGGCCGATGCTCATATAAAGTCAAACATTTAATTCAATACAGTCAATAGGGAAGCGGATCGTGTGGCAATTGAACTGCCTAATTTGGAAACTCACTCAGCTGCGTTGGTGAACGAGTAGACGATGCGCACCCGCTCGGGCGTGAGCCATTCCTCGAGCTGGGCGAGCAGCTGCGCGTCTGGCCGCACGCGCCAGTCCGCGCTTAGCGCCACGTCCACCTCGGCTTCGCCGTTGTGATAGTGGACGACCACCGAGCAGCCAGCGCCGCTGCCGTTCCCGTTGGCCTTGAACGGCGCGAGGAAGTCCTTCAGTTTCTTCGCGTCGGCCTGGCCGTTGATGTCGAGGCGCAGGCTGTGCGCGTAGCGGCTCCTCAGCGTGGCGAGGTCGAGCAGGTCCTCGGCCGACACGCGCAGGCCGAAGGACTCGTCGCGCGGCGTCTGCACCTTGCAGATCGCCACCAGCAAAGCATCTTCCTTCAGCTTGTCGCGATGCCGCTCGAAGAGTTCGTTGAACACGGTGATCTCCGCCTGCGCGGTGCCGTCGTCGAGCGTGACCACGACCATCTTGCCGCGGCGGGTCATCTGCACGCGCACCGCGGCGATCACGCCGGCCAGCCAGACCGTGCCCTGCGAAGGGTTGAGCTTTGCCAGCGGCGTCGACGTGAAACCCTGCAGGTCGTGCGCGTACGCATTGAACAGGTGGCCTGAAAGCGTGAACCCGAGCGCGGTCTTCTCCTCGATCAGGCGCTGCTTCATGTCCCACGGCCGCGCATCGACGAGCCGGAAGGCCGCGCTGCGCGATTCCGACGGGTCGCCGAAGAGGCTCTCCTGCGAGGCCTGGCGCTCGTCCTGCTCGGCCGCTTCCATCGCAAGGCCCACGGAGGCCAGCAGGCTCGCGCGGTTGGCCTCGATCGAATCGAACGCGCCGGCGCGCACCATGGCTTCCATCGCGCGGCGGTTGACCACGCGCTTGTCCACGCGCCTGCAGAAGTCGAAGAGGCTGGTGAACGGGCCATGCCCGGTGCGCGAAGCGACGATCGCCTCGATGGCGGATCGCCCGGTGCCTCGAATGCCGCCCAGTCCGTAGCGCATGGTCTTCGCGTCCACGGGCGTGAAACGGTAGTCGGACGAATTGACATCGGGCGGCAGCACGGTGAGGCCGTTGGCGATACTGTCCTTGTGGATCGAGCGCACCTTGTCGGTGTCGTCCATGACCGCGGAGAAGTTGGCCGCCATGAAAGCCGACGCGTGATGCGTCTTCATGTAGGCCGTGTGGTACGCGACCAGCGCGTACGCCGCCGCATGCGACTTGTTGAAGCCGTATCCGGCAAACTTCTCCATGAGGTCGAAGAGCTGGCTCGCCTTGTTGCGCGACAGGCCGTTCTTCTCGGCGCCCGCGACGAAGCCGTCGCGCTGCGCGTCCATCTCCTCCTGCTTCTTCTTGCCCATCGCGCGGCGAAGGAGGTCCGCGTTGCCCAGGGTGTAGCCGCCGATCACCTGGGCGATCTGCATGACCTGCTCCTGGTACACCATGATCCCGTACGTCGGCGAGAGGATCGGCACCAGCCGCTCGTCGAGGTACTCGACTCTCTGGCGGCCGTGCTTCCTCTCGATGAAGTCGGGGATCAGGTCCATCGGGCCCGGCCGGTAGAGCGCGACCAGCGCGATGATGTCCTCGAAGCGGTCGGGCCGGGCCTTGCGGATCATGTCGCGCATGCCGCTCGATTCGAGCTGGAACACCGCGGTGGTGTTGCCGTTCGAAAGCAGCTGGTAGCTCGCCTTGTCGTCCAGCGGCAGCTTGTCGAGCTCGAAGTCCGGGTGCCCGAGCATCCTGACGTAGCGCACCGCCCAGTCGAGCACGGTCAGCGTGGTGAGGCCGAGGAAGTCGAACTTGACCAGCCCCACGGCCTCGACGTCGTCCTTGTCGAGCTGGGAAATGACGTTCTCGGTGCCTTCGGCGGCGTAGAGCGGGCAGAAGTCGGTGAGCTTGCCCGGCGCGATCAGCACGCCGCCCGCATGCATGCCGACGTTGCGCGTGAGGCCCTCGAGCTTTTCGCCGAGCTCGAGCAGTTGCCGCACCTCGTCCTCGTTCTGCTCCCGCTCGGCGAGCAGCGGCTCCATCTCCCGGGCCATGGCAAGCGTGATCGTCTTGCCGGGCTGGAAGGGGATGAGCTTGGCGATCTGGTCGCAGAAGTTGTAGCCCAGGTCGAGCACGCGGCCGCAGTCGCGCACGACGGCGCGCGCGGCCATCGTGCCGAAAGTCGCGATCTGCGAGACGCTCGCCGCGCCGTACTTGTCGCGCACGTAGCCGATGACCCTGTCGCGGCCGTCCTGGCAGAAGTCGATGTCGAAGTCGGGCATCGACACGCGCTCTGGATTGAGGAACCGCTCGAACAGCAGGTCGTAGCGCAACGGATCGAGGTCGGTGATGCCCAGCGAATACGCAACCAGAGAGCCCGCGCCCGAGCCGCGGCCCGGACCGACCGGCACGCCGTTCTTCTTCGCCCAGTTGATGAAGTCCGCGACGATCAGGAAGTAGCCCGCGAATCCCATCTGGATGATGGTCTTGATCTCGAACTCGAGGCGGTCGCGGTAGCGAGGCAAATTCTCTTCGCGCACGGCCGGATCGGGATAGAGCTTCTGCATGCGAACGGCAAGACCTTCGTCCGACAACCGATGCAGGTAGGTGTCGATGGTGACGCCTTGGGGCGTCGGAAATTCAGGCAGGCGCGACTTGCCGAGCTCGATCGTGAGGTTGCAGCGCCGCGCGATACCCACCGCGTTCGCGAGGGCTTGCGGGATGTCGGCGAAAAGGCTCGCCATTGCCTCCCGCGACTTGAAGTATTGCTCGGGCGTGAAGAGCTTGGGCCTCTTCTGGTCGCCGAGCACATACCCTGTGGATATGCAGACGCGCGCTTCGTGCGCCTTGAAGTCGTCCTGCGACAGGAACTGCACGGGATGTGTCGCCACCACCGGCAGCTTCAGCCGCGTGGCGAGCCGCACCGTGCGCGCAACGAGCGTCTCGGTCTGCGGCAGGCCGGCGCGCTGCAACTCGAGATAGAAGCGTCCCGGGAAGCAGGCGGCCCACTCGCTTGCGAGCTTCTCCGCCGCAGGCAGGTTGTCGGAGAGAAGCGCCTGCCCCACATCGCCCCCCGAGGCGCCCGAAAGGGCGATCAGCCCTTCGGTCCCGATCTGGTCCGCGGCAAGCCACGCCCTGTCGAGCTCGGCGCGCGAGCGATGCTGGTTGACCAGCCACGCGCGCGACAGCAGCTCGCACAGGCGCAGGTACCCCTGTCGCGAAGCGGCCAGCAGGAGGATGCGCGAAGGCTTGTCGCGATCGGTGGCGTTCTGCACCCAGCAGTCGGCGCCGATGATCGGCTTCACCCCGGATTCGCGCGCGGCCTTGTAGAACTTGACCATGCCGAACAGGTTGCCAAGGTCGGTGAGCGCAAGCGCCGGCATGCCGTCGCCCGCCGCGCGCCCGACTGCGTCGTCGATGCGCACGATCCCATCCGTCACGGAATACTCGCTGTGGAGCCTTAGGTGGACGAACTGCGGGACGTCGCGCGGGGTGTTCATGGGGACGCAAAAATTTTACCATCCGCGCCACTGGCCGGCGCTGCGATAATGCCGCTCATGCGTTGCAAAAATCACGGCCAGCGTTGACTGCCGCAGCCGGCGCAGCGCGCGGCGATTCGGGCGCGCCCTCCCAGAGGCTCGCGCTCCTTGCTTTGCTCGCGGGCGCAGTGTGCATCGCAATGTCGCCCATTTTCGTGCGCGTCTCCGAAACCGGCCCTACCGCCACCGCGTTCTGGCGCGTCGCGCTCGCGGTGCCCGCGCTGTGGTCGTTCTACCTCCTCTTCGGACGCAGACGCGAAGAAGCCGCTTCGGCGCGTCCAACCGGTTGGCTCCTGGCCGCGGCCGGCGTGGCATTTGCCGGCGATCTGTTCTTCTGGCATTTCTCGGTCAAGTTCACTTCGGTCGCGAACTCGACTTTGCTCGCCAACCTGGCGGCCATCTTCGTCACGCTGGCGGCCTGGCTGCTGTACCGCCAGAAGCCCAGCCGTCTTTTCCTTGTCGGCCTCGTCACCGCGCTCACCGGCGTGGTCATGCTGGTGAGCACCAGTATGTCGTTCTCTTCCACGGCACTTCTCGGCGACGCGTTCGGCGTCATCACTGCCATGTTTTACGCATGGTATCTGCTGACCGTGAAAGACCTGCGCGACCGTGGCGCGGGCACCTTGCGCCTGATGGCGGTCACCACGGCAATCACCGCTGTGCTGCTGTTGCCGATTGCGCTTGCCACCGGCGAGCAGATGCTGCCGCTGACCGGCGCCGGGTGGCTCAAACTCATCGGCATCGCGCTGATTTCGCACGCTTGCGGACAGGGGCTGATCGCCTACGCGCTCGCGCATCTGCCGGCTTCATTCTCGTCGGTCAGCCTATTGCTGCAGCCGGTGATGGCGGGCGTGTTCGCGTGGGTGCTGCTGGGCGAGCCGCTGGTGGCGCTGCAGATTGCCGGAGGGGTGGTCGTGCTGGCGGGAATTTATCTGGCGCGCAGAGGGTCGTAGCCACCCAGGCGGGGAATGCCGGGTTCCTGATGCCTTTTGGCGCTTGGCCAAAGAAGGTAAATGTACCGGTGCCGGTACGCCATCTGCCATGAGAACGGCTGCTGGCGCGGACTTCGGTAAACAAATCTTAACGAATGTCCGCAACGGGCTAGACGACGACGGTTGGTGGCCCGTCGGTGTGCTTCTCAATGCGGCCGATAGTCCACACCCTCTCGCCGGCATCCGATAGCAGCTTCGAGGCCTGTGCCGCGTGTTCGGGGGCGACCACGATGGCCATGCCGATCCCGCAATTGAACACGCGGTGCATTTCGTCCTCCGCGACGCCGCCTTCTTTCTTCAGCCACTCGAACAGCGCGGGACGCGCCCATGATTTCGAGTCGATCACGGCGCGGGTCCCTGGAGGAAGCATGCGCGGCACGTTGCCCGTGATCCCGCCGCCCGTGATGTGCGCGAGGCCTTTGACCGGCACCGCCTGCATGAGGGCAAGCGCGGGCTTCACATAAATGCGCGTGGGTTCGATGAGGACGTCCGCCAGCGGCCGCCCATGGAAATCCGCAACCAGGTCGGGCTTCGCGCGCTCGAGGATCTTGCGCACAAGCGAAAAGCCGTTCGAATGCAGGCCGCTCGAGGCAAGGCCCAGCACAACGTCGCCGGGCACGATGGTCTTGCCGGTGATGATGCGGTCCTTTTCGACCACGCCCACGCAGAAACCCGCGAGGTCGTACTCGCCTTCGGGGTACATTCCGGGCATCTCCGCGGTCTCGCCGCCGATGAGCGCGCAGCCGGCCGTCTCGCAGCCCAGCGCGATGCCCTTGATCACGTCCGTCGCCACCGCCTTGTCGAGCTTGCCGCAGGCGAAATAGTCGAGGAAGAAGAGCGGCTCCGCGCCCTGGACGAGCACGTCGTTGACGCTCATCGCGACGAGATCGATGCCGACCGTGTCGTGCCTGTTCAGCGCGAATGCGAGCTTGAGCTTGGTGCCCACGCCGTCGGTGCCCGATACGAGCACCGGATGGCGGTACTTCTTCGGGATCTCCATGAGCGCGCCGAACCCGCCGATACCGGCGAGCACCTCGGGCCGCATGGTGCGCTTTGCGAAAGGCTTGATGGCCTCGACCAGCGCGTCGCCCTCGTCGATGTCTACGCCGGCATCACGATACGAAAGGCCTTTGCTCATGGTGGAAACCGGGAGGGAGCGCCGTGGGGCGTGTTAAAGTGGGAAGACAAGAATTCCTGCGCTTTTCCTCTCGTATTTTACGTCAAATGACCGGAACCGGTTTCGCGAATCCGCGCGTGTGGACGTGGCTTGCAATCGCGCTGATCGCGGCCTGGCTCGTCTGGCTGCTCTCGCCGATCCTTGCGCCTTTCCTTGCCGGCGCGATCTTCGCGTACATGCTCAACCCGCTGGTGAACCGGCTCGATCGCTACACCGGCCGCACGTTCGCGGTCATCCTCGTCATGCTCCTCGCGCTGTTCGTGGTGATCGCGATCCTGCTCCTCGTACTGCCGTTGTTTTACAAGGAGGCGGTCATGATGTCGGAGCGCCTCCCGGACTTTCTTGCGTGGCTGAACGCAAAGGCCGCGCCCTGGATTCTTCTCCAATTCGGCATCGCCATTAAGTTCGACCTGGAGACCGTCAAGCAGCTCACGGCGCAGATCCTACAGGGCAACGAGGGCCTGGTGCCAAGAGTGCTGGGGTCGCTGCAGATCGGCGGCCTCGTTTTGCTCGGGTTGATGATCAAGTTCCTGCTCGTGCCGGTCGTGCTCTTTTACCTGCTGCGCGACTGGAACGAGCTGGTCGCAAGGGTCGACCACATGATTCCGCGCCAACGCCATGCGCAGGCCGTTGGGATCGCACGCGAGGTGGACGCCGTGCTTGCCGAGTTCCTGCGCGGCCAGATGCTCGTGATCATCGTCATGGTCTGCTTCTATTCGCTCGCGCTCTGGGTCGCCGGGCTGCAGTTTGCGCTGCCGGTGGGCGTCATAACGGGCGGGCTGGTGTTCATCCCCTACGTCGGCGCGTTCCTGGGGTTCGTGCTTGGCACGGTCGCGGCCCTTCTGCAGTTCGACGACTTCACCGGCGTGCTTTTCGTCTGGCTGGCATTCGGAATCGGCCAGGTGCTCGAGGGCATGGCGGTGACGCCGCTGCTGGTTGGACAGCGCATCGGATTGCATCCGGTCGCGGTTCTATTCGCGCTGCTCGCGTTTGGCCAGGTCTTCGGGTTCTTCGGCGTGCTGCTCGCGCTGCCCGCGAGCGCAGTGCTGCTGGTCTGCCTGCGCCGCATCACACGCGCATATCGCGAGAGCCCACTTTACGGTGGCACGATCACCTCCCCGCCGCCCGGAAGCGGCCCCGGCTAAGCATGCGGCAGCTGGTCCTTGAAATCTCCCCGCCGCCCGAGCCTTCGTTCGAAGGGTTCGTGACCGGCCGCAACGGGGAACTCCTCGCCAAGCTGAAGGACGTAGCCTCCGGTGCCGCGGCCGAGACGGTCGTCTACCTGTGGGGCGAGCGCGGCTCGGGTCGCAGCCACCTGCTTGGCGCGGCGATGCGCGCGGCCAACGATGCCGCGAAGCTCACCGTCGCCGACGACGTGGACCGGTTGACGCCTGAAGGCCAGATCGCCCTGTTCAACCGCATCAACGAGCTGCGCGACGTCTCGGCCGGCCATCGCGGGACACTGCTGGCCGCCGGTTCAGCGCCCCCGGCCCAGCTTGCCTTGCGTGAAGACCTGAGGACCCGGCTGGCGTGGGGCCTCGTCTACCAGGTCCACCCGCTCTCGGATCCCGAGAAAGCGGACTACCTTCGCGATGAAGCCGCGCGCCGCGGACTTTCGATCGCCGATGAGGTGGTGGCTTACCTCCTGACCCATGTGCGGCGGGACCTGCCCACGCTGGTCGCGATCCTCGCGCACCTGGACGAATACTCGCTCTCGCACCAGCGCCCCCTGACGCTGCCGCTGGTGCGCGAAGCCCTCGCGGCGCTCGCCTGACCATGGCGGCTTCGACGCGCCTGGCCCTTTTCGACCTCGACAACACGCTGCTGTCCGGGGACAGCGACTACGAATGGGGCCAGTACCTCATCGACCGCGGCGTGCTCGAGCGCAATGAGTACGAGGCGCAGAACAACGTCTTCTTCGAGCAGTACAAGGCCGGGACCCTCGATATCCACGCCTACCTGCAGTTCGCGCTGGGCGCGCTGGCCCGGCACACGCCCGAAGAGCTCGAGCAATGGCTCGCGGAGTTCATGGAAAAGCGCATCCGACCCATGATCGGCGCCCGCGCCGTGGAACTGGTCCGCAAGCACCTCGGGGCGGGCGACCTGTGCGCAGTAGTGACCGCCACCAACAGTTTCGTCACGGCGCCCATCGCGAGCGAGTTCGGGATCCCGCACCTGATCGCGACGGAACCCGAACGCTCCGGACGGGCTTTTACCGGGCGCGTGTCCGGCACGCCGTGTTTCCGGGAAGGCAAGATCGTGCGGGTCCGGTTCTGGCTGGACTCGCTCGGGCAACCGCTCGAAAGTTTCGCCCAGTCGACCTTCTACAGCGATTCCCTCAACGACCTGCCCCTGCTTTGCCTCGTCAAAAACCCTGTAGCCGTAGACCCGGACGACTCCCTGGCGGCCGAAGCCGCGCGGCGGGGCTGGCCGGTGATCTCACTAAGATAAAATCCGGGAGGCATGATCAAGAAGTTCATCCGCAAGGTGCTTGGCCTGAAGGCCGCCGGGCCTAAGCGCGTTCCGCGCGCCAAGCACGATATCGAGCGCAATCGCATCAGCCCCGCGGCCCTCAAGGTCTGCAGCGTACTGCACGAAGCGGGCTTTTCGGCTTACGTGGTCGGCGGCGCGGTGCGCGACCTGTTGCTTGGCGCAACGCCCAAGGACTATGACGTTGCGACCAACGCGCGGCCGGAGGAGGTCAAGCCGCTTTTCCGGCGCGCGATCATCATCGGCCGGCGCTTTCGCATCGTGCACGTGATCCTGAACCAGGAGACGGTCGAGGTCTCGACCTTCCGCGCCGCGGCCGACACGTCCGACACCCACAAGGACGAACATGGCCGAGTGCTGCGCGACAACGTGTTCGGCACGCAGGAAGAGGATGCGCTGCGCCGCGATTTCTCGGTAAACGCTCTCTACTACGACCCGGCAACCGAGGAAGTCATCGACTTCCATGACGGCCTGGCCGACCTCAAGAAACGCACGATGCGCATCATCGGCGATCCGGTCACGCGTTATCGCGAGGACCCCGTGCGCATGCTGCGGGCCGTACGCCTGGCGGCAAAACTCGGCCTGTCGATCGAGACCGGCTCGCGGGCGCCGATCAAGAAGCTGGCTCCGCTGATCGGCAATGTGCCGCCGCCGCGGCTGTTCGACGAGATGCTCAAGCTCCTCATGTCGGGCCATGCAAGCGCCTGCGTGCGGCGCCTGCGCGACGAAGGCCTGTCCGAAGGCCTTCTTCCGCTGCTCGACGTGATCCTCGACCAGCCTCTGGGAGAACGCTTCGTCACGCTTGCGCTCGCCCAGACCGACGAGCGCGTGAAGACCGACCGGCCCGTCTCCCCGGCTTTCCTGTTCGCGGCGCTGTTGTGGCACGAAGTGCTGGCCGCATCCAAGGCGCGGGAGAAAAAGGGCGAACGCCCCGCCCTCGCCCTCGAAGCCGCCATGGACGAGGTGCTCGAGACGCAATGCGACAAGCTCGCCCTCACGCGCAAGCTCACTGCGACGATGCGCGAGGTGTGGACGATGCAGCCCCGGTTCGAGCAGCGCTCGGGCCAGCGCCCCTACCGCCTGCTCGAATCGCCGCGCTTTCGCATGGCCTACGATTTCCTCGCTCTGCGCGCCGCGAGCGGCGAAGTGGCCGAGGAGCTCGAAATCTGGTGGCGCTCGTTCCAGAGCGCGAACGACGAAACGCGCAGGGCGATGCTGCAGCCCGAGAGCGGCCCCAAGCCGCGCCGCCGCCGCCGGCGCAAGAAGCCGGGCGAAACCTCGGCCTCCGGCGCCGACGCAACGCCCGAGCCCGCCAGCTAAGGTCCGTCTTGACTGTCAGCGCGTTCATCGGCCTTGGCGCCAACCTGGACGATCCCCGCGCGCATCTGCTGCGTGCGTTCGACGAGCTCGCGCAACTCCCGCAATCCTCCTTGTCGGCCCGGTCGTCCCTGTGGCGTTCCGCCCCGGTCGGCTATGTGGACCAGCCGGAGTTTGTCAACGCGGTGGCGCGGCTCGAAACGGACCTCGCACCCGAGGCCTTGCTTGGGCAATTGCGGGGCCTCGAGCTCGCGCATGGGCGTGAGCGAAGCTTCGCCAATGCGCCGCGGACCCTGGACCTCGACCTGCTGCTGTATGGCGACGAATCGCGCGCAACGGTGAAGCTGACGCTCCCGCACCCGCGCATGCACGAGCGCGCTTTCGTGCTCGAGCCGCTTGCCGAAATCGCGCCGGAGCTGTCGATCCCCGGTCATGGCAACGCGAGGGAAGTCTTAAACGGTATTCGCGGCCAGGCCTGCGAGAGGATCGCCTGATGGCGCAGGGCCCAGCGCTCGGCACCCTTGCGCTCACCGCTGCGATGCTGGCGGCTTCGAACGTCTTCATCCGTGGATAAGCTCAAGTACATCGTCGTCGAAGGCCCCATCGGCGTCGGCAAGACGAGCCTCGCGCGCAAGCTCGCGGACCGGCTGGGCTCCACGCTCCTGCTCGAACAGCCCATGGAGAACCCTTTCCTCGAGCGCTTTTACGAGGACATGGCGCGTTTTGCGCTGCCGACGCAGTTGTTCTTCCTTTTCCAGCGGGCCAAGCAGCTCGAGCCGCTCGCCCAGCTCGACCTGTTCAGGCAGGCCATCGTGGCCGATTTCCTGCTCGACAAAGACCCCCTCTTCGCGCGCATCACGCTCTCGGGCGACGAGCTCGCACTGTACGACCGCATTTTCGAGACGCTCAAGCCGCAGGCGCCGCAGCCGGACCTGGTGATCTACCTGCAGGCGCAGCCGGACACGCTGATTGAAAGGGTGCGCAGGCGCGGCGTGGCATTCGAGCGCCAGGTGAGCGAGGAGTACCTGGCGGTGCTTGCGGAAACCTACACTCGCTTCTTCTATCACTACACCGCCGCGCCGGTGCTGATCGTGAATTCGGAGAACATGAATTTCGTCGACCGCGCCGCGGACCTCGACCTGTTGATGCACAAGATCACTACCATGCGCAGCCGGCGCGAGTTTTTCAACAGCGGCGGCTGACAAAGGAGTTGCCCATGCCAAGACGCAACCTGCGCGACATCGCAGCGCTCCACGCAAGCCAAGCCAAGATCACGATGCTCACTGCGTATGACTCCACATTCGCGCGCCTGCTCGACGTGGCGGGCGTCGAAACAATCCTCATCGGAGATTCGCTCGGGATGGTGATCCAGGGCCGCGACTCCACGCTCGCCGTGACGCTCGAGGAAACCGCGTACCACGTGGAATGCGTTGCGCGCGGCGCCAAGCGCGCCTTCATCCTCGGCGACCTGCCTTTCGGCACTTACCAGGAGAGCCCGCAGCAGGCGATGCGCAGCGCGGTGCGATTGATCGCCGCCGGGGCGCAGATGATCAAGATCGAGGGTGGAACGACCATGGCCGAAAGCGTGCGCTTCCTGGTCGAGCGAGGCGTGCCCGTGTGCGGCCACGTCGGGCTCGTGCCGCAGTCGGTCCATGCCCTGGGCGGCTTCAGGGTCCAGGGCCGCGACGAAGCCGGCGCAAAGCGCATCATGGCCGACGTCAAGGCGCTTGCCGAGGCCGGCGCCAGCATGATCGTGCTCGAGGCGATTCCCGCGAAGCTCGCCGAGGAGCTCACCGCCTCGATCGCCGTGCCCACCATCGGCATCGGCGCCGGTCCGTCCTGCTCCGGCCAGGTGCTGGTGACTCAGGACATGCTCGGGATTTCGGATCGCTCGCCGAAGTTCGTGCGCAACTTCATGCAGGGCGCCTCGAGCATCGCCGACGCGGTGACGGCCTACGTCGCGGCGGTCAAGGACGGCTCGTTCCCGGCCGCTGCGCACTCCTACTGATGCGCATCGTCCGGGCCATCGAGGACCTGCGCGCCGCACGCCGGGCGCTCGGCTCGCTCGCGCTGGTCCCGACCATGGGCAACCTGCATGCCGGGCACCTCGCGCTCCTGGAAATCGCCCGCGGCCGTGCGAGTCACGTGGCGGCCACCATTTTCGTGAATCGCCTCCAGTTCGCCCCGACCGAGGATTTCGACAGCTATCCGCGCACCTTCGATGCGGATTGCGACAAGTTGCGCGCGCAGGGGGTGGACCTGCTGTTCGCGCCGGACGAGCGGGTGCTGTATCCACAGCCGCAGACGTTCATTGTCGAGCCGCCTGCGATCGCGAACGAGCTCGAAGGCGCATTCCGCCCTCGATTC
>Ga0163147_10001149_pt1 | contig 40710 bp, 36 predicted proteins | sample OliLakLV19MP6G1_FD_148597 | JGI IMG/M metagenome (GOLD analysis project Ga0163147, IMG submission 148597) | Freshwater microbial mat bacterial communities from Lake Vanda, McMurdo Dry Valleys, Antarctica- Oligotrophic Lake LV.19.MP6.G1 | ecosystem: Environmental > Aquatic > Freshwater > Lake >...
CACCTACATCTTTACCACGTATGAAGATGTAAATTTCACCTGAAATGAGCGATCCAAGACTGGATGCGTGCGGATTCGACGGCACTTCGACGATCTCCCCGTTGATGAGTTCAAACATCCGGTCTGCGTTTTCGGGCAGGTCAACAAACTGCTCGAACGCTTCAACCGTCATAGGCGGCGTTCGGATTGCCATGCGCATGATCCTCCCGTTTGGTCGGGCAAAGTGAGTCTGAGACGCTTTCAAGAATACGATCTTTCACAGTGTAACATCACTTCATATGGAGCGCGGGTTACGCTGTGCGCTGGACTTCGGCGGGCGTCGCTCCGAAGTCCAGCGCACGAGCTTTTGCCAGTCGATGTCGCCTTCTGGGGTACAAAAATTCGTAATAAATTCGCCTGTAAAGCGCGTAATGATTCGGCTGTATGCTGTATCGAATTCTCCATTTCGTTCGCGCGCTTGATGTCCGAGCGGTTCAATGATTTCTGTATAAATCGTGTCGCTACCGGAAATTAGCGCCCAAAAATCTTGTCCGCACCATTTGATGTATGCACCGCCGTCTTTGATCGGATTGGCGTCAATACCATACATACAACCGTTAATGGCGATGGTTTCGATATTTGGGTATGTTGCGGCAAGGGCAGATTTTGCGGTGAGAAAATTATCTTTCATCTTTTTGATCTGACTGGAATTGCCCCAATTTGGACCCGATTTGATCGCGACGATGTAAATCCGATTATCACGCTCGAAAAACAGATCAATACCAGTCAATTCGGATAGTGGGACTTTAATACCGCCGAATACTCGACCGCAGACGAAAACGGCTACACCCTCCATAAAATTTCCGAACAAGGTTTCTTCCTGTGAAGAAAGGAACGCATCTAATACACTTTTGACGAGCGTTTCTGCCGTTGTTATATGCTTTGCTCTGAATAAATAAGGATTCTTGCGCAGGAGTACCGCACCTAAATTCAACGCTTCAAGTTTGGCAAGGCGATTGGCGTGAAATGTGCCGATATTTGCCTCAACATATGCGACAACATCTTTCAAATTCAGCGGGGTATAGCTCACAGCAATCGATCCTGAAAAACAGCCACTTCTTTCTCGACCATTTCGACATATTCCGGCATGATATCGATTCCGATGGCTTTTCTTCCCATTTCCAACGCCACAATCACGGTTGTGCCGCTGCCCATGAACGGATCGAGAATCGTATCTTCCGGCTGCGTGAACAATTTGAGGAACCATTCGGGCAGCGCCTTCGGGAAGGCAGCGCTGTGTCCGCGATTGCCTGTCTCCGTCGCCAGATGCACCACATTGGTGGGATAGACTTTATCGCGCCCGACCCAATTGGAAACATTCTTGCCGAAGCCGCTCTCGACTTTCGACGTGTCGCGGATTTTGTCCGTCTCGCTCAGATTACTTAGCCGCGATTTTGCCCAATCGCCAATCGGGACCATGACTTCATCTTGATACATCTTGAAGGTCTTGCTTTTGTTGAACTGCAATAACCGTTCCCACGAATCGCGGAAGCGATTGGGCCACTTGCCGGGATACGAATTTTTCTTGTGCCACACAAATTCTTCCGTCCACAGCCAGCCCTGCCCGCGCATCGCCTTGATCAGGTCGATCACGTAAGTATGGCGTTCGCCGTCAACGACGCGCTCTTTGATATTTAGCACGAACGTCCCCGTCGGGCGCAGCACGCGCAGCAGCTCGCCCGCAATGGGCGTAAACCATGCGACATATTCATCGGGATGCACGCCGCCGTAGGTGTGCTTGCGCTGATCGGCATACGGCGGCGATGTGAAAATCAGATCGATGGAGTCGGAGGCGATCTCCGCGATTCGTTCTTTGCAATCGCCCAACATCAGCCTACAGGTGTCGATCATATGTTCCCCCGATACAACGCCGCCGTCGCTGCGATCATCGTGTCCGCGCTGAACGTCGTCTCTAAGCGATCTTCGCCCATTAATCCCATGTGCCGTCGCAGCGCCTCATCGCCCAACAGCGCGATCAGCGCGTCCCCCATCGCGGCGGGATCGCGCGGCGGGGCAAGCAAGCCCGTCTCACCATCGATCACGATTTCGGGGATTGCGCTCACCGTCGTACTGAGGATCGGCGTCCGCCCCGCCATCGCCTCCAACAGCACCAGTCCGAAGCCCTCTTGCAGCGTCGGCAGTAGGAACACGTCGAACGCCGCCATCAGGCGCGGCACATCGGTGCGCCAGCCGAGAAAATGCACACTGCGCGCGATGCCATACTGCCGCGCCTTCCGTTCCAACATTGCCCGTAGCTTGCCATCCCCGACGATCACCAACTGCGCCGTCGGGAATTGCAGCAGCGCGCGCGCGAACGCCTGCAAGCCGTAAATTACGCCCTTCTGCCAGATGAGCCGTCCCACGAACCCGATCAGCGGCGCATGGGGTGGCACGCCCAATTCTCGGCGCAGCGCCACGCCCGACGCATCTCGATCCGCCGGGATCGCGGGGGGGACAATGCCGTAGTGGATCGTGTGCAGCTTGCGCGGCGGCGCGAACTCGATTTCCGCGCAGAAGCGGCGCACCGCGTCCGAAATCGGGATGCCATCCGTTGCCAGCCGCCATAACAGCGCGTGTATAGCCCGCATCGGCAGCCAGCGCCGGAACGGATCATCGGCGTGGCGTGACGCGATGATGCGGCGCACACCCGCCAGCCGCGCCGCTGGAATGCCGTATACATCCGCGTGGATCAGATGCGTATGGACGATATCGGGTTGCAATTCACGCAAGCGCCTCCGCAAAAGCCCGATGAGAGCCAGATCGAGATGGCGCCGGATCAGCATTCGCTCGACGGGAACAGGCGGCATCCCGCTTTGGAGCGCGTCCACGAAATCATCGACGGTGTTTCCGGGCGGATGCAGCAAGATCAGCCGCACATCGACGCCTGTCGCTGCGAGTCCGGGCAGCAGCGTGAGCAAATGCCCTTCCGCGCCCGCAATTTTCGTCGCCTTGATGATGTGGACGACGCGCATCACTCGCCGTCTCCACGTGGAGACGGGGTTGGCGCGTGAGGTTGTTTTTCGTGTTCCAAAAACCATGCAACGGTGCGCGCCAAGCCCGTATCGAAATCGACGATGGGCGCGAAATCGAGAATATCTTGCGCCAAGTCGATGGCAGCGCGGGAATGTTGAATATCACCGATGCGCGGCGGCGCATGTTCCGGCGCGATCTGCGTCCCCAACAGCGTGTTGAGTTTGGTCGCCAGTTCCAACAGGGTGACGCGCCCGCCCGTCGCCAGATTCATGACTTTGCCCGGCGCATCCGGCGCGCCCAACGCCAACAAATTCCCATGGACTACATTGTCGATATAGGTGAAATCGCGCGATTGGGTGCCGTTGCCATAGATCATCGGCGGCTGTCCGCGCCGCAGCGCCGCGATGAAGCGCGGAATCACGGCGGCATACGGCGACATTTCATCCTGTCGCGCGCCGAATACGTTGAAATACCGCAGCGCGACCGTTTCCAAGCCGTAGACGTGCGTGAACGCCTGACAGTAGTATTCACCCGCCAGTTTCGACACGCCGTAGGGCGAGAGCGGATGGGGCGGCATCGATTCGTCCTTCGCGTCCCCTTCCACATCGCCATACGCCGACGATGACGCCGCGTAGACCACGCGCCGCACACCCGCATCGCGCGCCGCGATCAAGACGTGCAGCGTTCCCGTGATGTTAACATGATGCGTCGTCAGCGGATCGTCGATGCTGCGCGGCACGGACGGCAGCGCCGCTTGATGAAAAACGTAATCCGCGCCCGCGAAGATCGGACGAAGCGCGTCCAAGTCGGTAATGCTGACGGCGTGAAACGCGATATCGCCGCGCATCCCATCGAGATTTTCGCGCTTGCCCGTCAGCAGATTGTCGATCACGCGCACGCGCGCGCCGTCCGCCAACAAGCGCGCGACGATGTGCGAACCGATGAAACCCGCGCCGCCCGTCACCACGAATGTATCAGCCATGCGATTACCCTTGCTGTCGGCGTCGAATCCACATCAACGTTATAAATGCTGGAACCCACAGCGCCAGCCCACTGATGCCAATTGCCAGCGCGATCAGCGGCGGCACGATGCTGACTGCGAATGCCAAACCGCCGAATAAGACGCACACCGTATAGATGATCGCCAAGGTTTTGCGCTGGCTCAAGCCCAGACTCATCAGCCGATGCGATGTGTGATCTTTGCCACCCTGTAAAGGCGACCGTCCTTCGCGCACGCGGGTGAACACCACCAAACACGTATCGAAGATCGGCAGCGCCAACACCAGGATTGGCACCATCCAGGTCACGCTCAGCGGCTGCGCGCCGAACTCCAGCTTGATTCCGAGCGTTGCCAACACGAAGCCCAATACCAGCGACCCCATATCGCCCATGAAGGTGCTGGCGGGATTGAAATTATACGTCAGAAAGCCGACGGCGCTGCCTGTCATCGCGGCTGCCATCGCGCTGACGAGCGTCAGCCCCTCGTTGAAGGCGATCAGCGTGAACCATGCCGATGCAATCGCGGTCACGCCCGCGGCTTGTCCGTCCATGTTGTCGAGGAAGTTGAGCGCATTTGCCAGCGCCACCACCCAGAACACCGTCAGGATGTAATCGAGCAGCGGCACGCCGAACAGCCGAATTTGAATGCCGACGGCGATCAATATCAGCGCGCTGATCGATTGGGCGACCAGCCGCACGCCGATGCCCAAATTGAAGCGATCATCGAGCAAGCCGATCAGCGCCAGAAACGCTGCCCCGCCCACGACCGCGCCCAACTCGACCCAATGTGCCTCGCCGCTGAACAGCAGCAGCGCCAGCGCAAAGCCGAAGAACAGCGCCATGCCACCCATCAGCGGCTTATGATCCTGGTGGATGTTGCGCTGAGTCGGTGCGGCGACCACGCCCAAACGCAGCGCAATCGAACGCGAGAGCGGCGTCAAGCCTAACGAAGTGGCGAAACCGACGACCAAGATGGGGATGAATTGGAGCGCATCCATCAAATCGTTTTTCCTTGTATGGATAGGCGGGATTATCGCACAAAACGCGGGGACGGTGTAGGGCAGCAGCGGTGCGCATCAGGGCAAACGCATCAAGATACGAGGTCTCAATTGACAAGCTCACCTCACCCCCTTCCCCTTCGCCACGCAGTTGCTGAGGGGAGGACACCTTTTCAAGAACCTCACCCCCTGACCCCCTCTCTACGCAGTGGAGAGGGGGAACACAAGGCGGAAACTCCCCCTCTCTACGCAGTGGAGAGGGGGCTGGGGGGTGAGGTGAATCAGGGAGAAAACCAAACATGTCCTCCCCTCGCCATGCAGTTGGGAGGGGGTCAGGGGGTGAGGTGAATGATACATTGTATCTTCGCGCGATAACCCTGCGGGCGCATTGCAGCCGCATTACAGCGAACTCAACCTTAATTCTGAAATTTGTGTGAAAAAATCAACCCCAGTCCCTATTTCTGCGGCATACTAACGACCATTCTCATATGGATTTCATACATGGCGCACAACGGTGTTTCGTTCACCGTCGGCGATCTGCTCATCATTGACGATACCATCGATAACCTAGATATGCTGACTGAAATTATGGGCAAGCGTGGCTTTCGCACCCGCGCCTGTTCTTCGCCAGAAATGGGTTGGCGGGCGGCACATGAAAGCACGCCCGATTTGATCTTGCTCGATGTCGGACTGCCCGGTATGGACGGTTTCGCGCTCTGCCGCCGCTTCAAGGCGGATGGCGACTTGAAAGATGTGCCGATCATCTTCATCAGCGGCTTCGATCAGGTCGATCACAAAGTCAGGGGTTTTCAAGCGGGCGGCGTCGATTACATCGGCAAGCCGTTTCATGCGCAAGAGGTGATCGCGCGCGTCGAGAGTCACATGGCGCTCAAGCGACTCCGCCAACAAGAGGGCGAACTCGCCGTCCTGCGCGAACGCACGCGCATCGCCCGTGATCTGCATGACGCCGTGAGTCAAACGCTGTTCTCCGCCGGGCTGATGATCGAAAATTTGTTGACGTATGGCGAACATGATACCAGCACCCACCAAACGCTGTTCCGCCTCAGTCAACTCGCGCGCAGCGCCACCGCCGAGATGCGCACGATCCTCTATGAACTGCGCCCAGAGGTGCTGACGGGCGCGGACTTGGCGGATTTGCTGACGAATTTGGCGGACGCGGTGGCGGGGCGGACGGGCGCGGCGGTCACGACTCGGCTGGAGTCGCTGACTCTGCCTGCCGACGTGCAAATCGCCTTCTATCGCATCGCGCAAGAGGCGGTCAACAACATCATCAAGCACGCGCGCGCCACCGCCGTCGTCTTCGTCTTGCAGGATGATGATGTGGAGGGTGTAATGCTGTTGATCGAGGACAATGGGCGCGGTTTCGACTCCGCCCACATCCGCGCCGGACGCTTCGGGCTGGAGAACATGACCGAGCGCGCCGCGCACATCAACGCACAGTTGCACATCGAAACTGCACCTGACCATGGCACGACCATCCGGCTCGACTGGCAAATGGTAGGCGAACCCGTATGAACCCGACGATTCGCATCCTGATCGTGGACGATCATGAGGTTGTGCGCGAGGGGCTGACCAGTGCGCTCAAGCAGATGCAGGATGTATTGATTGTCGGTGAGGCGGGCGACGGCAAAGAGGCGCTGCGCCTTGTGCGCGCGCTGCGTCCTGATGTGGTCTTGCTGGACATCGAAATGCCAGAGATGGACGGCATTCAAGCGGCGCAGCTTATCCGCGTACAGCATCCGCGCACCCGCGTTGTCATGCTGACCAACTTCGCGGATCAGACGCGCATTCAGCAAGCATTGGCGGCGGGTGCGAACGGCTATCTGCTCAAACGTGCGTCACTGAGTACGATCATGGACAAGATACGCGCCGCCTACGACGGCGAAGCGGTCATGTCGCCCGAAGCAGAGACCGCGCTGACGCGCCACTCGCCCATCGACCAATATGGGCTGACGGAACGCGAAAAGCGTATCTTGACGCTGTTGGTCAAGGGCAAGAACAACAACGAAATCGCGGAGCAAGTCGCCTACAGCCGCGCGACGGTGAAAGCGGACGTGAGCGCGATTTTGGACAAGCTCGGCGCGAAATCGCGCGTCGAGGCGGTTGCACTGGCGCTGCGACACGACTTGGTGACGAATGAGGCATAGGGACGACCTCGTGGATCGCCCGCTGCCGTGGGCGGATGGGACATTTTACGCGACGACGATCCGGATCGCGTTCTGGAACGGATCATCCAAGCGCACATCGTCACCATCAGCAGTGTAGTTGGCTGCCGCGCTGTCCAGCCGCGCCGTGATCGCGTGCAATGCGGCGGCGTCGGGGACGCGAATCGTAAACGCGCCCAAGCCCACGGTGCCAGCGGGTGACGGCGGCGCGCCGCGACTGCCCCACGTATTCGCGCCGATGTGATGATGATAGCCGCCCGCCGACACGAACAGCGCGCTTGGCATCTGCATCACGATATCGAAGCCGAGCAAATCGTGATAAAACGCTTGCGCGCGCGCGATATCCCCGACGCGCAGATGGATATGTCCAACCGTCGTCCCGGCGGGCATCTGCCATACGGCTGAGTCGCGGGACGCAGCGCGCCCGGCGTCCAACACGCCGTCAATATCCATTGGCAGCGTCGCCATTTCGACGTTGTTGGCGCGCCATACCCATTCAGCGCGCGGGCGGTCGCGGTAAATTTCGAGTCCGTTCTCATCGGGGTCTGCCAGATACACTGCCTCGCTCACGCGATGATCGGATGCGCCTTGCAGCGGGTAGCCGTCTGCCGCCATATGCAGCAGCCAGCGTCCCAAGTCGGCGCGCGACGGCAGCAAGATGGCGACATGATACAACCCCGTCGAGAACTGCGGCTGCGGTTTCGCGCCCGGCAGTTCGACCAGTTCCAACAACGCCAGCGAACTCGCTGCGACGCCGACGGTTGCGCCGTGATCCGTCTGCGCCAAAATGTCCATGCCGAGCGTGCGCGTGTAAAAGTCGAGTGACCGCGCCAAGTCGCTGACCGTCAGTGAAACGATACCAAGCTGCGTTTGCGGGTGAATCGGGGCGTTCATCAGTAACCCACGGTGAATCGCTGGCGGAGATGGCGTGGGTGTTCAACTTCATCGATCAAGGCGAGGGCAAAATCTTCGGTCGAGATCGCGCTGTTGCCTTGTGCATCGGTCAAAAGTTGATCGCCGCCAAGTCGGAATTTGCCCGTTCGTTCACCCGGTTCAATCGACATCGATGGGCTGATATACGTCCAATCGAGGTCATTCTCGGCGCGATAAATCGCCAATACTTCTGCCATTGCCGCTGCTTCGGGCTTATACGGCGCGGGGAATTCTGGGTTATCGAGTAAGCGCACACCGGGCGCGACTTCGAGGCTGGCAGCACCGCCAACGATGACGACGCGCTTGAGTCCGGCACGTTTGAGTCCAGCGATTACGGCGTGCGCCGCGCGGGGTGGCGTTTCTGGATCGCTGCGGTCAATCACCGAGACGACGACTGCATCATGCCCTGCGACGAGCTGGGCTACATGGTCGGCGTCATGTGCATCGCCCTTAACGACCGTCAAATTTGGGTGTGTGATCGCAATTTTGGCGAGGTCGCGCACAACCGCCGTGACCTGATGCTCACGCGCTAGCGCCTCGTTCACGATACGGTTGCCGATCATGCCGCTTGCGCCGAAAACAATGAGTTTCATGAAAAATCTCCCCGATGGATACCATCGTTCAAAACGGACTGAAGTCCGCTTGTGATATCCTACAGGAATTTATGCTCCATGTAAAGCGAAAGTCGGATGCTGCCCCTACTTGGCGCGCATTCGATTACCCTTTGCGTTGTGTTCCAATTCGACCAAGCCCAACGCCTCCATCAGCGGCGGCATATACATGCCAAAACGTCCGCGCAGCCCCTTCTTCAGCCCGTACCAGCCGCCATACGGGTTGTCCGCCGACCGTCCCCACGCTTCGACCGTCCCATCTTTGGCGTCTTTCTGTTCGTCGGCGCTGCCCAGTTCCATCCAATCGCCGTGCTGCTTGAGCATGGCGTGCAAATCTTCGATGGCGCGCAGATCGTAATGCAGCACGGTCTTGCCGACGGTGCAGACCAAGATCGGCGGATCATGCGCCTCATCTTTGTGCATCGTATATTCGGATGAGCCGGACGGCGTTTTCAGCACCCATGGATTGTCTTTCGTCCCCAATGTTTCGGTCATATTCATCCCCATCAAATCGACTATTCGTTATCGATAGCATACACCCGAATAGAATTTCGCATCAATTAGCGCCGCTTACGCGCGATCCATGCCGCCAACGCGACGCTCAGCGCACCGACGCCCACGCCCGGCGCGTACTGTCTGATGGCGTGTTCGATATCGGCGCGCGGATCATCGACGCCCAACATCCAGCGTCCCGCCTTGAACAACACCCGTGCGGGCAGCAGATGCGCCAGCGGCGGCGCGAACACTGCTTCCATGCCGACGGCGTAGCGGACGCGCGGACGCTTCATGCCGATGATCGCGCCGATCATGCGCGCGACGGGCGCGGGATCGGATGCGTCATCCGCCCAGTCTTTGCCGACTTGGATCGCACGTTCGCGCGCCGGATCGTAGTCCGCGATTTGCTGCGTGGCGCTGCGCTGCGTGTTGATCATATTCGAGCGATAAAATCCGGGCTGTACGCTGCTCACACGGATGTTGAACAGGTTCAGTTCGTAGCGCAGCGTCTCGGTGTAGCCTTCGAGCGCGAATTTGCTGGCACAGTACGCGCCCTCGAAGGGCCACGACGCCCGCCCCAGCGCCGAACTGACGTTGATGATCAGCCCGTCGCGGCGGGCGCGCATGTCCGGCAAGACCGCGCACACCATCCGATGCGCGCCAAAAAAGTTGGTGTCGAACACCCAATGGATATCTTCGAGCGTCGTTTCCTCCAGTCCGCCGACCAGATCGACGCCCGCATTGTTGACCAGCACATCAATCCGTCCGGCGCGCGCCAAAACATCCGCCACACACGCTGATACGGATGCCGCGTCAGTCACGTCAAGCTGCACCAGCGTGAAGCCCGCCGCTTGTGCGATGGCGATTCGTTCCGGCGTGGGCTGACGGCTCGTGCCGAACACCCGACAGCCGATGCGCGCCAGATGTGCCGCCGTCGCCGCGCCAATGCCCATCGATGCGCCCGTGATCAAGACGACGGGTTCGTGCGTTGTGGTTGTCAACCGCCATGCTCCTATCTGATTTCAGCCCCCTGTCCGATTCGGACAGGGGGACGGGGTGAAGTTGGTTGGATCGTACCCCGAACCGCCGTCACTCGACAATCGTTATTATGATATTGACACACGAGGGACGCCCACATCCACCGCGCCCGCCGCACTTTTGCCCAGTCGAAAACGCACCCACAGCGCGCCGAAATCATCGAACAAATGTTGTCAAAATCTTAGTTCGGGCGTAGAATCAGAGTCAATGCGACCAAGGTAAACGATGCACACAACCATTATGCAAGCCACCACGACCGAACGAAACGCGAGCGTCAATCGCGTATTGATCCTCACACTAGTACTCAATGTGATCGTGGCGGCAGGCAAAATCGTCATTGGGGCGTTGACGGGCGCGCTGGCAATCAGCGCGGACGGCGTGCATTCGCTCATTGATGGCGCGTCGAATGTGATCGCGCTGGTCGCTGTCCGCGTCGCGGGTAAACCGCCGGACGCCGATCATCCGTATGGACACCGCCGTTTCGAGACCATCGCGGCGCTCGCAATCGGCATCCTCCTATTGATCGCGGGCTGGGAGATCGGCTCGCAAGCGGTCGGGAGCCTGTTGGCGGGCGGCGCGCGCGCGCCGGAAATCGATGGTTTGGCGTTCGCCGTCATGATCGCTACGTTGATCGTGAATATCGGCGTCAACCGCTACGAGCGGCGCGCGGGCGAACAACTCAAGAGCGAAGTGCTGTTGGCGGACGCGGCGCATACAGGCGCCGATATCCTCGTCACAATTTCCGTGTTGGTGAGCATGGCGCTGACGCTGGCGGGCTTCGCGTGGGCGGACGCCATCGCGGCGCTGGCGGTCGTATTGTTCATCGTGCGCGCGGCATGGCAAGTCCTAAACGGCGCAGGCGGCGTCTTGGTGGATCGCGCGCCCATCTCGGCAGAAACGATCACAGCGGCAGCGCGCGTCACGGGCGTTGAGCGGGTGGTGCGCGTGCGCAGTCGCGGCACGGCGGACGCGGCAACCGTCGATGTCGATGTTGAAGTTGCGCCGACGCTGACGGCAGATCGCGCTGCCGTGATCGCGGATGCCATCCGCACGCGCCTCGAAGATCGGCTGACCGGCATCGCGGAGGTCGAAGTGCATTTCGCGCCGCGTACTTCATCGCCAATACTGGACGCCCATGCGTCCATCGCCTTGGATGAGGTGGTGTTTGTGGCGCGGATGCGCGCCGATGCGTTGGGCTTGTCAGCGCACGAAGTTCGCCTGTTTGAGGACGCGGAAAGCGACGTAGACGGCGTGAGCCTCGAACTGCACGTCGAAGTCATGCCGGGACAAACGCTTGCGGCGGCGCATGAGCGGGTCACGCGACTGGAACAAGATATCGCCGCCCAACTGCCGAATGTCGCGCGCATCGTCACGCATATTGAACCCGCTTTGAGCGATGTGCCGCTGTCACCGCATGGCGTGGACGATGGTGGTGCGTTAATCGACGCCGCGCTATCGCTGTTACGCGCCGCCGATCCGGATGCGGGTTGGCACGACGCGCACTTATCCGCGCTCGATGGGGGCAGCGCGCTGACGATTCATGCCGCGCTGCCCGCTGATCTCTCGGTCGAGGACGCGCACACCCGCGCCGAAGCCGCCGAGACGCTGCTGCGTGTGCGACTGCCGCAGTTGCGCCGCGTCACGATCCATACCGAACCGCGCGAGTAGGAAAGGGTGGGGTTCTGGAAAAAGCGCCCTCCCCTCAGCTCCACATGGAGAGGCGTCGGGGGATGAAATTCGTATTCTGTTCGATCTGCCGACAAAAAAGCGATCCGTCGGACGCCATGCCGACGGATCGCTGCAATACCATCCATTAATGGAATGAACGGTTATTTCGTTGCTGACCGCGTGCGGCTGATGATGTTGCTGTAAACGAGATACAGCACGACCGCCACAACGGCGGTGATCACGGTGACGATCAATGCCGTCCCCAGACTATCCGTGATCGAGACGATTCGTTCTTCAATGCCCTGCGCGCGCGCCAACTGATTGAATTCGGTTGCCCACGGTGACGCGACGACGAACGGAACCAACAACGCGACTAAGAACGCGACCACGACGACGACGATGAGTCCGTAGCGCAGCAACCGCAAACGCCCCTGAATATCCGATTGGTTGATCATTCGACTTAATCCTTACCCAAGGAACCCGCAAAGGTGATGCTGTCTTACAAAAGAATTTTATATCTTCATTGTTCTCACTTTTCGTTAACCTGTCAAGAAATTGCTGTGATCGCTTAACCAAATGGCGACCGCTGGTGGCACATCCTGATACACACGGTAACCACCAATCGACGTGATGCGATAGTCCGTCACGCCGCGCGCTGTCAAAAGCGCCGCGATGCGCGCGTCTACTGCCGCGATCTGTGCCGTGACGATGGCGACGAGTTCGCCCGCGCGGGCAGCAGCATTGACGGCATCGCGGTAGAACGGATACCGTTGATCGAGCGGCGTGTACGTCAAATCCGGCTTATACGGCAGCGCCGCGCTGTAAATCAGCCGTTCGCCGCTTAAGAACGCCAATCGGAACGCGATCCAATAGTTGGTATAGCCGCGCGTCAGCCCCTCCGCCTCCAAATAGGCGATCAGCGCCGCGTCGTCATCGTTGGGGATGTGCGTATCGAGATTGAACTGGGTCGTCAGTCCGGGCGGGAGGGTCGTCGCTGCGCTGATCTGTCCGGCGGCGAAGTAGCCGACGATCAGCGCGACCACAGCGATTTGCAGCGCGCGCGCCTTCAACGCGACCACACCGACGCTAAACGCCACCAACAATGGCAGCGCCAGCGGCAAAAAGTAGCGTCCTGTCGGGTCGAAGCTGAAACGTGAGGCGAAATAAATCAGACAGAAAATCAGGATGGTCACCAGCACATAGCCGCGCGCATCGGGGTTCATCAACGGTTCGATGCGGTTGTCGCGCCGCGCCAGCCGCACGACCGCGATCACGAACGACGCCAAGACGATCACGCCGACGATGGGCGCGAAAAACGCGGGTGACCACGGGAAGCGCAGTCCGATCAGCGTTGGCAAGCCGAGCAGGAACAAGCCGATTAATCGCTGTTCCAGCGGCAGCGTGAACACGTCCGCTCCAGCGAACGCGCTCCCCGTCGATCCGGTCAAGAAGGACAAGCCCGCGAAATTATTCTCGACATTGAACACCCACCACGGTGCTGAGCCGACCAAAAATGCCAGCGCCGCCGCGCCGATGCCGATCAACGTCTGCCGGATCGCCGCCGAGTCACGCTGGCGGATGCTTCGCGCTAAATCGAGCAGGATCAGCAGTCCGGCGGGGAGCGCATACGCCACGATCAGCGCGTTCGACCACCAGCCGACGCCCGCACACACGCCGAGCAGCAGCCAGCGTGGGAGTGACGCACGGGCGTTGTGTGTGACGCTGAAGCCCATCCACCAGACGACGCCACCAAACAACAAGACTTCGTTGTAGCCGCCAAGTGTCGCGGTGGTATACAGCGCCAGCAGCACGGGCGGGATCGCCAGCAGCAGCCCCGCAATGAACGCCGCATCCGTGCGTCCCGTCAGCCGCCGCGTTACCCCATACGTGACCGCAACCGTGAGCAAATACAACGCCGACTGCGCGATCCGAATGCTGAGGACGGACTCCCCGAAGATTTGGAACGCGCTAGCGACGATCCACGCATCGAGGCTGCCCATGTACGCTTGCCCATAGAAGAACACCGGGCGCGCGCCCGCGAGGATGTGCCGCGCCATCAGTGCGACGACCGCTTCATCCGAGTGGAACGACACCGCGCCCGACGCCAACAGCGCGATCCGCGCCAACAACGCGCTGAACAACACTGCGACGAGGGGTGCGGCACGCCACGCCCACGCACCGTTGCCCTTGTTCAAAGCCCCACCGTCCATACGGGCAGATCGTAGCCGTTGCGCCGGAAACCCACGCGCTCGTACAGGCGCTGTGAGCGCGTGTTACTCGCTTGGGTATTGACCGTCATGATGCCGATGCCACGCCGCGCGAAATGCCGAATCCCGCCGCTGACCAACGCCGCACCGACGCCGAGTCGCTGGACAGCGGGATCGACCGCCAACCGTGCCAGATGCGCGCCATCGAAATAGACCGTGCAAATTTGATAGCCGACGACACGCCGATCCCGCTCTGCAACGGTCGAATACGCCGAGATGCGCTGTGCTTGGCGGATTTCGCGCGGCGTCATCTGCCACGGCGGCGCGAACGCCCGATGATCGATAGCGATGATCGCGTCAATGTCTTCTGGCACAACCGAGCGCAGGGTGATCCCGTCAGGTGTCATGTCAGGCAGGACGGGCGGCGCATCCCCTTCGGAGTAGCCGGTTCCCGCATGTGCCGCAGCACGGCGCAGCGTGATGATATCCTCGCGCGGCGCGAAGCCCAACGGCGCAACCAGCGTCCCGATCCAATCGCGCAGCAGCAGCAGCGCCACCAAGGTCACGCCCGTCGCGCGCAGTGCCGCCGCCGCGTCCAACCACAATGCAGCCAACAATGGCACAGGATCATGCGTGTCATGAAACGACGCAATCCGAATCCAGCAGGTTCCACCGAGCGGTTCGCTGAATGCCAGCACGCCGATCAAATGCGCGCCCATAAACGCCAAGCGGGTGACGCCTTCTTCGCCGTCAAGCCATGTATCGGTCTCTTGCCAGTCGAGATGGACATGCGTATTTTCGTGTCGAAAGAGCAAATCCCGAATCGCCTGTCGATGCCGACGGTGATACGGGAGGATTGAGAGCGCACTGGACGGCGGTTCGCGCCGGGAAAATCTCACCATCGGCTAGGAAGATGCCCTTTCGCCTCGCGCATCCGCAGGCTGTACGGAGTGACAGGAATCTCGATCCACGTCGTCGTTTCCTCATCCAACAGACGAACGTACAAGCGCGGATCGTCCAGATGGGTGAGCTTTTTGGAACTGGTCATGAAGGTCGCCTTACGCGCGACGTAGCGATAATCGAGGATTTGGAACAGCTTCTCACGCGCCCACGGGGTTGAGTTGTCGGTGCCGACATCTTCGAGGAACAGCACATCGATTTCGCAGATGAAGCGAAATAAGACATCGAACGAGATGATCGAGCTGGACGAGAACGACGCGCGCAATCGATCCAACAAGTCCGACGCCGACAGCATACACACCATCAAGCCGCTCGCTTGGATCACCTTTGCCGCCGCCGCCGCCAAGTGCGTCTTGCCGACGCCCGCTTCGCCCTGCAAAAACATCCACATGGCGGGTTCGTGGGCAAACGACCAGGTGGCATCGAGCGCCCTTTTCAAGATTTCGCGCTCTTCGGCTTTTGTATAGAGCGCGGGATCGAAATTGTCGAACGTCATCCGAGTATAGCGCGTCAAGTCGGTGATCTGGTACATCCATTGTTGATGCCGCCCCGTCCGATAATCGGCAACATCAAGGCTGAGATGGTGGACGACGCTTTGATCCAACATCCGGCTGGAAAGGCGCGGCGGAAAATGTTCGGGGATGATGTTGCTGGTGATGATCGTGGGCAAGCGATGGATATAACGATGATTTAAGAGTTGGAACAGCTTTTCCGTGACCCACGTACTCTGATTTTCCACGCCCAAATCGTCCAAGACCAAGAAGGGGATGTTACGCACGCGCTCGAAGACTTCATCGTAGCCCTCGTCGCTGTCCTCTTGATAGGTTCGGCGCAGATGATCGAACAAGTCGGGCGCGGTCACGAACATCAGGGCATGATGCTTGGCGACCACGACGTTGGCAACGCCCGCAGCCAGATGCGTCTTGCCCGTGCCGTTGAAGCCGGTGATCAACAGCCACCCTTCGGGCTTGGCGGCATAGGTGCGCGCGCGCTCGACGGCACTAGCGAGGGTGTTTTTATGTTTTGCGGGCAAGCCCTCGCGTTCGGTCACAAAATTATCCAACGTCTTATCCGCATATGCGGACAAGTTGGCGATGTCGCGCATCTCCGTGATGCGCGTCTGTTCGGCTTGCAACTGGCGCGGACAGCGCAGCATCTTGCCGAAGTTGGGATGCCCATAGGGGACATTGTATTGAATGTAGCCCAACCCGCCGCACATCGTTTGGGCTGCGCCGCACAACGCACACCCACTGACGGGCGTCGCGGCATCGCCGGGCATCACACCCGTATCCAAGAAGCGCCGATATGCCGCTTGACGTTCGCCGTCGTTGCTAGGAATCGAAGATGCTGACGTAGAAGTCGGAGGCGCGCGCCGCGCGCCCGTTGACGGCAGCAGTTTTTTGATTGGTTTCATCGTAGCGATGCCCTTCTTTAGACCGACGCGCCAATACCGCCTCGATAAACCGCCAATGGCGGGCGTTTTTCTCCGCCGCCACGCGGATCGCATCCTCGATCCAGCCGGGCGGATAGTCGCGTTCCGCGTCCTTCAACGCCTCGACGATCAGCGGGGTTAGCGCGCCGATATTCTCTTCATACAATTGAAACACATTTGGGCGTTCTGGCAAGATTTCGACGGGCAATGCGTCGCCGGGATACCACGCGCCCGCCGCGATCTGAGCCAGCGCACGGCGTCCGGGTTCAGCGTTGATGAAATACAACGTCGCCTCTGGGCGATAATCGGCGCGCACGACCGCGCGCAACAGCGCGCCACGCACGCACGCCGCCGCCAGCGCGGTATCGAGCGTGATTTCAATGTCGGCGTTCGGCGCGACGGCGCGCAAGCCCGCGATCAGCCCCACATCGCCCCCGAAGTCGGCGCGCGTCAAATAGCGAAACTGCCCCTCGCGCTGCTGCACCGCATAGAAAGCGAACAGCGTCACCTTCAGTTCCGCCAGATCGTCAATCAGCGGCAGCAAATCGGTGATGAAAGCGGCGGGCAGTTTGATCGTGCGTGGGACGCCCGGCGCGAATCCGGCGAACGTGGTCATAGATCACCCAAATCGTAGCTATTGCGTTCAGCATTTTTGAATTTGGTCAGCCGCTTGTCGAAGAACAACGAGACGACGCCCGTGGGCCCGTTGCGATGTTTCTGGATCAGGATATCGGCGCGATTGGGTTCTTCGCTGGCTTCATTGTAGACGGCATCGCGGTAGAGGAACATCACGACGTCGGCGTCCTGCTCAAGACTGTTACTGATCGTGATGTCGTTGCAAACAAAATTGGCGTGCGGCGGAACGGTCAGATCGTACACATCGGTTTCGCCGTCGGGTTCGATGGACACAATCCCATCCCAGTAGACATCGCTGGTCAGATTTTGTGCATTGAGGCGCGCGCGCGGGACACCAATCTGATCGTCTGTCGTCAGCGTATCGAGCCGTTTCCAGCCCGCTATCGTATAGAATTTGTGGTTCGCCGTCGCCCGAATCGACCGACCTAATTGCGTCGTGAGCTTGTAGACGGGCTTCGTCCCCGTACAAAAAGCGTTCGTGATCGGCATGGATTCGAGCTTCCATGTGTCAAAATTCAACATGAGAACGTTCGTCCCGACCTTGCCGATCAAGTCCCGAATCGGAACGGCATAGCCATCGTCGGGCAAGAACACTTCCGAATCGCCCGCGACACAGCCGGACTCACGTAAATCGCTCAACTGCGGACGCTTATCCTGCCGCTGTTCAACCGCGCGCGAAAGCTGTGCCGCCGTGAACACGGGGACGTTGAGTTCGCGCGCCATCTCTTTCATGGCACGGCTGATATAGCTGATTTCTTGCACACGGTTGTTCTGGAACAAGCCGCCCGCATTCATCAACTGGATGTAATCCACGATGACCAGTTCCAAGCCGAATTCGTGCTGCAAGCGGCGGCATTTGGCGCGCAGTTGCAGCGGCGTCATTGCGGGCGTGTCGTCGATGAAGATGCGCAGTTCGCTCAGGTTGCCAATCGCGGTGACGAACGTCTGCCATTCGTCGTCGGTCAGCTTGCCCAAACGCAGGCGCTGCATATCGATGCCCGTCTCCATCGAGACAAGGCGCTGCACGATCTGTTCCGCGCCCATCTCCATCGAAAAGATGCCGATGCGCGAGCCAAACTTGGCAGCGTTCATGGCGACGGAGAGCAGGAACGAGGTGTTGTGATTGACAATGCCGTTGCCGATGAAGGCATGTCCATCGGGAATCGTCAGATCGTAGCAGGGCTGCATCCCGCTGTCCTCGAGGGTTGCCACACCGTCCCACGCCATGCGATCATCGGACTGCACCGCCACGAAATCGCCCGCGCACAGTTCCCCTAACGGCGTCCAGCAGTTTTCACCAGATGGCGACAGCGTAAGCACCGGATGATTCAACGTCCCCGTCAGGGTAAATCCGGCGCGCGTCGTCAAGCGGCGCGTCAGACGCACGCCGCTGGCATAGAAATAGGCAGTTTGTCGCAGCCCAATCGGTGTTTGAACGCCGATTTGCAGCGGATAATAGACACCGCCTTCGTCGTCTGGGATGCCAGCGGTATGGGTCGGCTTCAGCGACACAATCGGGAGCAAGCCGCGTTCCGTCGGGATCAGCGTGTCGCCGGTCACACATTTTCCCATGCCCGGACGCCCTGCAAAGATCAGCAAGTCCGAATTTTGCAGCCCACCCAACAGCCCATCGAGCGCGATGAAGCTGGTCGGCACGCCCGTCGGCGCATCCGGGTTCTGCATCCGCAGTTCCATTTGCTCGTAGTAGTCGCCCGCCACCAAGCGCAGCGGTTGCAGTTCGCGGCGCAGACTGCGTTCGGTCACGGCGAAAATCGCGCGTTCGGCGCGCGTCGTCACGTCCTCGGTCTCGATCATCTCGTCCAACGCCAGCGCCTTGATCGTGTCCGCCGCTTCCATCAGGCGACGGCGCACGGCGGCGCGCTCGACCAAACGCGCGTAGACCTCCGCGTTGACCGAGGTCGGCGCGTCCGTGATCAACTGCATTAGATAGCCCAAGCCGCCGATATCGTTCAACACGCCCGCCGCGCGCAGTTGTTCTTGCACCGTCACCACATCAATCGGATCGCGGCGCGCGTTGATGCGCTCAATCGCTGCCCAGATATCGCGGTTGCGCGCGATGAAGAAGTCCTCCGCCTTCAAGAACGAGGCGATGCTCACGAAAGCGTCGGCATTGAGCAAGACCGCACCCAAAACCGCTTGTTCGGCTTCTTGGCTGAAAGGGACATTCGTCAACGAACTATTCGTCATGGATGTTTCGCTTTGTAGAGACACAAAACGGCGCGCATGACGCTTGCACGCGCGGTTGGCGTGTCAAAACATCGGGCTGCGCCGTCTAAAAAATTTGGCTCGGTTCGGTTGGGGGCGGCGGCAGCGCTGCCGCCGCCGCGGTTACTTGTCTGAGTCTTCCATGTTGTCCAGATCGAGGGTATCGACAAAATCGGTGAAGGCGCTCAATTTCTCGGTGCCTTCAACCGGGCGCGCAGCTGCTTCGCGCTCGACATCCTCTTCCGGTTGGATCGCGGCACGCTCCATCACCAATTCCGAGACGAAGATCGGCGCTTTCACACGCACGGCGAGGGCAATCGCATCGCTGGGACGCGAGTCGACTTCGACCTGACGCCCATTGATTTCGACAACCACGCGGGCGTAATATACATCGTTGCGTAAATCGCTGATCAAAATTTGGGTGACACGCCCGCCCAATTCGCGGATCGTCGATTTCAGCAAGTCGTGCGTCAGCGGACGCTGTGGCGGCACTTCCTGAAGTTCAATCGTAATCGCGTCCGCTTCGCAGGGTCCGATCCAGATTGGCAGGTAGCGGTCGCTGTTCACGTCTTTCAAGATGACGATCCGGTGCTGCGACATCAAGCTGACGCGAATGCTGTCGATGATCACTTCTATCATGAGTTTGCTCGTACAATCCTAAACCCGCGGCGGTCACGCCTGTTCATATATCCGTCATTATAGCGTCAAAAAGCACATCGGCAACACGAAAGGCACAAACATGCGCCGAATCACCCGATCTATTTTAGCAGTGTGGACTATTTTCGCGCTCCTGCTGCTGTCGGCGTGCGCGTCCGAAACGTTGTTCGCGCCGCAGCCATCGGCACGTTACGCGCGTGGCGAGGTGCTGGCGGAGGTTGATTTCAGCCAACCTACGGACTGGGAAAACTACGCTGATCCGGCGCTCGGCGTCGATTTTCGCGTCGAGGACGACGCCTATCGCGCGCAAATCGACGCCCGCCGACTGCCGCGCGGGGATGCGGATGCCTATGCGACGGGCGTCAACGCCGCCAGCGCGCGAGCGGGCGGCTTCATGTGGACGCTCCATCCCGCGCAGCACAGCAACAGCTTGATTCAGGTCGATACGCTGCCGTATTCGATCTATCGAGACAACGCCTACGGCGTGATGTGCCGGGCGTCGCCGGACGACAACGGCGATGGCTACTACTTCCTGATCAGCGCCGACGGACAGTACACAATCCGACGCGGCTTCAACCGCGAAATCCAGCCCTTGATCGAGTGGACGGCATCGAGCGCAATTCGGCAAGATACCGCGCCCAATCGGCTGCGCGCGCTGTGTTTGGGCGACCGACTGGCGCTGTACATCAACGGACAATTCGTCGCCGAGACGCGCGACTCGCTCTACCGACAAGGCAGCGCGGGGATTGTCGCCGCTGTGCCAGCGGGCGGCGAGCTGGATGTGCAGTTCGATCAGGTGATCATCTGGGCGGCGTCGGATTAGGCGCGTGCCGTTTGTGCGAGGGCGGTGATAGGCTTGAGTGCCTCATCATAGTTGGTGAAGTAGCTCATTTTTTGTTTGATGCGCAAAACCTTCGCTGTCGCGCCAGCGACGTTTTTCAGCAGTTCCGATTTCAAAACCACCGCCACATGCACGCAGTTAGGATGGGCGAGCGGTGTTTGCCGAACCACATTCAGAAAATCTTCTGGCACGGCGAGTTGGAGTTTGGTGCCATCGATAAGCAGGTACTTTTGTCCTTGATCCAAGCCAAGCGACTCGCTTGATAGGCTAATGTCGGCTTTTGTCAGTTCACTATAGCCAATGACAATTACGATGTTGGGCAGGGGGCCCGGTTGAATAGTGTGTGCCAAATCAGCGTCCTCATTGTGACGAGTGAAATTTTCAGGATATTTTCATCATATAGCCAATTGCCTAGAGCAAGATTGAGGCTTTGGCAACATTGGCGTTTAGAATAGAACGCATCGAACGAAAGGATTTGGGCATGACGATTCAACGGCATGATCTGAGCAATGACGATTGGCGCGTCGGCATTCTGCCCGCTACAGGTGCATCCATCGCGTTCGGGCGCGTCCAAAAGAGCGGGGCGTGGGTGGATGTGCTGCGCCCCACTGCTGAAGCCGATTATGGCAATTCGAGCAACAGTGCCAGCTTCATCATGCTGCCGTGGGCGAATCGCATCCGCGACGGCGTGCTGCGTTTGGGCGATCAGTCGTGGCAGTTGGCGACCACCAAAGACGACGGCACGGCGCGACACGGTGCTAGTCGCCACTTCGCATGGAACGTCGTTTCAGCCGACGATCTCCATATCCACATGTCGTTCGACTCGGCAGATTACCCAAACGTCAATTTTCCGCTCCATTTCACCGCATCCGCCGAATACCGCCTCGAAGGTCTCGATTTCATCTGGCGCTTGTCGATCACCAACGCGGATGCACAAGCGTTCCCATGCGGCTTCGGGCATCATCCGTATTTCGTGCGGAATCGCGCGCACGAGCCGGAAATCCTGATCCCATGCGACCTCGAATACCGGATGGAAAAGGCGATGCCATCCGATCCGCCCGTTCCCGTCTCGCCGCGCTTGGATTTCCGCCAGTGGCGCGCGCTCGATAACAACATCTTGGACGATCTGCTGACCGGACGACAGCGAAACACCGCTGTGGGGCTGCGCTTCCCGGATACGGGCGTCGAACTCTCGATGCACGCCGACGACATTTTCAAGCACGTTATCGCCTTCGCGCCAGATCACCCTGATTTGCCAGCGTACTTCGCGCTCGAACCGCAGACGAACGCCAATGACGGCTTCAATCTCCATGCGCGCGGGATCGACACCGCTGGCGTGATCGTGTTGCAGCCGGGCGCGACGGCGGCGGGGGATGTGGTGTTACGGATCGAAACGAGTAGTGTGGAGAAAAAAGAGTAGCGCAAAGGCGCAACGACGCGAAGGCGCAAAGGCGCAAAGGAAAAAATGTTCTCTGCGCCTCTAGGCTGAAACTCTTTCGGTTTCTCTCCTACCTTGAAAAGGATCAACCGATGTGCGGTATCTGTGGGGTATTGAATCTGGACGGGTCGCCCGTCGATCCTGATGTGGTGTTGCGCATGAACAATATGCTGATCCATCGGGGACCCGATCAGGGCGCGGTCTTTGTGGACGGCAATATCGGCTTAGGCAATCGGCGCTTGGCGATCCTCGACACGTCGGACGCTGGATCGCTGCCGATGACCGACGGTGAACTGACGATTGCGTTCAACGGCGAAATCTACAACCATCAGGACATTCGCCGCGAATTAGAGGGGCGCGGCGTCCGTGACTGGCACACGACGGGCGACACCGAGACGATCCTCAAGGGCTACCGCGAATACGACGGCGATATCGACCGCGTGCTGAACCGTTTACGCGGCATGTTCGCGTTCGCGCTGTGGGACGGCGCGCGGCGGCGGCTGGTGCTGGCGCGGGATCGCATGGGGGAGAAGCCGCTGTATTTCTATCGAGATAACGAAAAGATCGTGTTTGCCAGCGAAATCAAAGCGATTTTGGCGCACCCGACCATGCGACGGTCGTCTGCGCTCGATGCCAATTCGTTGATGAGCAAAATCCTCGCCCATTATCTATGCGACGGTTATCTGATGAGCTACACGCCATTGCTCGGCATTTTTGCGCTGCAACCGGGTATGTATATCGATGTGCCGCTCGACTCGTTCACGTTCGATCCGCTGACCTTCAACAAGTTATATTACACCCCGCCGAAACCAATAGCCGACGCGCCTATCACGCCTGCGCAAGAAGCCGACTGGCGCGCTCAAGTCCTCGACACCCTGTCGGACGGTGTACGCGGCTGTTTGCTGTCCGATGTGCCGTTGGGCGCGTTCCTCTCCGGCGGATTGGACAGCAGTTTGATCGTCGCGCTGATGCGCAAGCACTCCAATTCCACCATCAAGACGTTCAGCATCGGTTTTTCGGGCGATGCGAGCTTCGATGAGACGGCACACGCCAAGCGCGTCGCGGAGCATCTCGGTACCGAACACACAGCATTCACCGTCGAACCTCAAGCCCTCGATTTACTGCCCAAATTAGTTTGGCATTACGATCAGCCGTTCGCAGACAGCAGCGCGATTCCAACGTATCTGGTGAGCAAGCTGACGCGCGAACACGTCACCGTCGCGCTGACGGGCGATGGCGGCGACGAATTGTTTGTCGGTTACGAACGTTTCTACGCGGCGGCGCTGGCGCTCAAGATGCAAAAGCTCGTCCCACGCGCGGCGTGGAAGATCGCCCATGCGGCGCTGTCCGCTGTGCCGGAGGGAACAGGCTATTACAACGCGATCAAGCGCGCGCGGCGCTTTGTGGCAGGCGCGGCACAGCCCATCGGCGCAGCGTACCAAGACTGGATCAGCGTATTCAGCCGCGATCTGTGCGCCGAATTGACCGATCAACGCGCCGCGATCCGCCCGCTAGAATTGCGCGATCTAGCGGATATCGTCGCGTATAATATACAGACGTATTTGCCCGGCGATCTGCTCGTCAAGACGGATCGATCCAGCATGGCGGCGTCGCTCGAAGCGCGCGCGCCGTTCCTGGATCATCGGCTGGTCGAACTGGCGGCGCGGATTCCCATGAATCTCAAGCTGAAGGGCAGCACAACCAAATACATCCTGAAACAAGCGGCGCGCGGACTTTTGCCCGACGATATCATCGACCGCCCAAAGCATGGCTTCGGCGTGCCGATGGGGACGTGGCTGCGCAAGGATATTCGTCCGGCGCGCGATATCCTGCTCAGTCCCGAAGCGCGCGCGCGGAACCTGCTCAACATGACTGTTGTCAAGCGGCTGATCAACGAACATGCCGCCGGAACGCGCGATCACGGCGGGCGGCTGTGGTCGCTGCTGACGCTAGAATGGTGGCATCGGCTGTTCATCGATCCGGCGACGATTGCGCCGCCGTCGTAACCATCGTGTCCGCGTTAGAATGGGCGTCCGCGTTGAAACGGGCAACCGAGCGGGTCGTCGCTACGAACGGCGCACGGTAGGGGCATGGCGTGCCATGTCCGATAGGAGAATCTCATGCAACCCACGCGCCCGATCCGCGTCATGCGCATCATCGCCCGACTCAACATCGGTGGACCCGCGATCCATGTGGCGCTGTTGACGCACAAGCTCGCGCCCCCCCTGTATGACTATGAATCGCGCCTCGTGACCGGACAGATCAGCGCGGACGAAGGCGACATGAGCTATTACGCCGAGTCGCGCGGCGTGCAGCCGATCATCGTGCCGGAACTGGGGCGCTCGCTCAATCCGTTCCGCGATATCGTCACGATTCGCGCGCTCGTGCGGCTAATGCGCGATTTTCAGCCCGATGTCGTCCACACGCACACTGCGAAAGCCGGCTTTACAGGGCGGATCGCGGCGCGGATCGCGGGTGTTCCCGTCGTCGTACATACCTTTCATGGGCATGTGTTTCAGGGCTATTTCAGCCCGCCGCTGACATGGGTGTTCATCCAAATCGAACGCTTGGCGGCGCGCTTGTCCGATACGCTGATCGTGCTGACGGAGGGCTTGCGGCGCGAATTGTCGGAACAGTACCGCATCGCGCGCAAACGCAAATTCACAGTGCTGCCGCTCGGACTTGACCTCGAACCGTTCGCCGCACAGCCGCGCAAAACGGGGATTTTCCGGTTGAAATATCGGATTCCAGCGGACGCGCCGCTGATCGGACTCGTCGGGCGGCTGACGGCGGTCAAGAACCATGCGCTGTTCTTAGAAGCGGCGGCGCGCGTCCGCCACGCGATCCCCGATGCGCAGTTTGTGATCGTCGGGGACGGCGAACTGCGCGCGGACATCGAACGGCAGATCGCGCGGCTCGATTTGGGCGACCGCGTGACGCTGACGGGCTGGATCACAGAGACCGCGTCCGTTTACGCCGACTTGGATGTCTTGGCGATCAGCAGCGTCAACGAGGGGACGCCCGTCACCGTGATCGAGAGCCTGACGGCGGGAGTCCCGGTCGTGGCGACGGCGGTGGGCGGCTTGCCCGACTTGTTGGAGGGCGGCGCGTTGGGCGCGCTCGTGCCGTCGGGGGACGCCGCGGCGCTGGCAGACGCGCTGATCCGCTCGATTCAGACGCCGCCGACGCCGGAGCAGATCGCGCGGGCGCAGCGCACCATGATCGACCAGTACAGCATCGAACGCTTGGCGCGTGACCTCGACAGCTTGTATCGGGGACTGCTGGCAAAGAAGGGGCGTTACTAACCAATGATCATCAATCAAGGCGATATCTACTGGCTCCAGTTCGACGATCCGAGCGGCATTGAGTCGAGCATTCCCCATCCGCATGTCGTCATTCAAGCGAACGTCTTGAATCACAGCCGCATTGATACGGTCGTTGTGTGCGCCTTGACATCGAATCTAAAGCGCGTCAACCTGCCGGGAAACATTTTACTCGATGTGGGTGAAGCTAATTTAGCCAAACAAAGTGTTGTCGAGGTGTCAAAAGTCTCGACCGTCGAGAAAACGAAGTTCGGTGAATACATCGGGTCGATCTCCGAGCCGCGGATCGAGCAGATTTTGGCGGGAATGCGCTTTTTGCAACGCTCATTTTTTGAGCGGTAAAGCGGGTCAACCACCCATCGGCAAACAATGTTTTGTGACGTACAGCGAAATTTTCTCTATAATAGATTAAACGCGGTTGTCCGCGAATGATTGAAGGGGACACGGCATGTTTGAAAGTTTTTCGCGCAGTTGGTCGCTCGTCCAAGCCAGTCTGAACGTGCTGCGCTCGGATAAAGAGCTGCTCATCTATCCGCTGGTATCGATGTTGGCGATGATCGTGGTGACGCTGGTGTTCATCATCCCCATCGCGGCGACGGGCATGTTCCGCATGTTCACCGACGGCGACAGCTTGACGGTCGCGGGCGTGATCGTGCTGTTCATCTTCTACGTGGTTTCGTATACCGTTATTTTCTTCTGCAATTCGGCGCTCGTGGCGGGCGCGCTGCTCCGGTTGAGCGGTGGCGATCCGACGTTGGGCTATGGCTTTCAGGAAGCATCGAAGCGGCTGCCCAACATTCTTGGCTACGCGGTGATCGCCGCTACAGTCGGCATGATTTTGCAAGCGATCCGCGAACGCTCGAATCTCATCGGGCGGATCGTCGTCAGTATCATCGGCGGCGCGTGGAACTTGGTCACATTCTTGGTCGTTCCCGTGCTGATCATGGAAAATGTCAGCCCACTGGACGCGATCAAGCGCAGCTTTGAACTGCTCAAAAAGACGTGGGGCGAACAGATCGTCGGCAACTTCAGCATCGGCGGCGTGTTCGGCTTGCTGACGCTCGGCGTGGCATTGCTCGGTGGGCTGTTGATCGGTGTGACGGCAGATGCCGCGCCCGGCTTGGCGATTTTATTCTCGATCCTGTTGGTGTTGGCGCTGGTCGCCATTGGCTTGCTGTCGTCGGCGCTGAGCGGCATCTATACAGCGGCGCTGTACCGTTACGCGACGGATGGTTCAGTCGATTTCTTCGACGAATCGCTGATTCAGGGCGCGTTCAAGCGGAAATAGCGGATCATCCCATGCTACGGGCGAGGCATCGTCTCGCCCGTTTTTTTCCTACTCGTCGAACAATTCCCCGACGCTGCGCCCCTCGTGCGCCCGCGTAATCACCTCGCCCAACATCGGCGCAACGCTCAAAATCGTCATATTCGGCAGCCGCAGGTCGGCGAGCAATGGCAGCGTGTCGGTCGTAATGATTTCTTTGAAGCCCGCCTCCGCCAGCCGCTCGACCGCCGCCGCAGCAAGTCCCGCGTGCGTGAACGCCAAGTAGAGGTCGCGCGCGCCCTCCGACCGCAGCAGATTCACGGCGTTCAAGACCGATCCGCCCGTCAGCACTTCATCATCGACCAATAAGACGTTGCGATCCTTCACGTCCCCGATGATCGCCAGCGCCTCCGCCTTCGAGTCGTTGCCGCTGCGCCGCTTCTCGATGATTGCCAGCGGCGCATCCAGCCGCAATGCCCAGTTGCGCGCCTTCTTGGCGAAGCCCAAATCCGTCGAACACACGACGAGATTTTCGATGGCTTTGTCCGCCATATAATCGCTCAACAAATGGAACGCCGTCAGCGCGTCGCCCGGAATGTTGAAGAAACCTTGAATCTGTCCCGCGTGCAAATCGATGGTGATGTAGCGATCCGCGCCCGCGACTTCGATCATGTTGGCGAGCAAACGCGCTGCGATGCCGACGCGCGGCTGATCTTTCTTGTCCGAACGCGCGTAGGGCATGTAGGGAATGACGAGATTGATCCGCCCCGCCGAATCGCGCTTGAGCGTGTCGATCATGACCAGCATCTCGAAGATATGATCGTGGATCGGTGAACACATCGACTGGACGAGATACACATCTTGCCCACGCACGCTTTGATTCAGCCGGATGAAAATGTTCTCGTTCGGAAAGACGGTGCGCGTGTAGCGCCCCGTCTCGATTCTGAGATGGTCGGCAATCGCCGCGCCCAACCCGGTAGAGCCGCTGCCGCAAAACAGCAGCACGCGCCCGAACTGTCCGTTCGCATGATTGGGCGCTTGCGGTTCGGGCTTGTGAATTTTCGTTCCCGGTACTTTCAAGACTTGCGTCATGATGTGCTTCGTCCTCTGCGAAAAGGCGCACGCTCGCGCGCCCGCAATCGGTCATGATGATGTTTGAAGGTCGAGTCGAGCGACTGCCAACAGCGCATCGACCGCGCCGCGCGGGTCGATCTTGCCTGCGCACACGTCCGCGATCAGCACGTCGATGGACGCCGCCCCACCACGCAGCAAGAATTGTTCCAATAAACGTTCGCGCAGCCGATCCAGTAGTTCGATCTCGATCTGCCGCCGTTCGATGCTCGTCCCGTGCTTGTGTGTCCGTAAATGCTGCCGATGCGCATCCAACGCAGCGATTACGGCGTCGATGCCGGTGTCGGTGTTGGCGACCGTTTGCAGTACAGGCGGTAGCCAGATCACAGCATCGCCGTTCGGCGCGGCGGGGGTGTGGTGTCCATTCGCCGCGCGATGATGCGCGAATGCGCCAGCGCCCGTCATGGTGTCGCGCGCCGATGGGTGTCCAAGTTCGAGCGCCGCCCGCAGCGCGCGCACGGTGTTATCCGCGCCGGGACGATCCGCCTTGTTGACGACCAAAATATCCGCGATCTCCAAGATGCCCGCCTTGATCGCTTGGATATCGTCGCCCATGCCCGGCGCGTCCACGACGATCACGGATTGCGCCATGCGCGCGACATCGACTTCGCTCTGTCCCGCGCCGACCGTCTCGATGAAGATCACGTCGAAGCCGACAGCATCCAATGCGCGCGTCGCATCGCGGGTTGTGCGCGCCAATCCGCCGAGACTGCCGCGCGTCGCCATGCTGCGGATGAAGACACCCGCATCGCCCGCCAAGTCGCGCATCCGCACGCGGTCGCCCAAGATCGCGCCGCCTGTGAACGGGCTGGTCGGATCGACGGCAATAATGCCGACGGTCTGCCCGCGCGCGCGGATCGCCTTCGCCAGCGCCGTCACCAACGTGCTTTTGCCCGTTCCCGGCGCGCCTGTCACGCCGACGCGGTGTGCGCGTCCCGTGCGTGGAAACAACGCCGCCAACAACTGAACCGCCGCCGGATCATCGTTCTCGATCCACGTCAGCAGCCGTGCCAGCGCGCGACGGTCGCCCGCCAACAGTCGTTCCAGCATCAGGCGTCCGCCGTCACTTGGGCAGCAGCGTCCGCGCGCGCCGCGATCAGCGCGCGGATGAACACGGCGATATCCTCGGTGTTCGCGCCGGGTCCGAAGATGCCCGCCACGCCCATCGCCTGAAGCGCAGCGTGATCGACATTGGGGATGATCCCGCCGACGATCAGTGGCACATCGTCAAGGTGATTCTGTACCATCACCTCATGGATGCGCGGCACCAGCGCCATGTGCGCGCCGCTGAGGATGCTCAAGCCGACGACATCGACATCTTCTTGCAGCGCCGCCTCCGCGATCATCTCTGGCGTTTGGCGCAGCCCGGTATAAATGACTTCCATCCCCGCATCACGCAGCGCGCGGGCGATGATCTTGGCACCGCGATCATGTCCATCCAAGCCCGGTTTGGCGATCAATACCCGTATCGCTCGTCCCATGCGCGTGCTTCCTTGTGCATTTGATACAGTGATTATAGCGTAAAACGCGCTCACATTAAGACATAATGAAACCAAACCCGAACCATTTTCCCGCGCATTTCGCCGCCGCTGTGCTACAATCGAAGAACGTGAAACGGACAATTTGGGGCGAGTCGATGAGTGCGACGACGAGCGGGATGCCGATCCCGTCGAAAAAACGGGCGGATGCGTCCGAATTCCAAAATGAAGGCGCGAATCGCGTCGGCACGGTCTTGTTGATCATCGCAGTCGCCGCCACGCTGTTTGCGCTGTTGGCATATCTGTTTTTGGCGCTCAATTGGCGCGGCACGACCTTTTTTGGCGCGCTGCTGTCACGCGGGATGACCATCGATGGCAGCATCCCCGTCGATAGCGAGACGTGGACGGCGCTCGAAGCCGGAATGCAGCGCGGCGATCAAGTGCTGACGATTGACGGCGAGTCGCTGGCAGAGTCACCCGATGATCTCGATTCACGCTTAAAACTCGCCACGATCCTGCGCACGCGGCTACCGCGCGAGGTGATCGACGTGACGTTCACGCGCGCCGCGCGCGCTGGCATCATACCAACTTTTGGGCGCGAGGTCTGCGGCGTGGTCGATGGGAACAGAGCGGTTTGCCAAGTGCGCTTTCCGCTTTCATCGTTCTCCAATGCCGATTTTGTCGCCTTCTTCGTCATTCCCTTCGTGTGCGGGCTGTTCTCCGCAGGCGTCGCCACGTTGATCTTGGCGCTCCGTCCGCGCTCCACGATTGGGCGGACGGTCGCCGCGACCGGCTTCACACTGGCGCTGTTCATGTTGGGCTTGTTCGATATCAATACGACCTATCAACTGACGGGCTTCTGGATCTTCGGAGGCGTATTTACAGGCGGCACGCTGTTCGCCACCGCGCTCCTGTTCCCGTCGCCGCTGTCGGTCGTGTATCGACAGCCCTATCTGCGCTTTCTACCGTATGTTCCCTTGCTCCCCTTAGCGATCATCCTCACGTATTTGCATGTCGGTCAGTCGAATCAGTCGTTGATCGCCTCGTCGCTGTGGATTTCGACCCTCACTGCGATGATCGGCTTGATTACCGTGCTGCTGGTCATGCTGCGCCGCCGTGCGCGGGCGGCGACGCTGATTGTGCGCGATCAAACGAACGCCGTGATCATCGGCGTGGGACTATCCCTAGTGGTCAGCGTCGTCTGGTTGATCAACCTTGTCCTGTTGAACACCATCGGCGTGAACATCCTCCCGCTGAACACCTCTGCGACGATGCCGTTCTTCTTGATGCCGATTTTGAGCCTCGCCTATGCGGTGCTGCAATATCGCCTCGTGGATACGGATCGCGTCCTCAGCCAATCGATCACGTATACGCTGCTGCTGATCGGCTTGATCGGGGGCTATTTCCTGCTCGTGTTCAGCGCCAGTTTGATCACCCAGCGCATACTTGGTGTGTCTGACCCGCTGCTTGTCGCGCTCTTGGTGTTCGCCATCGCCATCTTGTTCGTGCCGATCCGCGCCCGTCTGCAAGCGCGCATCGACCAGATTTACTATCGGCGGCAGTTGAATTATCAGGCGAAGTCCGAAGCCTTTGCCCAAAAACTGGGATCGCTGGTCGAATTTTCCGATGTCGTCCACGCCTATCAGCACGAAATTGCGGCGACGCTGCAACCGACGGGTGTCTATGTGTTCTTGCCTAATCGACTGACGGGCGAATACACCGCCTTCAGCGCCGCCGACAAAGAACGCCCGATGACGGACGTGCGCTTCGCTGGCGACAGCACGCTCGTCCAGTGGTTCAAGGCAAATGACGATCTGATCTATCTCGAACCCGGCATCCCGTGGCGCACCGAACTGCTGGCAGAGCGCGCGCGGCTGATGATCCTCGATGCGGTCGTACTGGTCGAACTGCGCGGCGCGAAGCAGGCAAACGGGTTCGTCGTCATCGGCGCGCCGACCATCGGTACGGCGGGGCGCGGCGGACGCCAATATACGCATGAGGAACTGCGCTTCGTGCAGAGCTTGACCAATCAGATCAGCGTTGCCGTCGAACGCGCGCAGGTCATCGACTCGTTGGAGCGGCGCGTGCGCGAACTCGATGTATTGAGCCAAGTCAGCCAAGCGGCAAACTTCACCATCGAGTTTGACGATCTGTTGGAACTGATCAACGCGCAGACCTTCCGATTGATCGACGGGACGCACTTCTATATCGCGCTGTACGACGATGACCGCGATGAATTGTTCTTCGCCTTCTTCCTAGAGGACGATACGCGCTACGCCGACAAAGAAAATGTCCGTTGGAAAGTCGGGCGCGATTTCTACAGCGATATCGTCCGCCGCGGGCAACCAACGCGCGTCAGTTCGTTTGCGGCGGCGATGGCAGAGCGTGGGGCATCGATTCTGTTTGAGGATGCCGAATTGAAAGCGTGGATTGGTGTGCCGCTCTTGGCGGGATCGCGCGTGTTGGGTGCGCTGGCAGTTGGCACCCACTCCGACCGCCCGTTCGCGGACGACCAGTTGAAGATTTTGCAGGATATCGCGGCGCTGGCGGCGACGTCGCTGGACAAGGCGCGTTTGTTCCAACAGACGAATGTGCGCGCCCGCCAACTGGGGGCGCTCAACGACATCAGCCGCCGTTTGGTCGCATCCGAGTCGGATATTGACGTACTGCTGCAACTGATCACCGCCAGCGCCACCGACATTCTCGACGCCGAAGCCGGATCGCTGTTGTTGACCGCCGATGATGGCACGGGCGATTTGGAATTCAAAGTCGCCATTGGTGGCAGCGGCGGGGACATTCTGGGCGTGCGCGTCCCGGCGGGGCGCGGCTTGGTCGGTGAGGTGGCGGCAACGGGGCGCTCGATCATCGTCAGCAACGCCACAACGGATCCACGCTGGAGCGGCGAATTGGCGAAAGGCGTGTTCCATACGACCAGCGTCCTCGCCGCGCCGCTGGTGGCGCAGGGGCGCGTGATCGGCGTGCTGGAAGTGCTGAACAAGCTGGCGGGCGGCGGCTTCACGAACGAGGATACCGAACTGCTCTCGACCTTCGCGGGGCAAGCCGCCGTCGCCATCGAGAACGCGCGCCTGTTCCGCCTGACGGATGAACAGTTAACCGCGCGCTTGACCGAGTTGGAAACGTTGGAACGCATCGACGTGGAGTTGAATCGGTCGCTCGACTTGCGCAAAGTGGCGGAAATCACGGTGCAGTACGCGATTTCCAACAGCCCGGCGACGGCGGGCGCGCTCGGATTGGTCGCGGGCGAGCCGCCACAGCTTGAAATTGTGTATTTGCAGGGTTACGAAAACAGCAATTTGCCGAGCAATGCGGTCTGGGAAGTCAATCGCGGGATCATGCGCCGCGTGATGCGCACGCGCCAAGCCGATCTCGTACCCGACGTGACGATTGACCCGGATTACGCCCCGTTGTTGGCGAACGGCATCAGCCAAGTGACGCTGCCGATGCTCTCTGGGCGGCAGGTGGTGGCGATGCTGATTTTGGAGACGGATCAAGACCCGCGTTTGCGCATCGCGGACATGCCATTCTTGCAGCGGTTGGCGGAACACGCCGCGATTGCGATTGCCAACGCCAAACTGTACGCCGATTTGCGCCGCGCCAACGACGCGCGCAACGAATTTGTCGGTTTCATCGCGCACGAGCTGAAAAATCCGCTCACATCGGTCAAAGGCTTCGTCACGATGGTCAATATGGGCGGCGTCACGGATCAACAGAAGATGTTCTTGGAGACGATCACGCGCAATGCCGACCGGATGCGCACCATCGTGGACGACCTGAACGATGTGACCAAGCTCGAAACCAACAACATGCGCATCGATGCCAAGCCGTGCGATTTCCGCGCGATCCTCGATGAAACGCTGACGACATTCGAGAAACGGATCGCGGATAAGGCGCAGACCATCGCGCTCGATGTTCCCGACAACCTGCCGGCGATCATGGGCGATCAAGAGCGGCTGATTCAAGTGCTGACGAATTTGATCAGCAACGCGCACAAATATACGCCGGATGGCGGACGTATTGGTGTCCAAGTGGAACTGCTCGCCAACTGGCGCGATAGTCGTGGCACGCAGCGCGGTGCGATGCTGCGGATCGCGGTGACGGATACGGGCATCGGCATGAGTAAAGAGGACTTGGGCAAGCTGTTTCAGGCTTATTTCCGCACCGAACGTTCCAAAGACATGGACGAAGGCACGGGTTTGGGCATGACGCTGACCAAGGGCTTGATCGAGCAGCACAGCGGCGAAATCTGGGTTGAGAGCGAAGTCAACGTCGGCACGACGTTCTATTTCACGCTGCCGCTCGCGCCCGCATTGGAGGCAGCGAAGTAGAAAAACAGGGATGCGCGATCAGAAAAAGCCAGAACGGGGTTGCCACTGCTCATTGCTTCATCTAGAACATATTCAGAGACCATTTGAGAAGTTTTTTCACCTCACCCCCCGACCCCCGCTCCACTGCGTAGAGAGGGGGAGCAGGACGGCTCACGATGGATATGAAAGTCCCCGCTCCACTGCGTGGAGAGGGGATTTAGGGGTGAGGTGAAGCTATCCGAAACTCAGGTTACCTAGCACATATTCAGAATTAGGGCGACCCATCGAGTCGCCCCTTTGCGTTCTGTTTTTTTACTCGGTCATCAGCACGCAGCACGGCTTCTAGCTCAGGTGCGGCTGCAACTGCGCCAGAATCTTGGCTTTCGGCAGGTAGCCCGTGATGCGCGCGACGGGTTCGCCACCCTTGAACAGAATCAGCGTCGGGATGCTCATCACGCCGTAGCGCATCATCACATCGACGTTGGCATCGGCATCGATCTTGCCGACCTTCAGCTTGCCCGTGAATTCATCCGCCAGTTGATCGACAATCGGCGCGATCATCTTGCAGGGACCACACCATGTCGCCCAGAAATCGATCAACACGGGCGTCTCGGAGTTCAACACATCGTTCTCGAAGCTAGATTCGGTCACTTCGACGATTTTGTGGTTCATGGTTCACCTTTTCCTCATCGGACAACAATATGTCCTCATCATAGCAGCATTCTCGGTAGCGCGGCATTCGCAGCGGCGGAATGTTATAATCAGTGCAATGGTTGCGATAGAAAGTGTCGCTATGAATCTAGACGAAACCCAATTGCCAGAACTTACCCGCCGTCAGGAAGAAATCCTGTCGCTGATCGTGCGCAGCTATACGCAGCGCCCCGAACCGATCAGTTCCAAGCATCTGTTGGAGGCATACAATCTCTCGTTCAGCTCCGCGACGATCCGCAACGAGATGGCAGTCCTCGAAGAACTGGGCTACATCGGCGCGCCGCATACGTCCGCCGGACGCATCCCGACGCAAGACGGCTACCGTTACTTCGTCAAGCGGCTGATTGGGGATGACAAGCTGACAACCGCTGAACAGACGCACATCACCGAACGGCTGCAAAGTCAGCCCTTGGCGACCGAGAATTGGATGCGCTTGGTGGCGACGATGCTGGCGCGCACGGCACAGACCGCCGCGCTGGTCACGCCGCCGATTTCGCAGACCAGCAAATTCAAGCATCTGGAATTGATCGCCATTCAGGGGCGGCTCGTCCTGATGGTGCTGGTGCTGCACGAGGGCGCGCTCCATCAGCAGATGTTGACGTTGGCAGAACCCGTGCCACAGCCGCGCCTGTCGGACACCGCCGAGCGCATCAACGGCATCGCCGCCGATGTCAGCGCCAACGAACTGCGCTTCAAAGGCGTCTCGCTCGGCTTGCTGGAGCGCGAGATCGCGGAACTCGCCGCCGATCTGATGGAGCGCGCCGACTCGAAGGATGTGCGCTTGGTCTACCGCGAGGGCTTGAGCGACATGATCGGCGTGTTCGACCACGCGGGCAATGGCGCGGGCGCACAGCAGGCGGTGCGCGTGTTCGAGGAACGCGCGGTCTTGAACATGATCCTGTCGGACGTGCTAACGCCGATGGTCAATCAGGTGCAAGTCCTGATCGGCGGCGAGGGACGTTGGGAGGAACTGAAGCACTTGAGCATGGTACTCAGCCGCTATGGGGTGGGGCAGATCAGCGGGGCGGTGGGGGTATTGGGGCCCACACATCTCAACTATGGGCGGGCGATCAGCGCGGTCGGCTACGTGTCGAGCGTAATGACCAATATGCTGACGGCGGCGTATGAGACGGAGGATAAAAAAGCCAATGGCGATGAAACGTAACGAGATGAAAATCATCTTCATTTGGAATCAATACATCACCAATATATCATACTGATGATGAGGACTCCGACACATGCGTCGTATAATTAAACCTAAAATCATTCCCGCTCGTAAACTGGCTGAAACCCTTGCCGATGAAGGCTGGGCGCTAAATCAGGAATTAACGCAACAAAAAAACGAGGTGATGTCGCGGAGAACACCTGACCCGGTTTATCTTCACACGGATGGTCGTGTTTTGTGGATTCCATCCCTCAGCGATAATCATGGTCGTCTTTTTCCTTCACGAGAAGAATTTGATTATCTCATCCGCCAAAGTCTATCCATGCGCTCACTGCCATATGGAATGCACCTGCTCACCTACCCCGATTTCGACGGCGAAAAAGCCTTCCTCATCAGCCTGCTCCCGCAAGGTGCAGACTTCATCGCGCACATCCCCGCGCTGATCGAACAGCTCCCCGACGTGCTGCCCGTGCCGAAAGACGCGCTCGATTTCTCGCTCGACAGCTTGAAGCACTTCGACCACGCGATTCGCAAAGTGGGCATCACCAACTGCTACAGCCCAATCATCATCCCGCCGATGATCGCGTATGGCGGCGAAGTGCTGCGCCGCGCGACCCACAGCGAATGGGAGATGCGCCAGCCGCGCGATTTTCCCAACGTGTGGGAGCCATGGCTGCGCGACAAACGGGGCATTTACCGCGCGCCATGGTATGCAGTGGTGTCAGCCCTTGATAAGCCGCCCATTTCCATCGCGGGCGATCTCCAATTTGAGCTTCGCTCCCCGCGCATTCCCACGGGGAACAGTTCGCCCGACTCAACCCCTTACGATACGATTTATCTCACTTCCGCCAGCGCAGCCACTCCAGCACCTGATTCTTCACCCGCTCCAGCTCCGAAGCCGGCTGATTGATCGCCAGCGCGCCCTCGAAACTCGCGCGCAAGCCGTCGGCATCGACGCCGCCGTGCGTGCCAATCACCACGACTTGCGAGAACGGCTTATCAGCGCCCCATTCCGCCCCGAACGTCAGGCTCACGCGCTTGCCGACGACGTGCAAGATGCCGCGATTGTCCGGCATCTCCGCGAGGAACACGAAGCCCTTGGCGCGATAGATCGTCAGCGGCAGATTCTCGATCACCTTGCGCAGCGCCTTGAGCGAGAGCGGCTGATCGGTCGTCCAGTTCCACGTCTCGAAGACCAGCGAATGATCATGCTCGTGAGCGTCGTGGTCATGGTCGTGATCCGTCGCTTCCCCCGCTTCATGCACATGGATATCATGCGGCTGACGTTCCGCCAAGCGTGCCGGATCATACGCACCGACGCCCAACAGCAGCGCGGGCGGCACATTGCCATAGGTCGTCTCGTAGATGCGCGATTTCTCGCTGATGCTGCGAATCCATGTATGCAGTTCCGCGCGCTGTGCCTCGTCGATCAGATCGACCTTGTTCAGCACGACCACATCCGCCACGCCGACCTGTTCCATCGCCAAAAAGTACAGTTCGTCTTCCAACGAGCGCGCTTGTTCGGCGTCGATCACGGTCAGGATGCCATCGACGCGCACGAGCGAACGAAGCTCTGGCAGCATGAACGTCGATGCGACCTGCGCTGGATCGCTCACGCCGCTGGTCTCGATGATGATGTATTCCGGCGGCTCAGGGCGGCGCATCAGATCGACGGCAGTCTTGAGCAAGTCGGTGCGGATGGTGCAGCAGATGCAGCCGTTGGCGAGGCTGATCATGTCGCCGTCGCCCTCGACGCCGACGACCAACTGCGAGTCGATATTGATCGCGCCGAAATCGTTGACCAAGACGGCGACGCGCAAGCCGTGATCGGCGTGCAGCAGATGATTGAGCAGCGTCGTCTTGCCTGCGCCCAAAAATCCAGTCAGGATCGTGACGGGGACGGGCGGTTTCGTTTGGACAGCCATAATTCACCCTCTAGCCGACAGTGGTGGGACACGCTTGGATTGTATGTGGGGACGGGGCGCAAAATCAACAGCAGGGACAGCCCGCGCGATGATTGCGTTTGGCATTCACGCCGCTCGGCGCAGACTCGACGGGCGCGGACGCACGTCCGGCAAGCGTGGGTGCGGTGAAGACACGCGCTGTCAGCAAGCTGCCGCACGCGGGATACGGCGCGAGATCGTCGGCGTGCGCCATCGGGCGGCGCGCATCAAAAGTCGAGGTATATTCCGAGCAGTGATAGACGTAGCGTGCCATTTGCTCCAACCATGATCTGATATAGGCTCTAAACTGTTCACCTCACCCCCCAACCCCCTCTCCACGCTGTGGCTGAGGGGTTGGGGGGTGAGGTGAAGCGATCCAAAACGCAGGTTGATTAGGAAAAGCATTTCAACGCAGAGAGAAAGAGAGAGAGTCCGCCTTCTTTTCTCTGCTCCCTCTGCATTGAAATGTTTTTAAACGTATCGACCGATATCCGCTGAGAACAAACGCGCTGCCTTTACTCAGTCCTTTTCCCTGCACTTAAACGACGGGCAGCGCCATCGTAAACACGCTGCCTTGTCCGGGCGTCGAATAGACGCTGAGATAGCCGCCGTGCGCCTCGGTCACGCGCCGCGCGATGAACAAGCCCTGCCCCAAGCCGCGCGGATCGAGCAGCTTGCCGGACGGCGTGCGCGCCTCGCCGCGATAGAAACGCTCAAAGACGTGTGGCAGGTCGCGCTCCGAGATGCCGACACCCGTATCCGACACCTGAATCATGCCGTAACGCGCACCGCGTCGGTCGCTGCCCAAAAATGCCGTGAGGACGATGTGTCCGCCCGACTCGGTGTAGCGTGCGGCGTTCTGCAACAGGTGTCCGAGCGCCCAAGACAAGCGTTGATCATCGCCCAACAGATGCAATACAGACGTATCGCGCAGCATGACGCTTACATCGAGTCCGGCGCGCTTAAGCTCCGACTGCATCCCGTTGACCACACTCCACAGCAGTTCTTCGATGGTCAGCCCCTCTTTTTGGACGACGAAATGTGCATCGTTCAATTCGGAGATGTCGAGTAGTTCGACAATCATCCGATCCAGCACATCGACGTTGCGGCTCAACGTTTGCAGCATCCGCATATTGGTTGGCTTGCCCCCCTGCGCTTGTGCCATCAGCACTTCGCTTGCGCCTTTGATGACCGCCATCGGCGTGCGCAGTTCGTGGGTGATCGCGGCGACGAACTGATCTTTGAGGCGTTCGGTCAATACGTCGCTGGTGATATCGCGCAGGACGATGATCGTCCCCAAGCGGTCGCCGTCATCGTCCGCTACCGCGCCCAAACGCGCGCCGATGATCCGATGGTTGATTTGCACGCGCGTCGGTTCGCTGAGGGGGGCGATGCCGGGTTCGGTCGTGACCTGATCGCGGAAGTTGGCGAACAAGGTGCCCAGTTCGCTGCTCCAAAACGTCTTGATGCTGCCCAACAACGCCCGGGCGGCAGCGTTGATCAGCACGACGCGCCCTTCGTTGTCCTGCATGATCACGCCTTCATCGATGGTCGCCAAGACGCCTTGCAAACGGCGCAGTTCAGTATCCGTCGCCACGTCGCGGCGGTCTGGGGGCTGGATCAGATAGGCAGGGGGCGCGTTTGGATTGGACTCGGTACGGGCGCGCCGTCCGATGCCCCGATACAAGCGGCTGAACAGCTTTTCGGACGCGAAGCCGAGCCGATTGACGCGGACAATCGCGCCGCTCAGGGTTTGCGCATTGGGGGGGAGAGGCGCATCAGTCATAACGATATCGTCCCTTGGCGCGGGTGGCGCATAGGCGGCGCATTACGCGCTTTTCTGTTTGCTGTCGCGGACGCGATGCAGCGTCTGGCGCAGTTGTTCAAATTCGGGCAGCGGCTTGCTCAAGATATAATCCACGCCATCATGTTTCATCATATCGCTGCGTTCTTGATCGCTCAGCGAAAATGCCGTCATGAGGACAATCGGCGTATTCTTCAGCGCGGGGATCGTCCGCATTCGCTGGGCAAGTTCGTTGCCCTTCTTGCCCGGCATCCGAATATCCATCAATACCATTTCCGGCAGCCCATTGCCCTGACCGCTCTCCAATGTATCCAGCCAGTCCCACACTTTTTGACCGTTCTCATAGGTGACGGTCGTGTGTCCCCAAACTTGACACATGGTGGCGATCAGGACACGAATATCGGCTTCGTCTTCTGCGATCAACCAACTCACGGCGACCTCCACAGGTTCACGTCGAAAATCACTTGCAAACTCGTTACAATCATGATGCGCTTTCCGAACGGGCGTTTTCGCGTTGGCGTCGGGATGTCGCCTCTACGCACGGGTCGTGTGACCCTCTATTATATTCAGTATAGTCGAGACTACGCGCGCGATCTAACAAGATTTGTTCGCTTGTTGTAGGAAATCGGTTAGAATTGCGCGCAAGGTTCGTAAGCACAAACGCATACCCATGGTACAAACGCGCCAAAACGAGCGATTGGCGCGGGGAACAAGGAGCAGACTCGTTGTCTACATGGATGGTAGTCGAGGACGAACCCGGCATCTATGAGGTGCTGTTGGCGATGTTTGAAATGTGGGGAGTCGGCGGCGTCGCGTTCGTAGACGGCGAAGAAGCAGTCGCGTGGATCGAAGATGTGGACAAAGGACGCGCCAAAGGCGAACGCCCCGAACTGGCGATCATCGATCTTCGGCTGCCGGGTCCCGTCCAGGGCGAAATGGTCGCCGCGCGCCTGCGCAAGAGTCCGGCGCTGAAAGACATCACGATTGTGTTGATCACGGCGTACATGCTGACTCAGCAAGAAGAAAAGACGATGATGGCAACGGCACAGGCGGATCGCTTGGTCTACAAGCCGCTGCCGCGCTTCAACGAATTGAAACTGCTGCTAGAACACGTCTTGACGGAGCGGCGCGCCCGCCTGTCGGCAGTGGCGGGCGTATCGAGTGCAGCGACCACGACGAACGGCGTAAAACCGCCAGTGACGGACAAGCCCACCCTGACGGACAAGCCC
>Ga0163147_10001162_pt1 | contig 40557 bp, 39 predicted proteins | sample OliLakLV19MP6G1_FD_148597 | JGI IMG/M metagenome (GOLD analysis project Ga0163147, IMG submission 148597) | Freshwater microbial mat bacterial communities from Lake Vanda, McMurdo Dry Valleys, Antarctica- Oligotrophic Lake LV.19.MP6.G1 | ecosystem: Environmental > Aquatic > Freshwater > Lake >...
GAAATACCCGACCAAAGGTGAGCACGCCGGCGTAGCCGTCGCCACCGCGGCCGTTGGTGTCGATCAGCGGACGATCAAAAGGTCGCCCACCGATGCCTCCGCGCGCATGGTTGCCGCCGCCGCCGCCGCCCGCGTTGAACTGGTTGTTAGTGGACCCACCATCCACGCCGCCGCCACCGGCGTTGCCCGGTGCACCCTTGGCACGGTCGCCGCTTGGGTAGCCGTCCGCACCGTTGTCGATACGCGTGAGGGTGGCATCGGTGGCACTACCGGTGGTCCGAAAGCCCCAGCCATCGGTTTTGAAGGCGACGAAGCGAGGCGTGCCGGCGATGCCCTCGGCCTTGCCGCCGTGCGCCTGGCTGGTGGCATCGGAAAACACCCACGGGTTGTTCTGACTGGTAGCCGTCGAACCGAAACCAGCTGCGCCGCGGAAACCCTTGCCGCCGAGAAAGATCGCACGGCCTGTCTGACCCTCGACGGTGCCGCTGCCCAGCGCAATCGCTTGGCTGGAGTCCACCGCCACCACACCGCCAGCCAGACCGTTCCAGGCAGGTGCGGTCACACCTTGCAGAGTGACGTCTGCATATTGCGGCACGCGGATGACTTGGTAGCGGCGCTGCCCGTTGGCGCCGCTTGCGGCCGCCTGGGTGTAGCTGTTGGTGAGCGCAGGTGAGAAGGTGATCGCATTGCCGGCGCCGGACGGCCCAGCGTTGGTTACCCTGATGTATTCGTACAAGCCCGCACTGCCTGCGCTGGTGGTGCCGCGTCCGTTGCCAGCGCCGCTACCGTAATTCGCGTCGTTGGACGAACTGATCGACCCATCCTGCATCTGCATGACGATCAGCAGGTCTCCTTGCGAGACCGTCGTCGTCGCACTGCCCGACCGGACGCCGCCAAGGGTCAGCGACGTCGCGCCGCCCGCAAGGCTGGCCTGATTGGACCCATCAAAGTAGGTGTTGACGATTCCGGACGCGGTCGACGTGGGATCACTGCCAGGCAAGGCACAGAAGGCTTGCGACCACGCGGCTTGCGACATCAACCCCAGCGCGAGCAACAGCAGTGTCGACGCCAGCCATCGCCCCCTGCGCTCAAACGTAGCGGGAGGACTCACTCCGCTTGGCGGGGCCGCGCACAAACTGCCGGAAACTGAAATCAATGGAACCTCTCGAAGAACCTGACTGTCGACCGCTCAATCGCTAGCTGCTTTATTCCTGCCGGACCAGCAGCTCACCGCGAGAATCTGACCCTCTGCAGCAGGCCCCTGCCTGCCCACCATCCCGCTCCCAGCTCAGGGCACTTGCACGGATCCCTGAACCGGCTGCACTCGGGCGTCCGCTTGAACTCGACTCATGCCCATGAACACCACAGCACCCCTGTCGCTCCACCACTCCCTCGCGCCGTCATTGCGTAATGGCGGCGAGTCGCAGACCCAATTACCAGCGACTCTGGAATGTCTGGAAATTCCGCACACCCTGCCCTGAAACACGCGCACCGTCACATGGAAATCTGCGTGCTCATGTACCCAACCCTGGACCGCACCCCTTGGCGCCGCGACTGTAGTCTAAAACCAAGAACATTCAGAACCTTCGTGACAAAACTTCACGACCTCGAAAGCTTTCACGCCGCCGAAACAGAAGTGAAGAAGGCGCTGAGCGCAGGCTCGGTCTGCGCATCGGCGAGGCGGTAGGCAAGCTTGAACTGGGAGCTGTCGGGACGGATCTTCAGGCCCGACCGTAGACATCCTCCAGCCGGACAATATCGTCCTCACCGAAATAGTCACCGCATTGCACTTCAATCAGATGAATCGGCGCGCTGCCTGGGTTTTCCAGCCGGTGCAGGGTGTCGGTTGGGATGTAAGTGGATTGGTTGCGCTCCAGCAGGAACTCGCGCTCGCCGACACGAATCTTGGCGGTGCCGTGGACGACGGTCCAGTGTTCGCTGCGTCGATAGTGCTTTTGTAGCGACAAGATGCCGCCCGCATTGACGGTCAAACGTTTGACTTTGCAGTCGTCGGCATCTTCGAGCACGGTGTAGCTGCCCCAGGGGCGATACACCGTGGCACCGTGTTGTGCGGCCGGATGCTGGCGGCTGCGTAGGTGCTCGACCACCTGTTTGACCGCTTGGCTGTGCGCCCGATCCGTCACCAGTACCGCATCGCCGGCATCCACAATGACGAGATCGCGCACGCCGACGGTGGCGACAAGGCGCTGGTCTGCCTGCACGTAGCAGTTCTCGGAATCGATGCTGACCACCTCGCCAAACAGCCGATTGCCGGCGGCATCGGCATCGCCCAAGTCAGCGATGGCTTGCCACGAGCCGATGTCGCTCCAGTCAAACCGCGCGGGCACCACGGCGCGGCGCTTGGCGGGTTCCATTAGCGCGTAGTCGATGGAAATATCCGGCTGCGCGGCGAAAAGGCTGGGATCGAAATTGCGCGGCTCGGCACTGGACTCGCCTGCGCCGTAACAGGCCCGCGCGGCGGCCAACACGTCGGAACAGCTTTGTGCCGCTTGGGCGAGCACCGCTTCCACCGAGAAACAGAACATGCCAGCGTTCCAGTAGTGATGCCCCGAGGCCACAAACGCTTCTGCGCGCACACGTTCGGGCTTTTCTACAAAGGCCTGTAAAACGCGACCACCGAGTGCACCGATGGCCTCACCGGCGTCGATATAGCCGAAGCCGGTTTCCGGCTGCGTGGGCAAGATGCCGAACGTGGTGAGGTAGCCGTCGGCGGCGAGCGCTTGCGCAATCGCCACGTCGGCGCGAAAGCCATCGATGTCGGCAATCAAATGGTCGGCCGGCAACACCAGCATCTGCGCCGTGGGACCATACCTGACTTCAATATCGAGGGCGGCAAGCAGGATTGCCGGCGCGGTATTGCGACCCGCCGGTTCGAGCAGAAAGCGCGATCGCAGGTCGCCCAGCAACGGCGCATAAGTCTCGCGGGTAAGACCGTGGTAGTCGCGGCCCGTCACGGTCAGTACTTCACCGGCATCAGCCACTGCTGCGGCGCGTTGAAACGTCTGCGCCAACAGCGATTGCTGCCCGCCCAAACGCATGAATGGCTTGGGATAGCCGCGCCGTGAAGCCGGCCACAAACGCGTGCCGGCACCGCCGGAGAGGATGACAGGAATGAGCATATTGTTTAGTCGAGAAGAGGTAGCGAGTTGACCATTGTAGGAGCGCCAGAAGGCGCGATGGCGCGATGGCGCGCGATCAAAGTTGACGCGTACGCCCCTGCGGGCGCTCCGAGCTTGGCCTTTTCATGAATGCGTACGATGATCGCGCAGGATACTGATCGCACAGGGGATTCTCTGCAGGAGCGGCGTATCGGGCCATACGGCCGACTGAAGAGAATTCCCTGTGCGGTCAGGAGATATCGGGGCGGAAGCCCCGCGTAGCGGCGAAGCCGCCGAACGAAGGCCTGCGCGATTCATGAAAAGTCCGGGCTAGACGGGGCGAATTGGTGAGGCGATGACCAGCTCGCCGATGACCTGGTCCAGGCCGAGTTGCCAGTCGGGCAAGCCGATTGCGTACACGGCGCGGAGTCGGCTGTTGTCGAGCTGCGAATAAGCAGGGCGTCGCGCAGGTGTTGGGTAATCCGCAGTGCTGATCGGGGTCACCTGCGGAAGCTGGCTGATCAAACCCGCGCTTTGCGCGCGCAACATGATCGCCTCGGCAAAACCATGCCAAGTCGTGTGCCCGGCGGCGCTTAGATGGAACGTGCCGAGCTCGCTTGCTTGCGGCTCGCGATCAGTGAGCTTCGCCAACAAGGCAGCCGTTGCAGCCGCGATCCAGCGTGCAGGCGTGGGCGCGCCCAGCTGGTCGGCCACCACCCGCACTTCATCGCGCTCGCCCGCCAGCCGCAGCATGCTGCGCAAAAAGTTGCTGCCTCGCGCGGCGTACACCCAAGCGGTGCGCAGAATCAGGTGACGGGCACCGCTCGCGCGTATCGCCAGCTCACCATCGCGCTTGGTTTCTCCGTAAATGCCGAGCGGTGCCGTCGCTGCGTCTTCGCTCCAGGGCACGCTGGCGTCGCCGTTGAACACATAGTCGGTTGAGTAGTGAATCAACAGAGCGTTGTTGGCCGCGCACCACTGTGCAAGCTGCGCGACCGCCTCGACGTTGATGGCAGCAGCCAGCGCTGGTTCCGACTGCGCGCGATCCACTGCGGTATAGGCCGCCGGATTGACCACCACGCGAGGCTGCAATCGATCCAGCAGCGGAGCGATGCTGGCCGGCTCAGCCAAGTTCAGTCGCTCGCAAGTCGCGCCACCAGGTAGGTGGCCGTCGCGGGTCGCGCAGACAACCTGCCCGAGAGGAGCGAGCGCACGCTGCAGCTCAAACCCCACTTGGCCGGTGGTGCCGGTCAGCAACAGTCGTTGCATCGGCCTAACCGGCATAAACCGGCAGCCGCTCGGCGGCGATGTCAGCCAAAAATGGAGCACGCGCATCCTTGTCCGAAAGCAGCGGCTCAGCGACCGGCCAATCGATGGCAAAAGCCGCATCGTTCCACCGCAGGCTCGCATCGGCCTCACGCACATAGGGTGCCGTGCACAGGTAATGAAACACGGCGCGCTCGGAGGTCACCACAAAACCGTGTGCAAAGCCTTCCGGCACCCAGAACTGGCGGCGGTTTTCCGCACTCAGGATCGCCGCCGCCCAATGCCCAAATGTTGGCGAACCGCGACGAATATCGACGGCGACGTCATACACCTCGCCCACCAATACGCTGACCAACTTGCCCTGCGGTTGCGGCCATTGGTAGTGCAACCCGCGCAGCACGCCGCGCGCCGATTCCGAGACGTTGCTTTGCACGAACGTGGCGTCGAGCCCGGCCTCCCGATAGCGCTCGGCATTCCACTGCTCAAAAAAGCTGCCACGGCTGTCGGCAAACACCTGCGGCTCGATCAGCAGGCATTCCGGCAAGCGACTCTTGCTGACGCGCATCGCCGACATGCTCAAGCAACTCGACCTTGTCGCAACAACTGCATCAGATACTCGCCGTAACCACTTTTCAGCAGTGGCGCGGCCAGTGCCTCCAATTGGTTGGCGTTGATCCAGCCATTGGCAAAGGCAATCTCTTCCGGACAGCAGACACGCAGTCCCTGTCGCTCCTCGATCGTCTCAATGAAATTGCTGGCTTGCAGCAGCGACTCGTGAGTGCCGGTATCCAGCCATGCATAGCCGCGGCCCAACTTTTCCAAGCGCAACGTGCCGTCGTTCAAGTAGCAGCGATTGAGATCGGTGATCTCCAGCTCGCCGCGCGGCGAAGGCTTTAGGTGCGCAGCAAACTCGGTGACGCGGTGGTCGTAGAAATATAGCCCTGTGACTGCATAGTTGGACTTCGGTTGCAACGGCTTTTCTTCTAGTCCCACCACCCGGCCATCGGCATCAAACTCGGCGACGCCATAACGTTCGGGATCTTTGACCCAGTAGCCGAACACAGTTGCCCCATCGACATGGGTCGCCGCACGACGGAGTTGCTCGCTGAAGCCGTGGCCGTAAAAAATGTTGTCACCCAGTACAAGACAGCTGGGCCCATCGGCGACAAACTCGCGACCAATGATGAAGGCTTGCGCCAATCCGTCCGGGCTCGGCTGCGCCGCGTATTCGATGCGCATCCCCCACTGCGAACCGTCGCCGAGCAAATGCCTGAACATCGGCTGCTCATGCGGCGTATTGATGATGAGCACGTCGCGAATACCGGCCAGCATCAGCGTGCTGAGCGGGTAGTAGATCATTGGCTTATCGTAGATCGGCAGCAGCTGCTTGCTGATCGCACGTGTGATCGGATACAGCCGGGTACCGGAACCTCCGGCAAGCACGATGCCTTTGCAAATCATTGGACGTTGGCTCTAGTCAGGTCGGGATGTTGCTGTGGTATCAGTCAATGCCGCCAATTCGTTGCAGCCGATAGCTGCCGTCGAGAACGCCGGCCACCCAGTCCTGATGATCGAGATACCAGTCGATGGTGCGCGCGATGCCAGTCTCGAAATTGAGGCTCGGCCGCCAGCCCAACTCACCCTTCAGCTTGCTGGCGTCGACGGCGTAGCGACGATCATGCCCAGGACGATCAGCGACAAAGGCAATCTGGGCAGCGCGAGACACCCCATCGGCGCGCGGACGACGCTGATCCAGCAGCGCGCAAATTGCCTTGACGACATCGATATTCTGCCGTTCGGCATCGCCGCCAACGTTGTAGACCTCACCGACTCGCCCCGCATGAAGCACTGCTCGAATCGCGGTGCAGTGATCACCCACGTAAAGCCAATCGCGCACGTTGCTGCCATCACCGTAGACCGGCAATGCTTCACCCGCCAAAGCGCGCGCGATGATCAGCGGGATCAACTTCTCAGGAAACTGGAACGGGCCGTAATTGTTGGAGCAATTGGTGGTGAGCGTTGGCAACCCATAGGTGTGATGAAAGGCTCTTACCAAGTGATCGGATGCCGCTTTCGATGCCGAATACGGCGAATTGGGCGCATACGGCGTGGACTCGGTGAACGCGCCGGTGGCACCTAGTGAGCCATATACCTCATCGGTCGACACATGCAGAAAGCGAAACGCCGCGCGCGCAGCCTCATCGAGCCCGCGCCAGTGATTTCTGGTTGCCTCCAGCAGGCTCAAGGTGGCAACGACGTTGGTTTGTACAAATGCCGCCGGACCATCGATAGACCGATCAACGTGGCTCTCGGCGGCAAAATTGATCACTGCCGACGGCTGATGCTCAGCCAACAGCGCCTTGACCAATTCGGCATCGCCGATATCGCCGTGCACGAATACGTGATCGGCATTGCCGGTAAGCCGCGCCAAGGTATGCCGGTTACCGGCATAGGTCAGCGCGTCGAGATTGATCACCCGCGCCGCGCCGTCAGCAATCGCTTGCAGGACAAAATTGCCGCCAATAAAGCCAGCGCCGCCCGTGACCAGCCACGTCGGTTGGCTCATGTCAGCAGCACTCGCAATGAAAATCTGTTTCGCATCTGTTTCAACGCCTTAGAAAACCGGTGTTCGCCAACCAATTCTGTCTAAAACGGAATCTCGTCGTCAGGCACATCGATAGCAGAAGGAGCCTGTCGCGGAGGGGCTGAGCCGCGGTTCATCGGTGCATCACGACTGCCGCCGTCGAAGTTGCCTGATCCCTGCGAACGCTCGTTGCCACGGTCGTAGCTGCTCGAGCCCTGCGAGCGCTCGTTGCTACGCTCACCACCGCGCGAAGCGCCACCACCCTCGCCGCCTGCCCCGCCCAGCATCTGCATTTCGTTCGCGATGATATCGGTGCTGTAACGCTCGACGCCTTCCTTGTCTGTGTACTTGTCAGTGCGAATGCTGCCTTCGATATAGACCTGCTTGCCCTTGCGCAGGTATTCAGCGGCGACCTCGGCCAAGCGACCGAAAAACTTGACGCGGTGCCACTCGGTGCGCTCCTGATTTTCGCCAGTTTGTTTGTCTTTCCATGATTCAGAGGTGGCAACCTTGATGGTGGTGACGCTGCCGCCATTAGTGAGGGTGCGCGATTCGGGATCGGCTCCAAGATTGCCAACCAAGATGACTTTATTTACGCCGCGGGCCATGACGAAGAAGATTCCTGTTGAGTGAAGAAGGGCCAACCAAGCTGGCTGGGATGCCACAGCAGACTAGTATATCGGGCACCCGGCTGCAGTCAGACAAGGCCGGCTCGCAGGGTAGGAAAATTCCTCACCGTGGGCGGGCTTGGCGTGCAACGCGGCCCGTATAATCCGCCAGCGATGACTACCCATACCGCTGAAGCAAACCCTTTTCCGATGGCAGCCATGCCGCTAGCGGACATCCATGCGCTGGTCGCTGACGACATGCGCGGCGTCGATGCATTGATTCGGCGACGGCTGGCGTCCGACGTGCTGCTCATCAATCAGGTGGCCGAGCACATCATTGCGGCAGGTGGCAAACGATTGCGTCCGGCTTTGTTGCTCTTGGCAGCTCGCAGCTTGGGATTTACTGGTGGCTCAGCGCATCAGCTAGCCGCAGTTATCGAGTTCATTCACACCGCCACGCTGCTGCACGATGATGTGGTCGACGAATCCGACCTGCGGCGTGGCCGCAAGACCGCCAACGCGCTGTGGGGCAACGCCGCCAGCGTGTTGGTGGGCGATTTCCTGTACTCGCGAAGCTTTCAATTGATGGTCGAGCTGGAGCAGTTGCCAGTGATGCGCATCCTCGCCGATACCACCAATGCCATTGCCGAAGGCGAGGTGTTGCAACTGCTGCATGTGCACAACCCCGATACCGACGAGACCGCCTACCTGCGCGTGGTTGAACGCAAGACGGCCGTGCTGTTCGCCGCCGCCACCCGGCTAGGCGCGGTCTTGGCTGGCGCTGCGACAGACGTCCAGCAAGCCTTGCACGACTTCGGACTGAATCTGGGGTTTGCGTTTCAAATCGCCGATGACGTGCTCGACTACACCGCCGATCCGCAGGCCTTGGGCAAAAATCTGGGCGACGATCTGGCCGAAGGCAAGGCGACCATGCCGTTGATTCATGCGCTTCGACACAGCCCCGCCGACGTCAAGCAACGCTTGCGCACGATCATCGAACAAGGCGATGCCGCCGCTTTTCCCGAGGTGTTGGCGGCCATTCGTGCTTGCGGTGGAATCGAGTACAGCCGGCAGCTGGCTGGCACCTACGCCGAGCGGGCAATGGCCGCGATCGCCGCTCTGCCAAACTCGAATGCACTGGATGCGCTGCGCGGGCTTGCCAGCTACAGCGTGGCGCGCGACCGCTAGTCCCGCGCAGTGGCCGTGCAGACATTGCTTGTACAGTCTGCGCCTCGCCGGTATTCTTCGCGGCTGGCCAGCGCCGGCGTTGCTTGCGGCGACGGCTGATCCAGCGGAGAGGTGTCCGAGCGGTTGAAGGAGCACGCCTGGAAAGTGTGTGTACGGCTAAACCCCGTACCGCGGGTTCGAATCCCGCTCTCTCCGCCACTTTGCTTCATGCATCGACTGCGCTTTCAGCGCGTGACTGCAACAACAGTTCAATGGTGGCCCCCGTCGGCCCCCGCGACGATAGGCTGAAAACTCCGCCAGGCCCGGAAGGGAGCAACGGTATTAGCTGATGCGGGCGCCGGGATCGTCGGCGGGGGCTGCCACCCACACTCTGTTTTCAAGGTTCGCGATGCGAACCTCCGAGGAAGAGAGTGGGTGGAATCCGTGCTTCCTAACCCCTCCCCAGCCCGTCCGCCACGTTGCGCACTCATCCCTGCGCAAGCCTAAGGCCTGCAAGCCGCAGGGCATCGCCCCCGAACATCGGGGAGGGAGCGAAGCCAAGAGCAATTCGAGTTAATGTCGAGCGTGTCGCTTGATGCCTTGGCTTTGGTAGAGCCGACCGAGCGAAGATAAGGCGTGCGCACGCAGCGCGCGAACCTGTTCGGCTGCTCTTAGTCAAGCCATGCGTTTGGCTCGTTGATTCGAGCCCTGACGATCCCGCCTGCGCTCTATGGAGCCTGCTCAGGTCCAGCTCGTGTCGCCACAAGGCGATCCAACGCATCGATCACCGCATCGACTTCAATCAAATCCATGACGCCGTCAAACTCGATCTTGGTACCCCACGGCAAGGCGTCAGCGGGCTTGCCTAAATACTTACGCGCTGCGGCGTCATAGCGATCCACCACAAAGCGGCGCTCCGAGTAAGGACCGCTGCGTGCGGGATTGCTGGCGGCATGCAGTCCGATGACCGGCGTGCCAGCGGCGTTGGCCATGTGCATCGGCCCAGAATCCGGGCTCAATACGGCGGTGGCGCGACTCAGCAGTGCTTGCAACTGTTTGATGGTGTCGCGTCCGATGAGGTCGATTGCAGGCTGCTGCATCGCCGCCAGAATGGCGTCACCCATCTGCCGCTCGAGCGCGCTGCGTCCGCCACACAGCACTACCCGCCAGCCGTGCTGACGCACCGCATGGTCGCCGACGGCGGCGTAAGCATTTGCTCGCCAGTTGCGCTTGATATGACTCGAACACGGGCTGATCAACAGGGTCGGCTGCTTGCCCGGCAGCGCCTTTTCAGCAAACTTGATCGCGTCATCTGGCAAGGGTATGTCCCAGTGCAGCTCGCTTTGCCTGATGCCCAACGGCTCAAGAAAGCTGGCGAAGGCATCCAATACGTGCTCGCCACTGCGTGCGGCGATGCGCTGGTTGACGAACAGCCCATGCAAATCCTTGGCGCGTGCGGCATCAAAACCGATCCGCTGCTTGGCGCGGATCAAGGCCGATGCCAGATTGGCGCGCAACGCGACCTGCATGTGCAGCAGTACATCGAAGCGCCGACCTTTGAGCGTCCGCTGCAGTTCGATGTAGGCATGCCGGCCGCGGCTCTTGTCGAACACGATGAACTCCACCCCGGCCAGATCGCCAACCAAGCGGTGCTCAAGCTTGCCGATGATCCAAGTCAGACGGGTTGTCGGGCAACGTTGTTGCAGGGTGTGGATCAGCGGCACCACATGGGTCACGTCGCCCAACGCCGACAGCCGCAACAAGCAGATTGATCGCAGCCGATCACTCGGAGGCAGATAGGTCGGCATCAGTTGCTAAACTCGGCAGCATCGCAGCAAGCCCCAACAGGCGATTGGCGATTGGCGATTACCTGAACCCGCATGCTGCCCCCACCCGAATCCATTGCGTTTGCTCCCATCCAGGAATTGCGTGTTGTCACCGAAAACGGCGACGGCGTGATTCTGTTCGACGCGGCGCGTATTCCACAAGCAGACCGCGATGTACTCGATGAAAGTCGCTGGCCGGCGTTGGGCAAGCGTGGGCGCGGTTCGGTCAAGCGTGTGCAAGGCGATTTCGGTGCGGGTGTGCTGCGCGCGTATCGTCGGGGCGGTTTGGTCGCGCGGATCAATCGAGAGCGCTATTTGTGGACTGGCGAGGCGCAAACGCGGCCGTTCCGCGAGTTTCGATTGCTCGCGATGATGCGCGCACGCGGGCTGCCAGTACCAGCGCCGTTGGCAGCAGGTTTCTGGCGCAGTGGGCCCTTTTATCGGGCTTCCATCCTGACCGCTGAGATCGACGACGCGACCACTCTGGCTGAGTGCCTGACCGAGGTGATGGCCATTCCAGAGATCTGGCGTGATCTCGGTGCCACCCTTGGCCGTTTTCATGCCGTCGGTATCTGCCACGCTGATCTCAACGCGCACAATTTACTTCGTGATCAAACGCGGCAGTGGTGGCTGATTGATTTCGACCGCGGCGTGCTGCGCAAGCCCGATGCGAGTTGGCCGCAGGGCCGGTTGCTGAGACTCAATCGTTCACTGCGCAAGCTGGGCTGCGCACAATTAAGCGGCTGGCCGCAGGCCTGGGAGCAACTGCTGGACGCTCACGAGCAGGCGTTGCAACGTGGTTTGGCCATCGGAAAAAAATCTGCATGACCTGGACGCTGCACTTCCTCGGGGTTGGCGCCGCCAGCGCACCCCAGCTTGGCTCGGCAAGCGCGGTGCTTGAGCACAATCAGCAGCCGATCTTGATGATTGATTGCGGGCCAGAGGCGCTCACAGCGGCGCTGGAACGCTACGCCGAACCGCCGCCCGCACTGTTCATCACGCATGCCCATCTGGATCACATCGGCGGCTTGGAACGCCTGTTTGCGATGACGTATTTCAACCGGCAAACGCGCGGCCACATCGCGCTGTATGTGCCGGCCGAGCTGGTGCCGTTGTTGCAGCAGCGAGTTGCCGACTATCCCAACGTATTGGCCGAAGGCGGGGCGAACTTCTGGGACGCGTTCCGATTGATACCGGTAAGTCGGCATTTCTGGCATCAAGGTCTGCGCTTTGACGTGTTTGCTGTCCGTCACCACGCCCCCAACAGCGCGTTTGGGCTCAGCTTGCGCGGGTGTTTCGTGTACACCGGCGATACCCGCCCGATTGCTGAAGTGCTGGCAGTGACCGGCGACGGCAGCGAGCCGATTGCTCACGATTGCAGTCTTCACGGCAATCCATCGCACAGTGGCATCGACGACTTGGAGCGTGAGTATGCGCCGGCCTTACGTGCGCGCTTGCTGCTCTATCACTATGCCTCGCACGCTGATGGCGACGCATTGCAGGCGCGCGGCTATCGGGTCGCACGGCGTGGCGATTCGATCCCATTGGCAACACCCACCCCAGCGACCATGCCGGCATGAGTGAACGATTGCTTAGAGCCAGCGGGTTGGGTTTTCTGCGCAATGATTTGCGCATCTTTGGCCCGCTCGACCTGCACGTAAACCGCGGGGAGGCGCTATTGATTGAAGGCGAAAACGGTGCCGGTAAGACCACCTTGCTGCGTGTGCTCGCGGGGCTGCTGGCGGCAAGCGAGGGCGAAATTCGTATTCGGAATGCCGTCGCCGACCGCCACAGCGTGGCGAGTACCGTTTTACTGTTGGGCCATCTGCTCGGTCTCAAGGGTGAACTGACCGCTCTTGAGAATCTGCACTTTGCCATGGGCATCTTCGGCCACCGCGCGGCAGCCGATCCGGAAAGGTCGCTCGCCGCGGTGGGACTTGCTGGCTTTGAGGATCATCCCGCGCGCTTGTTGTCGGCCGGACAACGCAAGCGCCTCGCCTTGGCGCGACTCGGCTTGTTGCCTGCTCCGCTGTGGTTACTCGATGAACCATTTGCCAACCTCGATTTGCAAGGCATTGCCTTGGTCAACACCTTGCTCGAACAGCATCTCGCTGACGGCGGCGCCGCACTGATCACCAGCCACGGCGCCTACGCGACGGGGGCTTTTCAAACTCGCTGCCTGACACTGGCAAGCAGTCATGACTGCGACCTTCATGACTGATTTTTCAGTGCGCTCAGAGCATTCAACGCAAAGGCGCGGAGGATCGCAGCGGTCGCCGGGAAACGCTCCGGGCAAGTGCGTTCACGCACACGCAATGTGCGTTGTCCTTCCGCCTCCTTTGCGCTTTCTGCGCCTCTGCGTTGCAGACGTTGCTGTTTCCCTATCAAGCCCAGGCCAATGACCGAGCCGAACGCATTAACCGGTTTCGCCGCCGTATTCAGCCGCGATCTGCGGCTGGTTTGGCGGCGGCGTGGCGATGCCTTGCAGCCCGCCCTGTTCGCCGTCTTGGTGGCGAGCCTGTTCCCGTTGGCATTGGGGCCTGAGCCACAAACGCTGGCTCGCATTGCCCCTGGGGTGATCTGGGTGGCCTTGCTTCTGGCGAGCCTGTTGTCGCTCGACGTGCTGTTTCGCAGCGACCTTGACGATGGCAGTCTTGAACAATTCATGCTCGCCCCGCAGCCGTTGGCGGCACTGGTGATGGCCAAGGTCGTAGTGCACTGGTTGACCAGCTCGTTGCCGCTGCTCTTGGCCGCACCGCTGTTGGCCGAACTGCTGTTCATGCCGCATGAGCTTTTGCAGGTGCTTTTGGTGTCACTCGCACTGGGAACACCCCTGCTCAGCTTGATCGGCGCGGTGGTGGTAGCACTAACCGTCGGAATGCGACGCTCTGGTATGCTGCTTGCCCTGCTTGCACTGCCCCTCTACGTGCCTGTTCTTATTCTAGGCGCAGGCTCGGTAATGGCTGCCGCACAAGGTTTCACCAGCAATGGGGCGCTGCTGTTGATGGCCGCTGGATTGGTCATGATGCTGGTGGCGGCGCCGTTGGCAGCGGCCAGTGCGTTGCGCATCGCGCTCACATGAATTTGGACGTAGCTGAGTTCGCGCTTACACGAACATGCATGCCCGTTGATCGTCACCTGACACGCGTCATATGAGATTGGCTCAATGAGATTGGCTCAATGAATCCGCTGCTGTTGTGGTTTTACCAAACCGGGTCGCCGGCGAACTTCGAGCGCTTCGCCAAGCGCTGGTCGTCATGGTTTATATGGCCCGCATGCGCCCTGATGGCGTGGGGAATTTATGCCGCGCTCGTGGAAGTGCCGGCGGACTATCAGCAAGGCAACAGCTACCGCATCTTGTTCATCCACGTGCCCAGCGCTTGGATGAGCTTGTTCATTTACGTGGCGATGGCCGTCAATGCATTCATCGCCCTGGTTTGGCGAATCAAACTTTCGGAATTGCTGGCAATGAGCTGCGCGCCGATTGGCGCGGCATTCACCGCGATTACCTTGCTGACCGGTGCTTTTTGGGGCAAGCCGACCTGGGGCACATGGTGGAGCTGGGACGCGCGCATGACCTCGGAGCTGGTCTTGCTGTTTTTGTATCTGGGCGTAATGGGGTTGTACGCCGCCATCGAGGACCGCCGCGCGGCCGCGCGGGCTGCCTGTTTCCTTGCATTGATCGGCTTGGTCAATCTGCCGATCGTGCATTACTCGGTAGTCTGGTGGAATACCTTGCATCAAGGCGCGACCATTCGTCTGATTGGCAAATCGAGCATCGACCCGGCGATGGTGCCACCGCTAATTGCAATGACTATCGGCACCAAACTGTGGTTCGTAGGCTCACTGCTGACGCGAACGCGCGCCGCCTTGATCGAGCAGGAAAGCGGCAAGGACTGGGTGCGGCGGTTGCTGTTGCCGATCACCAGCCGAGGTGATACGAGATGAGCGAGTTTTTTGCAATGGACGGGCACGGCGTCTACATCTGGTCGAGTTACGCCGTGTTTCTACTGATTTTGGTCGGCGATGCGCTGGCACCACGCTTGCGGTTGCGCCGCGTGCAGCGCGAACTCGCCCAGCGCCTGCGTCGACAAGCGGGTAAGGGTCAATCATCAACGCAACCATCATGAGGAAGCAGCAATGACGCCGGTTCGTAAGCAACGTTTGGTCATCGTCGGCTTGGTGTTGGCAGCGGCCAGTGCAGCGGGTGTGCTGCTCACCCTCGCCCTGCAGCAGAACATCAGCTATCTGCATAGCCCGAGCGAAGTATTGGAGGGTCGTATCAACGGGCAAACCCAATTCAAATTGGGTGGAGTTGTGCAGGAAGGCAGCGTCGCCCGCACCGCTGGCACCATGGAAGTGCGATTCGAAGTGACGGATCGCAACGCCAACTTTCCGGTGGTCTACACCGGCATCCTGCCGGACCTGTTTCGCGAAGGCCAAAGCGTGATCGCGCGGGGGAGTTTGCAAGGTGACCATTTCGTCGCCGACGAAGTGCTCGCCAAGCACGACGAAACCTACATGCCAGCTGAAGTGGCCGACAAAATGGCCGCAGCAAAAGCTGCAAAAGACGCCAAAGCGACGGGTGGTAGCAGCGCGTACGGAGACTCGAAATGATCCCTGAGCTTGGCCAATTCGCATTGATCGTCGCGCTGCTGCTGGCCATCGTGCAGTCGCTGGTTCCGCTGGTGGGCGCCGGCTTGGGTAACCGCGCATGGATGGCCGTGGCAAGACCCGCCGCCTACGGTCAATTCGCGTTCCTGTTGATCTCGTTCGTGATGTTGGCGTCGGCCTTTATCGCCCAGGATTTTTCGGTCGCCTACGTGGCCCAGAACTCCAACTCGTTGTTGCCAATGCAGTACCGCATCTCGGCCATCTGGGGCGGCCACGAGGGCTCGCTGTTGCTGTGGGTGCTCATTCTCGGCGCATGGACGATTGCAGTCGCCGCCTTCAGCCGCTCGCTGCCGCTAATCATGGTGGCGCGCGTGCTCGGGGTGATGGGTCTCATCAGCATCGGCTTCCTGTTGTTCACCCTGCTCACGTCCAATCCTTTTCTGCGCCATCTGCCTGGGCTTGCTGAAGGCCGTGATCTGAATCCCTTGTTGCAGGACTTCGGACTCATCATCCATCCGCCAATGCTATATGCCGGCTATGTCGGCTTTGCGGTCGCATTTGCGTTTGCGGTAGCGTCGATGCTCGGCCGCGAGATGGACCCGCGCTGGGTGCGTTGGTCGCGACCCTGGACCAACGTGGCATGGGCGTTTCTGACGCTGGGCATCGGCCTTGGCAGCTGGTGGGCGTATTACGAGCTGGGTTGGGGCGGTTGGTGGTTTTGGGATCCAGTGGAAAACGCCAGCTTCATGCCGTGGCTGGTCGGAACAGCCCTGATCCACTCGCAAGCCGTGACCGAAAAGCGCGGCAGCTTTCGTGGCTGGACCCTGCTGCTGGCCATTGCCGCATTTTCGCTGTCGCTGCTGGGCACCTTCATCGTCCGCTCGGGCGTGCTCACTTCGGTGCATGCGTTCGCCTCGGACCCGGAGCGCGGCTTTTTTATCCTCATCTTTCTGGCGGTTACGGTGGGTGGCTCGCTGGCGCTTTATGCATGGCGCGCACCTACGGCGCATGCCGGCAAGCCAAGCGCGCCGTTGTCGCGGGAGACCTTCATCCTGATCAACAACCTGTTGTTCAGCGCGGCGGCGGCGATGGTGTTGATTGGTACGCTTTACCCACTTTTTGCCGATGCCTTGGATCTCGGCAAAATGTCGGTGGGCCCGCCCTACTTCGGCCTGATGTTCACCGTGCTGATGGCACCGGTGGTGTTGCTGATGCCGTTCGGACCGCTCGCCCGCTGGCAGCAGGAGCAGTGGTCACGCTTTGTGCCGCTGTTGAAGGCCGCGTTGAGTGCCGTGGTGATCGGCTCGGTGTTGGCGTGGTGGTTGCTGGACAGCTTCAATCTCAAGGCTTTTGCGGCCTTGGTAGGCGCGACTTGGGTGGCTGGTGGCACCTTGGCGTTTGTGCTGATGCGCGCGCGCCGCGCCGCGCCGGGCAAGCGCTTTACCGCCGAGGTGGTTGGTATGAGCTTGGCCCATGGTGGACTGGCCGTATTCGTACTTGGCGTGCTGATGACCGAGGGCACCAGCATCGAGAAGGACGTGGCACTGGGCAGCGGCGAAAGCGTGCAGGTGCGCGACTACGCATTCCGATTTGACGGCGTGGAGCGGGTGAATGGCCCCAACTACGTGGCCGACCGCGGCACGGTGACGGTGCTCCGTGGCGGAGAGGAGATCGTGGTCCTGCATCCGGAAAAACGCGGCTACTCATCCGGCGGAGAGATCATGACCGAGGCCGCCATCGATCCCTCCTTGAGTCGCGATTTATACGTCGCCTTGGGCGAACCGCTGGGACGGGGCGAAGGCGATACGACGGATCGCTGGAGCCTGCGGGTGTACCTCAAGCCATGGATACGCTGTATCTGGCTGGGCGCCTTGATGATGATGATGGGCGGCTTTGTTTCAGCAGCTGATCGCCGGTTCCGAGTCGCGCCAGTTGCGGAAGCCGAGGAAGCGGCAATACCGGTCGTCAACCAGCCGGTCGCTGCCTGATGCTGCAGCGCGTACTGCCTCTGCTGCTATTCATCGCGCTCGCCGGCCTGCTGTATGCCGGCGTGCGCTTGAGTGCCACCCGCGATCCCAACGTATTGCCCTCGCCACTGATTGATCGACCGGCACCAGAGTTTAATTTGCCGACTTTGCACGCGCCCGAACAAAGCATCAGCCGCGCCGACCTGTTGGGTAAACCTTATCTGCTCAACGTCTGGGCCAGTTGGTGCGCGGCTTGCCGCCTTGAGCATCCCGTGATCGAACGTATTTCCGCCGAGGGAAAAATTCAGGTGATTGGCTTCAACTACAAGGACGAGACCGCTGACGCCACCCGCTGGTTGCAGCAGTTTGGCGATCCCTACGCAAAAATCTTGGTCGACCGTGACGGCCGCAGCGGCATCGAATGGGGCGTCTACGGCGCGCCGGAAACCTTCTTGGTTGACGCAACCGGCGTGGTCCGCTTCAAGCACGTGGGGCCGCTGTCGCCGGATGTTTATCGCGAGCAAATTCTGCCCCGTATCGGAGTGACACCATGAGGCTGGCTGGCTTGCTGATGTTGTTCTGGCTGTACGCGGGTCAAGCGCTGGCTATCGACCCCCTGCCATTTGCCGATGCCGCGCAGGAGCAGCGCTTTCGCGACCTGACGGCGGAGCTGCGCTGCGTGATGTGCCAGAACCAATCACTTGCCGATTCCGGCGCGGGCATCGCGGTGGATCTGCGACGTGAGATTTTCGAACTGATGAGCAGTGGCCGCAGCGACGATGAAATCAAGACGTTTTTGACCGAGCGCTATGGCGACTTTGTTCTTTACAACCCGCCAATCAAACCCAGCACCTTGCTGCTTTGGTTTGCGCCGTTCGCGATCTTGTTGGCTGGCGCCATATTTATCGTAGTTCTGCTGCGCCGGCGCGGAGCTCGCTTCGCGCAGACTGGCAATGCGCCCGTGAATGATTCTAGGGAAGACTGGTGACCGCTTTGTTCTGGATTCTGTGTGTGGGAATGGCTGTGTTTGCGTTGGCCTTTGTGTTGCCGCCGTTGTTGCGTGGGAAGTCGACTGAACCCATCGTCGACTCGGCGCAAGCGGCAACTAACAAGACGGATTCACGCGAGCTTGATTCACGTGAACAGCGCACCTCCCGCGTCGACCCACGCAAACGCCGCGCACTGGATAAGGCGCGCGATGCTGGCGTGCTCGATCAGGACGAGTATCAGCGCAAGTTGGCAGAGTTGTCGGGACCCGCGGCAGTGCCCTCCTCAGCCCACAAGCGCGACCCAGTCCTGCCCGTGGTACTGACCGTGCTGTTGCCATTTGCCGCCTTCGCGCTGTACCACCATCTGGGCGAACCGCAAGCGCTTGATCCAGGCAAACGCGCCAGCAATACCAGCGCGCAAGCTCGCCTGGTCGCCCCCGGAACGCCGGCACCGGCTGCGGGCGCAGACGGTGGTGCCGATCCAGCCGCCGCGCCGAACATGGATCAGGCAGTCGCTGGCCTCGCCGAGCGCATGCGCGAAAGCCCGGATGACCTTGATGGCTGGATGTTGCTCGGTCGCGCCTACAAGACCATGGAGCGTTTCTCACCTGCCCGCGAAGCCTTCGCCAACGCGATGCGATTGGCCCCAGACGACCCCGACGTCATGGTCGAGTTTGCCGAGGCCAGTGCACTGTCGAGCGAGTCCAAGCGGCTGGGTGGGGAGTCGCTACTGCTGATTCAACGTGCGCTGGGTATCGAGCCTGAGCATCAACGTGGCCTCTGGCTGCTGGGCATCTCTTCGATGCAAGCCGGCGTACCCAGTGAAGCGGTCGCGGTGTGGGAGCGCCTACTGCCCTTGGTCGACGAATCCGCGCGGGAGTCCCTGCTCAGTCAGATCGACAGCGCACGAGCCAGTGCGGGACTGGCTCCGCGCGAACCCGCGGCAGCGCCTGAGCCCGCGATAGCGGCAAATGCGCCGACCGGGGCGGCACCAGCCACATCGGCACCTCCGCCTGCAACCACTCCGGTCGCCCCTGTCGGCAATGCAGACGCCGCCGGAGCGGCCCGCTTGGTCGTCGATGTAGATATCGATCCCGCGTTGAAATTGCAGATCGGTGCCTCCGACGTCTTGTTCGTTTACGCACGCGCAGCCAATGGCCCGCGCATGCCGCTGGCCATTCAGCGCTTGTCGGCGGGCGATTTGCCAACGCGTGTCGTGCTCGACGATTCCACCAGCATGATGCCGACGATGAAGTTGTCGCTGATGCCAGAAGTCGTGGTCGGTGCGCGCATCTCCAAGAGTGGTCAAGCAACGCCGCAGCCCGGTGATTTCGAAACCGTGTCGGCACCGATGTCGAACCGCAGCAGCGCGCCGCTGTCGCTGGTGATCGACAAAGTGGTGCCATGATCGACGTGAAATGATGCCCGCTGCATGAGCGAGCATGCACCTCCTGGCAGTCGCTGGCACAGCTTGCGCTCGCCGTTCGCAATCAAGCGCGGCGGCGAGCTGCATGGCGCCAAACTCGCCTTTGAGACCTGGGGCAAGCTCAACGGCGAACGCAGCAACGCAATTCTGTTGTTGACCGGGCTGTCGCCAACCGCGCACGCCGCCAGCCACCCCGGCGACCCGTCGCCCGGGTGGTGGGAGGCCATGCTCGGGCCGGGCAAGGCCATCGACAGCGACCGCTGGTTCGTTATTTGCGTCAATTCGCTAGGCAGCTGCAAAGGCTCAACCGGACCGGCGTCACCTGATCCCGCGAGCGCTGAAGCCTATCGACTTGGCTTCCCCGATTTGTCAGTCGAAGACGGTGCCAATGCCGCCTTCGATCTGGTGCAAAGTCTGCACATCGAACGCTTGGCCTGCGTGATTGGCTGCTCGATGGGTGGCATGACCGCGCTCGCTTATCTGGCGCTGCACCCGAGCTCCGCGCGCGCCATGATCAATGTCTCTGGCGCAGCGCAAGCATTGCCATTTTCGATTGCCATTCGCTCGCTTCAGCGGGAAGCCATACGACTCGATCCCGCTTGGAATGGCGGCCACTACACTGAAGAAAGTTATCCCGAAGCGGGCATGCGCATTGCCCGCAAACTGGGCGTGGTGACCTATCGATCATCGCTGGAGTGGGACGGCCGCTTTGGCCGCGTGCGGCTGGACGGCGAGCAACGCCCGGACGATCCATTCGGCTTCGAGTTTCAAGTCGAGTCCTATCTGGAAGGTCATGCACGCCGATTCGTGCGCCAGTTCGATCCCAATTGCTACTTGTATTTGAGCCGCTCCATGGACTGGTTCGATCTTGCCGAATACGGCGAGGGTCGTGTCGAGCACGCATTGGCGCGTCTAGGTTTGGAAAGCGCGCTGACCATCGGTGTCAGCACCGACATCCTGTTTCCCTTGCAGCAACAACAGCAAATCGCCGAAGGCCTGAGTGCGGCCGGAGTGGATTCGGAGTTCGCGCCGCTGCATTGCCCGCAGGGACATGATGCGTTTCTGGTCGCTATCGACGAGTTCGGTGCGGCTATCGGAGGGTTTCTGGAAAGAGCGCAACTGGCGAAGCGTTAGAATAGCGTCACCCCACCTTGACGCTGCCGCCATGCAGGCCAATTCTTTTCCCGGTGCCCAGTTGTTGATCGACACTATCGACGGTGCGGTCAAACAGGATTGTGAGCACGCCATCACCGATTGTTTGCGCAACGCGCTGTGCAGGATCATTCGCCAGCACGACGTCACCCTGCCCGCCTGCATTTTCGAGCCGATGGCCGACCGCTACGCGCGCCGCGAGCTGCATCGCAGCGAGGAACACGGCTACAGCGTCATTGCGATGACCTGGGGGCCCGGCCAAGGAACCTTGATCCACGATCATTCGGGCATGTGGTGCGTGGAAGGCGTATTCCAGGGCGCGTTGGAGATTACTCAGTACGAAATGGCCGAATCCGACGGTGAGCGCTGTCGATTCCAAGCCGTTGGCACCATGCAAGCGGGCGCCGGTTCGGCTGGCAGTCTGATTCCACCGCACGAATACCACACCATCAAAAATCCCAGCGATGATGGGGTTTCCGTCACCTTGCACATCTATCGCGGTGCCATGAGTTGCTGTTCGGTATTTCAACCGACCGCCGACGGTTGGTATCAGCGCCAACTGCGCCAGCTGGGCGTTGATGCGGCAACGTGAACCATGGCGCGCGCGACGCGACCGCAACTATTGGCTTTCAATACCCGAATCATCGGCGGAGTTGGCAGGCCTCGCCTGCTGACCGGGGGCATTGGATCGCTGCATGATCGCATCGCGAATGTGCGCGTCCGGTGCGGCATCAGTCAGCGCCAATCGCCCCACTTTTTCTCCCAGCCCCAATTGGCGGTAAGTGTCGGTAAGCGTCGGAAATGCGATGGCACGGTCGTAACGGGCAAACAGTGGGGCGAACAGGTCGGTGCCCGCCACTGCGTCGAGTTCCGCCATAAAACGCTCCGGTTGCCATTGTTGATTCGAAGGCAAGTGCCGGCGCGCGAATGCGTCCAATACGTCGGCTAGATCGGTTCCTCCCTGTTGGCGCAATGCCAGCTCAGCCTCCAGCCAGAATGCGGCTCCACTCCAATACACCCGCATGGTGCTGCGATAGCTGCCTTGCGCGGCCGATGAGAGTGTCTGTGCGTACTGGTTGGGCTCTGATTCTCCGCGCGCAAAGCCGGCATCCAGCTTGCTCCAGGCTTGGTTCGGCGTCAGCGCCCCGCTGCGTGCTCGCAACACGTTCTGGTAGTAGCTGGCGAGGCCCTCGCTCAACCAGCGCCCACGCACGCGCAGGTACGGATGCAACAGATGCGAGAACTCGTGAGCCAAGGTCCAGTCGCCCAGCAGCGCCTGTTCGCTTGCGTCCAAGCCCACAAACAACTTCAGCGCACTGCCACCGCCACGCGTCACCTGTCCCCAGGGCACCGCGGCGGCCACACCGGGCAAAGGCACGACCAGCACCTGCACACTCGACATCGGCAAGCGACCGCTCGCCGCCAACAGCGCCCGCACGTTCTGCTCCGCCCAACGCTGCACGCTTGCCTGCTGCCGCGCATCAACGGGTGGCAGTATGGCCAAACGCAACTCACCGCCGGGCACCTGCAACCGACGCGTCAGCAAGCGTCCAAACACCGAGGTTGCGTCCCAATCGGCCGGTGTATTGACCAACTGATAGCGAAAATCGTCAGTCGTCAAGGGCGCGAAAGGCAGTGACGCCGTCCAGCCTCGCGGCAAGTTCAACTCGAGCGAACTTCCTGCGGGAATTCGCTGCGGACGCCACAGCCACATCTGCAACGGCAGCATCACGTAGTTACCGTCGCGCCAACTCAATTGGTAGCGATCCGCGCTGGCAGCGGCGTAAGCATCGACCGTGTAGCGCAGGCACTCGCCCGCCGCCAAAGGGCCATATTCGATGCCGCGTCGAGTCAGCTTTGGCTGCGAGTCTCCATCGCCGTTCAGTCCGCGCAAATAGTCGCGGGCTTCACTGCTCCCGCTGACCAACTCGCCGGACGCCAAGGCCTGATCGCTGCACATTGAGACCGCCAACTGCCGTGCATCAGCGCTCAACTGAGCGCTGTAACCAAGCCGCGCCGAGGCCGCGTCGGCCAGCAGCCAAAGCAAAACAAGGCTCAGTAGCTGTCGGATCTTCATGGCCGCAAGGCTATCTGATGGCCCTGCATGGACCGCGCGAAGCAACACAGGTTGCAAGTCCACGTGCAACCACGATCTGCCTGCATCCCCCGCGAATGACTGATCTGCAATTGGATCTGCATTTGATCGTTCGAACTCGCCCGCGCATCCCGTATACTCTGCGCCCCGTCGCCGAAGTGGCGGAATCGGTAGACGCAGCGGACTCAAAATCCGCCGCCCTTAAAAGCGTGGGGGTTCGAGTCCCCCCTTCGGCACCAAGACGGCGTTCGCCAGCGGTATCATCACAGCGAACAGCTACACCATCAAACCCCGCTCAGGCGGGGTTTTTTGTTTTTGCGATTGGGTGATGTTGGATCGACCTGCCCATCAACAGCGATCAGCACTGTGCTTCTCAGAGAGCGTCGGAAGGCACGATTCGATCTCGGGGCGAAAAAGCATCGCGCCTTCCGGCGCTCCCACGCCACGTGGGGTAATCACGGCCGAGCGGCCAGAGGCCGGACCGCGACGTTTAGCAAGACTGTAGCTCTTTGCCGGCATACGCACTCGGAGAATTTCCTATGCGCCGGATATTTCCGTACATTTAGGTACTTACGCAGTACAAGTGTGGTTAAGACAATGGCCAACGCCAAGACTGCAACGCTGAGCTTTCGCATTGAACCCGGCCTGAAAGACGCACTCCGCGCTGTGGCCGAGCAGGAACACCGGAGCATCGCCAACATGGTGGAAGTGATGATTCGGGAGTACTGCGGTCGGGCCGGGCTCTCCATCGACGAGCGACCAGCGACTGCGAGTGGCGGGCAAGCGGTCAGGGTTCCCCAGAAGAAATCGCCTCGTACCAAGAAGACCGCATGAATACCAAAGAACTGATCGACCGAATCTTCAAAGAGCCCGGCGTCAAGTTTGAGCTGACAGAATTTGAAACCCTCGGCAAGCCGATCCACGACCTCATCAGCATCTACCCGAAGGTGGTGACTACGGGGAAGGATGCCGGCAAGACCAAATATTTCCTGAAAAGCCTCATTCCGTTTTCCACCGGCAACGACGAAGTGCAGGTCTATGCCGAAGGCGGCAAGTCAGCTCCCGAAGAGATAGTCCGGCAGCTCTGGGTGTACAAGCTGATCCATCAGTACGGCTACCGTGCCGATGAGATCGATCTGGAAAAGGGCGTCCAGTTCGGCACCGAGGTCGGCACCAAGGCGGCGGACATCGTCGTTTATGCCGATGCCACCAAGCTCACGCCGAAGATCATCGTCGAGTGCAAAAAGCCAAAGCGCAAAGACGGCATTGAGCAGCTCAAGAGCTACATGAACGCCAAGGGGGCGCCGGTCGCGCTGTGGTCCAACGGTGAGGACAGCATCATCCTCTACCGCCCCTACCCGGCGCAGTTCGACGACACGCTGTTCGATCTCCCCAAGCGCGGGCAGTCGCCGAAGGACGTACTTGAAGCCAGCAAGACCCTGCTGCAACTCAAGAACAACTTCAACTTCAAGAAGATCATTCAGGACCTGGAAGAATTGGTCTTGGCAGACAGCGGTAAAGACGAGTTCAACGAAATCTTCAAATTGATCTTCGCCAAGATCTGGGATGAGAAGGAAGCCCTGGAGAACCGTGCGAACAAGGTGGTCGAGTTCCGCAAGGCGCTCGATCCGGAAATCACCTACGACCGCATCAATCGCTTGTTTCACAAAGCCTGCGAGGAGTGGCAAGGCATCTTCAAGGAAGGCGAAGACATCGAACTGGCCAAGCGCCATCTTCAGGTCTGCGTCGGCCCCATCGAAGGCGTGCGCCTGATGGGCTCCAACTTGCGCGTCATGGATGATGCCTTCGAATACCTGCTGCCCACCGAGGCGAAGAAGAAGAAGGGCCAGTTCTTCACCCCGCGGCACGTGGTCGAAATGTGCGTGCGCATGCTCAACCCAACCCGCACCGAGTACGTTATGGACCCGGCCTGCGGTTCCGGCGGTTTTCTGCTGCACGCCATGGACTGGTGCTATCCGGCCAAGGACAACGAACAGCGCGAACTGCGCAAGCACAAATACGCCGCTAAATACCTGTGGGGCATTGACTTCGAGCAGCGCGCAGCCAAGACCTCGCGCGCGCTGATGCTGATTGCCGGCGACGGCCATACCAACATTTTCGGCCCCGACGTCAGCAGTCTCGACCCGCGCACTTGGTACGAAAACGCTTCGGGCCAGGCGCTGATGCACGGGTTGCGGCAAGCCAAGCTAACCGCCAAAAAGATTCCGGAAAATGAAACACTCACCGACGACGACAAAGCCTGGGAATTCTTCGACCAGTTGAAGTTCGACCTGATCCTCGCCAATCCACCCTTCGCCGGCGAGATGAAGGACCGCAAGATGCTGGTGCGCTACGAGTTGGCCAAGCCGGCCCTCAGGCGCGCTGGCGACGACAAGCAACCGAAGGAAGAGCGCGACGTGCTCTTCATCGAGCGCATCCTGAAAATGCTAAAGCCCGGTGGCCGTGCCGCCATCGTGCTGCCGCAGGGTAAGTTCAACAATTCCTCGCTGGCCTTCATCCGCGAATGGATACTCAAGAAGGCCCGGTTGCTGGCTGTGGTCGGCCTGCATCCCAACACCTTCAAGCCGCATACCGGCACTAAGACCTCCGTGCTGTTCGTGCAGAAATACACCCAAGCGCAGCTCGACCAGATCGCCCAGGTACATGGCGAAGTCGCCATCGCCTGTCCGGACTACGTGGCTGACATTGAGGCGCTGCTAACGGCCTATGTCGCCGATGCCGACGTGCTGGATGAGGCCATTCCCGAAGCAGTCGCCGACCTCATCGCCGAAACCTTCGGCGAGCCCGAGGCAGACGAGGAATGCAGCAGCAACGGAGAAGCGGAAGGCGACGAAGAAAGCGAAAACAGCGACGAAGCAGCCGCTGGTGCAGTTGAGGACCGCATCATCGCCGCCGAAGAAAAGCTGAACGGCCTTAAGGCCGCGCGCCTCAGGGCCAAGCAGAACCTGATCGACCTCGACAGCGATGCCGAAGCGCTTGTGCAAAAGCAGGCGCAGGAAATCGAGGCCATGAGCACGCACTGGACCGGCGAAAACGGTGCCCTGCGCTTGCGGGTAAATGAGGTCCGGCAGACCTACAAGGTCAGCGTGCAGAAACTGAAGGATACCCGCAAGGGCCAGCAGAAAGCCCTCAAGACCGAAATCAAGGCGCTGGACAAGCAGATACCGCAGGCCGAGACGGCGCTCAAATTACTCAGCAATCGCGGCAAACTGCAGCTGGTGCTGGCCGACGACGACCTGATCGGCACGCTGAAGGAGCGCTGGATTGCCGCCGAGGTGGCCAAGCAACTGGACTACCCGATCTTTATGGCGGTCAGCGATCGTGGTGGCAAGGACAACTCCGGCGACTACACACACCTGCTGGACGCGCAAGGTAGCCTGGTCGAATTCCCAGATGGCCACCCGCAGGAAGGGCAACTGGTGATCGATCAGGATTTGGTGAACTACGATCTCGGTGCCAAAGAACTGGCCGATGCGGCCAGCATTGCCGACGAGCAGTTGTGCGTGGCGGAGGCGTTTGTGCGCTTCGCTCAGGAGCAGAAGTACAGCTTTTGGGGCGGCAAGTAATGGCAGTTTGGAGTAAGGTCAATGTTTGCGAGCTAGGACATGCCCAACGGATTGAGGCTGACTACTATCGCCCGCACTATCTCGAAGTCGCTGCGCGACTTGAGGCGATCAAGTCTGTCCCGTTGACGCGACATTTGGGCTATCTGACCGACGGCACTCACGTAACGCCAAAGTACGTGACCGAGGGAGTTCCATTCCTCTCATCCAGTGACATCGACCCGTTCATCGTTGCGCCTGTGATCGAGAAGTTCATTTCTGAGACCGAGCACTCACGCTTGCGTCATTGCCAACCCGATGGAGGCGACATTCTTATGTCGAAATCGGGGCGAATCGGCTCGTGCGCTGTCGTTCCGTCATCAATCAATAAGGGGGATTGGAATATCTATGAAGGCGTTGCGCTTCTCCGAACCGCGGGTGTGGATCCGCACTATATAGCCGCGTTCTTGAACTCCAAGTACGGCCAATCCCAGATTAGACGTGAGCTGAAGGGTGTCGCTCAACCGCATCTGCACTTGGAGGACATTCGCAGACTGAAACTTTTTGTCCCAGAGCCGTGCGAAATGGTTGACGTATCGGCCTTGGTGACTGGTGGAATGCAACAAGCTGAATCCGCTCATCGGATTTTTCGGGACGCGCAGTCTGCTCTTGAGGCCGAGCTTGGTCTGGACAAGCTGACGTTTCAGAAGCCGGTGGGTTACATCGCGAACTTCAGTGAACTGGAAACCTCGCATCGCTCGGATGCTCAGCACTACCAGCCGCGCTTCAAGCAACTGATCGACCACCTCTCGGGCTTCCCGTCGGCACGGCTCCGGGAAATTCGCAGCCTGAACCGGCGCGGCCTTCAGCCGATCTACATGCGAAACGGCCAAGTCGATGTCGTCAACAGCCAGCACCTCGGGCCGAAGCATATCGACTATGACGGGCTGGAAAAAACAAGTACCAAGGAATTTTCGGCTGCCCCTGAAGCGCATATCCAGAAAGACGATTTGCTGATTTACACAACCGGCGCGTACATCGGGCGAACCAACGTCTACCTGAGTGATGCCCACGCTATGGCCAGCAACCACGTCAATATCATCCGCCTGCATCCCGGTATCGACCCGGCCTACATGGCTCTCGTATTCCAGTCCATCGTTGGGCAATTTCAGACGCAGCAACACGCACGCGGTAGTGCCCAAGCCGAACTTTACCCAAGTGACATTGATCGCTTTGTCGTTCCGCTGCTTGATGGTGGCAAGCAAAAAACCATCGGCGGTTTACTGCGCGAAAGTCTGGTGAAGCAGCAGGAATCGCAGACGCTCCTCGACCAAGCCAAAACCCGCGTCGAACAACTCATTGAGGCCGCCGTCCAACCATGAGCGAGCCGATTCCCGATGCCGCCGCACCCGGCAAAGGCCAGTTTCTGGTTTACGAGGCCGAAGACGGTCGGATCAAGATCGACGTGCGTCTGGACGAGGAAACACTGTGGCTGCCGCAGGCGCAATTGGCCGAGTTGTTTCAGACCAGTCAGCAGAACATCAGCCTGCACATCCAGCACATCTTTGAAGAAGGCGAGCTGCGGCCGGAGGCAACTCACAAGAAATACTTGTTGGTTCGAACCGAGGGCGGGCGCGAGGTCAAGCGCCTGGTTGATTATTACAACCTCGACATGATCATTTCGGTCGGCTACCGGGTGAAAAGCCATGTCGCGACGCGCTTTCGCATCTGGGCGACGCAACGCCTCAAGGAATACATCGTCAAGGGTTTCACGCTGGACGACGAGCGGCTGAAGAACCCGCAGCAGCCCTTCGATTACTTCGAAGAGCTGACCCGCCGCATTCAAGACATCCGCACCTCGGAGCGGCGTTTTTATCAGAAGATCACCGACATCTACGCGACCAGCATCGACTACGACCCGACGCTGGACATCAGCCTCACCTTCTTCAAGACCGTGCAGAACAAGATGCACTGGGCGATTACCGGCCAGACCGCCGCCGAGATCGTCCATACCCGCGCCAATGCCGAGAAGCCTCACATGGGGCTGACCAATTGGCGCGGGGCGAAGGTGCGCAAGCAAGATGTGAGCATCGCCAAAAATTATCTGGCGGAAGACGAACTGCGCGCCTTGAACAACCTGGCTGAGCAATACCTGATCTTTGCCGAGGGCCAGGCGATGCGCCGCATTGCCATGCACATGGGCGACTGGATCAAGAAGCTTGACGGATTTCTAAACATCAATGATCGCGACATTCTGACCCACGCCGGCAAGATTTCGCACGAGATGGCGCAGCAGCGGGCCGAAGCCGAGTACCAGCAGTTTCACCAGCGGCAGCTCGCCCAGCAATCGCAGGCCGACAGCGACTTCGACCGCTTGACAAAGCAGTTGAGCGTAGACAAACGCGGGAAGGAGAAGCCATGAACCTGACGCCTGAAGATGGCCGGATGCTGGCCGAACTGTGCGAACAGCACGGCGTCAGCGCCGACAAGGTGCTGAAGCTGCTCGATGCCGTGCGCGAGTACGAATTCAAGGACCGGCGGACCGGGGTGTACGACGCACTGCGCGAGATTTTAAAGAGCGGATCAAGGCGCGGATAGGATGGATGACGCCATCGCCCCCTTCGTGAAAGACCCCAGCCAGCTGGCAGAACTGTGTCGCGATGTTATCGACCAGTTGGATGCCAGCTCGGAAGACGCTTCCATCGCGCACCAGGAAGCGCAATTGAAGGTCATCGCCAAAGCCGTGGATCAGTTGGCAAAAGCGGGCGTGCCAGTTCCGGATAGCCTGCGAGGCGAAAAAATCCGATTGGCTGCGGCGCTGGCAGTGCACGCGGACGCCAAGCAGGCCCTCGCCCAATTGGCAGACGAGTTCCAGGACATCCTGAACGACCTGCGGGAGAGGCTCGGCCAGACCACGGCGACACCCGCGCCCAAGCCGCGTGGCAAACGCACGAAGTTGCCGAAAACTGCTCAAGTTGTATTGCGTGAGCACGTCCTGCAAGCGCTGAAGCATTTGGGCGGCCGCGCGCGGGTGCCGGATGTCATCCAGCAGATACAGGAACAACTGGCAGGCAAGCTACTGCCCGGTGATTTGGTCTGGCGTGAGGCCACGAATGAAGCGGCTTGGGCAAACAATGCCAAGTGGGAGCGCTTCCAGATGGTCCAGGATGGCCTGCTGCGCCGGGACTCGCTGCGTGGCGTTTGGGAACTCGGGGAGAGTGAATCGTGAAGTTCCGCAAGCTGACGATCGAGAACTACAAGTCCTTCCAGTTCGCCACCGAAATCATCTTCCCGATGGGCGAGGACGGTCGCAGCATCTTCCTGATCGGCGGCATGAACGGCGCGGGCAAAACCTCGATCATGGAAGCGGTGACCTATTGCCTCTACGGCGGCAAAGCCGACGATATTTATCGCAACATCAACCGGCGCGAAAAGGCCAAGGGCAATGCCAATGTCGCGTTCGAGCTCGTCATCGAAATGGATGACGGTTCGGACCTGCTGGTCAAGCGCTCGTGGACGGCCGGCGCGGTCGCCGAGCCCAAGCCGCGCGACCTGACCGAAAGGCTGGTGGTGGTGCGTGATGGCAAGCGGGTAACGGTACAGAACCAGGAAATCTGGCAGGACTTCATTCGCGCAGCGATTCCGCCCGGCATCACCCAGTTCTTCTTCTTCGATGGCGAGAAGATTCAGGAAATTGCGGCCGATGACCATTCGGAGGTTCGCCTGAAGTCCTCGCTGGAAGCGGCGCTCGGCATCCAGTACATCAACCGGCTGGCGACAGACATCGTCTATATCAAACAAGAGGAGCGAAAAGGCTTCGTCGAGATTTCCGACGAGGACCTGGAGTTCAAGCAGAGCGAGCTGAAGCGCGAGAAGAGCAAGCTGACACGCAAACATCAGGAGCGCGACGGCTTGCGCGTCGAGTTGGATGGCTTCAAGGGGCAACTGGACGAGACCAAGAAACGCTTCGAGGCCACCTTCCATGCTGCGCCTGAATCGCGCGAGGCGATGCGCGAGCAGGAGAAGAAGCGCGTTTCTGCCGCCAACCGGCTGGCGCAGGTGGAAAGCGAGGTTCGCAGCCTGTGCGAGAAAGCGCTGCCGTTCAGTATTGCCGGCAAGCTGTTCGACGACATTCGGCGGCAGATTGAGGCCGAACGTGAGTCGGCGAGTAGCGAGGTGATCAAGGAAAATGCCGCTGCCTTAGCGAAGCGCATCGTTCGGGCGGTCGAGGAGCCGGAACCCATCTACACAGAAAAGCTGTCGGGTGAGCGCATGGCCGAGCTGGAGCGCCGCATATTCCAAATGCTGAAAGAAGGTGATTCCAACGGGGACGTGACCAAGGTGCTCGACCTGTCGGACCGTGACGCAGCGCGTGTACTCAATCGCATGGAATCGCTGGAAAGCAGCGACGTGTTCCTGCTCAAGCCGCTGCTGGATGAAGCTCGCGGGCTAGAGGCCCTGACTCGCCAGCTTGAAGGTTTCGGCCAGGGCGGCGCAGTGACGGCCACCGAACGCGGACTGTTCGATGAATTGCAATCCGTGATGGAGGGCTGCTCGACGCAGATCGGGCGCAAGAGCGAACAGCTGCGTCTTGTGGAAGAAGACATTCTTGCGTTGGAGAAGCGCATTGGCGACATCGAGGTGGAGATCGAGAAGCTGTACGAAAAGCACAACGTCTCGAAGGAGAAAGCTGACTTCATCGAGGAATGCGATGGCATTGCCAGTGTGCTGAACCAGTTCATCGTCCGCTTGCGCAAGAACAAGGTGCATCTGCTGCAGGAGAAGACCTTCGAGATGTACCGCTTGCTCTCCAGCCGCAGCGGACTGATCAAAGACATCACCATCGATGACAAGACCTATGAGGTCAAGATCACCGACCGCAACGGGCACGAGATCCGCAAGTCGGCGCTGTCGGCCGGCGAGAAGGAAGTGTTTGCAATTTCGCTACTGTGGGGCCTGGCGCAGACCAGCGAACTCAAGCTGCCGATCATCATCGACACCCCACTGTCGCGTCTGGACAGCACGCACCGCGACAACATCGTGAACAACTACTTCCCCAATGCCGGTGAACAGGTGGTCATCCTCTCAACCGACACGGAGATCGACGCCAACTACTACCGCGCGCTGAAGCCGAGGCTCTCCGGTGCGGCGAGTCTGGAATTCGATCAGCGTCAGGAGCTGACGACCTTCCGGCAGGGTTACTTCTGGGAGAACCAAATTGGCTGACCGCCTTTACACCTCAAGCGAGGCCGACGAGGTTTTGAGTGCGCTGCGCTTTGAAACCAAGCTGGAGAAAGCGACCTTGGCGCGAATTGCCTTTGCGCTTTCGCTTGTGAGGGACGGTGCGGGCGTTGTGCCGAGTCCGAGTTTCAGCGGCGGCGAGATGAAACGGCCGACATTCATCGGCGAGGACGAGGTGTTTCTTCGCACCTTGATCGCGCATGCCTACGGCAAGCGCGACATCGGCGAAGACGAATTCTTCTCCAACCGTTCTGTCATCAAGAACCACATAGACAGCGGCGCGGTGTTGCTGGCGCAGATGTTTCAGGAGGTCGGGCGCAGCGGCGAAGCCCTGATTCGGCGATTGATTGATGATGTGGAATTTGCCGGCCGGCGCGAACAGCTCGGCAGCGGGCTGGACATCTTCATCGGCCGGACGCTTTTACAGCGCAACGAACTGGTGATGGAGCTGAACAACACCGCCAGGCATGCCAACTCGCATCTGGCAATCATGGGCAAGCCCGGCGTCGGAAAGACACAGTTCCTTCTCAAAATACTGACCGACATCCGCATCCAGTCCAACTTTCAGACCCACTTTATTTACTTCGACTACAAGGGCGACGTGGTCGAAAACGCACGCTTCATCGAACTGGCGCGCGTGCAACCTTTCCGATTGCTGCAAGGCGCTCAGTCTCTGCCGATCAATCCATTCATCTTGGCGGCTTATGACGAGCAGACTGTCAACGTCTCAGCGCGCGAGAAGGCAGAAAGTTTTGCCTCGATCAACAGCAAACTCGGCGTGGTGCAGAAAGGCGCACTGACGGAGGCGATTCGGGCGGCCTATGCCAGGCGGGCCGGCTCAGCTGCGCCATATCCGGATTTCCCCGACGTTCTGGAAATGGCTGCGACGGCATATGAAGAAGCCGGCAAGAAGGACGACAGCCTGATCGAGGTCTTACGCGACCTTTCCGATTTCGACTTGTTCTGGCGTCATGGCAGCGAAGGTGCGCCGATGGACCGGGTATCGAACCGCACGATGCTGATCGATGTGCACGCGATGCCAGTCCTTAAGGAACTGGTTGCCTATTTGGTCATCGAGCGCCTGTACAAGGAGATGGCGACGTTGCCCGACAGCCCAGTGACCGAAGGAAAGCGAACCATTCGAACAATTCTGGTCATCGACGAAGCGCACAACTACCTCGGTCAGAAGAACATGTTTCTTCAGCGCATCATCCGAGAGGGACGTTCTAAGGGCGTCGTGGTGTTCTTCGCCAGCCAGTCACCGAACGACTACCAACAGAAATTCTTCAACTTTCAGGAATTGCTGGAGTTCGCCTACGTCTTTCAGTGCGATGGTGTGGCCGGCGGATCGGTGCAAGACATTTTGGGTTGCAGCGCCAAGACCGCGAAGGAATTGCAAACCGAGATTGCGCGGCTTGAGCCGTGGCAGGTGATCGCACGAAGCCAAGAGAAGACTCAGGAGTTTGTAAAGTTCACGGCCGAGGCGTTTTACAAGAGTTACTCGTAGTTGGCATACGAACGACCAGTCGCACGCACGGCGCATGTTTGCCTTGGCTCGAAGCCGGACTCCACAGCAAATTGGATACACATCGTGCTCGCAAGCCGATGAAAGACGGCCATGAACATCGCGAACAGCTACACCATCAAAGCCGCTCAGGCTAAGACTATTGCGAACGCCCGCGCTCGTCGTAGGCCAGTTCGACAGTTTCAACGACAAAAACCGTAGCCGTGTCCATGCACTCGATTGGCGAGCACAGCAAACGGGTATTGGCTTGCGGTGAACCCAGCGCATCCGGTGCTGGCTGTCTCTTCACGTTTCCGTTACATTCCTGCCCCTTCTGCCCTGAGTTGCCCAGGATGCTGGTGTTTCTGAAGATGGTTGCGGCGGTCGTGCTGGTGTTGCTGGTGGCAGGGGTGGTGGCTTGATGGGGCTTTAAACGCTGGTTGCGTTGGCGCGTCGGCGACTACACCGCCAGTGCGGCCTTGCTCGATGAGCGTTACCCGGAGACTGCGCGGGTGCATTTGCAGCTCACCGAGATCGAATCGCCGAGCGACGATCTGGTGCAGGCTTGGGACGGCATTTCTGCGCACGCTGACCGCCAATGCGTGGCTGTGGGTCGCGCCGCTAGCACTGGTTGTCGGGTCCATTTTCGTGAGCGGCAACAGGCCTTGCGGCTGGCAGAGGCAGCAAGCCTAGTTGATCGCCGCAGCAGACTCAGAAGTCGCCAATGCCGCCGCAGGAGCCAACGCTCTCACCCCGAACGGCAAGAGTGGCTCGGCCAACACCAGTAAGTCTTGATCGCCAGTGATCAGCCAGGCGGCATCGGCGGCTGTCGCGGAATGAATGAACTTGTTGTCACTGGCATCGCGACAAAACGTTCGCGCAGCGGTTTCGGGTTGTACCTCTACCCAGTGTGCGATGGCGTTCAAGTCGCCGAGTAGACGCTTGCGCTGCTCGATGGAAATGTAGCGGTCGAATTTCGGTCGCCACAGGCGTTCACTGAGTTCATTGAAGGTATCGACGGTAACCACCGGTCGCGCACGCAGCGCGGTCTGACGGATCAGAGCTGCGGGTACGCCGGCACGCATGAGCGCGCCGCTGATCCATCCATTGGTGTCGACCACCACGCTCAGTGCACGCGGTGACACTCGGGTGTCAGCCTTCGTCGTCTAATAACTTGGCCAGCACATCCGGAGTCAGACCGGCGCGCTCTGCCGACACGGCAGTCTCATTCATGGTTCGCACGAGACGATCGGCATAGAAACTGCGCATCGCGGCATAGTCTTCAGCACTCACCATGATTCCCACCACGCGGTCGTGGCGCATGACTCGCACCGGCTCGCGTTGGACACGGTCAAGAAATTCTCCGAAGCGAGTCTTGGCTTCGCTAGCAGTAAAGGTGTGCATGGGCGGCTCCTCAACGAGGCCCGAATTCAGTAGAGGCGGATCGCGTGATTCGTGCGATTCATTCGGTTCGTGCGGTTCGTGCGGTACCTGCGGTTTTTCTGTGCTCGAAAAATTGCCGGATTGATATTGAGCAACCCTGCCGGTTGCTTGGCTTCGCGCGAGCACACGGATGAATGATCTTCGCTGTATGGCCAAAGCGAAAATGCACGGGCTCACGTCCGCGCCAGCAACCCAAACCGACTCGGCTCCGACGGCAAACGCTCGAAGCCGCGCACATACAAATCCGCCTCGGAGTCAAGCTGCGAATCGCAGGGCCAAGGCCAACACAGATCAGGCGTAAAGCCGAAGCGAACACGGCGGATTGGGCGATCAATCAGTCGCGGCAAACACTCGCCGAGGTCGACCGGGTGAGCCGACAACACGGCATCGATATGCAGGCTGTCGTCCTCGATTCCGGCGACGATCAGCAGGTCGTCGGCAAGCTCGCGCAACGGCCGCGCAAAGCCGTTGGCGTAGTACCAGCTGATGATGCGGCCGTGGTCGCGGGCAGCAAATCGCTGGCTTTCGCTGATGCCGCTGGCAGCGAGCTGGTGGATTCGGGCTCGCACCGCAGGATCGCTTGGATCAAGCCTTAATGCCGCCGCGCCCTCCGGCTCGCATGCAAAATCGGCGGAAAACCAGTGTTGCTCGCAAGCGCTAAAGCCAAAACGCGGGTAGAAATCGCGCACATTGGGATTGCCAAACAACATCACCGGCGCATTACCGCAGCGATCCAAGGCGGCTTGCAGTACTTGGCGGCCCAAGCCCTGATCGCGATGCGAGGGCAGGCAAAACACCGCACCGAGCTGGATGGCAGGGGTCGCCACGCCATCGATCAACAAGGACATGCGCGTCAGCGCTGCGCCGGCGACCACCTGTTCGCCGTCAAACAGGCAGGCGACCTGGTAGTCATCGGTCCACTCGCCCCATTCGACCCAGCGCGAAAAATCGACGCGTTTGAACACTGCGTGCACCGCGGTCAACCAGGCGGGATGCCACACATGGTCGCGTGGACCCAGCCATTGCAATCGCAGACTCACCGCCGCGGCAGCAGGCCGAGCGGATCGACCGGTTTGCCTTTGCGGCGAATTTCGAAATGGAGCATGTCGCGACTGGCACCACTGCGGCCCATTTCCGCGATTTGCTCGCCGACTCGCACCGCTTGGCCTTCGTTAACCAGACGCTTGCGATTGTGGCCATAGGCAGACAGCCACTCATCCGAATGTTTAATGATGACCAGCTCGCCGTAGCCGATCAGCCCAGCACCTGAATAGACGACGACACCATCACCCGCCGCCTGCACCGATTGACCGTTGCTGCCGGCAATGCCAATCCCTTGCCGAGTGGGATCGCCGGCGAGAAAGGTCACCACCGTTTGCCCACTGGCCGGCCATTGCCAACGCACCGGGCCAGTCGGAAGCGCCGCAGATGGCGGATTGACGTTGGCGGGCGTAGTAGACGATGTCGGCGATTGCGCCGTGGCAACCGCAGCGCCGTTATTCGCGACAACCGCTGGCACCGCGTTGGCAGCGGTCAGCGGCGGTGCTGTGCCGGCAGGACGTGAGGTGGTCGCATTGTTGCCGGATGTTGTCGCGGTTTGCGCGATCAGACCGCTGCCGCTGCTGCGATTGTTCGATCCCGGTGGTCGTCGTCTGCTGGGGCCCGATGCGGCGGCGCTGTGCTCACCCAGACGCAAAGTCTGGCCCGGATAGATGGTGTATGGCGGCGCGATCTGATTGCGACGCGCCACTTCGCGATAGTCCAGCCCATGTCGGAAGGCGATGCCATACAGCGTGTCGCCCCGCCCCACCACGTACTCTCCCGATTGAGGCGGCGCAGGACGAGCACTTACGCTCGATGGTCGCGGCGCGCTGTCTTCAAGCGGAGCTTTGCGCACCTTGGTCGTCGGCGCGCAGGCGGACAGCGCCACGGCCAGCAGACTTACCGTTGCGGTCCAGCGTAATACGCCACGCAGGCGCTTCACAGCGTTCCCGCCAACAAGGGCACAAACATTACCGAGCCCAAGGAGTCGCGAATCAAGCCTTCCGGCGTTCGCCGAATTCGAATCAATTGCTGGTCAGTGGCGCCGCCAATCGGAGCGATCAAACTGCCGCCCTCGGCCAATTGATCCAATAGGGCGGGTTCCAGCGCTTCGGTGCCCGCAGTAACGATGATGGCGTCGAACGGCGCGACATCTGCCCAGCCCAAGCGGCCATCATCAAAACGACAACGCACATTGCCGATGCCGAGTTGGCGGAAGCGCCGCCGCGCTGCCCGCAGCAACTCATCAATGCGCTCGACCGTGTAAACCGTTTCAACCAGCGCGGCCAACACGGCAGCCTGATAGCCCGACCCCGTACCGAGTTCGAGCACCTTGCGCGGGCTGCCGTGCTCAAACAGCGCCTCCGTCATGCGCGCCACCACCCACGGTTGCGAAATGGTCTGACCACGACCAATCGGCAACGCGCCGTCTTCATAAGCGCGACTGCTCAGGGCCTCGTCGATAAACAAATGCCGCGGCACCGTGCGCATAACTTCCAGCACCCGCACGTTGCAAATCGGCTCGCGCGGCGTGCCATTGATCGTGCGCGTCTCGCGCAAGCTGGAGACCAAGCGATCACGCGCGCGCTGCGAGGTCATGCCCAGCCCACGTGCGCCTGCTCCGAGTTGAGCCGAAGGTGTCATTTGCGCGCCGCCAGGCAAGCGCTCAAGCCTTCCACCCAACCCGACACTTTCTCAAGCGCCTGATACCGCGTCAGGTCAACATGGATAGGCGTGATCGAGATGTAGCCCATGCGCACGGCATGGAAGTCGGTGCCGGGACCGGCATCCTGCTCGGCGCCCGCAGGGCCAATCCAATACACCGTGCGCCCGCGCGGATCCTGTTGCGGCACGCAAGGCTCGGAGCGATGGCGATTGCCCAGCCGCGTCACTTCAAAACCGCGAATGTCTGTCCATGCGAGGTCGGGCACGTTGACATTGAGAATGGTGTTGGCCGGCAGCGGGTCGACCAGCAGGCGGGCGATGATTTCAACCGCGGCACGGGCCGCGCTCTCAAAATGGCGGCCAGCGTGATCGCCGGTCGACAACGACATCGCGACCGCCGGCAAGCCCAGAAAACGGCCTTCCATCGCGGCGGCCACCGTGCCCGAATAGATCACGTCATCGCCCATGTTGGCGAAGTTGTTGATGCCGGAGACGACGATGTCGGGCTCGACATCAAGCAAACCGGTCAGGGCCAGATGCACGCAATCGGTCGGTGTGCCAGCGACGCTCCATACCGCATCGCCTGCGGGCTTGATGCGGATCGGCTGATCGAGCGTCAGCGAATTGCTGGCACCCGAGCGGTCACGATCCGGGGCCACTACGGTGACATCGTGACCCGCCGCGCGCAGACCGGCAGCGAGGACGCGAATCCCCGGCGCGTCGACGCCATCGTCATTGCTGACCAAAACTCGCATGCGATGTAGATGTCCAAGCGCGCTCGATGCGCAAGCCGCTATTTTGCCACGAGCGCGTGCATGCACCGACGCTCACCTCACGCACCACTCAAGGCAATTAGACTTTGGCGAATGCGCCGCCGTCTTGAACCCATCAGCGAACTCGATGCAGCCCTGTTTCGCGAAGCGATCGGGCCCATCCGGGAAATCGTCGCTCCGGCCCCAGCGCCGGTGCCACCGCGGCCCGTGCCGCGCGCGCGCATGCGGGAGCGCGATGAAGCCGAGGCTCTGCAAAGCTCGCGCCAACAACCCTTTGCATTGATCGACTCACGCGCGAACGAAGCATTGGCCTATCGGCGCGACGGCATCAGCGAGCGCATCTGGCGCAAGTTGCGCCGTGGCCAGTTTTCTGTGCAGGACGAAATCGATCTGCACCATCAAAGTGTCGCCAGCGCAGACGTGTTGCTGCGCTCGTTTCTGCTGGAGTGCCGCGAGCGCCATCATCTCTGCGTGCGCGTGATTCACGGCAAAGGGCTGCACTCCAAGGCGGGCACGCCGGTCTTGAAGAATCTGGTCGAAACCATCCTCCGCCGGCGTGCCGACGTGCTCGCTTACAGCTCTGCGCCGACCGCCATGGGTGGCGGCGGCGCGGTGTTGGTGTTGCTCAGCCGCCGTCAGTCTGGCGAGCAGGCGTCGCCGAACCTGCGCGCTCCCTGACATATGGGGGATGCACCCACTCCACGCTGACGCCACGACGAGCAGCGGCGCGCTCCACGGAAGCGATGTAGTCATGGTCTTGGCGCAGCGCGCCTCGAGGGTCGGAATGCCGAGCTTCACGATAGCCGGAACTACCGGATTGGCTGGCGCAACCGCTGCTGGCGGCGATCAAAACGAGGACAAAAAAAACGAGAAAGGTGCGCATACGTGGCTCCCGACTCAAGTGGCAGAGACGGTGCCCGGGCAGCGGTCTCGACTCGCTCAAGCACCTGTGAACCCGAACACCGGAATTCAGCTTACGCCTGTGCGCGAGCCATGGATCACCCGTTGGTCGCTCTCAAGCCACGCTTGGGCGATTGTGTTGAAGGGTGAAAAGGCAGCGCCGCAGGAGCAGCGCCCGCCGCAGGGCGCTGAGGCTGGTACTTTGGAGAGCCGTGCTCCTGCGCGGCCGCTTTTGCGAGACCCGAGGGCTTGTTCGATGCGCTCTGCTGCCGCCAATAGCTTCCAAAAGTGTGGCACGTGTGAAAGCGCCGGAAGGTACGATGCCCGGAGTGAACGAATCTATGCGCTTGTGATCGAGCGTTCAGCCTCTCGCACATCGCCCAACGCAAACAGGAGCGAAGTGGCATAGGCGCCGGCAGGCAGAAAGAAACTGAGCTTCAGAACATCTGCCGACACCCATTGAAAGTCAAACTCGGTGGCGCGCACGCGCAGCGCGCGGCGCTCTTGGCGCAGCCCCGCATCGGCCAAGCCTTTGCATATCGACGCATGTGGCAGCACGGTGGCTTCTTCCAGCAAACGCAACGCGCCGGCGCTGCGCAACTCGCCTGCGCCCCACATCGGCCCGGTGGCATGAATATCGCCCGTTTGCGCACGTGCTTTCACCACCTCATCTGCCACTTGCGGGCCGAACACGCTGTGGCTGCCGTCGAGCATCCACACCTCGCCGTCCATGCCCGACTGCCAGGTGGCATTGCCGACACGCGCCGCCAGCACCGCGTTGAACAGCGCCGAGCGGGCGGCCGAGAGCAGAATGCCGCGCTGCTCGCGCTTGACCCGTTGGCCGTCAAACATACGTTGCGCGGCGGCCAGATTGCCACCGCCATGACCAAATCGCTGCTCGCCAAAATAATTGGCAAATCCAGCTTCGGCGACTTGCCCGAGACGGGTTTCGAGGGCCGCCCGCTCGCCTTCAACGTCACGCAAAATCAACTCGAAGCGATTGCCGGACAGCGCTCCTCGCGGCAGCTTGCGGCTGTGCCGCGATGCCTCAATGACGCTGAACTCAGGATGCTGCGGCATCGTCGGCGGAGCTTCACGACCGGGCAAATGCAGGGAAAACGTCTGCGTGGTGACTGCGTGGCGATCTTTCATGCCGGCATAGCCGATGCCGCGCTCGTCGACGCTTGCCCAGCGACCGAGTTCACGCGCGACAAAGGCGGTGTTGGCGCCACGTTTACGCACGCGCAGGAACAAATGCTCGCCAGCGCCATCGGGCGCAAATCCCAAGCGCTCCTCGACCACAAAGTCTTCAGGATCTGAGCGCATGCGTGCGCGCAGCACGGATTCTCCGAACGGGCGTGGCAGTCCCGGTGTAGCGGTCATCCGTGCAGGTCGCGCTTGCACAAAAGCGCCACTGCCTGTGCAGCGATGCCTTCCTCGCGACCCGTAAACCCGAGTTTTTCGGTGGTGGTCGCTTTGACGCTAATTGCGTCGACATCCACTCGCAGATCTTCCGCCAGCACCTGCCGCATGCCGTCGATGTGCGCAGCCAGACGCGGTCGCTCGCAAATCACGACGGCATCGACGTTGCCGACGATCCAGCCGCGTTCATGC